>FWPV01001610.1_pt1 | contig 61630 bp, 86 predicted proteins | sample 2228371 | NCBI WGS metagenome assembly FWPV01 (sample SAMEA103939776, study PRJEB20133) | metagenome
TTAGGTTTTCAGCGAACCCATTATAGCATTGATCGGCTGTTTTGGGGCTGTTTTACTTGCTATCTCAAGTAATTTCTACCGGACAGCAGTGATAAGCCGGGAACCGAATGTTTTTAGATTGTTTGATAATTTCCCAGCTATTGGGTAACGGTCTCATCCCTCTTCTTCCCTAAATCCGTCGGTCACCTCACAGCTGAGGTTTAACCGTTCATCGCCAGCCTCAACCCCAAGATATTGAGTGTAAGACCTGCCAATCTCGTTGGTCATGGTGTGAGGCATGAGCAGCCGGCCTTCGGCTGGTGCAGTCAATTCCGCGTCAACCACATGGGGTGGCACCGGCTCCCCTATATCGCCGATTAGGTAAGACACAAAGGTGGTCCTGGTGCCCACCCGCGGTTTGGATAGTGGCACCGGGTCAGTAATCCCATAAATTTTACTGGCCCGGATGAGTGGTCGGTAGAAATCCAGCACAAACCGACAAGCACCGGTATCAGGATCGTCTGGCCTAAGCCGCAGCACCGCCACCCGCTTGCGCTTGGCATCAAACGCCACAAACTGTTTAACCACATCCTCATAGGGCGATTGCACGCTGCTCATAATCTCGTGCCGCCCTAACCGGTAGTTGAGCTTGCCGATTTTGGAGCCACTTTGGACCGTGGAAATCCACCAACAGTTCTCCCGGTTCTCCCAGCACACATGCTGCATTTCGGCTTGAGTAGTGATGATTTTCCAACGCCGCCAAACATCATCATTCTCAAGCCGAAACAGATTTAGAGTCCGGTTATTTCCCCAAGCGATATAGTCATCCTGCCGGTTAACAATAGCAAACGGACCCCAAGCCCCGAATGTGGTCGGAGGGTCGGTGTCATATGAGCTGAGATACCAACCGCCATCATAATTCAGGTCGCGCCAGTTGACTTCATAAACCCGAGGGTCCGCCCATGAAGTGTATACTACATAGATTTTCTCAAAGCTGCCCATGGCCCCACCCCAAATTGCCCAAAACTTCGGCGGGAAAATTGGGGTTGGCTCATGGATGTAATCCCAATCTATAACAGCTCCATCCTCAGCTCTGAACACAAAAACTTTATTGAGATTGAGCACTAATGTGAGAGAGCAATCTTTGAATATTGACATGTCATTGGGGTAGTCCCTTACCACTGTCCACAGGCAGTAACAGTCTATTGATGGGATATACAAGAAGACCTTGGCCCATTGTGGGTCAATTGATTGGCGATAAACCCCCTTGAACCAGTCCGGCCATGGCTTGGGCGGATAGTAGTTCTGACAATATGGCCCCACATACGGCTTATATAGCGCAGTTAAATCATGATTTGAGCCGATATGCCAGAGGGACATTTTTTCAATCCTTGTTCATTGCAAGCGATTGCACGCAGAAGATTAGGATTCCTCCACCTCACCGACAATCCGAAAGGTGAACTCGATAACTCCAGTAACCAGCTCATTCCAGTGTGCCAGTTTCATAAACTGCACCAGGTTCTGGCCATCCACCGAGAAGTTCTCAATAATAATTTCGTATCCCTTATCCGTCAGGTCGCGGGGCCACCAGGTTATGAAACCTTCTTTAGGCGGATTTAAAAAATACTCCAGGAATCTGCGAACAAAATACGTAGTCATCCTGGCGATTTTATCCGCCCCTTCCCACCGCTCAGTTATGGGGAGGTCCCTTTTATACCCAGGCCACACCGACCCAACCCCCTCCTTCAGGGCCATCTCATTTTTGACTTGGGGGCGGTTTGTCAGTGGCACAGTATCAAAATTGGTCCACTTGTCCGGGCTGTCCGGATAGTCCAGCGGTGGAAACAGGTCGCCTGGATAGGTCAGGCGGCGAGTGGCCGCCGTGGACGTTAACTCTGGCAGCAGCACCAGGTCAACAGAGTCTTCCATCTGTTCCAGTGCGTCTGCTACCGAGAAATCCGTGTAAGAGGTGAGGATCGTCATCTAAATCACCACCCATGCAGTTATGCGTTCATCACCAGGCGTGGTGGGAGCAATGTAATAGTTCACTGCATAGCCGTCTGCTCCAGTTTTCGTCCGTTCCCACCGCAGGGCCCCATGGTGGTTTTGCAGTTCCCAATAGACCACATAATTGGGGCATGGCTCGTTCTGAGCACCGGTCAGTCTCACTCTTACCTTCCGCAAGTCCCCCGTGTAAACCTGTCCAGACGGCAAAAATTCCGGGTTGCTGAGCACTGCGGGCTCTGCCTGTAAGGTATAAACCCGCATGTAGCCGTCAGGACAGATGGAGCAGATAACCTGGTTTTTGTGGTCATATTCGGCATGATAATAAGGCTCAATTTGGCTCGAGAAAACCAGTTCCTGGCTCACCCAATCAAACAATGCCACCTTACCATTTCCAGCCCGGCTACTCTGTCCTGGGTAGTCCAGAAACACCATTAGTCTGGTGGGCGAACACCAACGGAGTTTTACTCCATAATTTGCTACTGAACCAAGGTTCAGTTTCGCCTCGCCTATGAGCTGGTGATCGGCTATCCGCTTAACCACCGCATAGGCGTCATAAATCGGATATCCATGCTGCCGGACATAGACATACCAGCCCTTGGAACGATTAAAGTATGGCCAGCACGTGCGATTCGGCATGTTGAGGTTATCATTCAGTTGCAGGTTGACAATTGGGTCGTCATACTCTGGGTCCCCCATGAGAGTGAAAGGGTCTATGGGATATGGGAAATAACGGGTCTCACGGGGTGCGTAGGCGGCATACATTTGATTGTCGTCGAAATAGCCGTAGTATGGCAGACTTACCCCAGGACGGGCAAATTCTATTTGGCTGCCGTCATGAAATATTCGGTCATACCCTGCCCCCAAACGCCAATAAACCAGCATGCTCTCCCACCATGGTACCCACCAGCTTTGATTGGTGTAAAACCCGGTTCCAGAAGGAATATTCACCTGCTTGCGGCTGAGATAAATTTGCTCTAACACCTCTCAGCTCCCACTCCTGCTCGCCTTAACAATGATGCGCTCCACTTTGCCGGCCATCTCTGGGTCGGTCGGCGAGATGTAGTAGTTGACACAACGCCCGCGGCTGTCAGTAGTGGTCCATGACTGTGTCAGCCTCCCCCTGGCCGGCACAATCTCCTCTCCTTCTATTTCCACCACCTCCCACCAGACCGCGGCGTTGGCCGGGCCTATATATGTAATGGCGCAGCCTCCGTTAATTCGTGGATTAACCGGACATATAAACTCACCCACCGCCGTCCTCCTTGAAAAAATCTAACAACCTTCTTTTTTTACCTATAGGTTTTGGAGATGGTTTAGTTTCGTTTGGACAGAACTGCCAGATGCCGTCTCTCAAACGCCATACCAGCTCGTTCTCACCATCGCTTAAAATCAAGGTGTCGTCGCCCTTCGCGATCACCTTTGGCCCATTGATTTTCATTATGTCGTTTGCAATTTGGCAGCAAAATACTCTTCGAGAATGGCATTTATGGCTGCGACTACCGCTCCCGGGTTGACGTCTATGCTGGATATTTTCTGTAGATATCTGTTGGTCTGTTTTAATTCAGCCAAGGTTTTGTTATCAGACGCGGCCCCGGATGAGTCAGCACCACCGCCAGCATTTGTAGTAGTTCTGGTATTCTGTTCAATCTGTTTGAGGATTAGATTAGTATCAACCAAGGCGTCCTTGAGGCTCTCGCCGATCTTGGCGATGGGGATGGAGGTCTCCCCGGCGATGATGCCCCTGACCGCCTCGTGGGAGGTGACGCCGGCGGTGGCCCCGGAGGGCGACCAGGAGCTGCCGCCGCCGGAGGTCAGGGCCATGCCGATCAAGGCGATGGCCCCCAGGATGGCATTGGCCGCGCCCTTGCCCAGGTCGGTGAAGAGTTTCATCAGGGCTTGTTCCAGGTAGGCGGTGAGAGCTTTGAAACCGGGCTCCAGGGACTTTTTGAATAGGTCTTTGAAAAAGCGGTTGATGCTCTCCCGCAGGTTTTTCCCGCCTTCCAGGAGGCTGTCTATCAGGTTGCTAATGCCGCTGGCCAGGGCCTGGGCCATGGATTTGACTTCTTCCCCGATCTTCTTGATGTTCAGCTCTCTCCCGGCCAGCACATCGAACTGCCCCACCTGGGCGGCGGCCGCGGCCGGCGTCATCAGCCCGGCCTGCACCTGGAGGCCCAGGAGCCGGAGCAGTTCCCGGCGGCGCTCCGCCTGCTCGTAGAGCAGCCGGTTGATCTCCGCCTCATGCTTCTCCAGTTCGGTGAAGGCGGCCTTGCCCTCCATGTCCAGCAGGATCTCCCCGGATTTCTTCCGAGCTTCCAGGCCCTCCTTGATAACCTCCACAAATTCCTTTTCCCGATCCAGCCTGACTTTGGCGGCTTCGGCCTCCAGGCGCAGCAGGTTGGCCCGGTGCTCGAAGGCGAGCTTACCCAGCATGAGCTCCCGAGCCTCCGGGGACATCTCCCGGGCGTTTATTTCCTTCACCGCCCAGGCGTAGGCCTCCTTCTCGGCCTCGATCTTCTTTTTGATCACCGCCAGGGCGGCGTCGGCCTCTTTCTGCCCCAGCTCATTGAGGCGCCGGTAGTATTCCTCGGCGCTGATCTGCCCCTGCTCCAGGGCAACGGCCAGCTCCACCTTTTCCTTGTCGAAGCGGGCCTTGAGCACCTCGAACTCTGACTGGGCCGCGTCGATGGCCAGCTTGCGCCGGGCCTCGTAATACTCCCCCCAGATGCGCAGGAGGTCCTCGGCCTGCTGCTTGGCCGCGCCCTTGCCGCCGCCCCCCGGGGGCTCGCCGCCGGGCTTCTGGGTCTTGGGCATTTCAATGGGGGGTATTTCCGGCTTGGGGCCGACAACCTGGAGGCCCATGGGGGTCTGCGTCACCCGGATGGCCCTATTCTGGGGGAGTGTGCCGTATTCCTCCTGAAACCTCCTGGCCGCCGCCTCCTGCGCCGCTTTCAGGTCGCCGCGCATGAAGGCGCTCATCATGTCCCAGTTGGCCCGGTCAATGGCCATTGCCCGGGCCCAGGCCTTAGCCATGCCTACCAGGTCAGGCATAAGGCCGGCTATGGCCTTCAGGGCACCATAGATGCGCTCCACCGCCAGAGCCACCTCCCTGGCGATGACTTTCAAATCATTCCAGGCGCCTTTAATCGCCCCGGCAATTTCATCCTTATGATCGGCCAGATACTGGTTGATTTTCTTCAGGAGCCCGACCACGTCTTCATACGCCCCGGCCAGCCCGGCCCGGCCCACCTGGGCGGTCATGGTTTTGAGCGTGCTCCACTGGCTCTCCAGGGTGTTCTGCACGTCGGCGCTGGCGTATTTGAGCCCCTCAAACTGTTCCGCCAGGGGCTTAAGGCTGCCGGTCTCCCGGACTTTTTTGACGATCTCCTCCCAAGCCGGGCCCAACTTGTCCTTCAGGAGCATGGCGATCTGGTCGGTGGCCCGGGCCTGGCCGGAAAACACCGCCCGCAGTTCCTGGGCGATCTGGATGCCTTGCACCTGGCCGGCGGTGGCCAGTTTGATCTTGTCCACGATGACGCCCAGGTGCTCAATCTCCTGCTCCCGCAGCACCACCCCCTTCTGGGCCAGGATGTTCCAGGCCTGGGTCAGATCCTGGCCGCTGGCGAAATACTTGGCTGCCGCCAGCTCCAGCTTCTCGTACATGTCCTTGGAGTAGGCCAGGAAGGCGTTGTAATTCTGCTGGCCCTTAGTCTGATCTTTGGCCAGGTCGGTGAGGGTGGCGGCCACCCCGATGGTGGTGAGCTTATACTCGTCTAAGACCTTCAGGCCCTGGCGCATGGCCAGCAGCGCCGGTGCGGCGGCAGCTGCCGCTACTGCCAGGACTTTGCCGATGTCGGCAAATGCCAGCGCCGCGGCACTGCCGGCCCCCATAGCCGTAGACTGGAGGCCGCGTATTTCATTCTTGGCCTGCCCCAGCTTGGCCTTGAGGTCGCTGATGTCCCCCTTGATTTGCAGCAGCAGGGCCTTGGTTTCGTTCATCGCCGGGCCCGTTCCACCTTGACGCCGGGCACCCGGCCGGACATCAGGGATTTGAAGAAGGCTTGCGCCTGGGGAGAGAGGGGATTTTTGGGCCGCTCCGGCCCGGCCTCAGCGGCCGGCGGCGCCAGCAGGTGCTCAGCGAATTTCTCCATGGCGTCGCCTTTCTTGCCGAACAGGGCGGCCAGCGCCGTCTGGAGGGCGGCCAGGGTGCCGTACGCCGTGAGCACCGCCTCTGCCCGCTGGTTGCGCTGCCCGGCCCGGTAGAGGTTGATCACCAGGTCAGCGGGGTATTCCCGGAGCACCTTCTCCCAGTCATGGCCCCGGGCGGCCACGAACTCCAGGACCAGGGTGAGGCTCAGCGGGTCCGGGCGGCTGCCAGCAGGGCGGCGGCCTCCAGGACCGCCTGGCCGAAAAAAGCCGACAGGTGGTGCACGTTCACCGCGGCGATGCGCAGCAGCACCCGCCAGGCATCCCCCAGCTCCAGGGCGCCGAACTCCTCCGCCGCCTTGCCGCAGGAGATGGCCGCCACCGGGGCCAGAAGGGGCAAAAAGACGCCCAGGCCGCCGAACACCTGGGACAGCGCCGGCGGCTGCTCCAGGGCGGCCTCCAGCTGCTCCCAGGCCACGCCCCGGGCCTCCAGCTCTTTGGCCAACGCCTCCAGATGCGGCGACAGACGCAGGAGCTGGTCCACCGTCCAGGGCCGCACCGTCCAGCCCGGCAGCACCTCCTCGGCGCGCTCCAGCAACACCAGGCCCTCGGGAAGCTCCGGGGTCTGATCCTTAGGAGTCATAGACGATCAACCGGCCCCGGGGGGCGTCAGGGTTGTTCTCGTCATAGAGAAACTTGAGCAGCAGCGGCAACCTGGTCCAGTCCTGGTCGTTCCCGGTGATGTTGCCGTTGGGCCGCACCTGCACTTTGGAGTGGATGAATTCCAGGCGCATGCCCAGCTCGGGGTTGGGGAAGATTTCGATGCGGGCGCTGCCCTCCAGGTAGCTGCTGCCGCTCAGGGGCATGGACAGGCCGCTCCAGGTCTCATAGGTGAAGCTCACCTTCACCTCTTCGCCGTCCTCGAACATGCCGCCCGCCACCCGCATGATGGCCCCCTGGGAGCGAGGCGCCGCCGACTGGCCGGGGATGACCACATAGTCGGTGCCGGCCACGCCATTCTGGCGGATACAATTCACCGTCGCCGGGGTGGTCACCGTGCCGGCGCTGGCCCGCAGCCAGTAGAGGTTTTGGCCGTTCACCGTGGTCTTGGCCCAATCCGATTGCGGGGTATGACTGAAGACCCCATCCGCCTCCATGTCCAGGCCGGCCCCGGCGCCGCCCACGATGGCGGCCCACTCCGAGCCGTTCCAGTATTTCCAGGTGAGGCCGTCACCGTAATCGCCGTTCACCGCCAGGTCGAAATACACCTGGTTGAACTTGGTGGCCTTCCCCAGGAAGAGATACTCGTCGGTGGCGCTGATCCCGGCAAACGGCGTGCCCCCGGTGGTGTCGGCCTCCGCCGAATTGTCGATGAAGGCCTCACCGTCATAGCGAAACACTTTGTCCAGAAACTGCCGCACCGTTACGGCGCTGAGCCCATAGTAGGGCCCCAGGGACACCGGGTTGGCCCCGGTCAGGATCAGCTTCTGGTCGGTCTTGGAGGCGCTGCCGCCGCCTGCGCTGGTGATCTGGCCACCGGCGAAGTACATGCGCAGATGGTCGGCGGTGAACTCCATGAGCTCGATGGGGAAATCCAGCTCCCGGGTGGTGGGCACCTCCTTCACCACCTCCCGCTGCCCGCCCCGGTTGGACCAGAGCTTGAGTGATTCGATGACGTGATTGATGTCCAGGGAGTCGATGATGCCCAGGTCCAGCTCGCCCGCCCCGCCGGTTTCCGTGAAGAAGATTTTGACTCCCGCGAACAGGGTGGCATTATCCGGATCGGGCGCAATGCCTTTCGTCATGGCTGTGCTCCTCTACGCCTGCTCCACGAGCAGGTTGGGATTTCTCAAGGTGTATTCCGCCTGGTAGATCACCAGGGCCTGGTCCGCATAGACCCGGGTCTCACGCTCCAGGGCCAGGGGATAGACGCCGCTCAGCCCCAGGGTCTGGCCGGCCAGGCGCTGGCGGGCGTCCTGTAAAATGCGATAGGCCCCCGTCTCCCGGGCCTCCTCTTGACTGCGGAAACTTTTGGCCGCCACGTAGAGCACCACGGTGACCGTCTGCTCCACTTTGCGCCAGGAGCGCCGCTCCGGGGTGCCGAAGCGGTAGCTGGCAGCCACCACTTCGGTGAGCACCCCAGGGAACTTCCCGTACATGGCCTGGGCGAGGCGCTCCGGGTCATTCAGCTCCCCCGCATAGGACTTCAGGGCGTGCAGATAGCCGCCGTTGACCGCGCTCAGGTCCGCCAGGGCCGCCAGCACCGCATCTTCGATCTGCTCGAAGGAGTAGTCGCTCACCCAAGCCTCCCGGTGCTGAGATACTGCCAGGCCCGGCGGGAGAGGTAGACCCAATCCTCGGGCTGCACCATGATGAAGGGCCGGGGCGGCGTCCCGGGATGATGCACCAGCTTCACCGGATGCAGGGCGCCCGGCCAGTGCAGGGCCCTCTTAAACCGGGGCCGGATGAGGTGCGCCGGGGTGCCGTAGTGCAGGTAGAACCCCCGCCGGAGCCCCTCCACCCCCACCCCCCCGGGCAGGTGCCGCCAGTGGAGGCTGGCCAGCAGCAGGCCGCTGTTGATGCCGGCCCGGCGGCCGGCCAGGGCCTTCTGCCCGGCCTTATTGAGCTTGCCGGATTTGGTCCAGTAGCTCTTTTTCCCCAAGGCGAAGCTGGTGAGGGTGGTGGTCTTCAGGGGCGGCCAAGGAACCGGGCGGCCGGCGGCCAGGATGTTCTGGCGCAGGGAGTTCTTCAGGCGTTCCCCGAAGTCGGCCCACAAGGGCCGCGGATTGGCGCCCCGGCGCTGCAGCTCCTCCAGCCAGCGGCTGACCTCCTGGTCTTTCCATGTCACCTGGAGCACGTCAGTTCCCCTGCCACTTCTTCAGCTTGGCCCCCACCTGGCCGAACAGGTCCCGGAGGAGCTCCCGCTCCCGCCCGCGGCCCCGGTAATCCTTGGGCAAGGCCGCCAGGCCCCGCAGGGCCCACCAGCCTCCCAGCCGCCAGCCCAACCGCCGAAATAACCAGTTCATGGCTGACCCCTCACCAGCCGCTCAGTTTGTCCCGGTCGAAGCGCCGCGGCTGCGAGCTCACCTCGATGACCTCCTGCACGTCGCCCGCCGGTTCGTTGCCGCCCAGCTCCTGGAGCTCGGCCCGGCCCGCGGCCACGTCCCGGAGAAAGGCCAGGCCGTCCTCATAGCGCTGGCGCCGCACTTCGTCCGCCAGGCCCCGCCGGGTAAACAGGTGATAGATGGCCAGGTCCACGCTCAAAGACCGCACCCGGGCCGGCACTTCCGCCAGGGGCAGGGTGTAGCGCTTCCCCAGGTAGGCGTCGATCTCGGCGTCGGCCCGGGCGATGGCCTCGGCCACCACGTCGGCGTCCGGCACGTCGCCCACCTCCGTGGTGAGCTCCGCCAGGGCCGCCGGCGCGATGAATTTCAGCAGGTCCGCCTGGGTACAGTAGGCCATTTACTTGCCCTTGCCTTTGGCCGGCGCCAGCCGGGCCCGGAGCAGCCCGGCCAGCAGCTTCCAGCCCGCCATCTCCTCCGGCGTGGCGGCGTAATCCGCCGCCAGCCCCTGTAATTCCCGGGCCAGAAACTCCGCCGCGTCCCGGCGGCGCCTGAGCGCCGCCCCGGTTCCTTGCTTCGCCATGCCCGCCTCTCCTTAGGCCAGCTCCGGCACCACCAGCAGGTCAGCAGTGCCCTTCCAGACGTTGCTCTTGGCGCCGCCCACGCTGGCGTCGCCGATGACGAACTCGGCGTTCAGCAACTGCCGGGCGGTCCCTTCCAGGGAAGGCGGCACCACCAGCAGGGTGGGCCGAACGCCCAGCTTGCGGCCGTCGGCGTTTTTCAGGCCCATCATGGCGGCCCGGGCGTTGCCGTAATGGGTGTCCGTCAGCGCCTGGGTGCTCTTGTAGGCCAACTGCCAGAGGCCGTAGGCCACCGCATAGCGGCCGTCCACCCCGTAGCGGAAGGCCTTGCGCATGAAGACGTTCTCATCATCCATGCGGTCCATGCGGGTCAGGCGGATTTCCTGCCGGACCTGGAACACGAAGGGCTTGATGGGCCGGCTGGTGTCCAGGAGATACCAGGCGGTGGAGTCCCCGGCGTCCAGGTTGCTGGCGGTGCCTACGCCCACCGGGTGGTCGGTGGCGAAGAAGGGCTTGCCGTCGAAACACAGGTCGGTGGCGCCGGCGGTGATGAGGTCGGCGATGAGCTGGTTGGGATGGTGCTTGGCCTCCTGGGCCAGGGCGGCCACGATGGGGCTGTAGAGGCCCAACTGGTCGTCGGCGATGTCGTTGGCGAAAACTTCGATGGTGGCTTCCCAATCCTTGTTCACCACCTCCCAGTTCTTGCCTTCCAGACTCTTGATGAGCCGGTCGCCGATCCATTCCCGCATGCCCGGGAAGTCCAGCAGGAACTTGTAGTCCACGCTGCGGCCCTGCGACGGCACCGTCATGGCCACCTGCTGATACCAGGGGGCCGGCGCCGCCTGAAAGGCGGCGTTGAAGGCCGCGCTCAACCCGATGTAGATGTTCGCCAGGCTGTCTTGGTTGATGATCATGGTTCGCTCCTTTTAAGCGGCTTTCGGCGCATAGCGCCGGTCTTTTTTCAGCAGGTTGGTCCACAACAGCCACCGTTGCATGATCACGCTCTCCGGCAGGACAAACTCCGGGGCGGCCCCCTTGGGGCAGGACATGGGCCCGGCCACGCCGGAGGCCCCGAAGATGCGGCAAGAGAAGGGCCGCCAGTCGTACACCCGGCAGCCCTCCCCGGCCTGGGCGAAGGGGCAGCGCACGCCCTCCAGCCCGAAGGAGGCCAGGAGAATGCCGTCCGCTGTCACCTCGGTGACCGCCAGCTTGCTGCGGCTGGCCACGCTCATGAGCTCCCCGGCCTTCACCGGCAGCAGGGCCACCAGCCGGAGATTCATGGGTCCTCGCATGGGCACCTTGGCCAAGCCGATCCCAGGGCCTTTATGCTCCTGGGGCAGCCGGCGCCATTCCGCCGGCGACCACAGGGCCACCGTGCAGCACTCCACGCAGCCAGGCTGGCATTCGGTGTGCGGCAGGTCGGCGTAGATCCGGTCCAGGATTTCCGGTTCGGTCATGCCCGCTCCGGGCCTCAGGCGGCCTTCTTCTTGGTGTACTCCGCCCAGATGGCGTAGAGGTAGCAGGCGTCGGTTCCCAACTCGCCGTCCTTGGGATTGGCCACCACGGTGAGCGCCGCCGGCCCGGCGTCGGGAACGTCGCCATGGGCGATGGTCATGCTGTACTCCGTCAGGGTGACGCCGCCGTCGATCTCATCATCGGCGCCGGCGCAGTCCGTGTCCCCCTTGTTGAAATAAGCCTCCATGGTCATTTCAGGGGTATCGGTGGCCCCCCCCATGGCCGCCAGGAAGTGCACCCGCACCGGCGCGGTACTGTCCAGGTCATCGGGCAAGAGGAACAGCGCCGAGATCGGCGAGGGCGTGGCGTGCTTGGCCCACTGGAGCACCACTTCCTTATTGTTCAACTGGACATAGCCCGGAGTGGGCGCCGAGCTGAACTTGGTGAGAGCGGTGCCGTCCTCCAGCAGCAGGGCGAAGGGCATGACCACGCCCTTGTTGAGAATGGCCAACTCCGCCCCCACCTCCGCCAGCACCGCCTCCACGTTATTCCCGGCGAAGTACTCGCCGGAATCGGCCACGCTGATGGCCGTGCCGGCGATGGCCGTGCCCACCCGGGTGCCGGCATCGATGGCGAGCCAGCCTTTGGTGGCGCTGATGTACTTCACCAGAATGCCGGCCACCACGTTGTTGCCGGGGCTGGTTTCATCGAAGGTCTGGTCGTCCACCACATACATCAGGTCGCCCACCATGGCCTGGGTGATGGACGTGGCGGCGAACTCGAAGACGCCTTTGCGCCGCACTCTGACCTTGATGTCCCCGTCGTTGCCGCCGGTGTTGTCGGCCTGCTCCAGAGCCACGCCCATGAGGACGTTGCCGCTGGCGTCCGCCCCCGGGATGGCGAAGCCATGGGAGCCCACGCACACCAGGGAGCCGGCGTAAATCTTGACGTTCCGGTAAACGGGGATGGCGATCTCCACCCCGTCGGTGTAGGGGGTCGCCCGGTCTTTGCTGAGAGCCATGTCCTTCTCCTCCTTTACCCGCCGGCCTGGGCCAGCTTCTTTTTCTCGGCCGCGAACGCCTCGGCGTCCAGGCCCATCTGCCGGCAGACCTGCAATTCAGCGGGGCTCAGGACGCCGCCGCCCTGGTCCATGCCGCCCGGCGGCAACTTGTCCAGGGGCACCACCTTGGGGGCCTTTTCCGCGAACGCCTTGAAGCCCGCCAGGTCTTTCCGGGCATAGTCCAGGGCCCAGTCCCGCTGGGCCGGGGTGATCTTGCCCGCAGCCAGGGCCTCGTCCACCGTCCCCTGGGCCTGCTGTTCCGCCACCTGCCCCTTCAGGGCGGCCAACTCCGTCTCCACCGCGCCCAGCCGATCCCCCGCCTGTTTCAGAGCCAGCACCGCGGCCTTGATCTCGCCGGGGCTCGCCTCAGCCTTGAGCCCCAGCACTTCCGCCAGTTCGGCGAACCCCTGCTGCCCCTTCAGGCGCCGGTCTGCCAATTCCAGCACCTCCTCCTCGGTGGCCTCGGGCTTCGCCCCCAACAACGCCTTGATCTGCTCCAACACCATTTTCGCTGCCTCCTGTGCGGCGATTTGCACGCCCAGGGCCTTCGCCCGGGCCTTGATGCGCTGCTCGATGATTTTTCGCTCGGCTTCATTGTATTGGGCCTGGTTGTCTTTCTGGTTCCAATAGGACCAGGCGCTGCGGGCGTGGGCTGCGTCCGGCATGGGATAGCGCCAGTTCACCGGATCGCCCCATTGCTCTTCCGGCACGTCCTGCCATCTGCCGGGTTTGGTGAGCGCCCCGCCCTCTTTGACGCCGATGCCGTACTTTTTGCTCCTGGCCTCCCGGTCCGCCTCGGCCTGGGCCTTGAGCACCAACGGCGGCACCTGCCGCATGGCCGGCGTGTTGGTCAGGGCCACGCTCAGCAGCGCCACCGGCCGCCGGGTCGCAGGCTCCAGCCGCAGCACCGGGGAAAAATACCGATACTCCCGGCTCCTCAAGTAGGTCTGGGCCTGGTCCGTCCATTCCACCCGGGCCCATAACCCGTCGGTCATGGCCCGCAGCTCTTTGATCCACCCCGCCGCCGGGGCCCGGTCGCCGGTCATGGACTGGTGCTCATAGTCCACCACCAGGTCCACGCCCCGGGCCTCAAAATCGGCCACCAGTCCGGCCAGCGCCGCGGCGTCCGTCTCGAAGCCTTCCCGGTCGTCGCTCAGCTCCACCCGTCCCAGAGGCAGCAGCCGGATCCATTCTGGCACCGGGATGGCCTGGGCCTCCAGGGGCAGCCACAATCTTGCCTCAGTCATACAACGCCTCCACCTTTTCCCGCAGCCGGGCCGCCAGCTCCGGCGGGTATTTGCCGTAATCCGGCGACCAGGGGGTGTCCGCCGCCGGGCTGGCGAATTTGGGGGACGGGGGAGGGAGATCGGAACCCAAATCCATCCGCACCGTAAACCCTCCTTCCCGCACTTCTTCCGCCGACAAGGTCATGGCGGCGCAGCGGCAGTTGTAATCCCAGGGCGGCCAGTAGAGCCGCCAGAAGGGGTGATCCAGCGGGTACACCAGGCCGTGCAGCGCCGCGTGGCTGGGCCTCGTCCGGCCGTCCATCACCGCGGAGTAGCGGGCGTACGGCCGGGCCGCCGCGGTCTCCTGGGCCTGCCGCCAATGGCCCCGGCCATAGGCCGAGAGCACGTTGGTGCGAAAGACCGTCTCCCGGTGCCAGGGCCGCAGCAGGATGTCCTCGGTGGCCCGGGCGAACTCGGCGTAGTCGGTGCCCGTCTCAATGGCGTGCAGCAGGGCGTTGTAGATCGCCAGGAGCTCGTCCGCCCCGTACACCTGCGCCGCGGAGAAGGCCCGCAGCCGGGCGCTGCGGCTCAGCTCGGCAAACTCCTCCGGCGAGACGATGCCCTTATTGAGAAACCAGCTCACCGCTTCCTCAAACGGGGGGATCTCCCCGTCGAAATGGCCGTTGAACGCTGCCATGCTATTCCAGTTTCAATTCCCGGCCAGGCCTGAACAGCACCACCTTCTTGGCCGGGATGGCCACCGGTTCGCCGCTCCGGGGGTCCCGGCCGGTGCGGGCCGCCCGGTGCTTCACTTTGAAAGTGCCGAAGCCCCGGAGCTCCACCCGTTCCGTCTTAGCCAGCCCGATGATGATGCTCTCCAACAGCGCCTCCACCGCCAGGCCGGCCTTGTGTTTGCTGAGGCCGGCCTTGGCGGCCACGTCCAGGATGAGATCTGATTTGGTCATGGAATCCCCTTTTAGTTAACCTTTAGGTAAACCTGCCCCGCAGCTCCGCCAGAATCTGGGCCTGGTAGAGCAGCTCCGCCAGGTCCCGGCCGTCCATCTCGCCGTAAGCCGTCAGCAGCCCCTCCCGCAGGGCCTCCAGGGAGGCCCCGGCCTCGATGAGGCTTTTCACCGGCGCCAGCATCTCCGCGGCCGCCCGGGACGCGGCCTGGTGATAGTGCGCCACGAGGCGGGAGAGCTCCTCCTGGGTGCGCAGCACCGCCACGTCCTGGGGCAGGATTTGCAAACCGTCGTTGGTTTTCAGGGCCAGGGCCTGGCCGCCGCGGGCCTTCAGGGCTTCGTCCTCGTCTCCTCCCGGCTCCTCTGGTTCTCTGCCGCCGTCTGCCGCTTGGGCCTGCCCCACAAGCCGCTGCCCCTCCTCCGGCAAGGGAATGCCGAAGCGCTCGGCGATATGCTCCACGCTGATGGGCTGTCCCATTTTCTGCAGGATTTGGTAGGTTTCGGCCACGCTTTTGAGGTCCTCCTCCTCCTCGATGTTGAAGACGAACCAGGGCAGCGGCCGCTCCCAGCCGAAATTGAAGCCCACCAGGGGCCGGAGCAGCTGCTCCCGGATGGTCTCCGCCAGGGATTCGGCGTCGGCCTCCAGCAGGTCCCGGCGCACCCCCTCGTGCGTCTTGGCCGCGGCATAGGTGCCGGTGGCGCCGGCGGTGTCGGTGGTCAAGGTCTGCCCCAGCACCGCCTTGGACATCTCCCGGTTGCAAAACTCCGCCATCACCTGGTAGGGGTTCACCATGCCGGAGAGGCGTCCCGAAGCCTCCACAAACTCGATTTCGGTGTTCTTGGAGATGATGCCGGCGGCGTCGGTGCCCAGGGACCTGATGGCCGCCCGCAAAGTCTCCCGGTCCGCCGGAGTGGCCGCCGGGTCGAACTTCCCCAGCCGGAGCGGCATGCCGAAGAGCTCGTTGAACGTGGCCCAGTCCTTCAGCGCGAAGTTTTTCAGGAGATACATGTAAGCGCACACCCGGAGCACGCCGTTTCTGGTGTCGTGGCCGCTCCGGGCCTCGTGACGATGATAAATGATTTTCCAGGGCGGCGGCGCCTCCCCGGTGCGGCTGCCCTCGGTGATAATGAGGGGCGTCAGCGAGTTGACAAAGGTGAGGCGCTTGCCGGGATGGGGGCCAGACGATCCACCACCACCCGATTGCCGCTCACCCGCCAGATGATCTCGCAGGCCGCAAAGCCCTTGCCCACTGCGTCCAACAGATGCAGCAGGGCGCTTTTCAGCTTCAGGGCCTCCAGAGCCTCCCGGCAGAAATCCGCCACCTCCTGGTCGCCCGGGTCCTCGCTGGCCGGGTCCAGCCGCCACTCCAGGCCGGTGACCGCCAGTTTGCGGGTCTGGAGCACTGAGGCCAGGTGGGCGTCCTTCTCCTCCATTTCCTCGAAGAGCTCGGCCTGGTCGTAGAGGTCGCCGGCGTCCGCCGCCCGGAGAATCCAGGTGAGGCGCTGGGGGGTGAGCCCGGCGGAGGGGTAGCCCGACCAGCGGTCCTGGAGGCTCACCGCGGCGATTTCCCGGGTCTCCGGCCGCTTCAGGGGCGGCACCGGCCGGCCGAATTGGTCAAGGATCATCGGACCACCGTGTTTTTTAAGCCGTCGGTTACGCAGATCAGAGGCCCGTCCTTATGGGTGCAATGACCTTTGGCAATTTCATAATAGCGACAGGTGGCCACCGGCATGGCGCCCTGCATCACCACCAGCCCCAGCCGCCACAGGTCGCAGACGATTTCCCGGTCCTTGCTCACCAACACCCCCGCGTTCCCTCAAAGCGCTGCTTCCCCAAGCTCTCATAGAGCGCCGTGCCGGGCAGCGGCAGGGTCAGAGCCAGGCGCACCGCCATCTCCAGGGCGTCCGGGCCGTCGTCGTGCACCGTCTTGGACGGGAAATAGAGGAGCTGCTCCAACAGCAGGTCCTGGTCTCCCTGCCCCCGGCAGAAGCGGATCTGGCCCCGCTCCACATGGGCGCTGAGGGCGGCAATGCGGGTCTCTTTGGCCGTTTTGTTTTCTATTTCCCGGATGGGGAGCCAGGTTTTGCGCTCCCGGGCCTCCCGGTCGAACTCCCGGATGAGGAGGCGCTGGAAAAGATTGGTCTCCACCCCGAAGGCCAGCCAGCCGTGCTCCTCCCGGCGCTGGAAGGCGGCGTTGATGGTCTGCTCCAGACTGGCCCGGCGGATGAAGGCGTCCAGCACGTAGATCACCATCTCCCGGGCATCCAGGCCGACGGTGATGACCCCTTTGTAATCCGCCGAGCTCCCCACCTCCAGGGAAGGGTCCAGCGCCGCCGCCACCAGCAGCACCCGGCCGGCCAGTTCGCTGGGGTGGTAATAGCGGATCCAGCCCTCCTGAAAGACGCCCTCGTCGTCCACCGGGTTGTTCATCTTCTCCCGGTTGAAGGCGAAGGAGCCCATAACCTTCTTCTGCTGCAGGAGCTTGTCCAGAGGGTGGCGCGCCGGCCACAGGGACTCGCCCGTCTCGGTGATGGCCCGGTAAATACGCCGCACCCAGTGCTGATATTGCTCCTCCCGGGCCTCGATGACAGTGTTGAGCGCCGAGCGCTTGGCCAGGATGGTGCCGATCCAGAAGAGGTTGCCCCCGGCGTCGATGCCGGGGTACACGGCGTTCTGCACCCAGTCCAGGAGCTCCCGCACCAGACGCGGGTTTTTCACCTGCTTGTCTGATTCCAGGTCGTCCAGCACCACCAGGTCGGGGCGCCACTGCTTATGTTTCAGGCCCCTCAGGCGCTGCCCCCGGCCCCGGGCCTTGAGGCGCACGTCATTCAGGGTGACGAAATCGTCCACCGCCCAGTTGTCCCTCACCAGGTCGCCGAAATCGGCCCGGATTCGCTCGTTGTAGAGGAGCTCCAGGTAGATGTAGCCAGTCAGGTCGCTGGCCAGATCCTCGGTGTCTGAGCCGATGATGATGAAATGCCGCAGGCCGAAACAGATCTGGTGCAGCACGTAGCCGAAGCTGGTGAGGGTGGTCTTGGCGAACTCCCGGGGCGCGGCCACCGCCACCGGCACCACCACTTCTCCTTCCCCCGGCCGCCGGTCCAGGAGCTCCACCAGCTCATGGTGAAACGGAGCGAAATCCTGTGGAAAATAATGAGGCAGATACGTGGTGAAAAACGCGAAGGGATCCTCCCTGGCCGCCTCTTTCCGGGCCAGCCGCTCCTCCGGAGAAACGTCGGCGAAGGCCCCCACTTCCAGCGACAGCCTCCCCAGGACCTCGGCGGCCCGCCGTTTGAACTCCTCCCGGGAGCACTTCTGCTTGAGGGTCAACTTCGCCATGTTCAGTTCTGGTTCACCGCGGCGCAGATGGCGCCGGGGATGAGGATTTCCGCCACGTTGTGGGCCAGGGCCGTAAAATACTCCGCCTCCTGCCTGGCCGGATTCCGCGGCAGCTGTTGCAGTCCCTGTTTCAGCCTGGAGGCCTGATGGCGCAGGGTTAGGAGTTGCAGCATCACCATTTGCAGTCCCAGGGGGCTCATTCCAGGCTCCGGAACCAGGCGGCCAGCCAGGACCTCACCACTGCCAGCTCCGCCGCCGGCGGCTGCTGCTCCCGCAGCCACTGGGTGAAGACACCCATCACCCCGACGGCCGCGGTCTTGAGATCGTAGGCGCCCCGCTCCAGGCGCTCGATGGCCGCGGTAATTTTGACGATGGCGTCGTAGGCCCCGGCGTCCAGGCTCTCCTGGGCTTTCAGGGCCTGCACTTTGGCCTCAAGGTCTTCCCGGAGGAGCTCGGCCACGCTGCGCCGGTTGGCGAGCGCGGCTTTGCGCCGGGCCGGCCAATCGCCCTCCTGGCTCCACTTGGACAGAGTGGCCAGCGATACCGGCTCCGGCAGGGCCTCCCGGATGCGCTCCAGGGTGTAGCCCAACAAATAGAGACGCTCAGCCTCGTCCCGCCATGCCGCCTTAGCCATGCTCCGCCTGTCGCACCTCTTCCCGGATGCCCCTGAATTCCCGCATCACCTCGCAGAGCTCCTCGGCTGCCTGGAGGGCGTGGGCCTCCTTGATGTCCACCGGGTCGTCGCTCTCCAGGGTGAACAAGGAGTGGATGATGTCCTTTTTCAGCCGGTCGACCTTGATTTTCAGGGCCGCCAGACGCTCCCGCTTTTCCGCCAGGCGCCCCTTCTGGGCCAGTTGAGTCAGGCGGTCGGTCACCGTCAAATTCCTCCTATCGCGCAAAATACCGCGCCGCCAGTTGCAACCCGGCATTGGTGATCACGGAAAAAATGAACAGCAACACGGTGGCGCCGCCCACGTAATACCAGAACCGGTTGTCCAGGCGGGTGAGCTTTTCGTTCAGCCCCAGGATGGGGCAATGGTGCCCCGGATCCCGGTGCACCGGGCAGGGGCAATGCTCCAGGCTGTGCAGCCGGTGCCGGTGTTCCTCGTTCACCTTCTTCAGATGGGCGATCTCTGCCTCGGCCATGGCATTGTAAGTGCTCAACCGGCCTTTGAGTTGTTCCAGGAGGATTCTGACCTCCACCTCCTCGGGAATGCGGGAGGACAGCGTCCGGTCCATGCTCACCGGCAATCCTCCAGCCGCCGCTTGGCCTTCTTCTGCCAAGCCGTCAACTCTCCTTCCCGCTGCAGCAGCTTGTCCAGGTCGAGGCGGGGGGCCGTCCGGTAGAACTCGTCGCTCAGCTCCGGAAAGGCCGGGAAGGGCGGCAGGGGCTCCGGGCTAATCGCCCTGCTGCTCCCGCCGCAGCCGCTCAAAAGCAGACCGGTAAGTAGCAGGGTCACCGCCAGCCTCGCCAATTTTCTTCGTTTCCTCACGCATGGCCTCCCTGATCCGGAAGTCGATGTCCGCCTCATCGATTTGCCGCTGCCTCGCCTCCCGGCGTTCTTCCTCCCGCCAGGTGCGCCAGGCGGCCAGGAGTGCCCGGAAAATTTTCAGCAGCGCGGCCATCAGTCAAAGTCGCCCAAATCCAGCCATTCCTGCCGCAGGAGCACCCAGAAATCCCGGCAAAGCCCCGCCTCAAAATAGCGGTAGGGCAGCCAGCCGTAGCCGTTCTCCCCCCACCCCGTCCCCCAGGAATTGCGGATGAGCACCGCGCCCCGGACGTCGTCGTAGCCCGCGGCCATCACCGCGTGGCCGCCCTCAAAGCGCTCTCCCGGCTGGGGGAAGGGGATCAGTCCGTCCCGCCCCACCCGCTCCATCCCCGAATAACAGGAAAACCCGAAGGCGCAGGGCAGCCCGGCCCGGAGATGCGCCTTGACTTCGGCGAGATTGGCCAGGCGCACGTATTTGGTGCCCTGGTAGTTCTGGGCCAGGCTGTACACGAAGGCGTCCGGCTCGGCGTCGAAGGCCGCCACGTCATAGCGCCAATACTGCTCCGGGGGGACCCCCCAGGAGCACCAGCGCCTTGATGGTGGTCCTGATGTCAGCCCCGGTGTCGCCCTTCAACCCCAGGAGGTTCCGGGTGGTTTTGTAGAGGAAGCGCCGGGAGTGGTCCAGATGTTTCCCATGCCAGCGCCGCTCATACCATTCCACCAGGCCGATGACCGCGTGGGCCGTGCAAGCCCCCAGGTCGCCCTGGTCCTCGATGGGGGAGCAATGCCGGCGCAAATCGATCGCTGGCGCGGCTCCGATTCCGTCCGGACGTGCCGCGGCCAGCATTTTCTCATCCGGCCGATAGTCCCGGTAATCCGGGCAATCCGGCCGCCAGCCGTATTTCATAGGACCCGTCCCATCCGCCGGGCCCGCTGATAGGCCTCCTGGAGCTCAGGGATCTGCAGCACTCCCGCGGCCGCGTCCACCGCCTGCCGCACTTCGGCCTCCGCCGGGCAGGCCTGGGCCAACAGGCTTTTCAGGGTCGCCAGCGCCATCTGGGCCGCGGCCCGGGCCTGGGCGGCATTGGGATGCAGCGGATCAATGAGGGCCGCCGCGCCCTCCACCTGGGAGATGGCCAGCTCCAGGCCGGCCGCCAGGGCCTCCCGGTTGTCGCACGCCTGCTGCAGCAGAGCGCAGCCGGCCGTCCCGCACATCAGGGCCACCGCCAACACCACCGCCGAAATTTTCTCCATGTCCCCTCCTACTTCCCCGCTTTTACCCCGGCCCTGAGGGCCGCCAGCCCCAGGGATCCCAGGAAGCCGAGGATCATCTCATACTCTTCCCTGCTGAGCCAGCCGAGCCCATAGGCCAGGGCCGCCAGGGCCATGGCCGCCGCGCTGAGATAGGTGCGGTAGCCTGTCATTACTGCCCTCCTCCCGGCCACAAAATCCCGGGGTCGCCGCGCTGGGCCAGAAACCGGTGGTTGCCGATCTCGGCCACCAGCTTCAGCCGGGCCGCCCAAGTCGGCCGGCAAACCTTGGGGTTGAAATAATAAGTGGAATTGGCCACCGGATTCTCGATTTTCCCGGCCAGCATCTCCTGCGCCACCCGCCGGGCCGCCCGCCAGGCCGCCCCCGCCTCATCTTCCGGATGCCTGGCCAACTCCAAACAGCGGTGATACTGCGGATCTTTTATGGCCTCGTCCCAGTTGGTCCAGGAAAACTGCCGGAAGGCCGCCACCACCCGCTGCACGCTGTTCTCAAACAACCGTGGGTGCCAGACCCGATTGAGTACCACTGCACCCACTGCGGCGTAAGCCACATCACCCAGGCGCCACCATTCCCCCCGGGCTTCGGCCCAGGCATTGAGGGCCAGCACCAGGTCGTCCGGCAGCGTCAGAATCAATCGGCGCAATTCATTCATTTTTTTCTATTATTGCGTAAAAGGCGGCTTGTTGTTGCCAGTGAGCCTTATGTGAGCCTTAAAGTGCGCTGCCGGTAAAATAAAAGGCCTCTCCGGATGTCATTCGGAGAGGCCACATCTACATCCACCCTATCTCAGGTTATTTCATAAGCCCTCATCAGGTTTATTTTCCAACAGATAGGTGATCAGGGAGCTCTCCGTCACCCGCAGGCCCCTGTCTCCCAATCTCACGCCGTTCAATCGGCCTTGCCGTATCAGCCGCCATACGGTTTTGGGCGACCGTCCCAGCCGCCGGGCCGCGGCCTGCACCCGGAGGAGCCGCTCCTGGCGGAGGCCGTTGCCGTTTTCCGGAGCCAGGGGCCGCCCGAAGATTTCCTCCAGCGCCCGAAGCAGCAGCTCCCAGGGGCCTCGCTCCGTCCTGGGCCATCCGGTGATCCGACAGGTCCCCACTTGGCGGTCACGCTCCGAGAGAAACACGGCATAATCTCCGGAAGTCGCAGTGCCCTCTCCGGTGTTGATGATGACCGCCTGTCCCAGTTCCCGGGCCCGGCTGGCGTCCCCTCCGGGCAACAGTACGATGCTCACCCGCAACATTAGGCCACCGCTTTCTCCACCTTAATTGCCACATCGAACGATTTGTTTAGCGTCTCGGCCCCGGCCACCGTCAGTTCCCCCACGTAGTTGCCCGGCGCCACCCCGGCGAAATTTACCAGCGCCTGAGCATAGGTGGGGTCGCTCTGACGGATGAAGTCGTCGTCGGCCAGACTGAGAATCGGCTGGCCCACGCCTTTCTCCGCCCGGGCCACAAAGGTCAGGGTATAAAGTCGCAGATCCTGGTAAACGCCGTTCAACTTGAACCTCACGGTCCAGGGCTCGGCCTCCCCCACCTTGTAGTGCATGGTCGTCGGCGTGATCTTACTCGGCAATTTCCACCTCCAGACCGCTATCTTCAGCCGCCATTTCCAGGACCTGAACCGCCGCCGCCATTTCCAGGACCTGAACCGCCGCCGCCATTTCCAGGACCTGAACCGCCGCCGGCGGAGCCCACAGAAACATTCCTATTATTGTCGGCAGGATGCCGGCCAGTTCGCCGCCAATCATCACCTCAGCGGTCAAACTGCCACAAATGGCGTCACACCTGCCCGCCAGTTCACCGGTAATTTGCTCCAGGATTTGGGAGAAATCTCCCCAAACGGCTGCCAACTCCCCGGCAAATTCCCCGGCAATTCTGATTTCCCCTGAGACCTGTCCGGTCGGTGCGGCCAGATAGCCTGTCGAGGTCCCGATTATCGGCACCGTGCCGATAATGTTCCCGGCGGCTGTTGCCAACTCCTGCGCCAGCGACCCAGTTATCCGGACAGCGCCGTCCACCCCCCCATGCACCTGGGGCAAAGAGCCGGACAGGGCGCCCAAGATGGCCCCTTCTTCCTCCACCATGCCAGCCCAATCGCCAGTCGTCGGCGATAAGGTGCCGGACAGAGATCCGGAGACCGGCACGACACCCCAGATGTCCCCTGGCAGAATTGGGAGATCGGCGGACAGATCGCCGCCAATTTGCACCGCTCCTGCCATTGAACCGGCACCGTGGGGCAAGGTGCCGTCAAGCTCACCAGTTACCTGTACGGCACCGGTGGCCAGACCGGTGACCGGCGATATGGAGCCGGCCGCGCCGCCGGCTATCTTGACTTCGCCTGATGCGGCCCCTTGTGGTGTTGGGAGGCTGGCGGACAATGCTCCCGCCACCTGTACCGCGCCGGTGGCAGAACCGGCAGCCTGCGGCAATTCTCCGGCCATGGTCCCGGACGTCCCGGGCTCTGTTGCCAACCCGGCAATATTCCCGAGCATCGCCTCCAAATCGCCGGCCAGGCTGCCGATTATACGAACCGCGCCCGTAACGCTGGCGGCGACCGGAGTCGTTTGTCCGGCCAGGGATCCGGTGAGCTTGACGGAGCCCGCGGCATTTCCGGTGACGGGGGCCAGATTGCCCGCCATGGTCCCGGTAATGGGCGCCAGGACTTCTTTGAAGGCCACAATGATACAGCCGTAGTCCTCAGAAGTCCCGAACGTCCAGGACATGCTTTGGTTACTGCCGTCGGTCTTGATTAAATATTGCGTGCCGTGCCCATAGTTGCCATCATCCTGGTCATACAGCTGGGTCCCAGTTCTGTCGGTCGGCGCCCACGTATTTGCACCATTGCCTACGCCGCAGACGCAGACATCGCCGGCCTGCAACCCGGTCAGCGTCGGACTGTAGGGGTTCGTTCCCACATCTCCCCTGCCGGCGGCACCCCGCAGTGCTGATGTATAGCCGCTGGCGGCCTTGTAGGAGGAGGCGACCGCCATTACAGTGCGCCCGTTGGGGTTAGGAATGGAAACCGTGTACGCGCTGCCGGTGGGAGGGTTCAGCAAGTACCAGCACTCGCAGTCAATCTCAGGGCTGGTCGTCCCTTGGCGCACCTGGTCGGCCTGCGTCAAGCTGATGTTGTTATAGGTGGGGGTGCCGCCGCCGCGCCCTACGGCTGCGTTGAAGATGAAGAGGACCAGCACCGTCGCCCCTGACCCGCAGGTGTAACTGAAGGTATAGGGATTGGCGGTGCCTTTTGTCGCTCGATATTTGTTATCAAACGTGTGGGCCACGTTGCCCCTTTACGTCCCGGCCGGCACCGTGAGGGTGGCGGACGTGATGGAGACGTTTTGTCCGGAGTTAATGTTGGTGTTCTGCAGGTTGATGGTGGCGCCGCTGGTGGCCACATCGGCGCTGGCCACCACTTCAGTGCTGCCGTCCGATTTGAACATCTTGGCAGCCGCCGCCGTGCCGGAATTGGAGGCGTTGGCGTTCATGTTCGTAGTGTCCAACGTGAGGACGCCATTGTTGACCGTTCCGCACGGATTGGCCAGCGGAATACTGACGATCAGCGTTCCAAACCCCGACGTGTAGATTTTCAGACTGCCGCCGTTCAGATCCGTTTTTAATTGATTTGCCAGATTGTTCCGCTCATCCGTGGATAATACGAGACTCGCCATGTTCCCTCTCCTCAGTTAATTTTCAGACGGCTTCCCGCCGTCCGGCCATCGCCTTCAATCCTTCGATCACCTTCTCCGCCTCCTGCCGGCTGAGCCAGGCCAAGGCCCCCACTTTAAAACGGTTTCTCAGCCAGTTGGTAAGGGCCTGGGCCTGGCTGGCCGCCGGCGCCCGGCTCACCTGCCCCCAGAGCGCCTCGATTTTTTTCACCTGCAATGCGGTGGCCCGCTCCGGCCCCGCCGGGCCGCCCTGGGGCGGCCGCCTCCGGGGGGCCGCCGCCTGCCCGGCGCAGCGCCGCAGGTGGCTAATCACCAGGTCCACCTTGGGGCCGCTCAGGTCTTTGCAGGACTTCACCCCGGCCACCGACCAGAGCATCAGCCGGTAGTCGCCGTCGTCCAGCCCCAGGCGCCGCTGCAGGGTCTTGATGGCCTTGATCTGCCGCGGTGTTATGGGTCTGCCCATGTCATTCGCCCCTGACCATTTTGCGGCCCTGCGCCAAATGCTCCTGATAGGCCACCCGGGCCCGCTCCCGATCAGCCTTTGGGCCCTTGAGGCTGGCCCATAAAAGTCTAGATAGCTTCTTGCGCCAGGCAGGATCGGTCGGCAGGTCGTCCGGCTTCTCCGGCGCGGCCACCGGCTTGTTTCCCCGGAAGCCTGACCGGGCGTTGTCCTCCCAGTCCTGCAGCTCCCGCTCTTTGCGCCGGCTGGTCTCCCGGGCCGCGGCTTTCAGCACTTCCTTTAGGTAATTGTGGTTCTTGAGCCCGGTCAGCTCGCGGTTGGCCACGTTGGCCAGGGCCGCCCGGAACTCCTCCCGGCCGATCTCGTACCAGACGCCGCCCACGCAAAACCGGCCTTTCTCCCACATGCCCCACAACTCCCGGGCCAACCTGAGGCGCTTTTTCAGCGCCAGCCGGCCGTCGGGCCTGGCCTTGAACCCGTCCAGGTATTCCGATACCAACGGCCAGTCCGGCCCGAAGGCCGCTTCGGCCCGGGCCAGGTCGGCCAACAGCCCCCCGGCCTCCGCCTGGGCCAGATCAAAACTCGCGCCGCACAGGGGGCATTTCAGCTTCATCTAAAGGCCCATCCGAGGCAGGCGGTCCAGCGGCAGCGCCGGCGCCGCCGGCATTAGTAGGATCCATGGTTACCTCAAAGCCGAAAAACTCCTTGCGCTGCTTCCGGGTGCCGCAGGCGAAGAGCTTCTCCTCCGGCCAGCCCTCCAACACCTCCCAGTGAACCTGGGGGGTGCGGATGATGGCCTCCTCCCAGCCCAGGGCCACCAGCTTTTCCAGCACGCCCCGGGCCTTGACCACCGACTCCCGCCAGCCGTGCAGCAGCACCCCGTGCGGCAGCGTCACCTTGTCGGCAGCTGCGAAAAAGGCCTGGCGCTCCGCCTTCATGAGCTCCATCAGGCGCCTCTCCAGGCGTTCCTTCTGCGCCCGCCAAGGCCGCGATTTCTCCTCCCATCGTTCCCTGACCTGGGCCACCTCCTGGGCGGCCGCGGCCTCCAGGCGGGCCACTTCCGCCCTCATAATCCCGATTTCATGGAGCAGGCTGTCCGCGGTGATCTCCAAGGGTGTTCGTCTTGTCATCCTCCTCCTCCTGGGCCAGGTTCAAGAGACATCTCCTCGCCTCCAGGAGCGCCCCCCGCCAATTCATCTTCGCATCCTCTCAGGTTCAGGGCGATCTGACCCAGCAGGTCCGGCAGGCTCAGACTCCTAAGTCGGGCCTCCAGGGCCAGCTTCTTCAGGGCCTGGCGCCTCAGGCGCCGGCAGTAGTCAGCTACTTCACTCTCGGCCCCCATGAGATAGTACCCACCGCCGGACTGGTCGTTCACCGAGCCGATGGGCACCCCCTCCCGTCGCAGGGAGTCGATGAGGGCCCGGACGTCCCGGGTGTCATTCTGCCGGTTGGTCCAGGGCCGCCCGAAGATGGCCTCGTAGAGCTCTCCCATGCCCACCGCCCGCTGCCGGCCGATGTGTCGGGTGAGCAGGGCCAGCGCCTTCCCCTTGTAGGGCTCCAGGCCCTTGTCAGATTTGGCCACAGGCCGCCTCCTTCAGCAGCCGCGCCTTCCGCAGGTGCGGAAATTGCGGTACATACATGCTCATACAGCCCTTATTGAAGCAGCGCCCCAGCTTGGGGCAGGCCCACCATTGGTCCCAGAACCAGCAGTAGAATCGGGTGCGGCTGGCATTGATGAGTACCTTTCTCGTCCTCATGTCGCATCTCCCTCAGTCCGGGTGGCTGTCGTCCTCCTGGTCCGGCCGGAGCGTCGACAGGAGATCCCGCTCCAAATCGTCCAGGACTTTGGCCACCGCCTGGCGGGCTTCGGTAAAAACACTCCGGATCCCTGCTCCCATGATAGTCTCGGTCAACGACGCCGCCACCGCCGGATTAGACTGCTGCTCTCTATGGGTGCCAGCACGCCGACTCAATTTTGGCCAGGCCAGCCGTTCCGCTCCAGGGGCCAGGCGGCAGGACGCCCCCGACGCCTCCACCAGGCCCAGGCGTTTGAGCCAGCGGAGGTAGCGCTTGGCATAATCCAAGGAACAGCCGGCCAGGACCGCCAGGGACCGGGGGCTGAAGGCCTCGCCCTTGGCCGCCTGCACCTGGCAGGCCCGCCAGAGTTTCTCCTGCTTGCCCGCCGCCGGCTGTCGCAGCAGCCGGTATCGCTGCGGCTTGTCCTGCGTGACCGCTACGTAGCCCGCCTTTTTCAGGTCCGTGAGGGCCTGCCGCACCTTCTCCACCTCGGCCCGGCTTTGGACGCCCAGGGCGTCCGCCACCTCCCGGGCCGTCAGATTATCCTGTCTCCCCAACACGTCCCGCACCCGTCCCGCCAAACTCATGCTCTCACCCCACCGCCCGCAGTCGCCGGGCCGCCCGCTCCACCACCTGGTCCGTGAGCTCCGCCTCGGGGTTGGCCTTGCGCAGGCTCTCCACGTGGGCCAGCAGCACCACGGTTTTCCGGAAATTCCCCTCGGTGCGCTTCAGGATCTCCCGGGCCTGGCGGCCGTCCAATTTGAGCCCCGCCATCTGGTAGCCGATGAGGGCCACGTCCTCGGCGCTGAGCGGCTGAAACTCCACCTCCTGGCTCACCCGGCTCCAGAACTGCGGGCTTTTCCGGGCCACCGCCTCCCGGGCCCCGGCCATGCCCACCAGACAGACCGGCGCCCCCGACAAGTCGTGCAGGTCCCTGACCGTGTCCAGCAGCAGGCGCTGCCGGATGACGTAGTCGGCCTCGTCCAGCATGATGAGCCGGGGGCGTTTCCCCAGCTCCTCCTTCACCACCCGGAAATTGGCCCGGGAAATCCCCTCCGGCGCGTGCCCCAGGGCCGCGGCCAGGTCCATGAGCAGCCAGTTCACCGTCCAGGCCGCCTGGGCCCGGAGGTAAATGCTGCCGTTTTGCACCGCGTACCATTGGCACGCCACCGTCTTGCCATAGCCCTGGTGGCCGTGCACCAGGGCCAGGCCGGGTACCGCCGGATCCCGCTTCTCCAGCTCCGCCAGCGCCGCAATCAGGCGCTGCACGTTGCCGGTCTGCACGAACACCGGCTTCATGAAATTCTCCGGAGGGCTTTCTGACGCTTCCAGCGGCGGAAGTCCCGCCGGATCAACCAGACCGCTGTCACCAGCGCCAACCCCATGCCGCTCAACACCGCCACGATGGTGTCCATGGATACCTCCGCTATTCCGCCAGGGCCAGCCTGGCTTTCTGTTGGAGCCCCGGCAGCAGGAGCTCAGTCTGCATCTCGTACTCCGCCTCCACCTGCCGGAGGAACTCCGCCTCCTCCGGCGTCAGCCGCTGCCCGGCCAGTTCCCTGACTTTCAGCACCGCGTAGCGCTCCAGCGGGTTGGCGTAAAACCCGCTCTCGGGCTCCCGCTCCCCTGATGGCGGCTGGGGCTCCGGCGCCAGCTCCTGTCCCCGGACTTCCCCCCGGGGCACCAGATGGCGGACGTTGCTCTGCTCCGCCCCAAAGACTGCCGGCCGCACCGCCGGGATTTCGGCGGTGGCCCGGTCCAGCTCCGTGAGCCGCTCCACCGGGCTCTTGGGCACCCCCCGCCACTCGCCCAGGGAGGGCGCGGTGAACAGCTCCGCCCGGTAGCGCTTGCCGTCCCTCTTGTCCTCCACCAGGATGCCGCCGTCCAGAACGCCCTCATACACGATGACCGGCCGGGAGTGGATTTCCTTCACCTGATAGGTCCGCCCCCGGTAGTCGAAGCAGCCCGCCGCGTCCAGGCGACGGTCCGCCTCCCGATGAATCCCTGCCCAGGCCCCCGGGTCGATGTGGGGGATGCCCCCCTGCTCCCGGACGCTGGCGAGCCACGCCTCCTCCCGGGTCATCCCCAATGACCGGTGTTGCCGCTGGTTGGCCTCCCGGCAGAAGGCCGCCAGTTCCCGGTTCACCTGGGACAACAGCAGCTCCCGCCCCTCCCAGCCCGGGTCCAGGAAATAGGAGCGCTCGAAGGCCTCCCACTGGTGCCTCCAGGCCGACTCCACCTTGCCGGTGGCCTGGGGCCGGTAGGGCTCGTGGGTCATGACTTCCACCCCGACGGCCGCCGCCCACTCCCGGAAGTGGGCGATCTTAGCCAGCGGGCCGTTGTCCATGTAGAGAATTTGCGGCAGCCCGGCGAAGGGGGCGTGCTCCGGGTGGGCCGCCCAGGCCCACTGCAGAAAGCGCATGGCGTTGGCCGCCGACTCCCCCGGGGCCACCACATACTGGCTCAGGCGCATCCCGGAAAAGTCGTCCACCAGCCCCCAGCACCACACCCTCAAACGCTCCGCTTTTTCCCGGTTCTTGCGGCCTTTGAGCCGCAGTTTTACCAGCCAGTCGTCCCCCTCCCGGCGCACCGGGATGAAATGGTTGGAACCCGAGGCGTCCAGCTGGTGCAACTGGTTGGCGAAAGCCGCCTGGAAGCGCTGCTCCCGCCGGGGCTCGTTCCTCAGGCCCAGTTCCCGGGCCAAGCGGTTGATGGTGCCGACGCTCATTTTGAGGGCTTCCTCCGGTATCAGGCCTTGTTGGTAAGCCGCCCGCTGGGCCAGCCAGGTGGCCGCCGGCTTCATGCCCGGCGCCCCCCGGTGTTTCATTTTGACGATTTCCTCCACCCAACGCCGCCGGGGATCGCCCTCCGGCACCCCCTTGTCGGCCCTGGGTCGGCGCTCCCGGCTGCCGTGCCCCCGCCGCCCCCAGCGCTTTTCCTCCCGGTAGAAGGTGGCCGCCGAGACCCCCAGGAGGGGCAGCCAACCCAGCAGCACCGCCTGGCGCTCCCCGTGCTTGGCCGCCCGCCATTGGCGGATGGCCTCCCCCATGACCATCAGGTCAACCTCCGCCATGGCTGCCTCACTGCCAGGACCCGTTGCCGGAATGTCCCTCATCCTCCTCCGCCCGGACGTCCTCCGCCCGGAGGAGGCTCTTCCAGACCCCCCCCAGCAGCCGCTCCGCCTGGGCCAGCCGGGCGCTGGCCTGGAGATAATAGGCCTCGTCCGTCTGGACGAGGCCCTTATCCAGCCGCCGGAACAGCTCCACCACCTGGTCCAGGAGGCGGTTGATTTCCTCGAATATCCGCCGCTGCGCCGCCAGGGAGCTGCTCTCCCCCAAGGCCTCCTCCAGGGTGAGGATTTTCTCCTGGAGGCGCTCCCGCTCCCGCTCCCAGGCCTCCGTCTCTTTCTCCTTTTGCTCCCGGAGGCGCTTGTTCTCCCGCTTGAGCTGCCTGACGCTCTGGGTGACGATGTCCTCTTCCTGGAGGTCCCCCCAGTTCCCCGTCTCCTCGAAGCCCGCCAGCAGCTCCTCCGCCTCCGGGTCCTTCAGGCCCTCCAGCAGGGCCATGCCCTTGTAAACCATGCGGGGCCGCTCGAACACCGCCCGGAAACGGGGGAAGGAGCCGCAAAAGCGGGCGAAGCGCATGTAGTTGTAGGCAGTGCGCCGCGGCATATCTCCGAATTGCTCCTTCAAAATTTGTGCATACGTCTGCACTGTTTCATACTGGCTGAGTAGGAAAAGGCACTTGCCCACCTCGTAGGCGCTCTGAAACTGCCGCTCCAGATGGAATTTGCCCCAAGCGATGACCCGCTCCCGATCGTAAGGCAGCCCGTCCCGCCAGGGCGCCGTCAGGCTGTCCGCGTGCAGCCGCCGGGACCGCTCCGGGTCCAGAAGGGCCACTTTGCCCTCGGTGCCGTTGCCGCTGTCGCTCATCCTCAGCTCCTCAATCCCAGTTGTTGGGCCGTGCTCGCCAGGGCCTCGTTGGCCGCCACCCAGTAGCGCACCAGCCCGCCGTTGCTCCGCCAGCCCCGTTCTCCCTTCTCCGCCCAACCCCGGGCGGTCAGGGTGTTCAGGGCCGCGTAGGCCACGTTCCGGCTCACCTGGGCCCTGGCGGCGATCTGCTCCAAGGTCTTCCATTCCAGCAGATCCCCCCCGGTGTACAGGGCGTCCACCACCCGCAGCCCTGCTTCCAGGGTTTTGCTTCCCACAGTCCGACTCATGCCTCCCCCTCATGCCGCGTGCTGCGCCGCCAGCCGCTCCCGCAGCCGCCGGTTTTCTTCCCGCAGACGCACCACCTCGGCCACTTCCCGCTCCAGGCGGTCGGCCAGCCCCGCCGCCACGCCCCTGAGGTTCTCCACCTGGGCCCGGAGCTTGTCGATATCCACCTCCAGGATATTGAACTGCCCCGCCAGCCAGTTCTCCTCAGTCATGGCGTTCCTCCCGGCCGTCGTCCGCCGGCTTTTGCCTCAGGTAGAGTAGCGCCACGTCCTCGTAGCGGCTCCCCGTGCCCCGGCAGGTGGTGCAGCGCCGGCCTTCCCTCACCCCCGCCCCGCCGCAGGTGCCGCAGGGGCGCTTCTGGATGTCGCTGTAGGCCTGGCTCACGGCTGCCTCCGGATATAGTCCCGGCCGTCCGTCAGGGGGCCGAAGTCGTATTCATAAGTGACCACCCGGCCGTCTGCCAGCTTTACCGAGAGGATGGCCTTCAGCTCCCGGTTCGCCTGCACCAGGGCGCCGCTCTCCACCCGCACCGCCTGGCCCCGGCGGGCCAGCACCTGCTCCATGACCCGGCAGTTAGCCGGCGTCAGCTCTCTGACCGTCCCAGCCGCCGCCAGCCCCCACCCCGCCGCCAGGGCCATGGCCGCCAGCCCCAGCCCCCAGGCCCCGAGCTTTCCCCTATTTGCCATGCCCGTCCTCCTCGCCCCACACCTTCTCGTAGTCCGCCCCGATGGCCTCGGCGATGGCCTGCCGCACGTACGGCGTAGGCCGTATGCCATTGACCACCTGCCAGACAAAAGTTATGCTTACTCCCAGTTTCCTGGCGATGGCCGCCATGGTGATCCCCTTCTCCACCAATCGGGCTCTGATCTTCTTGGGCGGCCAGCGTTTCACGGTTTCACCTCTCGGTACTGCTCTTCGAGGCGACGCCGCTTCCGGGCCGCCTCCTTTTCCGTCATCTGCGCCCTAGCCATCTCCAGGAGCAGCTGCTCTGCCGGCCCGATGACCAGGCCCCCCACCGGCCCCGCCAGGGCCTGGAGCGGCGCCAGGCTGTCGGCGGCGGCGCAGAAGGCCGGCAGGAGCTTCAGGGGGATGACTCCATCCGGGTCCTGGGAGAGCCATTTGTCCAGCATGGCCTCCGTCACCAGGCCGTCTCTCCCCTTGGTCCTCAAGCCGCTCATGGCGATGAGCCCGTTCAGCCGCTCCGCCAGTTGAGCCCGGGACAACCCGCATTCTCTGGCCGCCCGGTTCATGGCCAGCTTCAGGTCGGCCACCGGGTTCAGAGACTTCGCCCCAAACAGGCTCCTTTGCCTCTCCACCTGGTGTTCTCCTCCCGCCCCTTGCTCCCCCACCTGCCCCCCCTTCCCCTCCGAACTTTCCTGGATTTAGAGGTTGTCAGGCACCCCCGCCTGGCTGTATGATGGGCTTTAATGCTCAAGCACTATGAATTGCATATTACGCAACCCTTTATTCCCATGTCAAGAAAAAAAGTTGCGAAAAAAGCAACAGAAGGGATAGGAGCCAGAATAGCTAAAATTCGCGGGAAATTGTCTCAGTCAGAATTTGGGTCTATTTTTGGTGTCGATAAATCTGCCGTCTCCAGGTGGGAATCAGAGAAAACTCACCCCGATTCGCAAACTATTTTGAAGATGGCTGATTTTGCTGGAGTTTCGGTGGAATGGCTATTGAAGGGAGAAGGGCCGCCGCCGGCCAGGGAGGCCATGCCGCTCCGGGAGCACGCCCCCGAGGGATATCAGGCCCGCCCCGCCGAGCTGAACGTGGATCGCCTGGCTAAGGTCATCGTTCTGGCCCTGGCCGCCTTGAAAAAAGGCCGGGCCAGTCTTGGCCCCCGAGGCCAGGCCAAATTGATCGCCTTATTATATGAGTACTGGCAGGACAACCAGGAACCGCCCGACGACCTGGTCGTCAAGGCCTACCTGCCCCAGGCCCGCCGGGCGGATAAGGAGGAGGAATCATGAACTTTTTTCCCGTGATTCTGGCAGCGCTTCTCCTGGGCGGCTGCGCCACCGCCACCACGCCTATTTATCTGGATATCAGGACCGTCTCTGACCGGGAACTGTTGAGCGCCTACTACCAACTGAACGACGACATCGCCAAACTGGACCGGGAATCCCTGGGCTACCAGTCACAAAGCCTCACCTCCCGCTCTTTTGCCGGCAGTCTCGGGGAGATGTTGGGTCGCAGCATGAACGTCTCCATCGTGGAGTCCAAAGCCGACCGTCTGCGGGAGCGCCGCCGGGAGATTCTCCTGGAGATCCACCGCCGCAACCTGGCCTCCCCGCCCCTCCAGGAGAATGTTCCGCTGGCCGCCCCCCAGAAAAAGCCCGAGTCGCCCCCGCCTGCTAAAGCCGCTGCCCCTCCCTCTTCCGCCAGGTCGGCTTTCTCGGAAAAGCCCTGGATCAATCCCGACATCAAGGATGACGATCTGTGAGAAATCTGTATTGCCCCAACTGTGGCAAAGATACGCCCCACAAGCGGGAGCTGGGCTTCGGCACCTTCTTTGCCGTCCTCCTGACTTTCGGCTTCTGGCTCCTCATTATTCCTCTATATCCCCGGCGCTGCTCCTTCTGTAAAAGCACCCCCCCGTTCCTGTCCTCGGTGCGCCCCGACTTGCCTCCGCCGTCCGTCACTTCTGCCCCTCCTCGCCCCTGCCCCTTCTGCGCCGAGCCCATCCATCAGGCAGCGGTGAAATGCAAACACTGCGGCAGCCAGGTCGTTCCCTGCCACGCCCCTTCCTTGGCTCATGGGGACAAGCGCTGCCCCGACTGCTCTTTCATGAATCATTCCACCGCCCAATATTGCGCCAAATGCGGCCGAAAATTTTCCTTCTGACCAAATTCTATAAAAAAGGCGGCCTTCGCCGCCCCAAATCCCACATACAACAACCATGCCAAAACTGCCTCTTCCGCCCCTTCCTCACCCCTCCCATTTGCAAACATCCGTTTGCATTTTCACTTTGCCTTTCACCCTTTTTTAATTTTCTTTTACCAAATTTCACTCATTTATCGCGATTTCATGCCTTCATTTATCTCAACCCCCCTCAAGGCCATCGGAAAATTGGGGAAGATGTTGACCAAGTCCTCCGAAGAAGAAAAGGGTCACGGTTTGCCACCGTAACCCCTTGAAATTACTGGTGCCGAAGCGGGGACTCGAACCCCGACAGGCCTACGCCCACTAGACCCTGAACCTAGCGCGTCTACCAGTTCCGCCACTTCGGCTGCGGAGAATGGGAACCTGCCCCTTACGCCCTGGCAAATTCCAGAAATGAAATTTATAATAAACTTTCTAACTCGTCAAGAGGCGAAGCCCTATCCCATGGTTTATTATGATCTCCCCCCCGGCAAAGGGCCGTTTTCCCGCACGGTGGCCACCATCGGCAATTTTGACGGGGTTCACCTGGGCCATCGGGCCATACTTTCCCGGGTGCTGTCCCGGGCCCGGGAGCTGGACTGCCAGCCGGTGGCCGTAACGTTTGAGCCGCATCCCCTTAAGGTGCTCCGGCCCGAAACGCCGCTGCCGCTCCTCACCACGCCGTCACAGAAGTGCCGGCTCCTTGAAGAGGCCGGCATGGCGGGGGTGGTGGTACTGCCGTTTACTCCCGAGTTTGCCAATCTTCCCGCCAGGGACTTTGTCCGGCAATATTTCTGGGAGCGTCTGGGGGCCAGGGAGATTGTGGTGGGCTATGATTACCGCTTCGGCCGGGACCGCCAGGGGAGCATCGAACTGCTCAAGGAGATGGGCAAATCCCTGGGGTTTACGGTTCAGGTGGTGTGGGCGGTGGAGGTGAACGGCGCGGTGGTGTCCAGCTCCCTGATCCGGGCCATGCTGAAACTGGGGAAGGTGGAGCAGGCGGCTCAACTCCTGGGAAGACTCTACCGGGTGGAGGGCCGGGTGGTCCAGGGTAAGGGAAGGGGGGCCAAACTGTTGGGGGTGGCTACGGCCAATATCCGGCCGGACAACGAAATTCTGCCAGCTTCAGGGGTGTATGCGGTCCGCGCCTGGCGGGAGGGAGTGAGGTATCCGGCGGTGGCCAACATCGGCACCTGCCCCACTTTCGACAACCAGGAGTTGAGTTTGGAAGTGCACCTGCTGGATTTTTCCGGGGAGCTCTACGGTGAGCGGCTGGAGGTGGAATTCCTTGCCCGCCTCCGGGAGGAACGGCGCTTCCCGTCCTTGGAGGACCTGGCCGCCCAGATCCGAACTGATATTGCCAACGCCCGTGGGATGCTGGCTGCCGGCGACTGAACCCCTGGGGGCCGCAGCCCCGGGGCGGCGCCCTAGAGCTTCAGGGAAGCCAGGGGGTGGTTCGCAAACCTGGCCTCTGGCGGTCTGAAAGCCGCCTTCCGCCCAAAAATGGCTTGACAGAAGGTTAATATTTCGGTAAAAAATACGTTGAGGCGGGCATAGCTCAGCTGGTAGAGTACAAGCTTCCCAAGCTTGGTGTCGCGGGTTCGAATCCCGTTGCCCGCTCCATTCCCGAAGATTTTTTTCGGGAACCCCGCTTCCCCCGGCGAGGGGGCCGGCGCTAGCAATTGGGGCGAGATTGCCGGTCTGCTTTGCGGGCGGAGAATAACGCAACTCTGGGGACGCCCCGAGATTTTCGACAATCTTGGATTTTCCCGGAAGTGGGCCGAGGCCCGCTTTTTTTTTGCAGGCTTGAAGGGAACGGGAGCCCGGTGCTGGAGATGACCACCATACAGGGGCATGACCTTTACTATGTTATTTTAGGCTTGATGGCCGGGGCGCTCAGCGGGCTGATTGGCGTGGGAGGCGGGGTCATCATCGTGCCGGCCCTGGTTTTCCTTTTCGGCCTCTCCCAGCACGAGGCCCAGGGCACCACCCTGGCGCTTTTGGTGCCGCCCATCGGCCTGCTGGCGGCCTGGACTTATTGGCAGGAGGGCTACGTCAATCTCCATATCGCCGTTCTCATCTGTTCGGGCTTCTTTGTCGGGGGTCTTTTGGGGGCCAAATTGGCCAACTACTTAAGCAACCTGGCCTTGGAGCGGGTGTTCGGGGTGGCCATGCTGTTCATCGCCTTGAAAATGATTTTCGCCAAGTGAAGGAGCGCGGCACGGTGTCACCGGGATCAGGCCGGGAGGAAATCGCCGCCCGGGTGGAGGAACTCATCACCCCTTACGTCGCCGCCCAGGGGTTGGAGGTGGTGGAGGTGGAATATCACCAGCCCGGGCGGGGGCGGGGCACCCTGCGCATCTTCCTGGACAAGCCGGGGGGCATCACCTTGGACGAGATCACCCGCATGAGCCGGGTCATCGGGGAGCTTTTGGACGTGCACGACGTCATCGGCCCCTCCTACACCCTGGAGGTGTCCTCCCCGGGATTGACCCGGGAGCTCAAGGGTGACAAGGATTTCATCCGCTTTGCCGGCCGTCGGGTCCGGATCACCAGTCGGCGGCCCATCGCCGGCCGCCAGGTGCACCGGGGAATTCTCCAGGGCCTGGAGGCTGGAGAGGTGCTGGTGCAGGTGGGGAGCGAGCTTACCCGCCTGCCACTGGAAGAAATTGCCAAGGCGAGGCTGGATTTATAGGGGGCACCGATCCGGCTCCGGCCCCCCGCCCTGGGCACCGAGGCCGGCGAAAAACCGGCCCTGGAAGCAGGCCCACCTGCAAGACTTTAGTTGTTTCACACCAATTGGAAGGGACCCAAGGAGGCTCAGCGCACCATGAACCTGGAATTAAGGCGCCTAATTGATCAAGTGAGCCGCGACAAAGGCATTGACAAGGAGCTGCTCATCAGCGCCATCAAGGACGCGGTGCGTTCGGCGGCCAAGAAAAAATACGGCCCCAAACTGGACATCGAGGTGGACTACAAAGACGATACCGGAGAGATCGAGGTCTTCCAATATAAGGAAGTGGTGGAGGAAGTAACCGACCCCTTCCTGCAGGTCTCTCTCGAAGAAGGCCGCCAGGTGGATCCGGAGTGCGAGGTGGGGGACCAGTTGGGTTTCAAGATGGACGCCAGCCAGTTCGGCCGCATCGCCGCCCAATCCGCCAAACAGGTGATCATGCAGCGCATGAAGGACGCCGAGCGGGACCTGGTCTATGAAGATTTCAAGGACCGCAAGGGCGAAATCATCAATGGCATCGTGCAGCGCATCGACCACGAGGGCATCGTCGTCAACCTCGGGCGCACCGAGGCCCTGCTGCCGCCGTCGGAGCAGGTGCCCAAAGAGATATACCACAAAGGCGAACGCATCCGGGCCTACGTTCTGGACGTGAAGCGCCAAACCCGGGGACCGCAGATCATTCTCTCCCGCACCCACCCCAACTTTTTGGTGGCGCTGTTTGAGGCTGAGGTGCCGGAAATCGCCGACGGCACGGTGCAAATTCTGGCCTGTGCCCGAGAGCCGGGCAGCCGCTCCAAAATCGCCGTGGCCTCCCGGGACTCCGACGTGGACCCGGTGGGGGCCTGCGTGGGTTTGAAAGGCTCCCGGGTGCAGAACATCGTCCAAGAACTGCGGGGGGAAAAGATCGACATCATCCCCTGGAGCCCGGATGTGGCCCGCTTTGCCACCAATGCCCTGCAGCCGGCGGAAGTAAGCCGCATCATCCTGAACCAGGACAGCCAGACCATGGAGGTCATCGTTCCCGACGACCAGTTGTCTCTGGCCATCGGCAAGCGCGGCCAGAACGTCCGTTTGGCCTCCAAGCTGGTGGGCTGGAAGATCGACGTGAAGACCGAGTCCAAGTATTCCAAGTCGTTGAAGGACGGTTACCTATCCCTGCTGCGCATCCCCGGGGTGGGAGAAATCACCGCCAACCTGCTCCACGAAGCAGGGTATACCTCGGCCAAGGAGGTGGCGGAGAGCAACCTGGAAGATCTGGTTCAGGCCACCGGGCTCAATGAAAAGAAGGCGGCCAGCCTCATCGAGGCCGCCAAGGAACTGATGGGGCAAAAGGCTGAGGAGAACGCCGGGCCGCTGGCCGCCGGCGCCGAAACTGCATGACACCGTAAGAAAACGGAAACCAGGTTTGGGGGTTAATCCATATTTATGGCAAAGATCAGGGTCTTTAAGTTAGCCAAAGATCTCAAAATCGACGTGGGAGAGCTCATCCAGCGGTTGCGCGATGACCTCGGTCTCCAGGTGGAGAACTATCTAAGCACGGTGGATGAAGCCACCACGGAGCGGGTGCGGCAGCTCCTCAGCCAGGCAACGCCTAAGGTGGAGGAAAAGCGCATCGGAGAAAGCGTGAAACGGCGTCGCCGGGTGGCGCCGGCAGTCTCTGGGCCCGTTTCCGCCCCGCCATCTGAGGCGGCGGCCGAGCCGACGGTGCCCCCTGCTGCCGGCTCACCGCTGCCCAAAGAACCTCGCCCCCCCAAACCCAAGGAGTCTCGCGCCCGGGTGGTGACGTTGCCGGTCAAGGAAAAGCCGGTGCCTGCGGCGGCTCCGGAAGTTCCGCTCCAGGAATCACCACCGGCCGCGGCCATTGCTCCGGAGCCCGCGCCAGTGCCTGAGGTGGCGGCCCCGGTAGAGGCCGGGGCACCGCCCGCCACCCCGGCGGCAACGGCGCCCCCGGCTCCCATTCGGCGGCTCAAGCCCAAGACCCGGAAAAAGGAGACCCCAGCCCGCATCATCAGCCTGCCCACGGAACCCCCCAAAGTGGTGCAGCCCCTGACCGGAAAGACTCCACAGCCCGTCCGCCCCGAAGGGGATATGGAGCCGGCGGTGAGCCGGCCCGCCGCGGAGGGCAAGTCGGTGGCGGCCGGAGAGAAAAAGCCGGCGGAGCTGGGCAAAGCCAAGAAGGCGGTCAAGGGCAAGCGCCTGGAAGTGGTGGAAATGCCCAAGGCCGGCAAAGCCAGCAAAAAACGGGAAGTACGGGAGCGGGCCTCCCTCTATGCCGAGGGTGAGGTCCGGGTTCCCGGCAAGAAAAAGGGCCTCAAAAAGGCGCTGAAAAAAGTTTCCCGGGCCGAGCTCACGGTGCCCAAGGCCATCAAGCGCCGGATCAAGGTGGGCGAATTCATCACCGTGGGTGACTTGGCCAAGCGCATGGGCATCAAGTCCGGCGAGGTCATCAAGCAGCTTCTGAAAATGGGGCTCCTGGTCACCATCAACCACCCCATTGACTTTGACACCGCAGTGCTGGTGGCCAGCGAGTTTGGCTTTGAAGTGGAACGGGCCACCCCCCAGGAAGAGGATCTTTTGGCCGCCACCGCCGCGGTTACCGAGGGCACCGAAACCCGGCCCCGGCCGCCGGTGGTCACCATCATGGGCCACGTGGACCACGGTAAGACCTCCCTTTTGGACGCCATCCGGCAAAGCCGGGTCATCGAGACCGAAGCCGGCGGCATCACCCAGCACATCGGCGCCTATCACGTCAGCCTTCCGGATGACCGGGGCGAAGTGGTCTTTTTGGACACCCCGGGCCATGAGGCCTTTACCGCCATGCGGGCCCGGGGCGCCCAGGTCACCGACCTGGTGGTGCTGGTGGTGGCCGCGGACGACGGGGTCATGGAACAAACCCAGGAGGCCATCAACCACGCCAGAGCTGCCGGGGTGCCGGTGGTGGTGGCGGTGAACAAGATCGACAAACCAGGCGCCAACCCCGAGCGGGTCAAACGGGAGCTGGCCAACTTGGGCATCGTTCCGGAAGAATGGGGCGGCGACGTCCTCTTTGCCGAGGTGTCCGCCAAGAAACGCCTGGGCATCGAGGACCTGCTGGAGAAGATCCTGCTCCAGGCCGAGATCCTGGACCTCCAGGCCCCGGTGGACTGCCCGGCGCAGGGCCGCATTGTGGAGTCCCGCCTGGACAAGGGCCGGGGTCCGGTGGGCACCGTGCTGGTGCTCAAAGGCACCCTGAAGCAGGGTGATTACTTTGTATGCGGAACCGAATATGGCCGGGTGCGGGCCATGTTCGACGACCGGGGTAACCGGGTGGAAGAGGCCACTCCGGGCCTGCCGGTGGAGGTCCAGGGCTTCAGCGGCGTGCCGGAGGCCGGCGATGAATTCCAGGTTCTGGAAGATGAGCGCAAGGCCAAGCAGATCGCTATGATGCGCCAGCAGAAGCAGCGGGAGGCGGCGCTGGCCAAACAGAGCCGGGTGACCCTGGAAAAGCTCTACCAGCAGATTAAGGAGGGCATGGTCAAGGAGCTCAAGCTGGTGCTCAAGGCGGATGTCACCGGCTCCATCGAGGCCCTCACCAAAGCCTTGTCTGAGTTGGGGAACGAGGAGATCAAGGTCAACATCATCCACACCGGCATCGGCGAGGTCACCGAAAGCGACATCATGCTGGCCTCCGCCTCCGACGCCATCGTGGTGGGCTTCAACGTCAAGGCCAACCCCAAGGCCCAGGCCCTGGCCGAGGCCGAACAGGTGGACGTGCGCTTCTATGACATCATTTACAACCTGCTGCACGACGTCCAGGCCGCCATGGAAGGCATGCTGGAACCGGTGGTGGAGGAAAAAGTCCTGGGCACGGCGGAGGTCCGGGCCACCTTCTCCATCAGCAAGGTGGGCACCATTGCCGGCTGCATGGTCATCGACGGCAAAATCGAGCGCAATGCACTGGCCCGGGTGAAACGGGGCAGCGAGATTTTGGTGACCGGGGCCAAGATCAACTCCCTGAAGCGTTACAAAGAAGACGTCCGGGAAGTGGTCTCCGGCTACGAGTGCGGCATCGGCCTGGACCGGTTTTCCGATTTCCAGGCAGGGGATCTCATCGAAGCCTATGTCCAGGAAAAGGTCAAGGCTGAACTGGGGCCGCCGCCCCGGGCCGAGGCCAGGGAAGGCTAGTCCAAAGTTAACGACTAAAGTCCAAGGTCAAAAGTTGCAACCTGCAAGGCGACCGCTGATGACCGGAAGGGCGAGGCTCTTAACTTTGGCCTTTGGAGCTTGGACCTTGGACTAAAGGAGCAAAGCGACCCATGGTGGTGGCCGCCGCCCGTCTTACCTTGCTCATTCCTGACAATCACTCCTTGAAGGGGAAGCGCAAGGTGGTGAAGAGCCTGATGGAAAAAGTGCGGCACCGCTTCGAGGCGGCGGTGGCGGAAGTGGACGACCACGACCTGTGGCAGAAGGCCCAGGTGGGCGTGGCGGTGGTGGGCAACGACGCCACCCTGCTCACCAGCCGACTGGATCAGATCATGCGGTTCATGGAAGAGCAGCATCTGGCGGAAATTGTGGATTCCCAGGTGGAGCTCTGCTATCTGGAGTCCTGATGCGTCGCCGTCCCCTGGGCAAGCGCCCCGTCCGGGTGGCCGAGCTTCTGAAAGAGTGCCTGGCCACGATTCTTCTGACCCGGTGCGCCGACCCCCGCCTGTTGGATCTCACCCTCACCGAGGTGGAGATGACCCCCGACCTGAAGCAGGCCCGGGTGTATTATGTGGTCCGTCAGGGAGTTGACCCGGAGGAGGTGTTGGCCGCCCTGGACAAGGCCCTGGGCTTCATCCGGGGGGAGATCGCCAAGGCCCACATCCTGCGCACCATGCCGGAGTTCCACTTCCTCCCCGACGACAGCCTGGACCGGGCCGCCCGGGTGGAGGCGCTCTTCCGGGAGATCGGCAAGCGCGGCGAGGATCAGGGGTAGGATTGGAGGGAGGAAAATGGGAGCCAGGGCGAAAAAGAAATTGCCGGAGATCATTTTGAAGGACGGCCAACCCCGGGCCGTCATCCTGGACATCGACGCCTACCAGGAACTCCTGGAGCGGCTGGAAGATGTGGAAGATTTGCAGATGCTCCGGGAAATGCGGCAAAAGCCGTTGAAATTCAGGAAGTTGGCAGACTTTTTGGAGGAGTACAACCCTGGTGTATGAGGTGTTCCTGGAGCGTTCTGCGGAAAGGGACCTGAAAAAATTAGTTCCAGAGGTATTTCAAAGAATTGTCTTGCAGTTGAAGGCCTTGGCCGCCAATCCCCGACCTCCGGGATGCCGAAAAATCAAAGGAACTGTGAATGATTGGCGCATTCGGATAGGGGAATACCGGATTATTTACGAAGTTGATGAAGGGGCCAAAGCTGTGCGGGTGATGAGAATCAGTTATCGAAAAGAGGCATATCGCTAATTGAAATGCTTTCTGGCTTTCTCTTAGTTGACAAGCCCGCGGGACCCACCTCCTTTGCGGTGGTGCGGCGGGTACGAAAGGCCTTGCAGGTAAAGAAGGCCGGGCACCTGGGCACCCTGGACCCCTTCGCCACGGGGCTCCTGCCCCTGGCCCTGGGGGAGGCCACCAAGCTGGTGCCCTTTCTGGAGGGAGCCGACAAGACCTACTGGGCGGAGGTCCGGCTGGGGGTGGAAACGGACACCCAGGATGCCACCGGCGCGGTCACGGCCCGGTGCGAGGCCTTGCCGGACCCGGCAGCCGTGCAGGCGGCGGTTGCCCGCTTCGTGGGGGAAATCGAGCAAATCCCCCCCATGTATTCGGCGGTGCGCCACCAGGGCCAACGGCTTTATCGGTTGGCTCGGCGGGGCGAGCAGGTGGAGGTGCCGCCCCGCAAGGTGACCATTTACCGCCTGGAGGTCAAGGAAATCGCCCTGCCCCGGGTGATCCTGGAGGTCGCCTGCGGCAAAGGCACCTATATCCGCACCCTGGCCCATGACCTGGGCCGCGCTTTGGGCTGCGGCGCGCACCTGGCGGCCCTCCGGCGTCTAGCGGTGGGGCCCTTCCCGGTGACGGCGGCCTTGCCCCTGGCTCAGGTGGAAAAGCATCCCGAAGAAGCCCGCCGACGCCTTTTGCCCTTGGCCGACTGCCTGCCGAATTGGCCGGCGGTGGCGGTGGGACCGGCGGATGCCCGGCGGTTGGCCCAGGGCCAGGCGCTTTTCTGGACCCAAAACGGCTTCATGGAGGGCCAAAATCTGCGCGTCCTGGCGGACGGGCGCCTCCTGGCCGTGGCGGAACTGCGCCCCGCCCCCCAGGGAATGCACTTGGTCCCGGTTCGGGTCTTTCCCCGACCGGAGGGCCAAGATTACCTGTGAAGGCGGGAGGAGGGCGAAGATCACCCCAACCTTCCCTCCCCTTTTTGGGGAGTGAGAAGGGAAATTTGCAGGAAAGGCGGGGAAGCCAGGCTCCCTGGACCCAATCCTTTGGACCCGCCAACTTCAGGTGAAGGGTTAATCCCTGCCGGCCAGCACTTTTCATTAAGGAGGAAACAGTGGCATTAACAGCAGAGCAAAAAAAGGAAATCATTGACCGGTTTAGGCTCCATGACGCCGATACCGGCTCCACCGAAGTTCAGGTGGCCATTTTAAGCGAGCGCATTTCCTACCTCACCGGACATTTCAAGGCCCACGCCAAGGATCACCACTCGCGGCGGGGACTCATCAAATTGGTGGGGCAGCGGCGCCGCCTCCTGAACTACCTCAAAAAGAAGGACATCGAGCGCTACCGAACCCTGATTGAGCAGTTAGGGCTTCGGAAGTAGGAGGACGGTTAGACTTACATGATCAAGAATTATGTCGTAGAAGTGGGCGGCCGGGACCTCACCTTTGAAGTGGGGCGGCTGGCCCAGCAGGCCAGCGGCTCGGTCCTGGTGCGCTACGGGGAAAACACGGTGTTGGCCACCGCGGTGATTTCCGAGCAGATGCGGGAGGGCATCGACTTTCTGCCCTTGACGGTGGACTATATTGAGAAGGCTTATGCCGCCGGCCGTATTCCCGGGGGGTTTTTCCGACGGGAGATGGGACGTCCCAGCGAGAAGGAAACCCTGACCTCCCGGCTCATTGATCGTCCCTTGCGGCCGCTGTTTCCCAAAGGCCTGTACAACGAAATCCAGATTATCGCTACGGTGCTGTCCGGGGACCTGGAGATAGATCCCGACATTTCGGCCTTGAACGGCGCCTCGGCGGCCCTGGAGATTTCCCAGGCTCCCTTCAAGGGTCCGGTGGCCGCGGTGCGGGTGGGCAAGGTGGATGGCCGACTGATGGTCAATCCCACCAACAGCGAGCTGAAAGACAGCACCCTAAGCCTGATCGTGGCCGGGGTTCCCGACGGCCTCATCATGGTGGAGGGCGGCGCCCGCATGGCCACGGAAGAAGAGGTCCTGGAGGCGCTGTTCTTCGCCCAGGAGCAGATTCAGCCCATCCTGGCCCTCATCAAGCGCATGGGCCAGGAGGTGGGGAAGCCCAAATGGCCGACTCCGGCGCCGCCGGATTATGGAGACCTGCCGGAGAGAATCCGGGAGTTGGCGGCGGAAAAACTGCTGGCTGCGGTTACCCGCGCCGAGAAGAAGGCCCGCCGCGAGGGAGTGGAGGCCCTGTTCCAGGAGGTGCTCGCCGCTTTGGGCCCTGAGGCGGCCGGCCGGGAAAAGGAAGTGGCGGCGGTGTTCCAGGATCTGCAAAAGCGCTTGGTGCGCCACTATGTGCTGCGGGAGAAGCAGCGCCTGGACGGCCGCCGCTACGATGAGGTTCGCCCCATCTGGGGAGAAGTGGGCATGCTGAGCCGTACCCACGGGTCCGCCATCTTTACCCGGGGTGAGACCCAGGCCCTGGCGGTAACCACCCTGGGCACCCCTTCGGATGAGCAGCGCATCGAGACCCTTTTGGGGGAGACCTTTAAGTCGTTTATGCTGCATTATAATTTCCCGCCCTACTCGGTGGGGGAGGCCCGGATGCTCAGGGGGCCCAGCCGCCGGGAGATCGGCCACGGCGCCTTGGCGGAGCGGGCCATTACTCCGGTTTTGCCGTCGGCGGAGGAATTTCCGTACACCATCCGCATCGTTTCCGAGGTGCTGTCCTCCAATGGCTCCTCCTCCATGGCCACAGTCTGCGGCACCTCCATGGCCCTGATGGACGCTGGCGTGCCGGTGAAGGCCGCGGTAGCCGGAGTGGCCATGGGCCTCATCAAGGAGGGGGACGAGGTGGCGGTGCTGTCCGATATCCTGGGGGACGAAGACGCCTTGGGGGACATGGACTTCAAGGTGGCGGGCACCGCTGAGGGCATCACGGCGCTGCAAATGGATATCAAGATGACCGGCATCACCCGGGAGCTCATGGGTCAGGCCCTGAACCAGGCCAAAGAGGCCCGGCTGCACATCCTGAAGGAGATGAGCAAGGTCATCGAGCGGCCCTCGCCGGACCTCAAAGAGCATGCCCCCAAGATTGTGGTCATCCAGATCAATCCGGACAAAATCCGGGAGGTCATCGGCCCCGGCGGCAAGATCATCAAGCAGATCGTGGCGGCCACCGGCGTCAAAATCGACATCGAGGACGATGGTCGGGTCCACATCTCCTCCCCTACCCAGAAGGCGGCGGACGAAGCCATCAAGATCATCCGGGAGCTCACCGCCGAGGCCGAAGTGGGCGCGGTGTACACCGGCAAAGTCAAAAAGATTATGGACTTCGGCGCCTTCGTGGAGATTCTCCCGAACACCGACGGCCTGGTGCACATCTCGGAGCTGGCCCACCACCGGGTAAAAGCGGTCACCGACATCCTGAAAGAAGGAGACGAGGTGACCGTAAAGGTGCTGGAGATCGACCGCCAAGGGAAAATCCGGCTGTCCCGCAAAGCGCTCTTGGAACCGCCGGCCGGAACGGCCCCCCAGGAGCCCCCCAAAAAGGACCGTGTACCGAAAAAGCGTACTACCTAACGGCGTCCGGCTGGTCACGGAAGAGCTGCCGTACTTCCACTCAGTGGCGGTGGGCTTCTGGTTCACGGTGGGGGCCCGGGACGAGGGGGAGACCGAAGAAGGTCTCTCCCATTTCCTGGAGCATATGGCCTTCAAGGGCACGGAGCGCCGGGACGCCCTGGCCATCGCCCGGGAAGCTGACCGCCTGGGAGGGTCGGTAAACGCCTTCACCACCAAAGAGAGCACCTGCTACCACGCCCGGGTGCTGGCCGACCATCTGCCCACCGCGGTGGACCTGTTGGCGGACTTGGTGCTCCACCCGGCCTACCGGGAAGAGGAGGTGGAGCGGGAGCGCCAGGTCATCCTGGAGGAAATCGCGGCCCAGGAAGACACCCCCGAAGAGCTGGTCCAGGTGGAATTCGTCCGCCGCTTTTGGGCTGGACAGGCCATCGGACACCCCATCCTGGGCGAAGTCAACGGCATCCGGCAGGTCCGGCGGGAGGATTTGGTGGGCTACCGGCAGGCCACCTACCGGCCGGAAAAGTTGGTGGTGGCCGCGGCCGGCCGGCTCACCCATGAGCGGCTTGAGGATCTCTTAGGTCCGGTGCTGGGCCGCTTTGTCAATGGTGCCCCGGGGCGCCGCCGGGAGGAATCCGGGGCACCCACCCCGGGCATCTTTGTGCAGCCCCGGGATCTGGAGCAGGTGCACGTCTGTCTGGGGACCGAAGGGATCGCGGCGGGCGATCGCCGGCGCTACGCCGCCACCGTGCTCCAAACCATCCTGGGGGGCAACATGAGTTCCCGCCTCTTCCAGGTCATCCGGGAGCAGTTGGGCCTGGCCTATTCCATCTATTCCTACCTGACGTTTTTCAGCGACACGGGCCTTTGGGAGATTGCGGCCGGGGTCAATCCCCGGCACCTGGAGGCGCTGTTGGAGGCGGTGGCCCGGGAGCTGGCGCGGCTCAAGGATGAAGGGGTCTCTGCCGCCGAGCTTGCCGGCGCCCAGGAATATCTGAAAGGCTCCCTCTTTCTGCACGCCGAAGACGTGGAGCAACGCATGCTCAGGCTGGCCAAAAATGAGATCAACTTCGGCCGCTACATCCCTTTGGAGGAAGTGGTGGCAGGCTTAAGCAGCGTCACCGGCCCGGAGGTGCAGGAATTGGCCCGGGAGTTTTTCCGGGCCGAACACTGGGGGCTGGCGGTGCTGGGGCCGGTGCCGCGGGCCGATTTGCCGGATTTCTGAGTGAGTCTGGCAGCATCTGAAAACTTTTTTCCACCGGGGGCGGTGGAGGGCGGAGGCCGCCTGGATTCCCCGCCGGCAACCACAGGCCCGCCCCTCCGGCCGCCCGACGGGCAGTAATGCCCCACGAGAAAATCCCTTCTTCACATCCCCTCTATCAAGAAACGCCAGGATCCGCCGCCCTGGCCTTAGCGTTTCCTTCTTGGCGATGCGTGTGGGCCACGCGGGTCGGAACGCCGTCGGCCTTCAGGCTTCAATAGTCATCTTCCGCTTCCGCCATGATGCCTTGGTGGATGAACTTGTACAGGCTGCCGATCCACTCCAGTTCGTTGGCCAGCTCGGAGTTGGCAAAGATCCATTCGCCATACTTATCCTTGGCGATGATGACGATTTCCTCAATGTCGTCCAGGTCTTGGGAGAAGCGGTCCATTACTTCCTGGACGGAGCGCTTGGCTTTGGCAAAAGGGATGATGGTGCGACTCATGATGCTCCGTTCATATCTGTTGGCGATGGTTTTGGCAGGGGAAGGCCCGGGCTTCCCGCCTTACTCCTCACAAATCCCTTTTGGGCCTTGCCACCTCGGGGAACGGAGAAGGTTTGCGTGGCGGGTTTTGCCCTTGGCCTCCGGCGCTAGGTAAATTGTTTCCGTGCGCGGCCAAAAAAGCAATGAGAATTTCGGCCACCGTGTCCGGGGCCTCCTCCTGGGGTGCGTGGCCGACTCCCGGAAGGATGTGCAGGTGGCTGTGGGGGAGGAGGGCTTTCAGTTGGCGGGCCTGCGCGGGCGGCAGGATGCGGTCTTCTTGGCCCCAAATGATGAGCACCGGTTGGGTAAGGCTTTGCACCAAACGGGCCACATCCTTCTGCGGCCAAGGGTCGTTTTGACGGGCCAACTCCATAAGCCCCAGACGGTTGGCTATTGGCCGGAAGGTGGGGCGATAGCCCGCCACCACCTGGGGAGTGATCAGCGCCCGCCGGTGATAGGCCAGCTTCAGGCCCCACGGCACAATCCAGGGCCCCAGGAGCAAAGCGGTGAGGCGGCCCACCAAGGGCAGCCTGAGGGGCTGAAACAGCAAAGGACACCGCCGCAGCACCACGGCGGGGGCCAGAAGCGCCAAAGCTTTCACCCGCTGAGGCGCTTGCGAGGCCAGCAGCACCGCCAAGCCGCCTCCCAGGGAGTTGCCCGCCACTACGGCTCGGGCCACGCCACGCCGGTCCAGCAGGTCCGTGATCCCTTGCACCAAGGTGTCCAGATGGAAGTCCGGGGTGGCGGCGGCCGGGGTGGCGCCATGGGCCGGGAGATCCGGGGCCAGGACCCGGTAGGAGCGGGAGAGAACCGGCAGCAGGTGCCGCCAGGAAAAACTGCTGGCCCCCAAGCCGTGCAGGAGAAGGAGCGGCGGGCCGCTGCCCGCCTCCAGACAGTGCCAAGGGATAGTCCCATGCCCTCCGGTCATGGCCGCTCTGCCGGCGACCTCTGGGAGCGCTCCCCGGGAGCCACCATCGGCAGCACCACTCCCCGGCTTACCTCCTGCTGGATCTGCTCATGCTGTTTGGCAAGGTCGTCAATGAGCCGCTGGCCCAACAGGAGAAGCTGCCAGACCCGGTGGCGGTAGGGCAGGGCGGGAGGGTTGGGAAGATCTTTCAGCCGCCGGAAATACGGATACTCCTTCAGCTCCTGCCAAAGGCTCAGGCACTTACGGAACAGGTCCGGGTAAAAATAGGGGAGTTCCCCGCCTTTCTCCTCCAGAAAGGCCACGGCGGCGGAAACCCGCTGCAAAGGCCCTAACTGACGCTCGCCGGTGGGTTTGCGCACCACTTTTTCCAGGGCGTGGAGCTGATGGGCCTGGTTGAGGTGCACCATCTGGCGCAGGGCCTCCCGGTGCAGGTCCGGGTTTTTGGCAAAGGCCTCCCGGTGCTCCCGGCTCAAAAGATAGCCGTGCAAGAGGCGACGGATGGCCTCAAAGGTCTCATCACTGTAGGTGGCCAGGCGACGCGCATGTTTGTGCAGCCAGGCCGCCAGACATTTCAGGCGCTCCTCATGGGTTTTGGGGGCCGTGATCAGCTCGTCCCGCTTGTAGGTGATGGAGCCCAGGTATTCCCCCCGGACGATGTCGGTGAGATCTTTGAGAAACCGCCGGGTGTCTTTCAGGAGGTTGAGGGTGGTCTCCCGGCCGCCATGCACCGGGTGGATGATTTCTTGGGTTACCACCGACAGGGCCCGGTCCTCTATGATATTGTTTTTATTATATTTGTGCTGTTGATAGGTAACCTTGAGGATCAGGGCCCGGCGGTCCGGATCCACATAAAACCCCTGATCCAGAAGGAAGCTGTGCCGTTCCGCCAGGGAGGGGGGCAGGGCCACCAAGGCCACCTTTTCCACCAGGGGATACCTCCGGGGCTCCAGGCCGGAAAGGCTGGTGATGGTGCGGTCGGAGGAGCCCAGGACTTTGATGAGGTAAGATTCTTTCAGGCGGGATAACTTCCGGGCAAACATGGTGGCGGATGTCCGCCGCTCGGCGGAAATGGGAAAGCCGTAGAGCTCCATGAGGAACTGATAGACAAAGTCCCGTTCCCTTTCATAAGCGAGGTTGTCCAGCTTTCTGAACTTCCCCAACTCTCTGCCGAAGTTTTTGAGTTCCCCGTCCAAGTCCGAAGGAAAGGAGGCGTAGACCCCCAAGAGGCGGAAGGTCCCCTCTTCATCCTTGGCGAGGACCTGGGCCCGGTCCATGCGGAGCAGGTAGGTGAGCAGCTCCTCGTAATGGGCCAAGTCGGTGAGATCCCGGTGTGCGAAGCGCTGCCGGAATTGGTTCCGCAGCTCCCGGTCCAGGTGCGGAGCGATCTTGTCCAGATTTTCCCGCTGACGCTTCTTGCCCTCCAAATGCGAATGGAGCAGATCAAACTGGAAGATCTCTTCCTGATAGGAAAGGGGGCGGTTGAAGACCACCAGGGAGAATCCCGGCAACTCCCGGTACTCGTAGAAGTTTTTTTCGAAAGAGGGAAGCAGTTCCCGCGGCTCCACCAGCGGGTAGGAGGCTTGGTACGGCGCCAGGAGCCCCTGGCGAATATGGACGTATTCCAGAAAGTCTTTCAGAGTATGGCGGTCCCGGATGGGGCGGTCGCCTTTTTGAAAGGAGGCCAGTTTGACGCCATTTATGGTTACCTCGGTGAAGAACCTGCCTGCCTCCATCAGCCCTCACTGACTTTGACATGGACTTTGCGGCTGCGCGGCCCATCGAATTCACAGAAAAAGATACCCTGCCAGGTGCCCAAAAGCAGCCGGCCGCCGGTGACGATGAGAGTGAGGGAAGGGCCCATGAGGGAGGCCTTGACGTGGGCCGGGGAATTGCCCTCCAGGTGACGGTAGGGCTCCCGGTCGCTGATGAGTTTGTTCAGCACCATGAGCAGGTCCGCCTTCACCGAAGGGTCGGCGTTCTCGTTGATGGTGATCCCCGCGGTGGTGTGGGGCACAAAAAGGTGACAGAGACCTTCCTGAACCCCGCTGTCCCGAACCGCTTCCTGCACGTGGGGGGTGAGATCCAGGAGCTCGGTTTTGGCGCTGGTTTTCACGGTAAAGGTACGGAGCATGGTCATCCCTTGAAAATCAGGGGGGCGGCGCCGGGGGGAGCCACCAGCCCCGAGGGCGTGGGGGAGGGCTCGGTCCGGCGTAGATATTCCCGGGCCAGCCAGATGGCCACTTCCACCAAACCCAGCAGGAAGGGGCTTTCCCCCAGGAGGGGGCTGGCGGACCGGGCGGCCAGGTCCTGGGCGGCGGCTCGGGCTGCGCGTGCTTCTTCTGAACGTCCCAGGGATTTGAGAACAAAGGCCATGTCCAGGAGCCGCCGCTGCCAGAGAGCCCGGCTCTCCAGGGGAAAGAGCGCCCGCGCCGCTTCTTCGAGGATGCCCTCAAGCCGCGTCCTTTGTTGGTGCTCCGCCAGGATTAAGGGGCTGGCTTCGGCTTCCTGAATTTTCTGCACCCAGGGAGCTACTTCCTCGGGGGCGGGCAGCCAGGGGTGGAAAAGGGGGTGGCGGCCCAAATGTCGGGCCTGCTCCAAGGCAGTGGCCAGCTCCGGGGCGCTGAGAGGCGGGAGTTCCTCCTCCAGCCTGGGAGCCTCTTCAGGCCGCCCCAGGTGCTGCCACAGACGGCTGCGCAATGCGGCATAATCCTTAGCCCCCGCAGCGTCGGGGTTGAGGGCCAAGGCCTCCTCCAGGAGCTTGGTGGCATAAGGGGGAGGCACCTCGATCCAGTGCTCCAGCCCCTGCTCCCTCAGGTGCTGCCAGAGTTCTTCCCGTTGGGAGCGGGTGGCTTCCAGGGCATGAAATTCCTTAAGTCCGGCGAGGTCGCTGAGGCGGGCCACCAGCATCGTGGCCCCCAGGGCCTGACGGCTGCCTTCCAAAATCACATATCGCTCACCCAGGCCCAGAACCGGCGATACCCGTGCGGTCACGGCCGGGCGGCTTCCGGAGCTGACCTCCCTCTCCTTCCGAGCCAGCAGGTCGGCGGCCACCGGCACTCCCTTGGTCTTGAGAAGGTGCAAGGCCTTCTTGAGGGCCTTTTGGCGCCGGCGGTCAGCTCCCTGGCCGAAGAGCAGGACCAGAAGCGGGGGAACGGCAGGATGGGCCAGCTGCACCAAAGCTGCCAGCAGATGGTCCTCCCAGGCCGGGTCCGGAGGGCCGGGGGCCAGGAGGCCGGCCAGCTCCTTCGGTTCCGCTCCCCCTGCCAGCGCCTCTTTGAGGGCCGCCAGCCGGGCTTCCAGCACGGCCGCCGCCTCCGGGGTGAGGGAGGGCAGGGGAGGGGGGGTGGCGGCCTTTTTCCGGACTCCGCTCATGTCCGCTCCGGATGTCCCGATTCGATGGCCACGGCATCAGCCTGCCCCATTTCGGTCAGATAGACGTTGACCCGCTGGTCGGGCGGCAGATCCAGCGTCAGGCCCACAAAATCGGGGCAGATGGGCAATTCCCGGCCGCCCCGGTCCACCAACACCGCCAGACGGATGCGCCGCGGGCGGCCGTAATCCATCAAGGCATCCAGGGCGGCCCGGATGGTGCGGCCCGTGAACAGGACGTCATCCACCAGGAGCACTTCCCGGTCGTCGATGGACACCGGCAGCTCCGTTTTCCCCACCAGGGGTTTGTGGCTGATGCGGGTCCAGTCGTCCCGGTAGAGGGTGATATCCAGGACCCCCACCTTTGGGGGCTGCGGCAAGTGGGCGGCCAACTTATCCGCCAACCGCCGGGCCAGATGGGCGCCGCCGGTGCGAATGCCCACCACCACCACCTCCTCCAGGTTCGGGATGGCCGCCCGCATGGCGTGGGCCAAATGGTCCAGGGTGCGGTTGAGCTCTTCCCCGGTGAGGGCCAGGCGCTTATCCACAGGCATGGGCTTTGGTTTCCTCTTTTGCAGAGATTACTCAACCTTACCACGACCGCAGCCACTTGACAAGAAAGAGCCCGGCAAAGATGCGAGCCTGCTCGGGTTTTCGGAAACAAGCGGTTCCCTCTTGCCTTTCCCTGGCGTATAATAGCCTTGCCTGCCGGGGGAGGAAGATGCGGGGCGGGGGCCGTTTGCCGCCCCCTGCGTCTCCGGCAGGGAGGGCAGGGTTTGGCCGGGAGACGGAACCTGCGGGGATTTTCCCGGCGTTTTCCAAAAAACCTTCACCGGCTTGACCATATGCCTGCGCTTTTGCCATGACCATCAAGGAGGCCCGGGAAATTCTCGGTCTGGGAACCAGCGCCAGCCGCCGGGAGATTCGAGACGCCTACCGGCGGGCCGCCCGGCGGTGGCACCCGGATCGGGCCCCGGCGGGGGCTGAAGAGGAATACCGCCGCCAAATGCAGGCGGTAAACGAAGCCTACCAGAGGCTGAAGGATTTTCTGGAGCACTACCGCTACCGTTTGGAGGAAACGGAACAGGAGCAGGATCCGGCGGATTGGTGGCGGGAACGCTTCAACGTGGGGGTCTGGGGCGGGGGGGCCGGCCGGCCGCCGGAAGAAGGGGGCGACTGAGCCGGATTTGAGAAATCTTCTGAGATATATTCCGTAACTTTTGAAAATATCATTGCATCTAAACGTGAGAGAGGGGCCTGCCAGCGAAGCGCCACCAGCAACGCCGATGACTTGCCCGAAGTTTCCGGCGGGCAGGCCCCATCCACCTGGGGGCGGCGACGGCGGGCGCCCGGGCTACCTGCTCAAGCCTCAGGAATAGGGGTCGCAGAAAGAAAAGAGGGGGAGTCACCTGCATGGGAGGCAAAAGCCGGGGTCAGTGGGGGACGAGAGCAGCAGCGTGCTTGCTGTTGGGGCTGGCTGCGTTATGCCTGGTCTTCGCAGCGAAGCCGGCTGAGACAGGAGCCGAGGGCGGCGGCCAGGTTTTGGAGCAGCTTAATTATCAGGTAAATATCTGGATTTTCAATGATTCGGTGCCCGCCACCCTGGTCTTCAAACGTCTGGCCTCCGGCTGCTACCGGGCCGAGGTTACCGGCCAGGCCCGGGGCTTATTGGCAGTGCTCAGCGGCAACTTTAAGGGGGCTTATGTCACCGACATGGTCTTTGCCGACGGGCACTTCAAGCCCACGGTGTACCGGGAACAGACCGAGCGCCGGGGCAAGCTGCATGTAGTGGAATACCGCTTCAACTACCAGGACAAAAGGGTGGAGGTCTGGAAGTGGGACCGGGGGAAAAGGGCGCTGGTGCAAAAGTGGCAGACCGCCATGGAACGGCCGATGTATGATCCCTTGAGCTTTTACTACAATCAGCGCCTGCGGTTGCGGGACGCCAAAGAAGGCGATGTGGTGCGGCTGCCCGGCATCCCCTATCCCAAGCCGGAAGACGTGGTGTTCCAGATCGGCCCGCTGACCTCTGAAGGTCGCCGAGTCACCATCACCTTGGACACCAGCATCGTGGAAACGGAGGGCAAAAAAATTTTTGCCCTTCTGGACCAGGAAGGGGTGGCCACCCAGGCCTGGGCCAAGCTGATGCGCTTCGGCAAGGTGAGCGGCACCCTGCTGCCGGGGGGCAAGCGCTTGAACCTGCAGGAAATCCTGGAAGCGAAGGGTCCCCTGCCAGGGGCGCCCGGTCAGGCCGCCCTTCAGTTTGCCGCAACGCCGGCGGGCGCGGGTGGGCACCTCTCCCGTTGGCTTGGTAAAAAAAATTTTTAAGCCCCTTGCACGGGGAAAAAGGATGGTTATCTTACAATCAGAACCAGCAGCCTGAAGACCGGAAAGTCTGCATTGCCGGCCCGCCTCAAGCACTGCGTCTGGAAGGCGAAGGAATGGGGAGGTTGCAGCACCCCCTGGCTGCATGGTCGGAAGAAGCCATGCCGAAGTTGAGCATGGCTTCTTCTTGTTAGGAACCTCACCGCTCCTTCACAGGCCAGTTCCCCCCGATCCATCCTCCCGGTCCTCCGACCTCCCCAGCCAGCAGCGGAAAAAACGGCCGCTGGTTACAGGTTGATTGACAACTACTGGGAATTTTTTTTAAAATGAAAAACCACGCTGGAATTTTTCACGGCTTGAGAGGCGGCCCATGGAGAAACAAGACTTGGAACTCATATCGCGCATCATCCATCAGGACCCGGAGTTGAAGCGGCACATGGAGGAGCATGAGGAATTCGAACGCCGGCTGGAGGAGTTCAACCGCCGCCCTTATCTGACCAGCGAAGAGACCCTGGAGAAGAAACGCCTGCAGAAACTGAAGCTGGCCGGTCGGGACCGCATCGAGCAGATTTTGGCCAAATACCGGGAGAAGGAAAGAGCCTCATGAGCACAAAAAGAACAGGCGCCCAGATCATTTTAGACTGCCTGGAAAAGGAAGGGGTGCAACATATTTTCGGCTATCCCGGCGGGGCGGTCATTGATATCTACGACGAGCTCACCCGACGGCCGAACCTCAAACACTACCTGGTGCGCCACGAGCAGGCCGCGGTGCACGCCGCCGACGGCTATGCCCGGGCGGCGGACAAAGTGGGGGTGGCCTTGGTGACCTCCGGCCCCGGCGCCACCAACACGGTGACGGGCATCGCCAGTGCCTATATGGACTCCATCCCCATCGTGGTCTTCACCGGCCAGGTGCCCACCGCGCTCATCGGCAACGACGCCTTCCAGGAAGTGGACATCGTGGGCATCACCCGGCCCTGCACCAAGCACAACTACCTGGTGACGGACATCAAGCACTTGGCCCGCACCATCCACGAAGCTTTTTATATCGCCCGCTCGGGGCGGCCCGGACCGGTGCTGGTGGACCTGCCCAAAAACGTCCAGCAGGCCAGCATGGTGCCGGAGCCCATCAACCCGAAGGAGATCAAGATTCCCAGCTACCAGCCCACCCTGCACGCCAACCCCCGGCAGGTGAAGCGGGCCCTGGACCTGATCCTGGAGGCCAAACAGCCGGTCCTCTATACCGGCGGCGGCATCATCCACAGCAACGCCTCCACCGAGCTCCTCAAGTTCGCCGAGGCCCTGCAGATCCCGGTGACCAGCACCCTCATGGGGTTGGGGGGCTTTCCCGGCGTGCATCCCCTCTGGCTGGGCATGCTGGGCATGCACGGCACCTATGCGGCCAACATGGCGGTGGCCAACTCTGACGTGCTCATCGCGGTGGGGGCCCGCTTCGACGACCGGGTCACCGGCCGCCTGGACGCCTTCGCCCCCCACGCCAAGATCATCCACATTGACGTGGACCCCAGCTCCATCAGCAAGAACGTGGTGGTGGACATCCCCATCGTGGGCGACTGCAAGGACGCCTTGCACCAGCTCAACAACCTGGTGAAGAAAGAGGAAACCCGGGACTGGGCCGCCATCCGGGAGGAGTGGCTGGAGCGCATCCGGGCCTGGGACAAGAAGCACCCGCTGAAATACAAAAAATCCAAGGATGTCATCAAGCCCCAGTTTGTGGTGGAAAAGCTCTGGGAGGTGACCGGCGGCGACGCCTACATCACCACCGAGGTGGGCCAGAACCAGATGTGGGCCGCCCAGTTCTTCCGCTTCAAGCGGGCCCGCCAGTTCATGACCTCCGGGGGCTTGGGGGCCATGGGGTATGGGTTCCCGGCGGCCATGGGCGTGCAAGTGGCCAAACCCGATGCCGTCGTCATCGACATCGCCGGCGACGGCAGCATCCTGATGAACATCCAGGAGCTCACCACCGTGGTGGAGAACAACCTGCCGGTGAAGATCGCCATCCTGAACAACAACTTCTTGGGGATGGTGCGCCAGTGGCAGCAACTCCTCTATGACCGTCGCTACAGCGCCACCGATTTGTCGGCCCAGCCGGACTTCGTCAAGGTGGCCGAGGCCTTCGGGGCCGTGGGGTTGAGGGCCACCAAACCCGAGGAGGTGGAGCCGGTGATCCGGCAGGCCATGGAAACCCCCCGGCCGGTGGTCATGGACTTCGTGGTGGACCGGGAAGAGTGCGTCATGCCCATGGTGCCGCCGGGCAAGGCCACCCACGAAATGCTCTTGGCGTAAGGAGACCGATCCATGGAAGCGGCAAAGAATATCCGCCGGCATACCATCTCCGTGTGGGTGGACAACCAGCCCGGGGTGCTCTCCCGGGTCACCGGCCTGTTTTCGGGCCGGGGCTTCAACATCGAATCCCTGTGCGTGGCCGAGACCATGGACCCGGCCGTCTCCCGCATCACCCTGGTGACCAGCGGCGATGAGCAGATCATCGAGCAGATCATCAAACAGCTCCGAAAGCTCATCAACACCGTGAAGGTGGTGGACTTGAGCGAACTGGACCATGTGGAGCGGGAAATGGCCATGGTGCGGGTCAAGGCCGAGGACAAGTCCCGGGCCGAAGTCCTGCGCATCGCCGACATCTTCCGCTGTCGGGTGGTGGACGTCAGCCCCACCACCTACACCCTGGAAATCACCGGCAACCATGAAAAGATCCAGGCGGTCCTCAGTCTGCTCAAGGTGCACGGGATTCTGGACGTGGTGCGCAGCGGCACCCTGGCCATTCAGCGGGCCAAGAAGGATTAGAGGCAAGCTCATGCAAGTGCTCATCGTGCTCTCCAGCCCGGACCCGGAAATCAAATGGAACGCCCTGCGCTTCGGCAACTTTCTCTTAAACGAGGGAGAAGAGGTCACCATCTTCCTCAACGGGCCGGGCACCGATTTGTTTTCCGGGGACAGCGCCACCTTCCCCCTGGCCGAACAGGCGAAGCTCTTTACCCTCAGCGAGGGCCTGCTCTACGGGTGAGGCAAATGCATGGCCCTCCATGGAGTGGAGGCGGATCAGACCATCAAACTGGGCAATATGAAGTTTTTATATGAGCAACTGAAGAAAGCTGACAGAATTCTCAATTTCTAGCCCATACCCATTCCTGGGTTTATCGCGCCACTGCGGTACACCTCCCACGAAAGGATTGTCAATGGCGATCAAGATTTACTACGATGCTGATGCGGACTTAGGGATGCTTCAGGGCAAGAAGGTGGCCATCATCGGCTTCGGCTCCCAGGGCCACGCCCAGGCCTTAAACCTCAGGGATTCCGGCGTGGACGTCGTTGTCGCCGAAATGCCCGGCACGCCCAACTACGAGCTGGCGCTGCAATACGGTTTTCAGCCGGTGTCGGCCGCCGAAGCCGCGGCCCAGGCCCAGGTGGTGCAGATGCTCACCCCGGATCATGTGCAGGCCAAAATTTACGAGCAGGACCTCAAGCCCCAGATGGGGGCCGGCAAAACCCTCATGTTCTCCCATGGCTTCAACATCCACTACGGCCAGATCGTGCCGGATCCCAAGGTGGACGTGGTCATGGTGGCTCCCAAGGGGCCGGGCCACCTGGTGCGCAGCGAATACGAGAAGGGCGCCGGGGTGCCCTCCCTGGTGGCGGTGTACCAGGACGCCTCGGGTCAGGCGCTGAAGACCGCCCTGGCCTACGCCAAAGGCATCGGCGCCACCCGGGCCGCGGTGCTGGAGACCACCTTCAGGGAAGAGACGGAAACCGACCTCTTCGGTGAGCAGTGCGTGCTCTGCGGCGGCGTCAGCGAACTGGTGAAGGCCGGCTTCGACACCCTGGTGGAGGCGGGCTACGCCCCGGAAATCGCCTACTATGAGTGCCTGCACGAGCTCAAGCTCATCGTGGACCTCTTCTACCAGGGCGGCCTCAGCTATATGCGCTACTCGGTGAGCGACACCGCGGAGTTCGGCGACTACACCCGGGGCAAACGCATCATCACCGAGGAGACCCGGGAAGAGATGCGGCAAATCCTTTCCGAGGTGCAGTCAGGCGAGTTCGCCAAGGAGTGGATCCTGGAAAACCAGGCGGGACGGCCGGTGTTCAACGCTTTGCGGCGCCTGGAGGCGCAGCATCCCATCGAGGAAGTGGGCAAGAAGCTCCGCAGCCTGATGTCCTGGCTGAAGCGCTAACCTTCAAAAAGTTAAGAACATGCCAGGCGATGCGGGAATCTCTGGTTCCCCATCGCCTTCCGGCTTATAATAAGAGGCACATATCGCCTGGCAGCTCCTCGGAGGCGGGCAGGCAACCCATGGCCAAGCCGGCACCTGTCGTGAAAAAACCAACCCCCATCGCCAAGCCGGGCTACCCTTTCATCCTCGTTTCCCTGACCGGGGCGCTTCTGGCTGCGGCCATGGATTGGCCCCTGCCGGCTTTGGCGGCGTTGGCCGCGGCTTTGTTTTTCGCCTACTTCTTCCGGGACCCGGAGCGCACCCCGCCCGCCGACCCTCGGGCCATCGTGGCCCCGGCGGACGGCAAAGTGATCCTGGTGGACCAAGTCAATGAGGACGACCTGGGGCCGGCCCGACGGGTGGCCATCTTCATGAACGTCTTTGACGTGCACGTCAACCGGACGCCGGCGGCGGGCACCGTGGTGGATTCCCAACATTTCCCCGGCCGGTTCCTGGCGGCCTATCGGGAGGACGCGGCCAGTGCCAACGAACGGCAGGTCACCCTCCTCCAGACTGAGAACGGCCGCCCGCTGAAAGTGGTGCAGATCGCCGGCCTCCTGGCCCGGCGCATCATCCCCTTCGTCAAACCCGGCGACCGCCTGGCCCGGGGCCAGCGCCTGGGGCTCATTTGCTTCGGCTCCCGGGTGGACGTGTATTTACCGGAAAATTGTGAGATAATGGCCCGCAAAGGCGACCGCCTCACCGCCGGCGAGAGCGTGGTGGCAAGGTGGCAGTGATTGGAGGAGGGGGCCAGGGGTCTGCAGGCCCCTGCCCCCTCCCCCAAACCCCCTCCCCCAACCCCATAAAAGGGGGCGGGGAGGGGAGTTTGAGGGGAGGGCGGGGGAGCCACTGCTCCCCCGGCCCACCCCTCAAAGGAGGCCGAGATGGCATTTCGGCGCAGACGCAAGAAGAAGGATCGCAAGAAGTTTCGGGGGGCGTATCTGCTGCCCAATCTCATCACCACGGGCGCCCTGTTTGCCGGCTTTTTCGCCATCGTGTCGGCCATGGAGGGGCGTTTCCTCACCGCGGCCTGGGCCATCTTCGTGGCCCTGATCCTGGATGGCCTGGACGGGCGGGTGGCCCGCATGACCCAGAGCACCTCCAGCTTCGGGGTGCAATATGATTCCCTCTCGGACCTGGTGGCCTTCGGGGTGGCCCCGGCGCTGCTGGTTTATCTGTGGGCCCTGAAGCCCTTCGGCCGCTTCGGCTGGGTGGCGGCTTTCCTGTTTGTGGTCTGCGGAGCCCTCAGGCTGGCCCGTTTTAACGTCCAGACCGGCACCATGGACCCCCGCTACTTCAACGGCCTGCCCATCCCGGCCGCGGCCATGGTGGTGGCCACCTCCATCGGCTTTTACTACCAGATAGGGGAGTGGGCCCCGGAGAAGCACAAATACATCCTGGTGATGATTTACCTGCTTTCCTTCCTCATGGTGAGCAATCTCAAGTTTTTCAGCTTCAAGAAGCCGGAGCTCTTCACCCGGCACCGCTTCCAGAGCCTGGTGGCCCTGGTGCTCTTGTTCGTGGTCATCGCCGCGGCGCCGGAGCTTATGGGCTTCCCCATCATGCTGCTGTATCTGGCTTCCGGGGCCTACAGCACCTATCTCTATTATTACCGGAGGCCGGCCGCCATGCCGGAAGCCCCGGAAGAGGAGCTGCCCAAACCTAGTGAGCCATAAAAAAATAAGGCGGAACCTTTCGAAGGGCTGAGGGCGGCTTGCCCCATCAGGGTTGCCCGTTGCCCTTCCCCCGCCCATTCCAAAGAAGGAGATCAGCAGAAATACGAATTCCCCCTTGCAATTGCAAAGAAAATATCAGAAAGTATCTTCAATATGATCACGGTTCCATCCCTGACTTCGCGTTCATCCAGGAGCATTCGGCCCGCCGCGTTGCGGCGGGTGGCCCTGGGCCTCCCCCTAGCCGGCGCGTAAGCGCCCGGCCCCTTTTCCCTTTTTCTTTCAGTATATTTTTCTCTGGCTGTGACAAGCGGTCACGGTCCTGGTATATTTTTCAACTTTAGAGGAGGAGGAATTCCCATGCCTGACAAAGTTTTTATTTTCGACACCACGCTGAGGGACGGCGAGCAGACGCCGGGGGCCAGCCTGAATGTGGATGAAAAACTGCAAATCGCCCGGCAGCTGGAGCTCCTGAACGTGGACGTCATTGAGGCCGGGTTCCCCTTCTCGTCCAAGGGGGACTTCGAGGCGGTGAAGACCGTAGCTCGGGAAATCCGTGGCTGTCAGGTGGCCGCTTTGGCCCGGGCCAATTTCCAGGATATCGACGCGGCCTGGGAGGCAGTGCGGGAGGCCACCGCCCCCCGCATCCACACCTTCATCTCCACCTCCGACATTCACCTGAAGTATCAGCTCAAAAAGAGCCGGGAGGAGGTCCTGGAGCAGGCGGTGGCCGCGGTGAAGCACGCCGCCAAGTATTGCAGCAATATTGAATTTTCGGCCATGGACGCAGGGCGAAGCGACCTGGCCTATGTGGCCAAAGTTTTCGAAGCGGTCATTGAGGCCGGCGCCACCACGGTGAACTTCCCGGACACCGTGGGCTACACTATCCCTCATGAGTTCGGGGCCAAGATCAAGTACCTGGTGGAACATGTCCCCAACATCCATAAAGCCGTCATCTCGGTGCACTGCCACAACGATCTGGGGCTGGCGGTGGCCAACACCCTGGCCGCCATCGCCAACGGCGCCCGGCAGGCGGAGTGCACCATCAACGGCATCGGCGAGCGGGCCGGCAACGCCTCCCTGGAAGAGATCGTCATGGCCCTCACCACCCGCAAAGACCTCTTTCACCTGGAGACCGGCATCGTCACCCAATATCTCTTTCCCACCAGCCGTCTGGTGAGCAAACTCACCGGGGTCATCGTGCAGCCCAACAAGGCAATCGTGGGGGCCAACGCCTTTGCCCACGAGTCCGGCATCCATCAAGACGGGGTGCTCAAGGAGGCCAGCACCTACGAGATCATGACCCCCCAGGCGGTGGGCATCAAGAAGTCCAGCCTGCCCTTGGGCAAGCTTTCCGGCCGCAACGCCTTCCGCACCAAACTCCAGGAGATGGGCTTCTATCTGAACGACGACGAACTGAACCGGGTATTTGCCCGTTTCAAAGACCTGGCGGACCGCAAAAAGACGGTGTTCGACGAAGACCTGGTGAGTCTGGTGGAGACCGAGGTCATCTATAAGTCCGTGCCCGAGCACCTGAAGCTGGAGGAATTGGTGGTCCTCACCGGCACCATGGTCAAGCCCAGCGCCACGGTGAAAATGCGGGTGGGCGGGGAGCTGAAGACCGTCAGCGAATTCGGGGACGGGCCCATCGACGCCACCTACAAGGCCATTACCAAGCTGGCCCCCTTGAAGCCCCGCCTGCTGAAATTTTCCGTGAGTTCCATCACCGGCGGCACCGAGGCCCTGGGCGAGGTGTCGGTGCGCCTGGAGGACGACGGCTACACCGTCACCGGCCAGGGGGTGGACCCGGACATCGTCACCGCCAGCGCCCGAGCCTACATCAACGGCCTCAACCGCCTGAAATTCTCCAAGGAAATGGGCCCTAAGCTGGGCAAGCCGGAGGAATTGTAAGAAGAGGTGGGGGGGAGGGCCAGGGGCTTCGAAGCCCCTGCCCTCCCCCCACACCCCCCTCCCAACCCGCCTAATGTATTGGCCGGTAAGGCGGGCCAATGCCCCACCTTACCGGCCAATACGGAAACCCTAAAGGGATTGGGGGAGGGGGCGTGG
>FWPV01000781.1_pt1 | contig 61581 bp, 46 predicted proteins | sample 2228371 | NCBI WGS metagenome assembly FWPV01 (sample SAMEA103939776, study PRJEB20133) | metagenome
GCAAAGGCGGGAAAGCCACGCTGGCGGCTTGCCCAGGCCCCCCAGCCAGCAAAAAGAGCGCATCGGGTTCAGGCGTGCGTTTGATGGCCGGAATAACGACCACGTTCAGGGCAATCTGGCGGCCTTCTGGCGCGGCGGGGTTTTCTGGCACGCTCAGCGCCCCGCACAGGGCATCGAAAGTGACGTCCGATTTAGTCGTCAGCGGGCAGGGCGCCAGGTCTATGCTGCGCACCGGCTGGGCTGCTGCCCCCCGCGGCCCACAGGCGGCCAAAAAAAGAGAAAAGGCAAACAGGGACAAAAAAATGCGTCTCATGCGCCGAATATATCACATTCGGCCGGGTTGATGCACGATGAATGCCAGATAATGAAATATACTTAAGCAGCATTTCACCCTCAACGCACTTCGCACCCCGCACACCCTAAAGGAGCCCCCATGAACCTGACCGGCGTCTATGCCCCTTTTGTCACTCCTTTCGACCAAGACGAAAGCATCAACTACCCCGTGCTCGAACAACTGCTCGACGACCTGCTCGCAAACGGCATCAGCGGGCTGGTCCCTGGCGGCACCACCGGTGAAGTCTACGCCCTCAGCGACCAGGAACGCCTCGACCTCTTCCGCTACACCAAAGCCCACGTCAAAGACCGCGCCCTGCTCATAGCAGGCGTCAACGCCGGGGCCACGCGCGATGTCATCCGCTTTGCACAGGCTGCGCAAGCGATGGGCTACCACGCCCTGATGGCCGCCGTGCCGCCCTATTCCCGCCCCACCCAGCGCGAACTGCTGGCCCACTACCGCGCCCTGGCTGCCAGCGTCAGCATCCCCATCATCCTCTACAACTTCCCCTGGCGCGCCGGAACAGAAATCGGCTTCGACGTGCTCGACGGGCTGGCCGACCTCGACCACATCATCGGCATCAAAGAAGCCTCCAGCGACCTCAGCCGCGTCATCGCCATGCGCCAGCGCTACGGCAGCCGCTACCAGATCATCTGCGGCTCCGACGACCAGGCCCTCGACTACTTCCTGTGGGGCAGCACCTGCTGGATTGGCGGCGGCGCGTCCTGCGCCCCGCGTCAGCACGTCGCCGTGCTGCAAGCCGCGCTTGCAGGCGATTTCACCACCGCGCGCGCCCACATGGAGCGCCTGCTGCCCCTGCTGCGCCACATCGAAAGCGGCAGTTACACCCAAAAAGTCAAATACGGCTGCATCCTGCGCGGCATTCCGGTTGGCGGGCCGCGCCGCCCATTGCTGCCGTTGGATGACGCCGAACGCCAGGATTTCGAACGCATCTTCAACGCCCTCTAAACCCTGCAGATGGTGAACCCAATGGACGCAATCCCGTACCTCGATTCGCACACCGGCGGCGAACCCACCCGCCTGATTCTGGAACTGCCCTTCGACCCGATTCCGGGTTCCGTTGCCCAAAACTTGCACTACATCCAGACCACCCACGACTCCCTGCGCCGCAGCGTACTGCTGGAGCCGCGCGGCGCCGATGTGCTGGTGGGCGCTTACCTGCTGCCGCCTGCCGACCCCACCTGCCACCTGGGCGTCATCTTTTTCAACAACGTTGGCTACCTGGGCATGTGCGGGCATGGCACCATTGGCGTGATCGCCTCGCTGGCTTACCTGGGCAAAATCACCCCTGGCGCTTACCGCATCGAAACGCCGGTTGGCGTCGTAGAAGCCACCCTGCACCCCGCCGCGGGTGACGCTTATCCCAACCGCGTCTCGGTGCGCAACGTTCCGGCTTACCGCCTGCGCAAAAACGTCCCGGTCGAAGTGGGCGGGCGCATCATTCACGGCGATGTCGCCTGGGGCGGCAACTGGTTCTTTCTTTGCCACGATCACGGGTTAGATATTTCCCCCGCCAACCTCGACCAACTGACCGACTTTGCCTGGCGCGTGCGCGAAGCCTATACCCAGGCCGGGCTGACCGCCCCCGACGGCCACCCCATAGACCATGTGGAACTCTTTGCCCCCACCCCCTACGCCGACAGCCGAAGTTTTGTTCTGTGCCCTGGCAAAGCCTACGACCGCTCCCCGTGCGGCACCGGCACCAGCGCCAAACTGGCCTGCCTCTTCAACGACGGACTGCTCGCCGAAGGCGCCGTTTGGCGGCAGCAATCGGTGATTGGCAGCATCTTCGAGGGGCGCATCAGCCTGCAGGATGGCCAAATCATCCCTACCATCACTGGCAAAGCCTGGGTGATGGCCGAAGGACGCCTGCTCTTCGACCCGCGCGACCCCTTCAAAGAAGGCATTTTGCCATGAGCACCCCAGCCGATGTCCTCGTCATTGGCGGCGGCTCCATTGGGCTGCACTGCGCCTACTTTTTGCAAAAATCCGGACGGCAGGTTACCCTGCTGGACCAGGGCGAAATAGGCATGGGCAGTTCCTCAGGCAACGCCGGGCACATTGTCCCCAGCCACATCGTGCCTCTGGCCGCGCCGGGCATCATCCCCACTGCGCTCAAATGGCTGCTCGACCCCGCCAACAGCCCGTTTGGAATGAAAATCAGCCTCAATCCGTCTTACCTGCTCTGGCTGGCGCGTTTTGCGGCCGCCTGCACGCAGTCCAACGTGCAGCGCGGCATTCCGCCGCTCAAGTCCCTGGGGCTGCTTAGCGCGCATCTGTTCAGCGAAATCATCGCCGAAGAAGGCTTCGATTGTCACTATCAGCAAACCGGGCTGCTTTTCCTCTACAAAACGCCCACCGCCTTTGTCGATGGACAACACGAAGCCGAACTGCTGCACCAGCACGGCCTGCCCGCCGAAGTGCTGGATGCCCCCGCCGTGCATGCCCGCGAACCCCTGGCCCGCCCAGATGTCATCGGCGGCGTGCACTTCACTGGCGACGCCGCTCTCGACCCCGGCGCTTACCTGGCGCAGCTGCGCGCGCGCGTGCGCGCCCTGGGCGCAGACCTGTACCCCAACACCCCCGTCACCAATTTTGGCGTGCAAAACGGGCGCATCATTCACGTCTACACCCCCAACGCCAATTTTGCTCCCCAACTGGTGGTGCTGGCCGCCGGGGCCTGGTCGCCGCGCCTGGCGCGCCGCCTGCGCCTGAACCTGCCCATCCAGCCCGGGCGCGGATACAGCCTCACCCTGCCGGACGTTTCCCCCGTGCCGCGTCAGGCGCTGCTACTGGGTGAACGCCGCGTGGCCGTAACGCCGCTGGGCAATCAACTGCGCATCACCGGCCGCCTGGAAATTGGGGTGATGTCTACCACCCCCAGCGCCCGCTGGCTGGACGCTATTGCCCGCGCCGCACATGAATACTTGGTTTTGCAAGCTGCCTCAGCGCATTTTTCTACTTCTGTTTGGGCAGGCTTGCGGCCTATAACGCCCCATGGCTTGCCATATATTGGCTACGCGAAATTCATAAGCAATCTCATCGTGGCGACCGGGCACGCCATGCTGGGTCTTTCGCTAGGGCCGGGGACAGGCCAAATCGTGACCGACCTGGCACACAAGCGTAACCCCGCTTTCGACATTCGCCCATTTGAAGTGGGTGCATAAACGCCTGTTCGACAGTCAAAATTCGCGTATCGAACACCAGACACTGAATTTCAAAGCAGGAGGCAGGTATGAACGAGAAAAAATCTGGGGCGCAGATCAGCCAAAAAGCATTTCTTCAATCGGTCGCCATCATTTTTGCGCTGATGATGGTCTCCGGCATCCTGACGCTGATAATCCCCTCCGGGCAATACACCCGCCTGAGCATAGACGGGCGCGAAGTAATTGACCCGGCTTCGTTCACTTTCACACCCCGCCCAGACTATCCCGTCTGGCGCTGGTTCGTCGCGCCGGTCGAGGTGTTGCTCACCGAAGACGGGCTGACCAGGGTGATTCCTATCATCGTGTTCATCCTGCTGGTTGGCACAGCCTTTGGGGTCATGGATCGCAGCGGCATCTTGCAGGCAGTCATTGCCCAAATTGTGCGCACCTTTGGCAAGCGCAAATATGCCCTGCTGCTGGTCATCACGTTTTTCTTTATGGCGTTGGGGGCTTTCTTTGGCATCTTCGAAGAAGTTATTCCGCTCGTGCCGCTTATGATTGGGCTGGCGTACTTTTTAGGCTGGGATTCGCTGACCGGCTTGGGCATGTCGGTGCTGGCAACCAATGTCGGCTTCTCTACGGCCATCTTCAACCCCTTTACCATTGGCATTGCCCATCAACTCTCCGGGCTGCCGCTTTATTCTGGGGCGGGGCCGCGCCTGGTGTTGTTTGTGGTGGTGTACATCATCCTGGCGCTGTTTTTGCTGGCGTATGCGCGCAAAATTGACCGCCGCCCCGAAGATTCGCTGGTCTATGAAGAAGACCGACTGGAAAAAAGCCGCTATGCGCAATTTGAGGTCAGCCAAACCCTGGATGACCCGTCCATGCGGCGCGGGGCTATCTTTTTGGGTGTGTTCTTTGCGCTCATTCTGGCGGTGCTGGTGGCGCTGCCGATCGTACCGTTGCTGCGCGATATCGCCCTGCCGCTAACCGGGCTGCTGTTCGTGATTGGCGGCATTGGGGCTGGGCTGGCTTCGGGTGCGGGCAAGGGCGCATGGCAGGCTGCCTGGCAAGGCTTCGCAGGCATCGCCCCGGCCATTCCGCTGCTGATGATGGCCGCCAGCGTCAAACACATCATTGCCTCAGGCGGCATTCTGGATACCATTCTGCACTACGCCAACAACGCCCTGCAAGGGGCCAGCCCGCTTGCGGCAGCCCTGCTCATTTATGGGTTGACACTGGTGCTGGAATTGTTCATCACCTCTGGCTCGGCCAAAGCCTTTCTGCTCATCCCCCTTCTGATACCGCTGGCCGACCTGGTGGGCGTCAACCGCCAGATTGTGGTCAGCGCCTACACCTTTGGCGATGGCTTCTCGAACATGGCTTACCCCACTAACGCTGCCCTGCTCATCACCCTCAGTCTGACGGTCATCCCCTACCCCAAATGGCTGCGCTGGGTGCTGGGGCTGTGGGTGTGGATTTTACTGGCCACGGTGGTCTTCCTGGCGGTTGCGGTGGCAATCAACTACGGGCCGTTCTGACATGACGCGCATCCCTGCCACCTACGCCGAATCCCGCGCGCGCTTCCGCGCCAGGCTGGATTCCATCCGACGCGCCTGGCCCAACGCCCAACTGGAATCCCACGCCCTGGCCGCCCACCCCAACCTGAGCACCGACTGGATAAGCGCCGCCCCGCGCGAAAAACGCGAGCGCCTGCTGGTGCTCAGCACAGGTCTGCACGGAATTGAAGGCTATGTGGGCGCAGCGGTTCTGGACGTGTTTTTTGAAGAATTTTTGGCGCGCCTCGACCCACGCACCTGCGGGCTGCTCATTATCCATGCCATCAATCCATGGGGCATGCAGGAACGCAAACGCACGAACCCCAATAACGTGGATCTCAACCGCAATTTCATCACAACCGGTTTCGACTCGCTGCGCGACTTCAACCCCGACTACCCTGCCCTCTCCCCTATCCTGAACCCCAGCCGCCCGCCTGGCAACATCTGGCTCGAAAAAGCCGCCTTTCTGGCTCAGGCAATCTGGCTGATAGCGCGCTACGGCGTACAGCGCGTGCGCGAAGCCGCATTGATGGGGCAATACCGCGAACCGCGCGGAATCTACTATGGCGGCGTAGCCCATGAACCTGAAACATTAGCCATGATGCGGCTTTACCGCGCGGCATATATTGGCTACGCGCAAATTTTACATCTCGATATGCACACCGGCTACGGCCCGCGCGACCAGATGACCCTGGTCACTTCGCCGTATGAAGCGCGCCGCGCCGAAGAGATTTGCCGCGCATACGGTCTGCCGCGCGTGGCAGCGGCCACGCCCGATGCCTTCTACACCATGCAAGGCGATATGAGCGACTGGCAATATCATCTGATACGGGAAATGAACCCCGCTGCGCGGCTGTTTTCGGCAGCGTTTGAGTTTGGCACGTTTGGCGATTCGCTGCTGGCGGGCATTCGCAGCCTGCACATCACCATTCTGAAAAACCGGGCCAACCTGTACGGCGCGCCGCCTGGCAGCGCCCGCTGGATAGAACGCGAATACAACGAATTGTATTGCCCATCAGACCCGGCCTGGCTCGAAAAAGCCCTGGACGATGCACGTCAGGGCTTTGAGGGTATCCTGCGCGGCGAGGGCTTTCTATCATGACAGAACGTCCGCTCTCGCTGCGCGCCAAAATCAGTTATGGTATCGGCGATATGGGGCTGGCCCTGCCCGGCGCCATGCTGGGGTTGCTGTTCGCCAAATTTCTTACCGACACGGTTGGGTTGGACCCCTCGCTGGTGGCTGCAGCTATCTTCGTCGGGCGCACCTGGGATTGGATCAACGACCCAATTCAGGGCTACATCACCGACCGCATCCGCACGCCATGGGGGCGCAGGCGGCCGTTTTTGCTGTTTGGAGCAATTCCACTGGGGCTGTCGTTTTTGGGGCTGTGGTGGATTCCGCCCATCGAGTCACCCCTCTGGCTGACGGTGTATTACACCGCGGTTTTCTTTTTATACGACACATTTGTCACGGTCATTTTCGTTCCTTACGTTGCACTCACCCCTGATATTACCAGCGACTACGACGACCGCACGACAATTACCAGTTTCCGCATGTTCTTTTCGCTAACCGGCAGCCTTTTAGGGACGGCCGTCCCGTTGCTTCTGCTTGGCGGAGCGTCGATCCCGCCGCAAAAAAGCGGGCAAATTTTCAGCATTGGCGCCGGCGTCGCAGCGGCAGCGGTGATTCCGTTGCTGATAACCTTTTTTGGAACACGTGAGCGCAGCGCCCCAGTAGAGGAAGCGCCCCTGCTTCTGCGCGACATCCTGTATGCGATGCGCACGAACCGCCCTTACCTGATGGCCATTATCATCTACCTGTCCACCATCTCAGGGTTTGAAATTTTGAACGTCACGATGCTGTACTACCTGCAATACAAATTGCGCATGCCCGGCGTTGCGGATGTAATCATTCCGGTTATGTTCAGCGCCGCACTGCTCACGATTCCAATCTGGCTATGGGTATCGCGCCGCCTGGACAAAGCACGCAGCCTGGTCTTTGCCCTCATTTACCTGAGCAGCATCATCGTGCTCCTCGCGACTCTCGACAGCAATACGCCAGTTGCCTTGTTAACAGGTCTGGCGGCGCTGACCGGGCTGGGGCTGGCTGCTGGGCAAACCCTGCCCTGGGCAATTTTGCCAGATACAGTAGAGTACGGCGAGTACCTATCTGGCAAGCGTAACGAGGGGATATATTATTCTTTTATGACGCTCTCGCGCAAGATCGCTTCATCTATCAGTCTGCCCATCGTGCTGCTGCTTTTAGATAGCGCGGGCTATATTCCAAATGCGCCTACCCAACCGGCCCAAACGCTCGCCATGATCAGTTTCTTATTTGCCGGATTACCGGTCATCCTGTTTGGGGTAGCGGCTCTGACGGCGTTACGCTTTCCGCTTGGCCGGGTGCGGTTTAATAGAATCAAGGCGCGGCTGGAGAAACGCAAAATTAGCGCACGCATAAGAGAGAATATTTGACGAAGAGATTCAACCTTTTACGCCGCTGCTGGCCACGCTTTCCACAAAGAAACGCTGCCCCAGGATGAAGACGATAAGCGGCGGGATAATGGCGATCGCTGCGCCCGCCAGAATGAGGTTAGGGGTATCTGAAGCACGTCCACGCAGCACGTTAAGCGCCAGGGTAAGCACATGATTCTTCTCGTTGCCGACGTTAATCACCACTAGCGGCCAGATAAATGAATTCCAGGCGTACAGAAAAGTAAACGTAGCCTGCGTCGCCATGGCAGGTACGCTGGCTGGCAACAAAATATCGCGCAAAATTTGCAGGCGTGAAGCGCCGTCGAGCAAGGCGGCTTCTTCAATTTCTTTGGGGAAGGTGATGAAGTGCTGGCGCATTAGAAAGGTGCCATAGGCGGTAAAAATCCAGGGCACAATCAAAGAAACCAGGCGATCAGTCCAACCAATCAGCACCATCAGTTGATACAGCGGAACAATCAACATGACAAAGGGAATCATGATGGTGCCAAGGTAAAAGAGAAAAACGGTATCACGGCCGGGAAATTTGAGGCGCGCAAAAGCATAACCGCCAATGACCGAGGTAGCCAACTGGCCTAACACGACCAGGATGGTCACCAGGGTGGTGTTCGTGAGGGCGCGATCGAGACCGCGCAGTGCAATCACTTGCTGGTAGTTTTCGGGATGCCAGGTTATTCTTTCGACAGGTTCGCTCAGACGAACGTTTTGATATGCCTTAATTTGCGGGTTTTGCGGGTCAACAAATTCACCGACGGTGGTCTGGCTGAGCAAAATCATAGGAACTATTTTGCCATCAACAACCACATCATAGAGTTTCTGTTCCACGCCGTTGACAACAATCACCTGCTGATTATCTACGCCGCCTGTGGGTTGCACTTCGGCCAGTTTGCGTTCTACTGTGGCGGCAGGGTTATCTGGCGGGGCAAACACGCCAATCGGGATGTTGCTGGCTGCCAGAGCAAATTCGCGTCGTTCGCCCTCGTAAGTGACATAGTAAAGACGCAGCGGCTGTTCAAAGCCACTGACGTTAACGAGCACCGGGTCACGGGGCAGTAAACGCGGCGGGTAACGGAAGGTATCGGATGGGATCTTCAAGGAAGTAGCAAGCATGTAAACAAACGGGAAAAGCATAATGACCGCGAAGAGCGTCAAAACAGCATAAATTGCCAGGTTACCCAGCAGCCTGACCAGGCGGTAAGATTTAATCTGCATGCCTGCCTCCGATTAGTTTTCGTAAATGCTTGAGCGGCGCTGGCGCTGAAACTGGAATAGCGTCAGCCCAAAAATGACAATGAAAAGCACCCAGGCTATCGCCGAGGCGTATCCTTGCTTGAAGTTTTGGAAGCCATTGCGATAGAGATAAAGCACCAGCGTAAGGGTGGTGTTGTTGGGGCCTTCGGGGGGATTCATCAGAATAAATACTTGCTCAAAGACCTGCATGGACTGAATGGTCGTCGTTGTGATGACGTAAAAGGTAGAAGGGGCAAGCATGGGAATGGTGATGCGCCAGAACTTATCCCACGCACCCGCGCCATCTACGGTGGCCGCTTCGTACAACTCGCCCGGAATATTTTGCAACCCGGCCAAAAAGAGCACCGTATTGAAGCCAACTGTCTGCCACACTGCAATGATAATGACCGCAAACAGGGCAGTTTTTTCATCGGAAACCCAGCGGATTTTAGGGTCTACCAGCCCAGCATTGAAAAGCGCATTGAGCGTATCTACGCTAACCGTGATGAAATAGTTGATGTAGCCCACTGTGGCGTTGTATAGCCATTGCCAGACCAGGGCAATGCCAACCACCGCCGCAATACTGGGCAAAAAATAAATCGCGCGAAAAAACTTCATGCCGGGTAACTTGCTGTTGAGCGCATTGGCTAAGAACAAGGCCGGTATCACGCTGAGCGGCACTGCAAAGAGCGTAAACGTCAGTGTATTGCGCAGAGCAATCCAGAACAGTCGGTCGGCAGCGGCAAACAAAATGCCGGTATTTCCTATCACCAACCGTCCCACCTCATCATATACCCGCACATCTACTACCTCGCTGGCCAACTGCGTGGGCGAACTGAGCAACGCCAAACGCACATTGAAAATGCGGGCATAGTTCTCTAAACCAATCCATTGAGGTGGATTAAAGGCATCAGAATTTGTGAATGAGAAGTAAAACGAAAGAAGCAAAGGCCCTGCGAAAAAAATTAAGAAGCCAAGCAAGTTAGGAGAAAGAAACAACCAGCCATTGAGCATTTGCTCGTGATGTGTTTTGGCGTGCATGGCTGCAGCGGTCTGCTCGCGCCACATGGCCCACATTGATACACCAGTCAGCAGAGCAAAGAAAAGCAAAAGTAAACCCACTGGCTGAATGAGCTTGCCGACAAAAAATAGAACGCCATTTAGCGCATTAACCTGCCACAAAAACAGAAGGGACGCACCCAAAGTGATATAGCGCCCGAATTGAAAGATGCGCCTGGACAGAGCGCGATTGGATGTGAAATTTTCACTTAAGGCGCCCAGAAGATAGCCTGCAAGAACCAATCCGAGGTAAGGCAGCCCGCGCCCAAATGTCTCGGCAAACGCATCTATGCCAACAAACACCTCGCCTACCTGCAATAAGGCAATCAAGGCTGCCACAAATGCAAGATAATCCAGCGCAAGCGAAAGTGCGCGCCCACGATGATTTCGCCGCCGCATGTCGTGTGCTGCAATCAGGTTAAGGATCAGGGCGAGGAGCAAGATTGTCGTCACTAAAAGACGCTGCCATAAACTCGCCAGGGGCGATAATCCTGACCAGGCGACTGCTATTCCGGCCAGACCAAGCACAGCATAGGCAATACGCCAGATAAACAAAGCCCGCAGAAGAAAAGATGTATCTACTTTGGGTATGGGAAAATTTCTCATATCACCTCCGCGCACACAAGCAGAATTGAAGCAGTTACTAAATTTATCACGGAACAGAAGGGGGTGCTCTGGGATTGGATAGGTAATTATAAAAGCAGGAACAGGGGCAGGCTTATTGCCTGCCCCTGTTTTTTCAAAAGGGGTAATTACGGGTTGAAGGCTTTATTGGCCTCATCACAGATGGTAGCGCCAAACTCCTCTACCGTTTTGCTGCCAGTCAAGACAGCCTGGACAGCAGGGCCCATAATCTTATCGAATTCGGGCCACGAGCCAGCCCAAAGCGGACCTTCGGCGGTTGGTTTGGCGGCATCGGCAATGCCATTGAGGAAGGCCTGATTGTTAGCAGGCGGCGTAAAGGTGAGGAAAGCATCCAGGGCATCTTGGCCCACCCGACTGGGGATGTTAGCGCCCAGCGCAGCAACTTTACCCTGTGTTTCGGCGGTAGTGAGCGCCTGAACAAGCCGCCAGGCTTCTTCGGGATGCTGGGTTTTGGCATTGATGACGTACGCACCCCAGAACAACCAGTTGCCGGGCGTGCCCTGAGGTCCGTTGGGCAGTTCTACCACATCCCAGTTGAAAGTGACGGTACGAATGCCTGGGGTAGCCCAGCGTCCATTTTGGAACATGGCAACTTTTCCAGCGCGGAAAGGCGGCTCGGGATCTTCACCGTAGGGCACGGCCACGTCATAGTCCTGGTAGAGCGAGCGCTCGAAAGAGAGGCCGGCCAACGATTCGGGGGTGTTGAGGGCACAGGCTGTGCGATCGGCATTGAAGAAACCACCACCGGCAGCATTCAACCAGACGCCATAGGGACCCCACCAGGCGCTCGCGCCGTAGCCATAGATATCTGGTCCGAGTGCGCGAGTCTTCTGGGCAACTTCGAGGAAGGCATTCCAGTCCCATTTGCCCTGCTTAGCCAGTTCGCGCGGGTCGGGCGCACCGGCTTCGGCAATGAGGTCGAGGTTGAGGTACAGGACAAAGGTAGATACATCGCGCGGAAGACCCCATAGCGCGCCGGAATTTGCGCCGCTTTGGCCATTTTCTGGATTGTAGGTAAGGTGGTACATGGGACCGGGGTAAAAGGCGTTTACATCAAAGCCGGGGGTTTGCGCAGCCAGCGGGGCAATGTTGAGAATAAGACCACGCTTGGCAAAGTCGGCGATGTCGGTGCCAGGAATCCAGAACACGTCTGGGGCAGTGCCAGCCGCCACTTCGGTGCGGAGTTGGTCCTGATAGTTTGAGCCCTCGGTGCCGCCCGGTTCATAAGTCAGCGAGATTCCGTCCAGTTGGGCATCCAAATCGGCGCTAATCTGGCTATAAACGTTGATTTCTTCCTGGTTGTCGGGGCGGGTGCGCCAGCGCAACGCGACTTCGGCAGCGGTGCTTTGATTAGCGCCCTCGTCAGACGGCGCTTGAGCCTGAGTGGGTGCAGCAGTGGGCGCGCCACATGCAGATAAAACGAAAGCCATAGCCATGAACAAGCAGGCGACTTTCCAGGCAAAACTGTGTTTCATCTTTTCCTCCAAAAAAGTTGAATTTGGTAACGAACTTTGACAGACCCGGATTAAACAATTTCTGGCTTCAGGAAATCACCTCCTTTTTTATAAAACCGTTGATTGGCGAACTATTAATTTTGCAGTTAATTTGATATGTCGAAGTGCATCTGGCCTGGCGTCTATGGCGCTAACCAGCATTCTGGCGGCTTCTTGACCAATCCGCACCATGTCTTGTTGCATGGTAGAAAGCGGTGGGTCGAAATGAGAGGAGAGCGGCATGTCATCTACGCCGATAACGGCAAGTTGCCGCGGAACGGCTATGCCCATATCGCGAGCGGCGTGCAATACGCCCAGGGCCATACGGTCGTTTTGAGCAAAAATGGCGTCTGGCAGGCGTCCAAGTTCGCCCAAGGCAAATAGCGCATCTTGACCAGAAGTAGCAGACCAGTCTCCTTCGATGATCATGCCATAATCAACTGGTAGTCCGGCTTCACGTAAAGCGCGGGCGTATCCTTCGGTGCGGTCTCTGGAACAATCTTCCCGCATTGGGCCGGTAACCATCGCCAAGCGTGTACGCCCCAGGGAGAGCAGATGACGGGTAGCGTCATAACCGGCCTTTTCATCATCGAGCGATACTGAGCCAATAGATGGGGTATTTGAGACGCCACCCACAAACACCAACGGGAAATTTTTTGGCAAATGCCTGTGACGGTCATCGGCAAAGGGGTTGATAACCATCAGCCCATCTACGCGGCTATGCCCTACCAGTTCGTTGCATAGTTCATCGAAATCATCGGCAGTAGCGGCGGATGAAGAGACGAGAAAATATCCGTGCTGACGGGCTTCGCGTTCTGCGCCTTCAATGATTTGCGCAAAGGTGTAATCGGTCAGGTTAGGCGCAATACAAGCCAAAGTATTAGCTCGCCCACGCGCCATAGAGCGTGCAATTGCGCTTGGGCGGTAATCCAGTTCGGCAATGGCGGCTTCTACTCGGGCGCGTGTTTCGGGATTGACCAAAGTGCTACCATTAATCACGCGCGAAACGGTCTGATGGGAAACGCCAACACGCCGAGCAACATCACGAATAGTGGGTTTGGAATGCGTCATAAGTTTAGAAAACAGGTTTTTGTTACCGGTAACATAATCTTATAACATCTTTGCCCAATGTGTCAAGCACGAGAAGATGTCGAAATTTAGTCGGCGCCGCTTATGGATTGACGAATCAGTACTTAGGATCAGCACTTAGGAGAAAATTGCAGGGTCTGCGCTCACCCGAAAACGCAGACCCTGCAATCAGTAAAGACAAGTCAGAATACTAGCTAATTGAAAATAGACAGCACCAGATAACCCATGGCGCCCACCACCAGGACGGTCAACAATGCCAGCATGATTTCACCTCCAATGAGATAAGACACGGCAAAAACAGTTGGTAACACAAACAGGAAGAAAATCAGTCGGATCAGAACCTTTCCGAAGGATGTACCTGTCATTGAAGTGCTGCTTTCGCCGGGTTTGAAGATTACGTTTCTCATAGCGTATTTATGCGGGAATTGCTTTGTAACCATGGTAAATGCTCCTGATAAGTGTTTGACGCGATAGTGCGTTTTATCACGTCAAACGAATTAGAAAAATTTCAGGAGCATTGTCTGAATATTACAAAAGCATTACCCTATCCCTCGATGTGAAAATGAATAAGTGGTTGAGGTGGGCGGGCAACACAGAAACTACCCGCCCTGTGCATTACTGATTTTGCTGCGCGCGGAGTGACAGAAGCGACTCGTGATCGCTTAGCAATTGTTGGAAGCGCGGGTCGTCGCGGATAAAGTCTAGATCTGGGTCACGGCGCAGCCAGTCGAGGGGTACTTGATCGACACGGAGAGAAGTTTTGAGCAGTTCAATCGCACGGTCGGTGTTGCCGCAAATCGCTTCGAAGCAAGCCTGATTGTAGGCTTTTTCTTGACGGATGTTAGGCAGCGCAATTTCGATGTGCTTGATTGCCTCGGCGTCGTTGCCCAGTTTGCGGTAATAACCTGCCAGAGAGCAGTGGGCAAAGACATGTTGAGGATTGAGCGCAACGGTTTGCTCGAAGGCGCGGATCGCTTCCAGATAGCGCTGTGATGCAGCGTATGCCTGTCCTAAATGGTAGTAATAGATGTCCTTGGTAGCATCTATGTCTATTGCGCGTTTGATCGCCTGAATAGCTTTGTCGAACTGCCCAACTTCGCTGTAGTATTTACCAAGCGTGTGCCAGGCGCGGTCGTTATCGGGGTTGTCAGAAGTGACACGCTCGTAGAGTGAGATGCCCTGATAGGCCTTGAAGCGGGCTTCATCGAAAACGCCGTTCTCATCGTGCACGGGCATTATCTCTGGCGCAGATGCTTCGGGCTGGGACGTGATGAGCATCTCATCAAGAACAGCATCCCAGTCCTGGTCAATTTGCGCGACGGGAGCGGCTTCAGTAACCATTACATCAGATATGGGCGCCGGTTCAGGTACTGCCAGAGCGACAGCGGCTTGAGATACAGCAACGGATGCGGATGCGGGAACGGATTCGGTCAGCGGATAGGCGGATGCGGTCTCCTCGGCAGCCGGGGCGGCTTCGGGCTCGGCAGCGGATGCGGGAACGGTTTCGGTCAGCGGATAGGCGGATGCGGTCTCCTCGGCAACCGGGGCGGCTTCGGGTTCGGCAGCAGATGCGGGGGCGGATTCGGTCAGCGGATTAGCGAATGCGGTCTCCTCGGCAGCCGGGGCGGTTTCGGGCTCGGCAGCGGATGCGGTTGAGGCAGGCGGCTGGGCAGGATGACCGACCAAACGCAACACCAAATCTTCGGTCTGGCGGATGCTCAGGTTGTTTGCAACGATAAAGTCAAGCACGCTGTTTTGCATTTCGGGCACATCTATTTGCAGCAGAGCGTATGCATGACCTTCGGAAATAATCTGCTGGGTAAGGGCCTGTTTGGCTGACTCGGTCAGGCGCAATAGACTGAGCAGGCGCTGAATATGTGCAGCAGGGCGCGACACCTGGGCGGCAAGTTGCTCAAAATCTTGATCAAAGTGAAGGGACAAACTGCGGAATGCCAGGGCTTGTTCCAGGATGTTCAGGTCGCTGCGTTGTGTGTTTTCGATAAGCGACCATTCGACGCGCTGCCGAGATGTGGCAGGGCGAATGATTGCGGGTACAGTACGCAATCCAGCCTGCCGGGCTGCCTTGAGACGGCGATTGCCAGCGATGACCACGTATTTGCCAAGCGCCTCGTCGTGCGTAACCAGCAAAGGCTGAATGATGCCATGCAAACGCACTGATTCGACCAGTTCGGAAATTTCCAGAGCGGCGCGCAGTGGTTGGGGATCAAGGATGACATCTTCGATAGGTAATTCAACCAGTTCCTGTTCGCATTCGGGTTCGGCAGCAAATGCGGGGGCGGATTCGGTCAGCGGATTAGCGGATGCGGTCTCCTCGGCAACCAGGGCGGCTTCGGGATCGGATGCGGATGCAGGAACGGCCTCGGTCAACGGATAGGCGGAGGCGGTTTCGGCGGCCGGGGCGGCTTCGGGCTCGGCAGCAGATGCGGGAACGGATGCGGTCAACGGATAAGCGGATACGGCTTCGGCGGCCGGGGCGGCTTCGGGCTCGGCAGCAGATGCGGGAACGGATTCGGTCAGCGGGTAAGCGGATGCGGCTGACAGGGTATCGGCTTCGGGCTCGGATGCGGAGGCGGATTCGGCAAGCGGATCAGCGGGTGCAATATCAGAGACGAATTCGTCCGCGAGGGTGTCGGCTTGCGTATCAGAAGCAGATGCTTCCTCGGCAAGCGGAGCAAGGTCAGTTTCAGGCTCGGAAACGGAAGCAGGAGATGGGGTGCTATCTGCTTCTGCAGCGGGGCTATCGGCAGGCGTTTCAAGACCCAGCATTTCTTTGATGGCGTGAATGACGGCTGGATCGTATTGACTGTTTTGAGGGATGCGGTCAAGAATGGACGCGAAGTCATGCCCTTGGGGGTCGAGGTCGGATGCGGTATGGTAGGCGCTGACGGCTTCGGGCAGGTTTTTGAGAAGAAGGTGGATGTCGCCAATTTTGCACCACAGGTCGGCTTGCTCGACGGGGTGTGTCATCACTTCCAGGGCGCGGGTGTAGGCCGCAATCGCATCTTGATAGGCGCCAAATTTGCGATAGGTGTTGGCCATTTCAGACCAGAAAAAGCGGCTGTTCATGTGTGTTTTCCTCCGATTTGAGTAAGGTTTGAGACAAAAAATGCGGGAGAGCATAGGGATATAGGTATTGTGGGGTGCGCGTCACACAGGCTGCCTCCTTTCTACCTGGTGTGGCGAGAAACGTAGCCGCGAGCGCTTGTCATAACTGGGGGATTGCTTTGCAATACCGAACGGGCACGGGCAACCAGGTGCGCATGGCGCGGTTCATCTTGCGAAATGGACGAGGTCCATTGTGAAGGCGCGTCAAATGGTTCGGGGTCAAAGTCTTCAGGCAGGTAAGCGGTTTTACGACTGACCGAGTTGCGCACCAGTTCTTCGGTTTGCTCCACGGTGAGGTTTTCGGTGAGGATGTGTTGCAAAATGACATTTTGCGCTAATGCAGTGGAAAGCGATAAGAGCGCCCTGGCATGGGCTTCGGTTATGCGGTTTTCGAGCAGGGCTTGTTTGGCCTTGTCGGATAATTTGAGCAGGCTCAGGGTGGCGGTGATCGTTTCGAGGGGTTTGCCCACGCAGGCAGCAATTTCTTCGTGCGAGAGGTGAAATTCTTGCGAGAGGCGCAGGTAAGCTTCGGCGAGTTCAAGCGGGGTGAGCGCGACGCGCTGGATGTTTTCGATGATGGCAAGTTGGGTGCGTTCGCGTTCGCTTGCCTGGCGAATAATGGCGGGAACCGTGGTCAACCCGGCACGGCGTGCGGCTTCAAGCCGCCGCTCGCCTGCGACAAGCAGGTATTTGCCAGGCGTGCCGTTGGGTGTAACGATGAGGGGTTGGATGATGCCAAACTCGCGGATTGATTCGACCAGGTCATCTATGTTGATTTGCATACGTGTCTGATAGGGCTGGGTATAAATGGCGTCAATGTTGATTTGGCGTACAGACTGGGACTGAGGCTCGATACGGGCAGTGAGGGTATCGGCGATGCGGCGCAATGAGCCGTAATCGTTGTAATCGGGACGGCGGTTGTTGCCAGTGGCGTGCCAGGATAATTTTGTGCCATCGGCGCTTTCGAGCAGGTTGATGATTTTTTCGTACAGCGGGCGGGCTTCGGCAATGCGGCCGGTAAGGGCGTAGCACAAGGCCAGGTTGCTGTATCCCCATCCAAATGTGGGGTCAAGTTCAATGGCACGCCGGTAGGCTTCGATGGCTTCGTCGTAATCGCTTAAGTTGAAGTAAATGTTGCCCAGTTCGTTCCAAACCAGCGCATCACGGGAGAGACGCTCGGCATCGGCTATAAGAGCATCCTCGGCAGAAGGAGCAGATTGGGTCGTCAGGTCAGCGCCTGGGTCGGCAGCAGATGCGGGAACGGATTCGGTCAGCGGGTAAGCAGATTCAGCCTCAGAAGCCGGGGTGGCTTCGGGTTCGGCAGCGGGTGCGGGTGCGGATGGGCTAAGCGGATAAACGGATTCGGCTGACTCGGTTGAGGAGTCAGGCATGGCGGCTGGCACGAGGATATATTCATCAATCATGCCGTCCAGGCTGGCATCCTGGTATGGGGCGTCAACAAGCAGGGGTTGGAGATTTTCGAGCGGATAAGCCGCAGCAAAGCGGGAGAGAGGCTGAGGGGTTTGTTCTGGTTGCAGGTCTTTGCTCAGGCTGTCGGCGGTATCCCCAAGATCGGCTTCGGAGGAGAGGGTATCGCTCTCAAACGTCGGCGAGTCGCTGGCTTGGGGGGCAATTTCAGATTGCAGGGTTGCCAGGATGTTTGCCAGGTGCTCTTCAGCCGGGTCGGGGACGCTTTCGGGATAATTGGGGTCGGGCTGGTCAAGGAAATCTGGCTCAGCAATGTTGGGGGGACTCAATTCGATATAGGTGTGGTTAGCCGGGTATTGGGCGCCGGTTATTTCTGGGGCGTCTGCCTGACTCAGTTCGAGTGATTTCTGGTAGCAGGCCTGGGCTTCTTCGTGACGGCCCAGGCGCGCATAGGCTACGGCCAGGTTGCGGTAGGAGACTTCTTGTCCACGATTGAGTTTGATGGCTTTGAGGTAGGCTTGAATGGACTCTTCGTATTGCCCGGAGAAGAAATAGGCGTTGCCAAGGGCGTTCCAGATTTGAGCGTTCTTTGAGTCAATGCGGACTGCATTCCAAAAGGCTTTGAGGGCATCGGCGTTGTTGCCTTGTTCCTGAAAGATGTTGCCTAAATTGACCCAGGGCGTGGGGAAGTCTTTGTTGAGATCAACCGCTGCCTGATATGCCCCAATAGCAGCGTCGTAGTCGCCCATGCTGGCAAAGGCGTTTCCCAGACCATTCCACGGGTATGCGAAGTCTGGTGAGATGGTGATGGCTTTGTTGTAGGCGCTGATTGCATCAGCTATGCGTTGTTGTTTGATGTAAACGTTGCCAAGTCCGTTCCAGGCCATGGCGTCACGCTCGTTGTTGGCCAGGGCTTGCTCAAAGGCGTGGATGGCCTCATCGAAGCGGTTGAGGCGTTCGTACAAATTGCCTAAATTGTTCCAGGGGAAAATTTCGTTTGGTGTAAGTGCGATGGCACGCTGATAAGATTCGATGGCATCATCTACCAGCCCCTGGTCTGCCTGGACGATGGCGATAGCGTTGTAGCATGCCGCCTGCAGCCAGGGTTCGTCAATGGCGGCGGCAATGCTGAGCGCCTCTTGCAGCAGGCGCATGGATTTATCCAGAATGCCTTTGCGCCAGTGCAAAATGCCCAACGAAAGGAGCAAATTGGCACGCATGCCGGTTGATTCGGCATTGTCGGGCAGTTCTTCCAGCATGGCGTAGCGCAGGGCGATTTTGCCATCGGGGTCTTCGTAGGTTTCGGTGTCTTCGCCTGCAATTTGCCAGGTAGATTGAAGGGCGCGCAGCAAAATTTGCTCTGGCTCTGGCGATTCGATAAATTCAACCACGCGGTGTCGAAAGGCCCAGTAATCGGGAGCGTAGCGGGCCAGGCTGCTGGCTTCGTCTTCAGTCAGCCAGAAGACAATGCGGACACGGTGGGCGACAAAGAAATCGCGCGATTGGTTTAGGGAACGGTAAGCATCCCAACTGTCGCCGCGCGAAGCCCAACGTAATCCGTTTACAAAAAAGACGGTGTTATCTAAATCGTCTGTTGCCCCAATGGATTGAACGATATTGAGCGGCGCGCCATTGCGCCCGCGAATATGCTCTACATGCCGGCCCGCATTGCGCAGCTGGTTTTCCAGCGCCGCAGCGGCATCGGCATAGACATATTCCGAGCCGTAGATGGCAAGTAAAATGGAGGGGCGCTGCCATTTGATGGCTAATTCAATCTCTTTGAAGAGCATGTCAATGCGATCTTCAAATGGCTCAAGCGCCACGCCGGGCTTCGGTTCATTGCGATTCATGGACCAACCTCCTCAAAACAGGGTGAATATCACACCAGTTTTCACCATTGCGATATTCCAAAACGGCTAAGAGTTGCAGCAGGGGACGGAACCGGTCATCGTATTCCAGTTTGTTGTCGCGGTGTACCTTAGCAAGCAACTGCATGTCTGACTTATCTAAAATGCGGCGGTATTCGTTACGGATTTCGGTAATCGCCCAGTTGACGTCCACCAGCTCAACGCGACGCGCCCTGCGGCGGCGAGCGCGTCCGATAGCAGAGCGCATGATGCGGGCCATCTCGCGAAAGACGCCGCCACAGTAGGTAATGGCTTCTTCGAGGGCTTCTGGGGTAATCAGGTCTAAATCCATGCGGGCGCTTACAAATTGGCGCATGGTATCGTAGCCATCGGGGCAGCGTTCGTTTGGCATGGCGCGCTTGTGCAGTTTGATGTTGGGCAAAAAGACGGCTTTGTCGCGAATGGCATCGAAGCCTTTGCTGTAGAATAAGGCGCTAGAGACGGTATAGACGATGGCGCAATTGGGCTGCATCATTATTTCGCGGCGGTCATGGAAAATGGCGCGGGCTTCTTCGAGATCGGGCTTGTCCATGTCGTCCATCAAAATAAGGGGAATGCGCTTTTCGCGGCTGTAAATTGCCATGGCAATGTTGTTGATGACGCCAATAAGCCCGGTGATGTCTTTTTCGAAAACCTGCCGTAACTCGGAGCGGGTAGCAGGCTCCAGTTTCATCTTTAGCCCGGCGTTAGCAAAAAAGGTGCTGATGGCTGCGCTGGCTTCGTAGTCAAAGCGCCCGGTCATCAGGGTGCGGGTTTCTTGTTCTACTTTGCCACGCCAACTATTCAGTTCTTTGAGCAGTTGCGGGGGCAGTTGCCCGCCCTGGGCGTGATAATCGCGGAACATGCGACCACCAATCGCAAGCAGCACATCGCGGAAATCCAGGTCAATGATGTCGGCTTCGTCGCGGATGCTGAAATTGATGGGCCAGTATTTGGCCCGAATTTTGGGGTTGGACATGAGATGCAGCAGTTCGGTAGATTTGCCGCAACCACGATGCCCGGAAAAGAAAAATTTGGGCGGGCGATAGAACGGGGCCAATAGACCATCAATCAGTTCGGCAATTGGGTTCTCCTCGCGCATCACGTAGAACGGGTTAGGGGCGCCGTCAGCCCCAGGGCGCAGGGGAAGGTCCAGTTCAAAGTTGAGCCAGGCGCGGTCAAAGTCGGTTGCAGTGATGTATTCAAAATCGTCCATGCGTCATCTCCAGATGGTGTGTAGATTGGGGGAAGTAGAATTAGGCTCTCAGGCAGAGGTTAAGCGCAGAAAAATGGTGGGGATTGTGGCTGGCTGCCAGCAAGGCTTCTTGCTGGGACTGCCAGGCGTGGGGCGACCACACTTCTAGTAAATCTCCGCTGCCTACCAGCACGGCTTGCCCTGTAATGTTGCACAGCGTGCGCAGGGTTTCAGGCAAGGTCACGCGACCGTGCGAGTCGAGCGTTATCAACGAAGCCTGACCAAGCAGCAATCGCGCCAGCATACGCACCAGCGGGTCGGTTTTGGTGAGTAAAGTAACTTGCCCGGCAAGGTGAGAAAATGTTTGGGCTGGCAGGATAATCAGGTTCTGATCAAAGCCCTGGGTAATGACAATTTCTTCACCTAAAGCGGAAAGGAGCGCCTTTGGGAGTTCGAGGCGACCATTGTCATCTACTGTGCAAACAAACTTACCCAAAAACACAGGCACCCTCCGGGGTTTAGATTGCAATGAAACTGCAATTATTTTATGAAAGCACCCGGAGAGGCGTAACCGGAAAATAGGGACAAGATGATGCGCCAAGTGTTCCTGTTAAACTTCCTGAAACTGACATGCACAAAATAGGCAGGCGGATGCCAGTTTTGGCGCAGGCGTAGCATGAAAGTAACCAGCCTGAATAACCGTTTTTTGAGATGGGCAAAACAGGACAGAGAGATGGTCATTAATGACCACTTTTTATGTAAAAACCTGAATTCGGGATAAGCCTTTTGAACCGTCCCGAAGGCTTTGTACGGGCAACTTCCAGAGTCGAAATCAGCCTTCGGGACGCTTATTCCGAACTGACGTTAAAAACAAAAACCCATCCTCGCTTTGAGGATGGGTAAACGCAGTCAGAAAATATGAAATTTTCGTGAGAGGCCGCTTACTCGGACGCTAATCCCTTATTGAGCGCGTATAAGGCCGCCTGAGTACGATTGGCAAGGTGTAATTTATCTAGAATTCGGCTGACGTATTTTGCCACGGTGCGTTCGTGCACAAAAAGGGCTTCGGCAATTTCCTGGTTGGTGTATCCGCGCGCAATCAGGCGCAGGGTTTCCAGTTCGCGCGGCGTAAGCGGCTCGGCGGTGTACATCAGGTCGGTGGGGTGATTGATTTCGTGAATGACTTTGAGGGCAATAGACGGGTGAATAGAGGCCTGACCGCGGGCGACATCGCGGATGGCTTGCATCAATTGTTCACGGGTGTCGTCTTTGAGCAAATAACCAATTGCGCCTGACTTGATGGCCATAAACACCCGTTCGCTATCGGCAAAACTGGTTAGCACCAGTATACGCGCATCGGGCTTGATGGCCAGAATTTTTGGGATAGTAGCCAGCCCATCCTGGCGGGGCATGACCAGGTCAAGTAGGACGACATCGGGGTTGGTCTCGCGGACTTTTTCGACGGCCTGAATGCCGTCTTCAGCCTCGCCAACCACTTCGATATCTGGTTGAAGCGACAAAATGGCAACAATGCCATCGCGGACAACGGCCTGGTCTTCGACAACAAGAATGCGAATGCGTTTCATAAGGCTCTCCACGTTAGCATCAGGTCGGGGGATCGCGTGGGATGATGACGCGCACATGCGAACCCTTGCCTGGCGCAGATTCAATCTCAACCGTGCCGCCAACCTGGCGGGCGCGCTGTTGCATGTTGCGAATGCCCATGCCGCCAGGTGTAACACGCGCAGGATCAAAACCACAGCCGTTATCTTCTATATCCATGATGATTTTGGTGCGAGACTGACCCAGGTGCAGGTTGACAGAACTGGCTTTAGCGTGTTTCATCACGTTATTTAGCGCCTCTTGGGCAATGAAATAAAGCGCCACTTGCTTTTCGATTGGAATGACGAGGCCTTCTTCGTAGGTAAAGCGTGCTTTGATGTCGGCGCGCCCTTCAACGGCGGCCAGGCGCTGGTGCAAAACGGCTTCCAAACCATCGCGCTCAATATCTACGGGTTGTAGTCCATGCAAGAACAAACGCATTTCCTTAAGGGATTGGCGCGCATTTTCGCTGATGCGGGGCAGGACGCGCATCAACATATCTATCGAACCGGCTTCCAGTCCTGCCTCGGCTGCTTCGGTAAAAGCGACCAGCCCATAGAGTTTTTGCGTTACCGAGTCGTGCAGGTCGCGCACCAGTTTTTGGCGCTCGGCCACCGCAATGGATAGTTGACGGCGGCGATCTCCGCTGACGAAATTGGCAACATGATCCACAATGGATAGCACGCGCGTTGCCTCATCTTCAGTAAAAGGACGGGTTGATTTGCGTAAAAGTCCCATAATGCCAATCATTCGGTTTTCAGAAACCATTGGCAAAAACAGGGCAGCGCCTTTAGCATTTGCGCCCATGATTTGCGCAACGCGCGGATCGGCTTCAGCATCGGGGATGCAGATGGCTTCGCGGGTTTCAACCAGTTCGGCAACGAGCGGTAAACGCGGCGAAATGATGTTTATTCGACTATCCGCCGAAATAGGCAAGCCATAATGGGCTGCCAAAAATAGCTGCGGGTCAAGCGCCGTATCTTCATCATCCACTAAAAAAACGACGCCAGAATCGCACTTGAAGACATGCAAAATTTGCTGAATAGATGCACTGATGAAGTTTTCCAGGTTTTGCGAGCGCGTGGCCTCGCCCACAATAGAGTACATTAACGCGTACATTTCGTTCTGAACACGCAGGCGCGCCTGCTCGCGTTCGGCGCGTTGTGTAATATCGCGCCACATCACCAGCCGCCCCAGTCGGACGCCGCCTGGATCGTTGATTGAGATGGCTGTGACATCCAGCACACGGTTACTGTATGCGCCGATTTGTCCCTTGAGTTTTAGTTCACGCCCATCATCTGTGCCTTCCACAATTTCTCGCCAGTCGCTGAGCGAGTCGGTCACCGGCGTGCCCAGTTTGGACTGACGGCTGCCCAACACCGACTCTGCTACGGGGTTCATATCCACAATGCGGTCATGCTGGTCCACAACCATCCAGCCATCCGTCATGTTATCTACAACCACTTCACGGGGCACGGGCAGGACGGATATCAAATCGCGGTATAAAAAGACATAAGCAAAAACAGCGCCCGTAAACGAAACCGCCAGCAAGTTAGCAAACTGATGAACAATGACATCCAGACCCAACATGGTCAATTGTGGCACAAACATTGAAGGCATTGCCCCAGCAATAATCCAGCCTGACCAGGTTCGGAAGGGATATGTGCCATGATAGGTGCGCATCAGCAACAAGACGATCAGGAAAACCAGAAACTCAATATAGATCGTGGTCATCCACATCCAAAAGCCGTTGGCCAGAAGCCGCACCGAGTCCCCCTCAATCACAGTGGTAAACACCCAACTTTGCGGGCCAAACCATAAAATGCACAGGGTAAGCACAGGCTGCAACGACAAAATAACCGCATTTACAGGCGTAAGCCAGTGCGTGCGGCGCGTGTACTCTAATGTGAAAATGAACAACATGGTAACTGCCAGCAAAATGCAGGCATAACTGAGCCCAAGAATAAATGGCAACAACGAAAAAGCTACGCCTAAAGTAAGCATCACTGCCGAAGTCGCTATGGCAATGGCAAAAAAGAGCAGGCTAATAGCCCCCTTTCTGGCGCGATTTTGAAAAAACGCAACAATCATCGCCAGCGAAACAACAAGCGAAACCGTTTGGGCTGAATACCCCATGTATTCACTTTCCCTTTCCGCAGGTAGCCTATATCATCGCTGTCCCGCTCTTTGTGATATTTATCCTTAGTGGCTAAATAAAACTAGCAGTTATTATACACGAAGTCTTTACACGCAATATAGCCGCACAGCGCATGTGTACCGAAGAGTCTTCGCAGCAAAATCCCCCACTTCAAAGCAATGCCGCCACAACAGGCAGGTTGCGCAATAAATGCGCCTGCCAACGGCTGGTCTGCCAGGCCAACGACAACGCAGATTGCGCTTGAGGCGCATCCCCCACAAAGGCGTAGTACGCGGCGCGGCCTAACGCATCGGCTCGGGGCAGGCTGGCAAGCGCCTGCATGCAAGCCGCCTCGGACTGCAATGGCTTGCGCCTCAATTGCCAGATTTGCGCCATGCTGAGGTGCGCCAGAAGAGCAAGCGTCGCATTGAGTCCTGCCCAATAGAGCCCTTTTTCATAACAGTCCAGCGCTGCTTTGAACTGACGCCGCGTTTGTAAGATTGCGCCCAGCCCAAGCCAGGCGGTTGCATCCGTCGCTTCAAGGTGCACAGCCCGGCGGGCGCAGGCCAAGGCGCGGTCTGCTTGTCCCAAGTCAACCAGCTGAAGCGCAAATGCATGCCAATAGAGACTGCTTGTGTCATCCAACCTGCAGGCCTGTTCCAGCGGCGCCAGCGCCAGGGATGTTTCTGCGCGCATGCTGTGCAGCATGCCCAGCTGATACCAGGCGTGGGCGTTATCTGCTTTCAAGGACAGGGCATGCTGGCAGGCATCGAATGCCGCGTCGAAATGCCCCAACGCGCCTAGCACCCAGCCCCAGTGCGTCCATACCTGCGAATCGTGTGGAAATTGCCGCACACATTGCTGAGCCTGACGAAGGGCCGCCTCAGCCTGACCTGTGGACAGGTTGAGGGCACTCATCTGCATTTGAGGGAGCGAACTGGCAGGGTTGCAGGCTGCTGCCTGCTGAAAAGCGTCGAGTGCTGCTGCTGCCTGCCCCCCCTGCCCCAAGACGATACCCAAACTGAGCAGGGCGGCAAACTGGCGGGCTGAATCGCCGACTGACTGGGCCAGGTTAGCCGCAGCCGTAAGGTGCGCTATGGCTTGCTGCAGGTCTGCTTTTTGGCTATACAGGTTGCCTAAACTGAGATTTAAGTTGTAAGCATCCGGCCAGGGTGAAGACTCAAGCGCGTCGAGCAACTGCTGGCGATAGGTTATTTTGGCATCCAGGTCCTCGGACTGGAACCCGCCAGGCATGTTCCCTGAAACCGGCGCGGAGAGAAAATCTACCACGCGGTGCCGAAAAGCCCAAAAATCGGGGGACAGGCGGGCAATCTGCACTGCTTCGGTTTCGGTGAGCCAGAAAATGGCACGAATACGCGCCTCGACCAGGTTTTCTCGTCGAATGTTGAGCGATTTGTATGGGTTGGCGGTAAACACTGCCCCCGCCTGCCGCAAACCAGAAACCATAAAAACGGTTTGTTCTCGCGCAGGTTGAGATAGCAGCGCTAGGGGAATATCGGCCCGGGCGGGGGTGATGCGAAAATTGACGCAACGCTGCCCCAGGCGGCTAAGCCGCCGCGCCAGACGGCGAGTCACCTGGCGGCGTGTTTCCTGGGAGTCGTACACGGCGAAGAGCAGCGAGGGGCGATTCCAGCGAATGGACAGTTCCAGTTCCGAGAACAGAATGTCTTCTCTGGGGTCGCGCGCAGCGCGTGGACGGGAGCGGGTGGCAGGGTTGTGGGTTGAGGTCATAATAAAAAGGCAAACGAAGCCAGGTTCGTTTGCCTTGATTATACAGCAGCCCTACGGGTATGCGAAATTTTACGATGTGCAAAAATTTTCAGCGCAGGTATCGGCTGTACGCAAAGGTTGAGACCAGGTGACCTGAACAACCGGCCACGCCCGAAACTGATGCGCAACAAAGACAGCATAGGCGCCTTCGGCCCAGTCCGCGCATGCTTCTGGCATTGGGTGGGGAGTGTTGCGTGCGACATCGGCATAAGGGTTGTTGGAGAAGTGGTACATGCGGCCTCCAGGGTGCGGGATGCCTTGTTGTACCATTGCTGCCGCAGAGGTGACATTTCAATTCAGTTTCAGCAAACTGCTTAGGCAGGGCAGGTTAACGGCGCAAAAGTTCAGCCAGCCTTTGCCAGCCCTGTTTTATTTGCGGCGATTTCAGCCGCCAGCTGCCAACAATGCCATAGGGCAAAAAAAGCACAATGAGCACATAAATTGCGCCATTGATGAAACTGGCGCTTTCGCCCAGGTAACGGCGCAGCCCAAAATCGAGCAGGCGAAAAACCACCGCGCCCAGCAATGCCCCATTGAGCGTGCCTACCCCGCCTATCAGAATAATCAGCAGAGCGGTGACGGTAAAGCCCAGTCCGGCAACATTGGGGCTAACGATGGGCTGGTAGATGGTGTGCAGCCCACCCGCAACAGCCGCTGCCAGAGAGGAAAGCAGCAATGCAGCCAATTTGAAATAAAAGGTGTTGTAGCCGAGCATGAGCGCGCGTCCTTCATTTTCACGAATTGCCAGGCATACCCGCCCGGTGGGCGAATTGACAAAACGTCTGTAAAGCAGATAAAAAACCACCAGAATTGCCAGCGCAACGAAGTACAAACGCAGTCTTTCGGCAGCCGGGCTTATAAAGTCTGGCACAATAACGCCTTGCAGCCCCACATCGGCGCCGGTGTACTCACCCACTTCGCGCGACATGACGACAATGTGAAAGACGCTGGCCATACCTAACGTAACCAGGGCAAAGGTGATGCCCTTGACGCGCGGCAGCACAATGCCAAATAACAAGGCCTGAAGCAGCGCCGCCAGCATGAGCAGCCCAAATGTTTGCCACAGGTTTAGCCCAAAATTCTTAAGCGCAATGCCCGTAAGGTAAGCGCCCACCGCAAAAAACATGCTATGCCCGAAAGAGAGGAGACCTGTAAAACCAAAAATCAGATCGTAACTGAGGGCATAAAGCGCCAAAATAAAAATCTCTATGGCTAATCCCTGAACAAATTTTGAGATGCCGCTTTCGTTGCGCCACACCGCGCCAGGCGCAGCGCCCTCGAACAGCCCAACAATGAACGGGAAAAGCACCAGCCCCAACAGCGTGAATAACACTGCGCGGTTTTGATGGAAAAAGGCGCGGAATGACGTGGGCATAATTTACTCCTTTTTCCCCAGCAAGCCGTTTGGCAAGATGAGCAAAATAATCACCATAAGCAACACGGTAGAAGCCGGAACAATGGGCGGGGTAGGTTTCAGGACAATATCCGTAAAAGGAATGGCAATACCAGTTTGCCCGTACTTGATGATGAACTGTTGAAGCAGCCCCACCAGCACCGAGCCAAGCGCCGCGCCAGGGTAACTGGTAAGACCGCCAATAGCCAGAGCGATAAGCGCATTGAGCAGGAAACTTTCTCCCATTGTGTTAGACAACCCCAACGACGGCGCGGCCAGCACACCGCCCAGGGCAGCCAAGCCCACGCCCAGGGCAAAAACCATTGTAAAAACGCGGCGAACATTGATGCCCAGGGCCTCGACCATTTCGCGGTCTTGCACGCCGGCGCGGATAATCATGCCCAGGCGGGTGCGCTTAAGCAGCAGCCAGACGCCAACCAGCACCACCAGTCCTACCAGCGGAATGAAAATCTCGTTATAGACGCGCACGCGCCCACCCATGAACAGCATGGTAGAGCAGTTACTTTGCAACGCCGCCAGGAGTGATTCGGCAGGGCAAGCCCCACCCGAGGCAGCAAACAAGGCAGGCTTGGGCATGACAAACTCTGGGCGTCCCCAAATGGCGCGCACTACCTCGATGCCAATGGCGCTTAGCCCCAGGGTGAGCGCCATCTGGTAGATTGGGCGGACGTATAACGGGCGGATGAGGGTCATCTCAATCAGCGCGCCCAATCCCGCACCGCTCAGCACAGCGAACAGCACCGCAATCAAAAATAGCCAATTGGAATTGAGCGTGCTCAAAAAGGCAGTCAGGGCATCGTTGCCAGCCAGGGCTGCCAACCCGATAATCACTGCCGCGCCAAACGGAACAAAGCTGCGCCACGACAGGCGCGGCTGCACGCCGGCAGTGCGGCCAAGCACAGCCAGGCTAAAAGCCAGCAAAGCACTGCCCGCCAGCAAGCCAATCACTGCCGCAAACGGCGAAATGGAATCGAAACTGGCAACCGGGCGCGGCATAGATAGCCCCTGATCGGCCATAAAAGCGTAGGTGACCGGGCTTTGGGCGTAGTTTTCCAGGCTCCAGCCTGCAATGGGATAGCGGCTGAGCACACCAAACAAGATGAAAGCCGAAAGTGCCATCCCCACCCAGGGCAAGAGGCGTCCTGCGCGTCCCAAAGCAGACAGGCGGGCGGCAGCAAGCACCCAAAAATCGCCCAGTAAAAAGCCGCTAAGCAAGAGCGCCAACGGGGTGAGGGCATCTACAAAAGTGTCGGGGCGCACATAAACTGTCCAGCCAATGTATGCGCCAATCATGAAAAGCGTGCCGTGCGCCAGGTTGAGCACATCGAGCAAGCCAAAGATGAGCGAGAAACCAGACGCAACCAAAAACGTGATAGAACCAACCGCCAAACCGCGCAAGAGGGTAATGTAAAAATCCTGGGCGGGCATGCCGCGTGCCGCAGCCACAAACACGGCCGCCAGAATGGCAAGTATCACAATCAGCAAGGCGTTTTTGCGAAGAAATGCGTTCATAGATATCCCTCAGGCGGCGCCCAAATAGCGATGGATGGCGGCCTTATCGTTGACCAGATCGGACATTTTGCCAGATTGTACCGAGCGGCCTTCTTCGATGATGGTGTAATGCTCGGCCAGCTGACTGGCTACCAAAAAGTTCTGCTCTACCAGCACAACGGTAGTTTGCTCGGATAGTTGCCTGATAGCCGACATGAGTTGTTCAATAACCACCGGGGCCAGCCCTTCGCTGGGTTCATCAATCAGAAGTAAGCGATTATCGGCAACCAGGGCGCGCGCAATCGCCAGCATTTGCTGCTGCCCGCCCGATAAATTGGCCCCGGGCAGGGTGATAAGCCGCTTGAGGTCTGGAAAGAGTTCAAAGATGAATGCTGACTTACGGGCATAGTCGCCTTTGCGGCGTTCGGCAATTTTCAGGTTCTCTTCCACGGTCAGGTCGCGGAAAATGGCGCGATGTTCTGGCACAAACCCTATGCCCAGGGCGGCAATCTCAAATGAGCGCATGCCCTGAATGGGACGCCCATCGAAGATGACTTTTCCCTGGCGGGGGGGCGTCAGCCCCAAAATAGATTTTAGCGTGGTGGTTTTGCCTGCGCCATTGCGCCCCAGCAACGCAGTAACCGTCCCCTGGGGCACGCGCAAATCAACCCCCTGCAAAATATGGTATTGACCGATAAAGGTATGGATGGCTTCGACTTCGAGAATGTAATCCATGTCGGCCTCTGCGCTATACGTTCAGTTCGTACAACCCGCCCAGGTAAGCGGTTTGAACGTCTTTGTTGGCGGCTATTTCGGCAGGCGCACCTTCTGCCAGTACACGTCCCTGGTGCATGACTGTGATGGTATCGGAAACCTGCATGACCACGTTCATGTTGTGCTCTACGAGCATGACGGTTTTGTTGCCCGCCTGCTGAATTTCCTGAATGAGGGCAATCAGTTCTGGCACTTGCTCCGAAGCCATGCCAGCTGTTGGCTCATCGAGCAGCAATACTTCGGGGTCGGGGGCAAGGATCATGCCCAATTCCAGTTTGCGCTGGTCGCCATGCGGCAGGGTGCGGGCCAGTTGAAAGGCGCGCTCGCGCAGTCCCACACGCTCAATCACTTCCCAGGCGCGCTGTTCGGTTTGCTTGAACGCAGAGACCGCCCGCCAAAACTTGAAGTTATCGCGCCCCAGGGCCTGCGCCGCGAGGCGCACATTCTCGAAAACGGTCAGGTTGGGGAAGATATTTGTAATTTGAAACGACCGGCCAATGCCAAAGTGAATGGTGCGATGAACGGGCTGGTGGGTAATGTCACGCCCTTTGTAAATGACATGCCCACTGGTTGGCTCGATGTTGCCGCTGAGGAGATTGAAAAAGGTGGTCTTACCGGCGCCATTGGGCCCAATGATGGCATGTAAGGAATTGGCGCGTACCCGAATGCTGACATCATCCACCGCTACCAGCCCGCCAAATACCTTGCGGAGGTTCACCGTCTCAAGAATAAACTCCATGCGTATTCCCTTCGGTCAGCGTCTGACAAAATTTGAGTGTATATTACGCATCAGAATACGTCCCTGCCCCGGGCAAATCTACAATGCCCCCCGGGGCAGGGTTGAAAACAGGGGGTTATTTCCCGCTCAGTGTGCCGTAGGGCAGGCTGCCACAGCGGTCTTTGAGCGCTTCGGGCAGCAGGCAGGGCGGTTCGGGGCGGGTGGTGGTGACGTATTCGTAGTAGTTGGCGTCGGGGTCAGTGACGTTGAGCAGTTTGAGGATGTACATATCCTGAATAGCGACGTGATCTTCGGGGCGGATGTAAACCGTGCCCTTGGGACCCTCAAAGGTCATGCCTTCCATCACCGCTTTGAGCGCATCGCCGCTGACGTCGCCATTGGTTGCCTTGAGCGCCTCCACAACCAGAATAGCCGCGTTCATGCCATCGGCATCGAACAGGTCGGGGTTGACGCCGTAGCGCGGCTTGGTGTTGGCTACCAGGAAGTCGTTGGCGGGGTTTTTGGGCGCAGAGTAGTGGTAGAGGATGCCGCTGGTTGAACCAACCGCGCCGCTGTAAAAGACCGGCATGAGGGCGTTGTCAATGAACGTGGCGGCCAGGCTCATTTTTTCGTTTACGCCCAGGTCGTTAGCCGCCTGGAAGAGCGGCACAAAGCCAGAACCAGCCCAGGTGACAATGTAAGCCTCGGCGCCAGAGTTGCCAATTTGCTCCATGTAGGGGGTGAAGTCGGTGGTATCGGCTGGGGCAAAGATGTCATCGGCAACGAAAGTGCCGCCGCTGACCGAGCAGGCATCGCGGAAGGCGGCCGCCGAGCCGCGCCCAAAGGCATAATCGGGCGCGATTTGCACAAAGGTCTTGAATTGGGTGGTCAGGTAAGCGCAGACGTTCATCGCATCCTGATAGTTGTTGCGGCTAACGCGGAAGGTGTATTCGTTGAAGTTCGCGCCGGTAATGTCGTTGGCTGCCGCAGGCGCAACAATGAGCGGAATGCGGTTTTCGGCCGCAATGCCCTGCAGGGTGGCCGTAGCGCCCGAAGAGACCGTACCTACCAGGATGTTGACTTTTTGCACATCAATCAGTTCACGGGCGACGGTGGCGGTGTTTTCGGGGTTGCTGGCGTCATCGCGCACAAAGACCTGAATTTCGCAATTATCAATTTTGAATGTGTTTTGCTGGGTAGTCGTGAAGTCAAATTTTTCACCAGCCGAGCCGGGCGCGCCGGTCGCATATTCCATGCCGAGCATGAATGAGCGCAAAATGTGCGCGCCGTAGATGGCCAGCGCACCGGTGGCGTCGGTGATGAGGCCGACTTTGACCGGCTGGGCGCAGGTCAGCCCGGTGGGTTGGGGTTCGGCAGTGGCTTCGGGGGCTTTGGTGGGTTCAGGCGCTTTGGTCGGCTCTGGAGCTTTGGTGGGTTCGGGGGTGGGGGTAGGGCCGCAAGCCGCGAGCAAAAGGGACAGGGCGACCATCAGCAAGGTGATTGTACGAAACAGTTTCATGGGGTTGCTCCTCCTGGAGTGTGAATTTTTGGAAATTAGGGGGTAAGACGGATACTAGATGTGGCTAAGTTACACCTCCTGTTTTGCAAAGTTGATAATGGCATGCGATGCTGCTTCGGGCGTTTCGATTGGGAAAAAATGCCCGGCATCGGGGATAATGACAATCTGGCTATTGGGAATCTTTTCGGCAAGCAGGTAAGCATTGTCCGGCGGCACGACTTTATCGTGCGCCCCGAACAGGATGAGGGTGGGGGCAGCAATTTGCGGCAGTTTGTGTTCAAAACAGGCTTCTTCGGCAAGCAAACTCAGCCCAATGGCAAGTTGGGCCTGGTAGCCGTCTAAATCAACCGGGTTAGCAAGCCGCCAGTCCAACCAGGCTTGAATCATTTTGGGATGTCGCTCGGCAAAGTCGGGCGCGGTGCTCACCAGCAATCCGTTTTTGAAGCGCGTCACCGGGTCGCTGCTGGTATCCATGAGCACGGCCATGGCCTCGGTGGTGATGGGCACATGACGCGGCCCGCCAAAATTGGTAGCGGCCAAAATCAGTTTGCTCACCCACTGCGGATACTCCAGCGCAAAGGCCTGGGCCACATAGCCCCCCATCGAATGCCCCATGACGATGGCGTTTTGAATGCCCAACGCATCCAGCAGACCGGCCAGGTCGGCGGCCAGCATGGCGGCGGTGTATGGGCCGGACGGTTTGTCGCTTTGCCCCACGCCGCGATTGTCGAAGGTGATTACCTGAAAATGCGGTGCAAGCAGCGGCGTCATTTTATGCCACTCCCACAGCGGGTAACCCAGCCCCGCAATGAGCACCAGCGGCTGGCCCGCGCCGTGCACTTCGTAGTACAGTTCGATACCATTGGTTTGTACTTTGGGCATGCGTCTCACCTTTTCCTTGCAGTTGGGATCAGGGCTGACTTCAAGAGGTTTGTTTGAGGTATTGCTCACGCAGTTTGGCTTTTTCCACTTTGCCATAAGGCGAATATGGCAGAGAATCGGCAAAAATAATTTCTTTAGGCACCTTGAATTTTGCCAGACGGGCGCGGCAAAAATCCTTTAGCGCGTCGGCGCTGGCCGCCTGACCTTCTTTCAGCACCACAATCATCAGCCCTACTTCGCCCCAGGTTGTATCTGGCTTGCCTATCAGGGCGGCGTCTTTGACGGCTGGGTGTTCGCGGAAGACAGATTCGACTTCGGCAGCATAGATATTTTCGCCGCCGCTCTTAATCATGTCTTTATAGCGCCCGTCAATGTAGAAAAAGCCCTCTTCGTCGCGGTGGGCCATATCGCCTGTGTGAAACCAGCCTCCCTCCAGCGCAGCAGCCGTGGCCTGAGGGTTGCGCCAATAACCGGAACAAACGTGCGGGCCGCGAATAAGCAACTCGCCAGAGTGTCCAACCGGCACATCCAACCCGCTTTCGGGGTCCACAATGCGCATTTCGCTGTGAAAGATGGGTTTACCCACCGAACTGGTTTTGCGCACCGAGTCCTCATCGCTCATGCTAAAGCAATTGACGCCAACCTCGGTCATGCCATAGCCCTGCCGAAAAACGATGCCTTTTGCATCGCGCCAGGTTTGCATGAGCGCAGGCGGGCAGGCGGCCCCGCCGCTAATGAAGAAATGCACATGGCTAAAATCGGCTTTATCGAAATAATCCGACTCTAACCACATCTGAAACAAGGTCGGCACGCCCAAAATGACAGTGCATTTTTCCTGCATAATCCAGCGCAGCGAGTCAGAGGGGTCGAAATCGCGCGCCAGCACAATGCGCCCCCCGGCATAAAACAGCGGGGTGAGAAAAACAAACAACCCGCCCGCATGGAACAACGGCGTATATACCGGCGAAACATCCTTCTCGCTTAACCCCCACGAAATGACGGTGTTAATCGCGTTCCACAAAATCTGGCGGTGCGGCAGCACCGCGCCCTTGGGGCGCCCCGTGGTCCCAGAGGTGTAGAGGATGCAATAGGGCGTTTCGCCGTCCATCGGCGGGCGCGGGGGTTCCTGGTCGGAAGCAGAGGAGAGCAAATCAGCGTAATCCAGCGCACCCAGAGGCGAGTCGCCCCCCAGGGCGACGTAATGTCCAACCTGCACATTCGGGCGCATCGCCTCGACCAGCGGCGCAAATTCTGGCTCAAAAATGAGCACGCTCGGCGCCAGGTCATTGGTCATATATATCAACTCGTGCGCGGTAAGCCGCCAGTTGAAAGGCGCAAAAATAGCGCCAATTTTGGGCAGCCCGTAAAGCAAGTCAATATACGCCACGCTGTTTTTGGCCAGCACGGCGACGCGGTCGCCAGGCTGCACGCCCAGGCGGGCGCGCATAAAGTTTGCCAGGCGGTTGGCGCGGGCATTCAGCGCGGCATAAGTAAACCGCCGCCCGGTCTCCAGTTCCACCAGGGCAATGCGGTCGGGGGTGAGATCGGCGCGTTTGCTTAGCAAGTCGGCTGCGTGCATAGTCTCCTCATCGTGCAACCAGTCTAGCATGGCGCAGTTTCAAAGCAGTTACAAAAAAAGCGTGGAAAACGGCCACAGGGCCGCTTGCCACGCTTTGGTGTGAGCAGGCACATTTACAACACGGCAAATGCTAAATCGGTGGTTTTTGTCTCGCCCTCGCCAGATTGGATAAAGTGCACCTGCACCGGCGCACCCACCCGAATTGTCTCCGGATGGGCAGCATCCACACCGACAATGCGTGCGCTTATTTTGACGCCTTCTTCCAGTTCCACAATTCCGCTTACATAGGGGTTTTCGCGCCCAAAGCCCTGACGTATCATGGCGTTGGGCGCAACATAAATGACAGTAAAAGCCGCCAGGCGGCCGCGGCCGCTGGTTTCGGCCCAGGTCATTGCGCTGGCATGGCAAGCCGGGCAAATGGCGCGCGGCGGCAAATACAGCGCGCCACAATCTGTACAGCGCGAAGCCATCAATTTGCGCTCGGACAAAAATTGACGGAAGGAAAACGCGCTAAAAGGACGGGTAAGTTCGGTGGTTTCGTTCATGCTGCCTCCCGCTAGTTGCGCCGCTCGTAAATGTGGATGACGCATGTGGAACCGGTGGCCCCCACGTTGTGCGTGAGCGCGAGCGGAATATCCCCCACGACCTGACGCGCCCCCGCTTCGCCCCGCATCTGACACACCACTTCCACAGCCTGCGCCACGCCCGAAGCCCCTACCGGGTGCCCCTTAGACTTAAGCCCGCCGCTGGTGTTAATGGGCCGCGCCCCATCGCGGGCAGTTACGCCATTTTCCACGGCGCTAAAGCCCTCGCCGGGCGCAAAAAAGCCAATGTCTTCGCTGGCAATCACCTCGGCAATGGTGAAGCAGTCGTGCACTTCGGCCATGCGCACGTCCTGCGGGGTCACGCCCGCCATCTCATAGGCGCGGGCAGCCGCCAGGCGCGCGGCGGGCAAACTGGTGAGGTCGGCGCGGTCGTGCAAAGCAGAATCGGATGCCTGGGCCGAAGCGATGATGTGGATGGGGTGGTCGCTAAAGGTGCTGGCCAGTTCCTCGGCAACCAGCAAAACCGCCGAAGCCCCATCAGTAATTGGCGAACAGTCGAACAGGCGCAGCGGCCAGGCAATGAGTGGGTTGGCGCTCTCGTCGTGCAAAAAGTCCCAAATGGTCTGCCAGGTGGGGGACGGTTTGCCTTTTTTGAGGGCCGCGGCAATGCGCCCTTCCATCCACTTTTGAATTGTCACGCCAAACTGCGCGTTGGGGTTAAGCGCCCCGTTTTCGTGGTTTTTTATGGCGACGTGCATCAGGTGCTCAGGCGTCATGCCATAGCGGGCCATATAAGCCGTAGCCATAGCGGCATAAAAACCCGGAAAGGTAAACCCGGCAGCAATCTCAAACGGCATATCGGCAGCTGCGGCCAGGGTATCGGTGACATCGGCCGTGGGCAGATTGGTCATCTTCTCCACGCCGCCCACCAGCACCACATCATACATGCCAGAAGCAATCGCCATCACCCCCTGGCGCAGGGCAATGGCCCCGCTGGCGCAGGCGTTTTCAACGCGCGTAGACGGGATAGGCGTTAGCCCAACGGCATCAGCCATAAGGGGCGCGGTATGGGCCTGATGCTCGAACAGGTCACTGGAAAAGTTGCCCAGGTAGAAACATTCGATCGCTTTGGGGTCAAAGCCTTTATCTACGCTTTTGGCCAGGTCCTGGTAGGCTTCTACGAACAGGTCGCGGCTGTTTTTTTCGGGAAATGCCCCAAATTTGGACATGCCCGCGCCCACAATGGCAACGCCGCGCGGTAATCTATTTTTTGGCATGGGATGCTCCTGCAAAATTTATTTCTCGCGCTTATACACAGGCGCTTTGGAAAGGTCGGCCGGGCGTTCTGCGCCGGGCGCAGAGCCAAATAACAGCCGCATGGTATCGCCTTCTATCTGGTAGCGCCCGTAAAATTTGCCCAGCAAATTCATGGTGTGTTGAGTCTGGTGCGTATCAATCAGCCCGCCTTCAGAGACGGTATATGTGCCGCTGGCCGTCACTTTGATAAGGCGGGGCAGTTCAGAGTAATACGTGCCATCGGGACGGAATTCAAACCACAGGCCTTTGAACACGCCATCCGACAACACCCATTTGCCAACAATATCCGTCATAGCGTACCTCCTGATGAGTCTTTGAACATTTCGCGCAGTTCGCGCTTGAGGATTTTGCCCGCTGCCGAAATAGGCAGGGAGGGCATAAAGGCTACCGATTTGGGAACTTTGTATTTTGCCAGGCGGGCAGCCATGAAGTCGAGCAGTTCGGCTTCGGTGGCGGTCTGCCCGGGTTTGAGCACCACGCAGGCTTTGCCCACCTCGCCCCATTTGGGGTCGGGCAGACCAATGACGGCGCACATGTGCACGGCCGGGTGCTGGTAGAGCACTTTTTCAATTTCTGCCGGGTAAACATTTTCGCCGCCACTAATGAACATGTCTTTTTTGCGGTCAACGATGTAGAAGTAGCCTTCGCTATCGTAACGGGCGACATCGCCGGTGTGGAAGTAGCCGCGCGCATCTACGGCGGCGGCAGTGGCCTGGGGGTTGTTGAAGTAGCCGGAGCAGTACGAGGGGCCCTTAAGTACCAGCTCACCTTCCTGGTCGGGGCCTAAAAAGTTCCCATCGTCATCCACAATGCGGGCATCCACAAAAAAGTTGGGGCGGCCGATCGAACCCGCCTTGCGGATGGCGTCTTCGGGCGCAAGGGCAAAAATGCCGGGGCCAAATTCGGTCATGCCAAAGCCCTGCTTAAAGCGGATGCCTTTTTCGGCGGTGTATTTTTCTACCAGCGGCACGGGCAGCGGCGCCCCGCCAGAGGTGCAAAAGCGCAGCGCAGAAAGGTCGGCTGCGGCCCAGTTGGGCGCGGTGGTAAGCATTTGATACATGGTAGGCACAGCGGCAAAGATGGTCACGCGTTCGCGCTCCAGCAGATCCAGCACCTGGGCGGGGTCGAACTGACGAATGAAGATGGTTGTGCCGCCAAAAATGACCTGCGGCAAGGTGTAAACAAACAATCCGCCAGTGTGGAACATGGGAAAGACATTGAGATACACGTCGTTGTGCGTCACGTCGTGAATGACGGTGTTGAGCGTGTTCCAGGCAATCATGCGGTGCGAAACCTGAGCCGCTTTTGGGGTACCCGTGGTGCCGCCGGTAAAAATGAGCGCGGCAATGTCTTCGGCTTCGAGCGTTTCGCAAGTGACGGGGGAATCGGGCGATTGCTGAAGCATTGACTCGAAGTGATGACTTCCCGGTATTCCGCTTCCTTCGAGGTGGCACGTTGAAAGTGGAAAGTGGGTGGTGAGTTGTTCAACGTTTTCTCGGAAGTCATCGGAAAAGATGAGCATTTTGGGCGTGGTATGCTGGAAGATTTCAAGCAGTTCTTGCCAATGCAGCCGCCAGTTGAGCGCGGTATGAATTGCGCCCAGTTTGCCACAGGCAAAAAACACATCCAGGTGCTCGTAACCGTCGCGGGCCAAAATGGCCACCCGGTCGCCTTTGCCAATGCCTTGCGCCTTTAGCCAGTTGGCCAGTTTGTTTGCGCGCTGGTTGGCCTGCCTGAAGGTCAGGCGCCATTTGGGGGTTTTGCCTGCGTCAATGAAGGCCAGTTTGTCGGGGGTGTACAGTTCGCGCCGGGCAAGATAATCACCGATGTACATAAAGAACTCCAGGAGGTAGTAGCGGCCACTGCCCGCTACCCAATCCACTTCCACACCGAGGCCGCCATGGTAATGCCGCCGCCGCTGGCGCAGAAGAGGATGTTTTCGCCAGGTTTGGGGCCTTTGTCCTGGTCTATGGCATCATCCAGTGCCATCACCACGCACGGCGAGCCGGTGTAGCCCCATTTGTCCATCACCCAGTGGGTTTTTTCGATGGGCTGTTTGAGCAAATCCATCATGTATTCGATGGTGCGCAGGTTGAGTTGTGTAAAGTAGTAGTGCTGCACGTCATCGAAAGTGAGGCCGGCCTTATCCAGCGCGCCTTGCATCAGTTTGGGCCAGTATTCGGTGTTGAAGGTTTTAGGGAATTTTTTGACGAACTCCACTTTGGGCGGGCCAAATTGGGACAGATTTTCTGGCGTGCAGGGGCGATATGTGCCGCCGGTATAGATGCCCAGCGCGTCGTGGAACGTTCCAACTGCCAGCAGGTTGCTGCCCAAAAAGCCGGGTGCATCACCCACGGCCAAAATCGCCGCCCCAGCGCCATCGGCAAACAGGTTAGCTGTTTTTTTGTCGCTAAAGTCCAAAAAGCGGCTCATGCCATACCCGCCCGCCACCAGCACATAGCGCATGCCTGGCTCGGTCTGCAGGTATTTTGCCCCCTGGTCGAGCGCCGTCACCCAGCCCGCGCAAGCCGAGTTGACATCGTAACACCCGGCCCGTTCAGCGCCCAGTTTGGCTTGTACCACAACCGAGGTGGAAGGGGAGAGGTAATCGGGCGTGTCTGTCGAGACGATGATGAGGTCAAGGTCGGCTGGGGTCAGGTTGGCGCGCGCCAGGGCTTTTTTGGCGGCTTCGACAATCAGGTCGCTGGTGACCTGGTTGGGGGCCATCCAGCGCCGCTCGCGGATGCCTACATTAGCCAGCAGCCAATCGGAGGTGGATTCGCCCAAGAGCGCATCCACCTCTGCGTTGGTCACAATCCGCTCTGGCACATAACTGCCGGTAGCAAGGATGTACGGATGCCGGGCCATGCTACGTCCCCACCACAATACCGCCATCTACGCGCAGGGTTTCGCCAGTGATGAAAGAGGCTTCGTCTGAAGCCAGGAACAGGTAGGCATTGGCAATGTCGCGCGGCTGGCCCAGGCGCCCCAGGGGCGTGCGGGCTTTCATGCCGTCCAAAATCTTTTCGGGCATGGCGGCTACCATTTCGGTAGCGGTAAAACCAGGAGCCACCGCATTGACGCGAATGCCAAAGCGGCCCAATTCGCGTGCCCAGACTTTGGTCATGCCAATGACGCCCGCTTTGGTGGCTACGTAGTTGGTCTGGCCAAAATTGCCATCCAACCCTACAATAGACGTGGCGTTGAGAATCACGCCGCTGCCCTGGCGAATCATGGCGGGGGCAACCGCCTGCGTACAGTTGAAAACGCCCTTGAGGTTGACCGATACCACCAGGTCGAAATCGGCTTCGGACATTTGCCCAACAAGTTGTCCTTCTTTGACCTTGACCAGCAGCCCATCGCGCAACACACCAGCGTTATTGACCAACACATCAATGCGTCCATATTTTTCAAGCACGGCATCTACCCATTGCTGTACTTCTTGGCGGTTGGCGACGTTCACTTTGTAAAAAGCGGCATCCGGGCCCAGCTGGCCGAGCGTTTCTTGCCCGGCGGTTTCGTTCAAGTCGCAAATAACCACTTTTGCGCCTTCTTCTGCAAAGCGCAGGGCTGTGGCTTTGCCAATGCCGGCTGCGCCGCCAGTAATGAGAACAACTTTATCTTGCATTCGCATGGCAGAGTTCCTTTCCTGAAGAGTGAAAAGTGAGGTGTGATTTTTATGCGCCAATGGCTGTTTTGAGTGCAGACATGAATTCTTCTGGCTTTTCGATGTAGGGAGTGTGTCCAGCATCCGCAATGACGACTTCGCGGAAATTGCCGTACTGTTCCAGAATGTGGCGAGTCTGACTGACCATAGGCTGGGGCGGGTACACTTCGGCGCCGGGCCAGCCTGGCACGAAGCCCATTTGCCCAAGCGTGCCAAAGTCGAAAAACGAGTTGTCCGAAACAATCATGTCCGAATCGCCGCGCACCCAGAGCATAAATGGCTTGGGGTTGGCGTTGATGAAGCGCGTGACCGAATCGCCCACATATTTTGGCGAGAGCGCATTGATGGGCCCAAATTTACCCGGCGCAACGTTGGGCCAGTTGGGCGAGGGCGTAAAGTCGCCGGGGTATTTATCGGGGCCAATTTTTTGGGTCAGAAGCGATGAAAGCAGGTCTTCTTCACGCGCAGGCTTGAAGGGCGGTTTCCAGTAAAACGAGTTCATCACCACGCGCGGCGAGGCCTGGGGGTTGTCGCTGCTGCGATCGCCTGCGGCGATCAGTTTGGGAAAGTCGGGGTTGACGATGCCGCCGCCCGAACCGGCAAAATCGTCATAGCAGGGCTGACCATCCAACCCTTTGCAGCCGCCAAACCCATAGGGCGAGCCGGGGTTGACCACCGTGCCGCTCAGCACGCGCCCGGCGGCGGCAGCCACCATGCCAAATACAATCGTGCCGCCCATCGAATGCCCAACGAAATGCGCTTTTTCGATCTGGAGGGCATCCATCAGCGCCAGCAGGTCATCTACCCAGTCGCTCATGCCGCGCGTGGCGTCAATCAGTTTGTCTTCTGTGTCGCCATAGCCGCGCAGGTCGGGCGCAATGCCGCGAAAACCAGCCGGGAGCGCCAGCATGGTCTCTTCCCAAAACGTGGCAGATGAGGCGTTGCCATGTACAAAAATGACCGGCGTGCCATGCTCCGGGCCGCTAAACAGCGCGTGCGTCTTCAGGCGGGCGGTCTCTATCATGCGGGATGTAATTCCTGGCAGGGTGGGAACAGTAGGCATGGGGGGTCTCCTTTTTTTGGGGGTAGGTGAATAATCTGAATGTTGAATAAAAAAAAACGCTAGGCGCGGCCCGGGCCGGGGTCGGCTTCGAGCGGCACAAAGCGTTTGATGAATTGCACGGCGTCTTCCCATGCGCTAAAGGGCATTTCTTCCTCAGTCTGAATATGGCGAATGAAGCCGCGATACGGCGGCGGGGAGTCGGCTGCGGCAGAAGACTCTACCACAAAGCGGATGACAAACGAGGAAATCGAAGGGGCGCTGCGGGCATCCATCGCTACAAGCATAGCAGATGGCGGTAACCATTGGGTTACACAGCGCCAGCGATGAGGGATTGGTACAACCGTTCGGTTTCGGGCGCGGGGCTGACATCCAGCTCGGCGCGCAGGGTTTGGACACAGCGTTGATAAACGCGCCCCACCTGCCCGCGGTCGCCCATGTGGGCATAGGCCAGCATCTGATGGCGGTAGGCGCGTTCCCAGCAATTGTCGCTGGCTAACAGGCGCTGGCAAATGTTGACTGCCTCGGCATAACGCCCGGTGCGAATATAGTGCTCGGCGAGTTGGTCGGCGCTTTCGAGGAACAGGGTTTGCAGGCGTTCGCGTTCTTCGGCGGCCCAGGTTTCGTAGAGCGTATCGGGCAGGTATTCGCCCGCATACAGGCGCACTGCCTGTTCCAAAGCGTCCATTTCGCTGCGCCCGCGCCTGACCAGCAGGGTAAATTGCTCGGCATCCAGCCACAGGTCGGCGCCTGGGCGCAATCCGTACACGCTGCCCTCGCGGATGATGAACGCGCTTTCGGCGCCGGGGTCGCGTTCGGGTTCAAGAACCTGGTAGAGTGTGTTGAGCGTAATTTTGAAGTTGCGCTGCCCGGTGGCGGGGTCGGCTTCGGGCCACAGGTATTCGCAAATCTGGTCACGGTCGAGCGGGGTATGGCGGTAGGTGAGCAATAGTTGGAAAAGCTGGCGCGCCTTTTCGCGCCGCCAGCCGTTAGGCGAAATCAAAATATCGCCGCGCCAGACCTGGAAGCCGCCCAGGGTTTGTATGCGCAGTTGATAGCCAGGATGCAGTGTGATGCGCGGCAGCCCCAACGCGGAGAGCAGGCGGGCGGCAAAGACGGGCTCCCAGTTGCGGTCGCGGGCCAGGATGAGCAGCGGGGTGAACAGGCGCTCGTTAGGCGCGCCCACCAGGCAGGGGCGCAGAAATAAAAAGTCGTAGCCGTTTTCGCGGCAGGTGGTCAAGACATCGGGCAGGGTGCGGGCCAGGCGATCGGTGTGTTTTTGCATCAGCGCGCCATACGCCAGCCACAGCCGGGCAGCCGTCATGCCAAAGGCATCGGCACACTCTTGAAAGCCGCGTACCGCCTGGGTCAGCCAGTCTTCGGCGGCTTCGTAGCGCGCAGAGAGCACCAGGCTGGCGCCCATGGTCAGGCGCACCAGCGAGGCAATCCATTCATCTCCGGCCTGGGTGGCAATCTGAATGGCCTCGCTGGCATGGCGCTGCGCGCGCGAAAGGTCACCGGCATAGCCGCAGGCGCGGCACAGCCCCCAATCGGCTTCTACTAACAAACGCGGCACGGCCAGGGTGCGGCTGATTTCTATGCTTTTTTCGAAGGATTGCATGGCCTGAGCGGCATAGTCGCGCCCCATCACGTTGAGCGCGTGCCCCTGGCGCATGTAGCCTACGGCCGTGACAAACGGCGATTTGAGTTCGTTGCCGCGGCGGGTGCCTTCGAGGGCGGCATCGTATGCTTCGCGGCCCAGGCCCATCAGGGAGTAGATGAGGGAGAGGATGAGATACGTCTCGCGGTGGGCGCGCGGGGTTTGGACTGGCTCCAGTTTTTCGATGCTGGCCTGTTCTTCCAGGCGCTGGCGGGCTTCGTTCAGCCGCCCGGTGCGCAGCCAGACGCGAAAGAGCAGCTGGTCGTTGGCCGGGCCAGAAAGGCGCAATGCTTCGGCGCGCTGACGCAGGCGTTCGGCTTCGTCTACGCGCCCGGCGTTGAGTTTGTTTTCGGCAAGCAGCTCAAACAGGCGCACCTGGGCTTCGCGGTCGTCGAAGCCGTCGCTCAGGCGGATGGCCTCTTCGAGCAGTTGCTCGGCCTGGCTGGGGTTGACGGTGTCGAGATAAACGCGCGCCTGGCCGCGCAAGGCGCGCGCAATGCCATCCTGTTGTCCGCGCGCGCGCCAGGCGGTTTCGGATTGCCTGTACCAGCCCAGGGCTTCGTCGAAGCGGCTGTGCAAACGCGCCAACTCGCCCAGCGTAAAAGTGAGCATGGGATGCTGATGCAACGTCTCTGGCGGCAGGGCATCAATGTACGCGCTGAGGGTGTCTAACCGCCCGGCCGAAAGCAGGTTGGGCGCATAGGTGTCCAGCAGGCTGGCGACATCATCCCAGGCCTGGGCTTCGAGCAAATGATAGACGGCATCTTCGGGGTCTTGGCGTGCAACCGCATGTTGGGCGGCGGCGCGGTGCCACGCGCGCCGTTGGGCAGGATCGGCGCGCTGGCGCAAAAAGTCGTGAAAAACGTGGTGATAGCGCAACACCCCTTCGGCGGTTTCGACCACAAACAGGTCTTGCCGCTTCAGGTAGGCCAGCATGGCGGCCGAGTCGCTGGACTGGCGCAGGGCGTCACAGGCCTGGGGAATAAGGTCGCGCAGGGTGGCCGTGATGAGCAGGAAGTCGCGCACATCTGGCGGCTGACGTTCAAATACCTCTACGGCAAGCATGTCGAACAGCGCGCCCGGAGAATGGGCCTGCCAGGCGCGAGAAAAATCGAGCGCGGCCGACGCCTGGGTGCGAATGCGCTGCCAGATAAGTTGCAGCGCGATGGCCCAGCCTTCGGTGTAGGTCATCAGGTCGTTGACTTCCTCTGCAGAAAGGTCCATGCCGTAGTGCCGCCCAAACAGGGCGGCGGTCTCTTCGGCGGTAAAGGTCAGGGCAGATTGGTCAAGTTGCAGCACTTCGCCGCGCGCGCTCAGACGGGCCAAGCCCGGCAAATGAATGGGCGGCCGCCCGGCCAGCAGGGTGTGCAAATGGGCTGGGGCCAGCGTGACCAGACGGTCGAGCAGGTGGGCAATTTCGCCGCTTTCGGCAACGAGATGCGCATCATCAATGATGAGCAGCACCGGGGATTCGATATGCGCGCTGAGGGCGTTGAGTATCTGGTCGAGCATGGCGCGCCAGGGCAGCGGGCCTTGTGCGCCATCCCAGGCGGCCAGCGCATTGAGCGGCAGGTCGGCGCTTGTTTGGGGCAAGGCGCGCGCAAACGCGTGACACAAATGCACCAGGAAAACCAGCGGGTCGCTGTCTTCAGACGTCACCTGATACCAGGCCAGCGGGGTAACCTGACCGGCTAACTCGGACAGGGCGGTGCTTTTACCGTAACCTGCCCCGGCTTGCAGGATCGTCAGACGATGCTCGAAGGCTTGCAAGAGCGAATCTATAACGCGCGGGCGCGGCAACAGGCGGGCGTTGCGCGGCGGCGGAACGATTTTGGTGCGTACAAAGGGAACGGGCAGCATGGGGTTATTTTAACATGCCGCCCCATACGATGCTCTCGTTTTTGCATCGAATGAAACGAAGTGCGCGAACAAAACGTAGAAAAGCGGCTATGGGCGCGTTTCGACAATCAGACGGTCGCTGGCGCTGCGCCCAAAGACCTCTGGCGAATACATTTCCTCGGCTTTGGCGGGCGGGACGATAAATTCGCCAGGCGTGGTAGCGCGGGCCACATAGGTGTACTCGTACACGCCATCCCAAAGCAAGGTAGCAAAGGCTTCGGTGCGTTCATCGCGCAGGTTTTGATGCTCGTACCAGGGGCCCCACCACCAGAAGCGAGTCAACGGGACAGGTAAGCCAGGGTCTTGCGGCGGCAGCCCGCCGGTGATGGCCAGGTCGGGGTTGATGATTTCCAGCCCGGCAGGCAGGCGGTCTACCAGTGCAACGTGGTAGCGGCGGTTGTCGGCATACAGGGTAATGCGCACGCGCACGCGCGCCCCCGCCCGCACATGCCACACGCCGTTTTCATCGCGGTACACATCATCGGGGTCATCCACCGCTTCGTACACGCGCTGAACCACGAAGCCCATCTCCAGCGGGTCGAGGCGCAGGCTGTCGGGCGCATAGCGCAGCCCCAGGCGGTAATACAGCCGCCCCTGGCCTGTTTTGCTGATGAGCAGATTACTATCGCCCGCCTGGGTTGCATCCAGCACAAACGACATGGGAATGAGCGTCTGGTGCTGTTCGGCGGTGTAGCCGCGAAATTCACTCTCGGCGGCGTAGGCGTCGCCCAGCCAGATGCGCGCCACGAAGTCGGGCGTTTGAGATTCATACAGGCTAAAGTAACGGTCGAGGGCAAGCAGCACAAAGACATTTTCCTGGGTGTTGCCCCAGCGCCCCTTTACGCGGTGCGCCAGAAGTCCGTTCACTACCTTTGGGATGAGGTCGGCGTTGGGATTATCGGCCATGAGCGCATCGAGCAGAATGGCGTCGGTGCGGCGGTCAGAGTTGAGCAGCAAGTAGGCCTGGTCGTTGTACGCGGTGATAAAGTTGGCTGCCCCGGCGGTTTCCACCGCGCGGTTGCCCACCTGGCGGCGCACGGCGTCTTGCAGGTTGGGGTCATCCAGCACCGGCCACACCCAGCCCAGGGCATCGAGCGGCAGGTTTTCCAGACCGGCATCATTGACCAGCAGGTGGGCTTTGGCGGCGTCGCGGTCTCCGGACAGGTTGCGCACGTACAGGGCATAGGCGCTCAGTGTCCAGCGGGTTTGCTGGTCGTACCAGTCGGGATAGCGCATTTCGATGTCGCGCAGGTAACGCATCGACTCGGATAGCATGGCGGGCGGTACGGCATAGCCTTTCTGGCTGGCGCGCACCAGGGCATGGGCCACATGGATGCTGTTGAAGGGGATAGAGTCGAATCCGCGCCGCCAGTAAGGAAAGCCGCCATCCCAGTTTTGCATGCCGGCCAGGCGGTCCATATCGCGCGCAATGGCTGCTTCCAGTTCGGCTGGGGCAGGCAGGCCATCGGCCTGAAAAGCGGAGAGCACATCGCGCAGGGCCGCAATGCCCAAAATGCGCGAGGCCAGTTGCTCGGAACACTCAAAGGGGTAATCTACCAGGTAGATGACGGCATCGGTCAGGGTTTGCAGCGCGGTGGACGAGGTAGTGATTTCCAGCCCGCCATATTGCGGAAACACGCCAGAGGGCGCACGCAACGGCTGAGCCAGCACATCTGCATCGAGCACGCCATAGGTGGCAAAGGCCTCGGTCGTCACGGGGGTGTAGACAGGCAGCGCAATGCTGGCAGCGTCTTGATACGTCCCAGACACCGCCACGACCTGAATACGCGCCGTGCCAGCCAGCACCGTGCTGGCCGGGAAACGCACCTCGACGCGGTCATTGGCAGGCACGGTAATGCGCAGGGCGGTTTCGGCCAGTTCCAGGTTGAGGGCGCGCGCCGCGACGTTGACCTCCAGCGGGGCGTCGGTCTGATTTTGAATCACCACCGGCAGTTCGAAGCGGTCGCCAAAGTTGAGGAAGCGCGGCGCAGACGGGCGCACCATAAGCGGCAGGCGGGCGGTAATGGCAGATTCACCCACCCCAAAGCGGCTTCCGCTGCCATCCACTGCGACCACCATGACCCGGTAGCGGGTGAGGTTATCGGGCAGGCGCACCTGCACGCGGGCCGCGCCGCGCGCATCGGTGACGACTGAAGGCGCAAAGACCGCCAGGGGGTTGAAATCGGCCCGCACGCGCACCAGCGCGCCGGACGCGACAGCCGCTTTTTCCGCCGCCTCCGATTCGAGCTGGGCGGGAGCAAACGCTAAGGAAGGCATGGCGGTTGCCATTGGCGCGCCGCCCATCCGATCCATGACGATATTTTCCGCCGCCTGGCTGGCCAGGTCGGCCGGGTTGAGCAGCACGATGCTGGCGCGGGTGTAGGCGCTATCTACCAGCGGCGGGCGCTGATCGTAAAAGAGCGTGAGCGGGTCGGTTAGTTGATAATTGGTGAGCGCCAAAATGGCTTCATCTACTACCACCACGGCCAGTTCCGCGCCGGGCACGGGGCGGCCGTTGGCGTCGGTTACGCGGATGTCCAGGGTGGTCTGTGCGCCGGGTTCCAGGGCAGGCTGCTGAGGCGAGACATCCAGGCGAAGGGCGCGGGAAAGCGGGGGGATGTTCAGCGTCAGGGTGCCGCGCGCATAGGCCGGGCGCGGGGGCGCGCCACTGAGCGGCTGGCCGGTATCATCGGTGCGCGGGGCGCTGCCGGTCAGGTCTACCTGAATGTTGAGGTTGGGGATGTGCCCGTCTTCGATGGGGATGCGCAGGGTGGCGCTGCCTTCGGCGATGTGGAACGATTGGGTATACAGCACCCCGCTGCGGCTGACGGTCAGCAACCCTTCGGCAGGGCTAAAGGGCGACTGTACCAAAATTTCGGCTACCTCGCCGGGCTGATAGGTCTCTTTATCGGGGATGAGGGTGACGTCTTCCTGCTCTACCTGGCGGGCGGGCGGGCGCGGCGCGCCGCTGACCCAGCGCGTAAAACTGGTCTGATTCTTGCGCCCAAGCGCATCGGTCACCAGGGCTGTTATGCGGTAGCTGCCGCCGATGGGCGTTTGGAAAGTACAGGTCTGAACTTCGGCGCTGGAGGTGCGGGCGCAGGTTTGGGGGTCCACTTCAATTTCCTGCCACTCGCCGTCGCGGTACTTCCACTCCAGGCGCGCGGCGCGTACTTCAACCGGGCGTCCGCCAATGGGGTTGCCATCCAGGTCGGTGACGATGAAGTCTATGTGCAGCGGTGTACCACGCTCGACAAAGTAGCGCGCGCTGCGCAAGCCGATGTACACATCGGCCGGGTGCACCAGCAGCGAGGCGGCGCTGGTCCAGGCCTGGCGGTTGACATCCATGACCGTGCCCTCGGCGGTGACGTTGAAGGGCCGCGGGGTCTGGTTGGGGTTGCCCTGCGGTTCAAAGTCCAGGCGCAGGTAATGCGTCCCGGCGGCATCGGTGCGGCCGGTAAAGGTTTCGGTCACTGCTTCGCCATTGGGTGGAAAGGGTACATCATAATAAAACCACCACGGCCGCCAGTTGCCAAAAGTGAAATCGGGCCAGTTGGGCGGCGCATAGTTGCCGGGCGTGCTGGTCACCTGCCAGGTGACTTCGGCATTGGGCAGCGGCCCGCCTGCGTAGTATCTGGCATCTACGGCTAAAATGGCGCTGCCCCCGGCAAAGTAGGGGCCGCCGGTTTCGGCGCGGGTCTGCACTTCAAATTCGGGGCGGCGAAATTCCTGAATCTGGAACGTGTGCGAATACTCTGCGCCGCCCTGTCCGCCTGCGGCTTTCAGGTTGAGGTAGGCCGTACCCAAATTGACCTGTGCGGGCAGGCTGAGGGTAAAGTTGAAGCCGCCAAAGGCGTTGACTTCGGTTTGCCCGGTGGCTATCAGGTTCGATTGCGGGTCATACAACTGATAGGTGACCATACGCACGTCTGGGCCGGGCAGGCCGACATCGCCGGTTTTGCCGCCGCCAATCAGACGCAGCCAGCCTTTAATGCTGACCTGTTCGCCAGGGCGGTACATTTTGCGGTCGTCAAAGACGTACCAGCGCAGGATGTCACCCTGAAGGTAAGACTGCCAGGTGTAATTGCCCCAGTAATCGGTGGCGCGCGGCAGCATGGCGGTATCGGCGCCGCGCGTAGCGGTAAGATAGCGCGCGCCATTTGGGATGGGAAAGCGCGCTACGCCCGCTTCGTCGGTCAGTGCATCCAGGCTGCCCGCATCGGCGCGAATGCGCACACCCGAAAGCGGCGCGCCGGTTTGCAAATCGGTCACCCAGGCCAGCATGTCGCTGGGGTCGGCAAAAGCATCCAGCCCCAGGCGGGTAACCTGCACCCAGACCTGCACCGTTTGTGAGAAACGCGTCCATTTTTCCTCTTCGGTTTCAAATAGTTTTTGGGGCGGCTCGATAAAAACGATGAAATGCCCAAACCCCTCGCGGGTATAGGGGCTCAGGTCTATATCTACCTGAGAAAGCACATCGTCTGGCAGGTTCAGGCGCAGGGTCTGGTCCAGCACCAGCACGCCCGGCATGCGCCCCGGCGCGTCGGTGCGCTGCCAGTTAAGACGATATTGCAGGTAATCTTCCCAGTCGGACGGTTGGACAGCGTGGATTTTGACGTGCAGCGCGTTGTAATTGACGGCGTAAACGGAAAAAAACGGGCTTTTGGCCGATGGGTCGAGCGTGACAAAGTGGCTATCTGGCCCGAAGAGCGCCGGGGTTGCCTTGCCCACCCTGAACACCAGACGGGCATCTTTGCCCAGGGTTTGCCCAAAGATGTCTTGAATTTCGCCGCTCACTGTCACCGTGTAGGTGGTTTGTCCGCGTGTTTCGCCGTGAATTTCAATGGCGCTGCCATAAACGTTGACCGAAACACCCGGGATTTCCGGCTGAACGGTGAGCATGCCGTCGCGGAAGGCGTCCGGGTCTAGCGGATTGTTGAAGCGAATGAAAAACGGCGCGCCGGGCGGGCAGGGGTCGTCATACCAGGCGCAGCGGTGTTCTTCGATGCGCAGCGGCGCATAGGTGCGAAAACTGAAACGCTGCTCGTTTTGCGTCACCAGCGGGCCTTCTGCCGAAGGCATGCCAGCCGCTACGCGCACGGTAATGCCGCTATCGGCAGGCAGAGGGCGCACCGCCTTAAAGGCCAGCCAGCGCCCCTCAGGCGTGTTTTCAACATACGGGCCAATCTGCTTATCAGCCGCGGCATCCTGCGGGTCAACCAAGGTTACTGCAATTGGCTGCCCATCGGCGCTGACCTGCACATAGGGTAAGACGGCCTGCGGGTCAATGCGTTGATCGAACGCCATGAAAAAGATCGGCTCAAGCGGAGCAGAGTCGCCCTGCGGGTATGTGCTCAGCAGCAAAGGCGGCGGTGTGGTAAATGTCCATTGCACCGTTTCGGGCAGGGCAGCCCCCAGGGCAGATGTTGTTCCGGCAGGTATGGTTACCTGATATACCGTTGCCTTGGGCAGGCGCGCAAAGACTTCGGACGGGGCGCGAAAAACCAGGGTTTTTGTCCCAAGCCAGCGCCAGGCGCCTTCGACAGGCGGCTCGACCTGCACTGGCACATCCATTGCGTTCAGGTCTTCGAGCGTGGCAAGCGGAATCATCGGCTGATTGAACGTCACGCTGATAAACGGCGCAACGCCCCCCACGCCGCCCGATGTTGGAATTTCGCCCACAGGCGAAAAACGCACCACCTGCAACGGCCCAGCCGATGACTCTGGCGTGGGCAGGGTTTCGGGCAGGGGGAAGGGGTCATTGATGGTTTGCCCAGGGCGCGGCGGCGGAAGCGGCTCGGCCGGCAGATTGAAATCCACCTGTTCGCCGGGCAAAGGCGTAAGCGCAGGCAGGCGCAAGAGCAGCGAAGCAGCCTCGGCAGCAGAAAGGGGCGCGCCCGTGGCTAAGGGCAGCAGTTGGGTTGGCTGGGGCTGCGCGCGCCCCTCGCTAAGACGAATCTTCATGCTATATTCTCCCTCGCCCGGCGTGGGCGTCGCGTTGGACGGAGCAGAGACGCCTGTACGGACAGGGATAGCGGCTGGCGTACCCTGGGCAGGCAAGGCGCTTTCAGCGCGCATCCAGCGATAAAAAAGATACGCGCCGCCCACCGTCACAGTCAATATGGCAAGGACGGCAATAAAACGCCAGGGGACGTTTGGATGCTCGGATTGCGTATTCATGGTACATGCTCCTTCCCTGCCAATGACGCTTGCGCAGGCTGTATCGTTCCCGTGTTCACATTAAAGATTATATAGCGTCAAGCCAAAATCGCGTTATGCGGGTTATCGCGTGGGCAGCGTTTTATTGAGACGAAACATCACAAATGCCCGACATAGAATGTATAATCAAATTCAGGAAGGGAGTGCCCGCATATGCGCAAGTCATTTGCTTTCATCTTCACCCTGTTTTTGCTGGTTTTTCCGGCGCTGCAACCGGCACTGGCGCAGCAAAACGACTATGTTATTTCGCTGCAAGTGACCGAACGCGCCCTTGCGGATATCGAGGTGACGTTTTATGTCAACGTCCGCTCTGGCGGCAGCCCGGTGCAAGGGATACGGGTCACGTTTATCGTCGGGCAAACGCCGGTTGGCAATTGCATTACCGACAAAACCGGCTCATGTCAGAGCGGCTACCGCTTCGACAAAGCCGGTTATTACCAGGTGACGGCGCTTGTTGGGAATAGCAGCGCCAGCCGTTTCATCCAGATCATTGCCCCGCCCACCCCCACCGAAACCGAAACACCTCTGCCCAGCGCCACGCCACGCCCTGGCATGACCCTGCCGCCCGGCGTGCTGCCAACGGCCACCCTGTTGCTGCCCACGCTGAATATTCCCACCCCTACCCCCACCAGCGCCTCGCCTGTCATCCTGGCTACGCGCACCCCAGTCACGCCCGTCACGTTCACTGCGCCGCCGTCCACCGCCACCTATACACCCGTGCCCGTCGAGGCGCTGCCTACTTTCGACCCTGGCTTTACCCCCACGCCCATCCCCGAAGTAGACCGCGTTGCGCCCATTGCGCGCGCCCTGAGCCTTGTGGCCTGGGCGCTGGGCGGCGCGGCCGTTGTCATCATCGTCGTGCGCGTGCGTAAATACCGCGAACTCACCCGCCTGCGCGCAAAGAAAAAGTAACCCCCTATGGCACCCGAACCCACCTCACAGCAAAATACACCCCCGCACAGCGGCGACGTCCAGGAGCCGGTCTGGACTTATCGGGGCTATCGCATCCGCGCCGGGGAGTTTGTCACCGCGATGGTGCACTTCTTTCGGGCCGAGATTTCCCGCTCGAATACCTGGCGGCAACGGCTGGATACCACCACCAACTGGGCAGTGGTGGCAACGGCAGCCACCATGTCTTATGCTTTTAGCACACCACAGGCGCACCATGCCGGCATTTTGCTGAATGCGCTGCTGGTGCTCATCTTTCTTTACATCGAAGCGCGCCGTTACCGCTACTACGAATTGTGGAGTTACCGCGTGCGGCTGATGGAAACAGATTTCTTTGCCGCCATGCTGGTGCCGCCTTTTCAGCCCTCGCCCGATTGGTCAGAAAGCCTGGCAGAAAACCTGCTGCATCCGCGCTATCCCATTTCGATGCTGGAAGCGTTTGGCCGCCGTTTGCGGCGCAATTACTTTGCCCTGTTTCTGCTGCTGTCCGTGGCCTGGCTGGGAAAACTCTGGCTAACGCCCACCCCCATTACCACCAGCGCCGAAATGATCGAACGGGCTGCGCTGGGGCCTATTCCTGGCTATGCCGTGGCGACCGGCATGGGGCTGTTTATGCTGAGTATGCTGCTGATTGGGCTGCTGACGATTGGTATGCACCATGCCACAGGGGAGGTACTGCCCTTTTTTGCATCGGACATCAGCGATGACCCCGAGCCGCGCGATGGTGTGCGTATGTCGCGCCTGACCCAGGCCTGGTTTCGGCAAAGCAGAAAGCGCCGTCAGTTGCTGGCTTTCATCATCACCGATTACGGCGAGGCTGTGGCTAAAAACATTATGCAGCAGCTCAAGCGCGGCGTCACGATGGTAAACGGAACCGGTATGTACACTGGCAAACCCCATAACGTGCTGATGTGCGCCGTGACCATTACCGAAATTCACAACCTGAAAAGCGCGGCGCTTTCGGCTGACCCGAATGCGTTTGTGGTTACCACCAACGCCAGCGAAATTTTGGGGCGCGGGTTTATGCCGTTTCAGGAAAGCAAGAAAAAAACGCCCTAGCGGGGGTTATTCGCGCACCCAGGGCACGCGCACTGGCTGGTCTATTTCTGGCAGCAACACGCCTTTGTCCGAAATTGTGATCTGGTACTGGCGGTTAGGAAGGACATCCACCGCCAACAAGGCGTGGTCGGGGCAGGTTTCATTGGGCCGGCAGCGGGTGTAGCCGTAAAAATAATCATCTGGCGCGTTGATGAGACGGGCATAAAAGACATAGGTGCCCGGGGCCTGAACCGACATAAGCAGCGGCGGCGAGGTCGGTAAGACCGCCTGCCCGTGCATGCCCGCCGGGAGAAAGGTCTTGAAAGTTTTGCCGGTTTCCACTTCCTGAGCATAGATGGTGGCCGCAAAACCAGCGCCGCCGCTGCCCATATCCAGCCCAATCAAAATTTGGGCCAGGTCGCCGGTAAGGGTGGGCGTAGGCGCGGGGGTGATAGGCGGCACTTCGGTAGCGGTGAGAAAGTAATTGGGGTCGGGCGTCGGGCGGGGTGGCGCACAGGCAAAAAGCAACCCAAACAGTGCAAGCAAACCTGCCAGGCTAAACAGGCGCGTCACCCATCCTGCCTTTGGGAAAACGCGGAGGTTATTCAACAAACCCGCTTGCCTCTGCCTGGTCAACACCATGCCAGGGAACAGACCCACCCCCAACGGGCGCGCCAGATAGGCGTTGATGAACTGCCCATTTGCGCCAGGGAAAACAACCGTTTCGGCAAAGATGTCCTCGTCCTGGTCTGTGGTGTACATGCCCTAACCTCCTGTTGAGCGACGCAGTGATTATCAGTGTAGGACCAAAGGGGGAATTTTTCAAGCCCCTGTCAGATGCGCTCACCCCACTCCCGCGCCCGGCGGGCGAAGGGGTTATTTGCGCCCGCGCAGTTCAAATGCACCGCTTCAGGCGATGACGCCAGAAGATTCGAGGGCGGCGATGGCCTCTGGCGCGTACCCCAGACGGGTCAAAATTTCGTGTGTGTTTTCGCCCAAAGACGGCAGGTGCGCATGGCTGGGCTGGTCAAAATCTGCCAGGCGGAAAGGCAGGGCTGGCAGCGCGGTCTCGCGGCCATCGGGCAGCATGGTGGGGATGAGACTGCCAGAGCCGTGCAGCTGCGGGTCGTGGAACAGGTCTTCGGGGCGGGCAATGGGCGAAAAAGGCAATTCGGCGGCTTCGCAGCGGGTCAGCACCTCTGCCAGGGGCAGGGAGGCGATCATCTCGCGCACGGCGGGCAGCAGCCAATCGCGCTGGTCAATGCGCCCGCTATTGGTGGCCAGGCGCGCATCGTCCAGCCAGTCGGGGCGCTGAAAGGTCTCGCAGAAACGCGCCCACTGCTTATCGCTGGTAACGCCGATGAAGACGCGCTGGTTGTCGCGGGTCTCGAACTGATGGTAGATGGCCCAGGCGCTGACCCGGGCCGGCATGGGCGGCACAGGTTCGCCAGATACAGCCGCATAGGCCATGTGATGCCCCATCAGAAAAGCGGCTGTCTCGAACAAAGCGGTGCGCACGCGCTGCCCGCGCCCGGTCTGGTCGCGTTCGCGCAGGGCCACCAGGGCGGCCATGGCGCCCATCATGCCGGTGGTCACGTCCACAACCGATGCGCCTGCCCGCAGGGGTTGGCCGGGCGGGCCAGTCATATAGGCTAGCCCACTCATCATCTGCACCACTTCGTCCAATGCGGCGCGGTGTTCGTACGGCCCGGGGAGGAATCCTTTGAGGGTGCAGTAAATCAGCCGCGGGTAGCGTGGTTGGAGCGCGTCCCAGCCCAGCCCAAGGCGCTCCATTGTGCCGGGGGCGTAGTTTTCAAGCAGGATGTCAGTCGTTTCCAGCAGTTGATGCACAATCTCCAGCCCGCGCGGGGCTTTGAGGTTGAGCGCCAGGCTCTTTTTGTTGCGGTTGAAAAAGGGGAAGTAGCCCATGCCAAAGCCCTTCAGGCGGCGGGTGGGGTCGCCTTCGGGGGGTTCAATGCGGATGACTTCGGCGCCCAGGTCTGCCAGAAAGAGTCCGGCTGCCGGGCCGAGGACAGCATGGGTAAATTCCAGAACGCGAATGCCTGAGAGGGGGTTCATAGGTGTTTCGTATTGCGTATCAGGCGTCGGGGTGGGGTGCATAGCCGCCATGCTGACGCAGGTAGTCCACCAGCCCGCCCGCGTCGAGAATACTGCGCATGACGTCTGGCATTTTGGTAGCGGGCCAGGTCTGCCCGCCGCTGGATACCGCGCCTGCCTGGAGATCCACTGTGACCTGTGCGCCCGGCTGAATGGCATGGTTGGGGGCTTCGACCACCAGCAAGCCGATGTTGATGGCGTTGCGAAAGAAAATGCGCGCATACGAACGCGCCACCACCGCCGCAACCCCGGCGGCTTTGAGCGCAAGGGGGGCCTGCTCACGGCTGGAGCCGCAGCCAAAATTGCGCCCGACAACCAGAATTGCGCCCGGCCGAATGTTTTTTGCAAAGGCGGGGTCCAGGTCTTCAAGCACATGCGCGGCCAGGTCGCGCGTATCGAGCGTTTTGGTGTACTTGCCGGGAATGATGCGGTCGGTGTCTATGTTGTCAATGTCATAAACGAAGGCGGGACCGGTGATTGTGCTGAACATAGCATTTCCTGTTAATTCGGTACATGGGTTTCGCGGATTTGACGGACTTAAACGTTTTTTATGAAGAAAAAATCCGTGAGATTACGGATTTTCCGTGCCCTCCGCGTACAAAAAGTTTTGCGCATTCAGAGAAAATGGTTAGAGCATGGCCGGGTCAATGATCTCCCCCGCCACAGCCGCGGCGGCCACAACGGCCGGGGATGCCAGGTACACGCTCGAACGCGGGTTGCCCATGCGCCCCTGGAAGTTGCGGTTGGTCGAGGAGATAATCACCTCGTCATCGCCCGGCACGCCCAGGTGCGTGCCCACGCACGGCCCGCAGCCGGATGTAATGAACACCGCTCCGGCTTCGGTGAGGGTTTGAATGACGCCCTCGCGCAAGGCGGCATCGAACACGGCTTTTGAAGCGGGGGCAATCGTCAGGCGCACGGCCAACTTGCGTCCGCGCAGCACCTCGGCGGCGGCGCGCAGGTCTTCCAGGCGGCTGTTGGTGCACGAGCCAATAAAAGCCGCATCAATTTTTGTGCCTGCAAGCGCATCAATTGGCTGCACATTATCCGGCGAATGCGGCGCGGCAATTTGCGGGCGCAGGTCTGTCAGGTCATAGGTGAAGATGGCGCGGTAATAGGCTGCGGGGTCCACCAAATGCGGCGTAAAAGGCGCGTCCAGCGCCAGCCCGGTGGTATCTACCAGCCCGGCCTTGGCGCCCATCTCGGCGACCATGTTCGCGAGCACCATGCGGCTGGCCAACGTCATGCCTGCCACGGCGCTGCCGGTAAACTCGACCGACTCGTACACCGCGCCTTCCACGCCCATCTTTTGGATGAGGAAAAGGATGACATCTTTGGCCGTCACCCCCGGCCGCAGTTGGCCCTCCAGGCGGAAGAGCACGCTGTGGGGAACTTTGAGCCACGTCTGACCCGTAAGCAGAACGCCCGCTAAATCGGTGGAGCCCACGCCTACAGCGAACGCCCCCAGCGCCCCATAGGTGGGGGTATGCGAATCCGCGCCCAAAAACAGATCGCCGGGGCGCACATGCCCGTTTTCCACCATGAGCTGATGGCAAATGCCCTCACCGACATCGTAAAGTTTGATGCCCTGCGCGCGGGCAAAGTCGCGCATCAATTTATGCAAATTGGCCACCCGTTCGTTTGGGGCAGGCGCGGCATGGTCAATGACCAGGAAAACGCGCTTTTTATCCCAGACTTTTTCGCCGTTCATCTCACGAAAAGCCTTAAGCGCAAACGGCGCGGTGGCATCGGTGGCCATGACGGCGTCTACGTTGACAATTGCAATCTCCCCAGCGCGGACGGGCTGACCGGCATGATTGGAGATGATTCGTTCAGCAAGTGTTTGGGGCATGGACAGGGACTCGCACATCATGCTTCACTCGTCACTAACTTGTGCATCTTTGCGGGCAGTTCTTTGCCCAAAAATTCTTCCATGCGGCGCGAGAGCGCAGCCACTTTGGAGATGTCCACGCCAGTCTGAATGCCCATCTCGTGCAGCATGAACGCGGTATCTTCGGTGGCGATATTGCCTTTGGCAGTGCGGATGAATGGGCAGCCACCTAGTCCGCCAAAAGCGGTATCGAACGCGGTGACGCCCGACTTAAGCGCCGAAAGCAGATTGGCCAGCCCCTGCCCGCGCGTATCGTGCAGGTGCAGCACCACCGGCACGCTGCCAGCCAGGGGCAGCACCTCTTGCACTACGCGCCGCACCAGTTGCGGGTTGCCCAGCCCAGCCGAATCGGCCAGCGAGAGTTCATCTATACCCATGGATAGGAAACGGCGCACCATAGACACCACTTTGCCAGGCTCAATTTTGCCTTCGTAAGCGCAGCCAAAGGCGACCTGCACCCCGGCGCGCACCTTCATACCATGCGCGCGCGCGGCCCGCACCATGGCTTCCATTTCCTGCATGCCTTCTTCGATGGTGGTATTGGCGTTTTTACGCGCCAGAGTCTCAGAGGCAGGCACGCCCATATCCACATGGCGTACCCCTGCCGCAGCAGCACGTTCCAACCCCTTGAGGTTGAGCACCAGGGCCGAAAAGGTCACATCATCGCGTTTGGGCAGGCGTGCAAAGACTTCTTCGGCATCTGCCATTTGCGGGACGATGCGCGGGTTAACAAACGAGGAGACTTGAATTTGCCTAAGCCCGGCATCGGCCAGCGCTGTGGCAAATTCGACTTTCATTTCGGTTGGGATGAATTTTTCCTCGCGCTGAATGCCGTCGCGCAGACCCACTTCCACCAGGCTGGCTTCGAGGGGCACGGTGGGCACTTCCAGGGCTTCGCTGCGCCGCCACAGGCGGTTATGATACAAGAGCGGGATGTCGAAATCAGAAACGGCCAGGTCTTTCACTTCGCCAACAAAGATGGTGTGGTCGCCGCCGTCGTACATGGCCCACACGCTGCAATCCACCCAGGCCAGCGAGTCGGGCAGCAGCGGCGCGCCCGTGATGGCGGTGGTGGTATTGAGCCCGGCAAAGCGGTCTTTGATCTCTGGCTTCATACCGGCAAAGCGCATGCCCAACTCTAACTGGCGGGCGCTGAGCACGTTAACAGCAAAATAGCCGCTTTCAGCAATCACGTTGTGGGTGAACAGGCGCTTATTGAGGCTAACCAGCACCAGCGGCGGGTCGAGGCTAAGGCTGGTAAACGAACTGGCCGTAATGCCAATAGGCGTTTGACCATGCCGGGTTGTGACGACGGTAACGCCAGAGGCAAACTGCGCCATGGCGCGCTTGAAGTTATCGGGTGTAAAAGGCATACAGATAGTCCTTAGAGCCACTGACCGCCGACGGCGGTCAGCAGACGGGTGAAAATGAGCGGTTGTATATCGGCTGTCTATTTTTCCGTCCAATTCAAGACGCCGTAGGTAGTGTAGAGCATGCGGTCTGACTTGTAGAATTGCCAGACGGCGCTGAGGGTAAAGTGATCGTCAATGAGGAACTCGCGCCCTTTGATTTTGAGCGCCTCGCCGTAGAAGTGCTGGCTGGTGTAGAGTGCGCGCCCATAGCCCATGCTGTTGCCGAACAGGTCGGGGCCTTCGAAGATGTGGCGGGCAGCGTTACGATAACGGCGGAAGGTGTAGGTTTTGTCGAACACGCCGCTGATTCGCACGGTCATTTCAGCACGCAGCAGGTCGAGCGGCTGGTAGTCTATGTGCACCTGGTTGACGCCCAGTTTTTGCTGGTTGGCGCCATAGACGAGCATCTCGCCATGCCATGCGCCCGCTTTCTTAGACGGCAGGATGTGCGGGTTGCGCCCGTTGATGCGCTCGGTTTCGCAAAAGGCGTCTATGCGGGCCTGCGTTTGGGGGTTGGTGTGATAATCGAAAGCGACTTTGTAAATGCCATTGAAGACAGTGACGATTTTTGGGCCATCGTAGATGAGCGAGGAGTAGACCTGTGTTTGTCCATCGGGCAGGATGTGCACCATGGTGCGCAGGTCGCCGGTCCAGCCGGGGGAGTAGTAGTGCGCGTCCACCAGCGCGCCAAAGGGATGCCCGGCGCCGATAAAGTCGGGGCCCAGGTAGATGCGGTCGCGGTCGCTGTCAATCACACCAAAGGCAAAGGTATCCGACACTTCGAAGCGCGGCACCAGCGGCCCCGCTGCCTGGACGATCTTGGTGTTCATGGTGTAGGTGGTCTTGCCATCGGCAAACACGCTGGCGCGATAGACTTTGTTGTAGCCAATGTGGTTGCCTTCGGCATCGAAGATGGAGGGCAGCCCGTGCCATTCGCCTTCGATGGATTTTTGCCAGTTGGAGGGCTGGTTTGTCATTTGAGCATTTCCTTTTTACCGAGAAGCACGCGAAGTTCTGTTTTTTACTGGCGTGGTTTGCGTCCTTTGCGCTGACATTTTTTCAGGATTCAACGCGCTGATTGATCAAAATGCCGCGCATCTTCTCGCTGGTCTCTTCGCCCACCAGGCGGGCCACCTGTGCCCAAACCTTGTCCACGCTGGGGTCGAAGATGGCGGCCCGGTTGAGCCGGTCGCGATGGGCAAAATCAACGGCGGGGATGGCATCAGCCGGGATACCGTGCTCGACCAGCCCGAACCAGTGTTCGAGGTAGGCGTTGACCGGCGCGTGAATCTGCGCAAAGGCCGATTCGCTGGCGCGGTAGGCCAGCATCCAGGGCGACATGAGGGCGTATTGCAACGGCCCCAGCTGCGCAGGGGTAAGCCCTTCAATTTTTTTAGCATCTTCAAAGACTGGCGTCAGCGGAACAAACGCCGCATTGAGATAGGCCAGGTTGGCGCCCAGGTCGGCGCGCGGGATCAGGTCGAGGTGGAAGGCAAAGTAGGGCCCCGCCAGCACGGAATCGAGCGTGAAGTGCGGCACCGGGCTTTCGGGGGCGGTAAAGGCAAAGATCATGTGCGAATCCAGCCCAATAGGCGGCACGCTCAACCCGATGTAAACCACCTTGCGGACTTTCTCACCTCGAAAGAGTCGCAGCGACCCGACCGGCGCGGGCGACATGGGGCTGGTAAGCGTCATGTAAGGCGCGCCGATTTCGGTCAGACCAAAACGACTCTCGATTTTTTCCAGCGTGCCGAGCGAGAGTTGAGCGGGGAGGGACATACTGACTCCTGTAAGTAATGACACAAAATATTCATCCGCGATTCACGTTACGCTTGCTTGTCCGGCGCCACTGTCGGCACTTCTTTGAGCACCCAGGCTTTGGCCAGTTCGGGCACTTCGCGCCGGGCCGGGGATGGGATGACGACCGCATGCTGGCGTCCATATTCGCGTTTGATGCGGTGAATGTCAATTTGCCAGCCCATGTCAATGTATTTCTGGCGCATGCGGCGGTAAGCAATTTGAATGCCGTCCGATTTGACCGAGAGTTCGGCGCCGATGTCGTAGGGCAGCAGTTCGGGGCGCTGCGAGAGCACGATGGGGTAATCCTGGTTGAAGATTTTGAGCACGCGCTTGAGGGCGTCGCCATCGGCCCAGTTGCCCTTGAAGAAAGTGCGCATTTGCGTCCATTTGGTGATGGTTTTGTACTCGTTGACCGGAATGTGGAAGTTGAACAGCACCATCAGGCCCATTGGCAGGTTGACCTCCAGCAGGGTCATGCACGGCATCCAAAACCCGGCGCGGGTCTTTACGCCAGGGCGTTCTTCTTTGTAAAGACGATTCCACAAGCCCTTGATGTTTTTCTTGGGCGGCTTGAGCGTGACGGTCATCTCTGCGCCAAGCGGGAAGTGAGTCACTTCGTAATCGGGTATGTCTGGCTCTTCACGGTTGCCAAACGCGCCGCCATGCACGAAGGGCGCGTGGGCGGCATCCAGGCTGTTTTCGAGCGCGCGCTCGTAATAGACCGGCCACTCAAATGTGCCGCGAATGATTTTGAAATCCGGGTTATCGAAATGCGGAAGTTCCGGCAGGGGCGGTCGCTCCGCTTCGGGCAGGTCGCCCAGAAAGGCCCAGATGTAGCCGTACTTTTCCACCGTGGGGTAAGAATCGACGCGGGCCTTTTTAGGCACTTGCATATCGGGGTGCGCCGGAATTTTGACGCACGCGCCATCGGGTTTGTACTCCCAGCCGTGATACGGACAGACGATGCAGTCGCCGTTCATCCAGCCATCCGAGAGCGCGCCGCCGCGATGCACGCACAGGTCGCTCAGGGTGTGCGCCACGCCATCGGGCGTGCGGTAGATGACAAACTCCTGCTCCAGCGCCGTGACGCGGATGGGTTTGTTTTTGACCACATGAGAAAATTCGAGCGGCCACCAGAAATTTTTGAGCATGGTTTTCTCTCCTTTTAGAACGAACGGCCCGGTCACTGAGGTTACACACCGTTCCGAAGGCGGGACCAGGGTAAAAACCTTCGGAATGGCTGAGATTACTTTACTTCAAAACAGCACACCAGCGGGTGGCTGCCTGCAACGGCGCGCAAGTCGCCGTCTTTGCCAGTAATTGACTTGATGAACGCCTCTACCACCGCCACAAACGCTGCCCGCAATGCAAACTGGTCGCCCGCCGCGGGCGGCTC
>FWPV01001613.1_pt1 | contig 61552 bp, 49 predicted proteins | sample 2228371 | NCBI WGS metagenome assembly FWPV01 (sample SAMEA103939776, study PRJEB20133) | metagenome
AGCTGCCAGATAATAAACAGCGTTTTGACTGGTTATTATCGGTGCCGGCCAGCGACTACAATATTGCGCTCAATATTGGCCCTTATAGCCGGATTTCTGAAACTTATCAAAGTATTAACGGTGCTGTCGTGCCTATTGAGTTTTGGGCGCTTAGCGACAATGCCGACAAAGCCAAAACATTGATAAAAGATGATGTGCGTGCTCAGCTGGCTTTTTATGAACGCCGGCTGGGACCCTATCCCTGGGGTGACCAAAAAATGGGAGTGGTGGAAACGCCGCACCTTGGTATGGAACATCAAACCGTCAACGCTTATGGCAAAGGTTATAAACGCGACGAATATGGCTTTGACTGGCTGTTGCACCATGAGCTGGCGCATGAGTGGTTTGGTAATCTGATGACCCATGAAAAGCTGAACGACGCCTGGTTACACGAAGGTTTTGGCCTTTATATGCAGCCTGCGTATGCGCTGGAAAAACTGGGCAGCGCTGCTTATCACTACCAGATGTATAAGTCTTATCTGGGTTTATTAAACTGTGAACCTGTGGTGCGCACTGATGTGGTGACTTCCGATCAGGCTTTTAACCCGGATATTTATGGTAAAGGTGGCTGGGTGCTGCATACACTGCGTAATCTGATTGGTGAAGAAGCGTTCTGGCAGGCCACCCGCGAGCTGTTGTATGGCACAGCAGATACGGCAAAGCTGCAATACCCGATACAGCCGCGTTATCGCAATACCAAAGAATTTATCAGCATAGTCAACCGCATCACGGGCCAGGATTATCAGTGGTTATTTGATGTGTATTTGTACGAAGCGGCTTTGCCTGAGCTAAAACAACAACAGAGCGGCGATGTTGTGACTTTCAGCTGGTTAACGCCGAATAAAAAACCTTTCCCTATGCCGATTGACATCAGCATCAATGGCCAAGTCCAGCGGCTGGATTTAAGTCAGGGTGCTGCCACTATTAAAGTCAAAACCACAGACCAGCTGTTGGTCGACCCGCAGATGAAGGTGCTGCGCCAGTTGCCTTTGATAGGTTTATGTGAAGAAAACCGCGCCAGGGTTAAAAATAAAAGGGCAAGTTAAGCAGGTATGAGCAGGCCTTTGGCCCGCAACACAACAGCATGAGGTGCCAACGGGACAAGCCGCCCGTTGGCATCAACACTGTTGTTAATCGGTTTTTTGTCTGGCCTGCCAGAAGTGAAATGCCAGTTCATGCAGCAGGCTCGAAAGGCCAGCCACTTCAGTGGCGTTGGCAAGGTTATGCTGGCCATGCTGTACGTTTAAATCGGCACTTTGCCTGATCCGCAGTATGCTCTGACTGATTTCTTCGCTGGCGCCACGCTGCTGCATGGCGGCTGTAGCAATCTGTGCGTTCATATTGGTAATGGCATTGACCTGATCACCAATATTTTGCAGTGCAGCACTGGCCTGTACTGCGTTGTGCACACAGTGTTCGGCCTGCTGATAACTTTGTTGCATTACCAGCACCACCTGTTGCACTGAGTTTTGTAGTGCCACTGTAGTTCGCTGAATGTCCGCTGTGGATTGTTGGGTTCTGGCGGCCAATCCCCGCACCGCTTCAGCCACAACAGCAAAACCCTTGCCTTGTTCACCGGCTCTGGCCGCTTCTATCGCCGCATTTAATGCCAGTAAATTGGTTTGGGCTGCAACGGTTTCGATCACCGTCAGTACAGCACTGATATCGCTGCTATGTTGCTCCAGCTGCAACATAATGGCACTGGCCTGACGGATATTCTCAGCCAGCTGCGCTATGGCATTGTTGGTGCTGCTGACCAGTTGCTGGCCTGTATTTGTTGCCAGATCGGCCTGGTTCGCTGCCTGAGATGCACTTTCGGCCGAGTGTGCCACCTGTACTATACTGGCTGCCATTTGGGTGACAGCCCCCACTATCTGGTCCGTTTCGGCCTGTTGGGTGTGGCATGCCTGGCGGCCTGACTCCACTTGTTGTAACAGTTCGCCGGCATTGTTGCCAAGCTGCTGCGCTGCATCATTAAGTCTGCCGACCACAGCGGCAGTTTCCGCCTGTTGCATTTGCATGGCAAAACCGATCCGGCCACATTCATCGCTTCGTCCCGTATATAAAGGGGTGCAAAGTGGGTTATCCGCCAGTTTTTTGGCCTGTCGCTCCAGCTGACGTAAAGGTTGCAACTGGCGATAGAGAAAAAAGCCAAGGCCGGCACCTGCACTAAGCAGCAGTGCCGTACTGGCCGCATCCTGTCCCAGCACTGTGGCCAGAAAAACAAAAACCAGCAACATGCTGAGCAATAGCCTCAGCTGCAAAGAGCCTTGCCAGCGCGCTCTGACTGACTTTGGCCTGCTGCTTGATGTTTTTACACTGGCATAATGCTGCTCGGCTAAGGCTATTTGTGCCGGCTGGGCTTTAGTTCGCACTGACTGTACTTCGGCGAGCCGGCCATTTTTATAAATCGGCGTCACAAAGGCGCTGACCCAATAATGATCACCGTTTTTGCAGCGGTTTTTCACCAGCCCCATCCAGTTGCGGCCTTGTTTTAAACTGGTCCACATTTCGGCAAAAGCCTGTGGCGGCATATCAGGATGGCGCACTATATTGTGTGGCTGGCCTATTAACTCAGCTGCAGTAAAACCGCTGATCCGGACAAAGTCGTTGTTCACATATTTAATAAAACCATCCGGTGTGGTGGTAGACAAAATAATATCGCCGTCAGCAAGCTGTATCTCACGGCCTGTTATGGGTTGGTTGTTTCTCATGGAGACCCCTGGTTATTGTTGTTTTAAATGAGAGGTTTATTGCTTGTTGTCTGCTAAAAGTGCGGCCAGGGCTGAGTGTGGCAGGCTGTGGTTCAGCCGCTGAATGCTGCTGGCATCAAAGCCGCTGACAAACTCACAAAAATCACGCCACGCCAGCGCCGGCGCAAAATAAAATCCCTGCACTTCGTCACATTGCAGTGTTTTTAAGATGTGCAGCTGGCTCCTGGTTTCCACACCTTCTGCCAGCACCCTGATGCCAAGCTGGTGTGCCAAATCAATAATGGCTTTAACCACTATGATGTTGTTCAGATTCTGTGGGTCCAGTTCTGCGATAAAACTGCGGTCCAGTTTGATGGTGTCAACCGACAGAGAACGCAGGTAATTGAGCGAGCAAAAACCTGTGCCAAAATCATCAATCGACACTTTGATGCCTTGCTGGCGTAACTGGTTAATACAGTCTTTGGCCTGGCCAAAGTTTTCTATCAGGCAAGATTCGGTAATTTCAATTTCACAAAGTTGTGGTGACAACCCCCTGTGATGCAGTAAAGCGAGAAAATCCCGGCCAAATTTGGGGTCTAACAATTGTTGGGCTGACACATTAAATGCCAGTGTGATGGGCACTGTGATGCCCTGCTGTTGCAGGCAGAGTGCACTTTGGCTTAATAAAGAATCGGATAACTTGTGGATCAGCCGTTGTTGTTCGGCCACCGGAATAAACTTATCCGGGGCAACATAATCGCCGTTTTGGCGGCACCAGCGCGCCAGGATCTCTGCGCCGCTAATAGTGCCGTGCTGCAGCGCAATTTTGGGTTGAAACTTCGGCACAATAGCGCCCTGGCTGATGGCTTCGGCCAGATGCAGTTCAATATCACTTTGTTCAAAAAATTGTGCCCCCACCTCAGCACAATAAAAACGCACATGGCTGCCGCCACTTTTTTTGGCGTGGTACATGGCGATATCTGCTTTAGCGATCAGGCTTTTACAGTCAGTGCCGTCTGTTGGATACAGACTGACACCAATGCTCAGATTGACATGCTGGCTGCTATCTTCCAGCGCAAAGGGTTCACGCAGAACCTCAAGAATACGGTTGATCCGAAGTTCAACCTCAGACAGCGTACAAGATGCGCTGAAGATCAGTAAAAACTCGTCGCCGCTCATCCGTCCGAGAAAATCATCCTGGTCAAGCAAAGCGGCAATACGGGCTGTGACGGCTTTGATCAGCAGATCACCAAACAAATGACCTTTGGTGTCGTTAATGGCTTTAAAATTATCAATATCAATAAAAGCCAATGCCAGATGTTGCCCGCCAGCTTGCTGGTTCAGAGTTGAAACTTTGCGTTCCAGTGTTTCCAGCAACAAAGCCCTGTTGGGTAAACCAGTGAGCGTGTCGTAATAAGCCAGTTTTTCCAGCTCTTGTTTATGCTGAATTTTTTCCGTCACATCAGAAAACAAAGCCAGATAATTCATCACATGGCCATCCGGACCTGCCACAGCACAAATTTTCAGATCTTTGGGAAACAAATGCCCTTGCCGGTGTTTATCCCAGATTTCGCCTTCCCAGCAACCTGTTTGCAGTAATTGTTGCCACAGGCAGGCATAAAACTGTTGGTCGTGTACTCCGGAGCGCATAAAACCGGCAGGTTTACCCAGGGTTTCAGTGCGCGCGTAACCTGTGATCTGGCAAAAAGCCGGATTCACATCGAGGATCAGATTATTGCTGTCGGTAATCATCAGGGCGTCATGGCTTTTGCTGAACATCAGCCGGCCCATGGCGGCATCCAGCATATGACGTGTTTGTGCTGTGAGATCCTGGACAACAGCCTGTACCCTGGCGCTTTCTGTCATATCCTCAGCCGTCAGTGTGACAAAGGCATAAAACAAGTCACCGTTCAAGCGCTGATGTAACCAATAAAACTGATGCCGGCCCTGCGCTCTGGCTTTTGCCAGCATCAGTTTGGCTTTCTCATACGAAGTTTTGCCACAAGGCTGGGTTGCAGGCGACAACTGGGCCGGATGTTGCGGCTTTGTCAGTTGTTGGCCACTGGCCTGAAACAATTGTCTGGCGGCGTCGTTAAATGCCGTGATCTGATCATCACAAAGCAGCAGCACAGCTTCATGCTCAGTTGCATCAAACGGGTCGGGGGCAGGCATCCTTAAGGTGTTGCCATCTGCATAACTTTTCATAAGCGCTCTCTGGTTATTTCTATTTTTAACGGCAGATGTAAGTGCAGTGCTGACAACAACCAAACCTGAGGTGGTATCGCCGTAACTGCTATGGCAATAGCGCGTTATTCTGCTGGGTACAACCAAAGTGGGGTCTTGATGCAGATCAACAAAGCGCCGGAAACTGCTTAAATAACAACCTGTTTGCTGTTGTTGTTCGACCTGCTGTTGTGACAGCTCTGCTGGGGATTGGCCAGTCATACGGCAAGGTTTTATTGTTGTTTTTCCTCCTGTTATTGGCGTTTTTCCGCTGCTGTTTGCTTTTGTCTGCGCTTTAGTTGTGCCTTTTTGTAGGCTCTGCTGCAGATAAACCCAACAACAAACGGAGCTTTGAATGACATCAACTTATCTGCAAACCACCATTAATCTGGTGCTCGGCTGTGCTGTGGTGGCGCTTGGGGTGCAAACCCAAATTCTGCAAAAAGACCAAATCAGTGTGCGTGAGCTCAATGTCGAGCGGCTGAATGTGATGGAACCCACCGGGCATCCACGCCTGGTGCTGGCCAACACAGCCCATGCACCTAAAGCCATTAAACAGGGCAAAGTGGTGTTTGACCCGGGTCAGCGCCCCGGCATGATTTTTTATAACGACGAAGGCACCGAAAACGGCGGTCTCATTTTCCGCGGTAAAAAAGTCGGCGACAAAATTGAACATGGCCTGCATCTGTCATTTGACCGTTATAACCAGGATCAGGTAGTGGCGCTGCAGCATATTGAGCAGGACGGCATGCTCATCGCGGGCCTGAATATTGTCGACCGGCCACAACTGGATTTTGATGTTTATATGCAGCTGGCGCTGGCGGCAGAAAAAGGCGATAAGGCCGCTATTGCGAAGCTGGAAGCACTGGATGTGAACAAAGATGGTTCTGTACATGGCGCGCGCCGGGCTTTTTATGGCACCCTGAACAATAAAGCCATGTTGCAACTCAATGATCCATCAGGTAAAAAACGGATTGAAATGGCAGTCAATGCCAAAGGCGAACCTCAGCTGGTGTTTTATGATGCCAAAGGCCAAGAGATGTTACGTTTACCTGAGCAGAAGGAACTGAAACCATGACCATGGCCGTATCTGCGCCAGTACAGCCAGTAGCACCGCTCTGGCTGCGGTTGGGCAAACCTGTTGTAGGCATGCTGCTGTTTGCCCATTTGTTCTGGTTATATGTGGCGCTGTTGCAAACAGCGCCCGGTGATGCGCTGCATTATTATTTTGACGCGCCCATCTGGCTAACGCTGCAGGGGCTGCTGGCGCTGGCGCTGACCCGCTTGTTGCAGCGGCGTTTGCCAAAAAGGCCAAATCAAAGTGTGCACTACCTGCAAACTTTATTGCTGGGCATGCTGCTGTTTGTTGGCCTGATGACGCTGCTGCAGCAAGGTTTAGAGCAGTTACAGGGCTACTCTTTTTCCGCAACTTTGCTTTTGAAAAACATGCTGATGTACGCGCTGTTGCAGTTATTGGTTGGCGGTTTTGTGTTGTTATTACAGGCACTTAAAGAGCAGCGCCAGCAGGCGGAACAGTTACTGATAGCCGAAAAAAACGCGGCCGAGCAACAACTGCAGCTGCTGCAGCAACAATTAGACCCGCATTTTTTGTTTAATAACCTCAATGTGTTGTCGGCGCTTATTCATAAAAACCCCGATGACGCTGAAGACTTTTTAGCAAAATTTACCGCCATTTACCGTTATCAGTTGCAGCTGCAGGCCACGCCGCTGGTAACGCTGGCACAGGAGCTGGCTTTTGCAAAAGATTATCTGGCGCTGTTAAATCAGCGGTTTGCGAACAGTTATTTGCTGGAGATTGAGCCTGGAAGCATCAGTCCTGACCAACAACTGGTATTGGCAGGCGCATTGCAGCTGGCACTGGAGAATGTGGTGAAACACAACGAAGCAAGCCCTGCAGAACCGCTGCACATTCAGATCCGCGCTGAGGGCGACTTGTTAACTGTCCGCAACACATTAAGGCCAAAGTTATACGCACCTGAATCCACCGGGTTGGGGCTGAAAAACTTACAACAACGGGCCCTGGTGTTATTTAAACGTGATATTCAGGTCACACAACAACAAGGTGAGTTTTGTCTGGTATTACCGCTGAGTGCTTTATAAACAAAGACACAATGGCACTGGTAAACCACAGTATAAAGCGCTGATAAGGTGAAGGTTTTGCAAAAAGAATTGCTGAAAGTATTGCTGATAGAAGATGAACCTCTTGCCGCCGAAAAGCTGGCCGGTTTTATTCAAAGGTACCAGCCAGCGGCTGAAATAGTGGCGGTACTCACCTCAGCGGCCGAAGTGCTGGCCTTTTTTGAGCAGGACGAGCTGCCGCTGTTACAGCTGATTTTTGCCGATATTGAACTTCGGGACGGCGCGGTATTTAAAGCTTTGGCGCAGCTCGATTTGCCTTGCCCTGTTATTTTTACCACTTCTTATGACAGTTATGGCGTGCAGGCATTTTCTCATCAGGCCGTGGGTTATTTACTGAAACCTTTTACTTATAAAGTGTTTAGCGACACGATGGAAAAACTGATGCAGCTAAAAAATAAGTTGCTGGCGCAGGCGGACATAGCACCAGCGTCTGCGGCAACAACACCGGCTGCAGCACAGTCAGTACCAACAACACCCCAGCCCGGTTATCGTCAGCGGTTTTTATTAAAGCAGGGCCAGGGCTTGCAGTTACTGGAAGCGGCCAATATCAGTTGTATCCGCGCTGTAAAAGGTATTTTGCTGGCGCAGGATGAAAAGGGCCAAAGTCTGATGCTCAGTGAAAACAACGTGCAGCAGCTGGCCGAAAGTTTAGATCCAAGCCGGTTTTTTCAGCTCAATCGCAGCGACATTATCCAGATTAACTTTATTGAACGGCTGGAACCTTATGGCAAAGAAAATCTGGCGGTGTATCTGCGCGGCCAGACCGAGCCTTTATTAAGCAGCAAAACCCGCACAGCGTTACTTCGTAAATGGCTGAATAGCTGAACAAAAAGCCCGGCAGTAGCAGGCAGGAAAGCTTTTACTGGCCTGAAACCCGAATTGGCGTATAATGCGCGCCGTGAGTTGGCCAAGACAATCGCTGCCTGCGTAAGCAGGGGGAGGAAAGTCCGGGCTCCACAGGGCAGGGTGCCAGGTAACGCCTGGGGGGCGCGAGCCTACGACCAGTGCAACAGAGAGCAAACCGCCGATGGCCCGGCTTTTTTCGAAAAGCAGGGATCAGGTAAGGGTGAAAGGGTGCGGTAAGAGCGCACCGCGCGACTGGTAACAGTTCGTGGCACGGTAAACTCCACCCGGAGCAAGACCAAATAGGCCCCCTTTGGCGCGGCCCGCGTTGGGGGCGGGTAGGTTGCTTGAGGCGTGCGGTGACGTACGTCCTAGAGGAATGATTGTCGCTCTGGCAACAGAGAACAGAACCCGGCTTAACGGCTGGCTCACACCTCATTTAGAAGGCAGCAGGTAAATTATCTGCTGCCTGGATTTAATAAAAAAACCGGCATCTTTGGATGCCGGTTTTTTTATGTCCTGCAAACTGGGCCGGTTCTGAACTGGCAGGAACAACTTATTGTCTGAACCTGCCGATTTTAGCTGTTAAAACAGGGTATTAGTCTGTTTTGCCTTGCAGGCGGTACTGCCTGCGATAACACCAGATAGCGGCCAGGCTCAGCACACTAAAGCCCATACTGCCACCACCGCCGCCACCTTCATTTGTGTTGGCACCACCGCCGGAAGAACCACCGCCAGATTTTTTATCTGACACTGTGGGGTTGGTGCCAGCCTGAAATTCCTGCAACGCGGTAAAACCATCCTGATCTTTATCCGATGTGGCATCAGCAGCATCCAGCGGGTTTAAGCTGTATTGCACTTCATAACCGTCAGGCATGCCGTCGCCGTCAGTATCGGCCAGGGTTGGGTTGGTTTTATATTTAAATTCATTAAGGTTGCTCAGGCTGTCCTGATCCAGATCTGTGTTGGCATCCGCTAAATCCAGTGGGTTTAAGCGGTACTTCACTTCATAACCATCGTCCATGCCATCCTTGTCGGTGTCGGCAGATTTTGGGTTGGTGCGCAGTTTAAACTCCTCAAGGTTGCTCAGGCTGTCCTGATCCACATCTGTGTTGGCATCCGCGATATCCAATGGGTTTAAGCTGTACTTCACTTCATAACCATCGGTCATAGTGTCGCCGTCGGTATCGGCTTTGGCAGGCTGCGTTTTGTGAATAAATTCTTGCAGATTGCTCAGTTCATCCTGATCCGGATCCAGCTGTGCATCGCTATTGTCCAGAGGGTTCAGCCCGTATTGATGCTCAAATCCATCATGGATGCCATCCTGGTCTGAGTCTGCCCGATCCGGGAATGTTGTGAGTTTTAATTCCTGTAAATTGGTTAATCCGTCATTATCCAGATCGCTTTCACGATCATCTTTATATAAATCAAGCCGGTAGCGCAGCTCGTCGATGTCATCCATGCCGTCATTGTCATCGTCGTTGTCCTGAAAATCTGCAATGCCATCTTGGTCGTGATCAAGCCTGAGTGCTGCTTCCGGGTTCGGACCTACGATAGCTGCGTTGTGAAACAACGATTCCAGGCTATTGCCATTTTGGTGTGTGGCTATATATCTCACCGACGCCAGTGCAGGGCTGTCCGGCAGCTCAAATTCACCACGGTAAACCGGCAGTGAGTTTGCATCTGGAGTGCTGAGCTGCATGGTCAGTGGCCGCCAGGTACCGTGAAAATAAATTTCGGCACTGACTGCATCGGCGTTATCACTGGTGAATTCAAAAAAACCTTTGCCCTGGCTGATTTGTTGTGTGGGTTGCTGGTTAGATCCTATCCGCACCTGATATATCGATAAATCGTTATAGCGGTTGGCGGCAAAGGTTGTCAGTCGGCTAAATGAAGGGGTTGCCTGGTTCAGCAGCGCAGTGGTGTATTTGAGTTCAACATCATAGCGGGTGCAGTTCTTGTCAAAAGTAAAGGATGCTGCGCTCGACCGTTTTACTTCACCTGCATTTTGGTCGCAGCGAAGCAGCGCTGAGTATTCAGCCGGATATTGGGGGGCAGACTCGTGTTTGATGCGGTTGCCATAAATATCCCAATACTGGCCAGCGCGAACATCAAAGCTGGCACCATTGACATGAGCCCAATAACTTGCCCAATGTGGCATCAGGGTCAGAGTTTGCTGTCCTGCCGGATTATTAGTGTGGTTTTTAAGTTCCCGAAAAGATGAGCCGTATTGGCCGTATAAAGAGACTTGAGATGCCCCTTTTTCGCCATAAAAACGCCAGTTGTCACTATAAACGGAATTCATATAATCGTTGGCCGTCATGGAAATAGAAAATTGACCTACGCCGTAATCCGGCTTAAAGGATGGTGCTGTGCCATAAATGCTTACTTTTGCTGATTGATTTGCTGCTATTTCAGCAATCCGATAACCAAGACCTATAGTGCCGTACCGGTCTTCAGGCATAAGATCATCGCTTGTTAAACCACGCAGAATGCTGTAACTGAAGGCAATATATTGGGTAAAGTCGGCAGCTGCTATTTGCGTCACCAGGCGGTTTTGTGTGGTGGCGTCTAACTGGATTTCTGTATTGTTATTTATTTCGCTAAAACGTTGTGTCCAGCTGTAAATCTGAACGTCGTCAGCCGCGGCGCGTTTGTCTTGCCAAAAAGCGGTCATGGCGAGTTGGAATTTATCCGGAATGGGTGAAATAAACAGGGATTGTGGCCCAGTCAGCGTTGGGCCAGGCGCATTACCCCAGCTCGTTTCACCAAGCACACCATACATCTTCAGAAAATATACCGGTTTTGATTGATGCCGGATTTCCAGCGTGTGTATGCCCCCCTTCAAAGCATCGAGCGGAACCGCATTGCCTTCCCTGTCTTTCACCGATGTCAGATTAATTTGATAGCTGGCCAGTGCGGGATCGATCAGCAGCGTTTGTGGTTGGTTAATCAGCTGCTGTTCCTGCAGCACAATACGTGTTTCGTCGCCGATCAAAAATCTGGCAATCACATCATAACTGCCGGCGACCATACGAAGCACAGTATTGCCCCAGGCACTGTTGTTATAAACTTTTTTACCTTTTTCGTTGTAGATCTGCAGCTGCTCAATAAAGTGGGGGCTGCTGATTTTGACCGGATGGTAAGCCAAGAAAGCCATTGGCAAACGATAGGTTATTTGTTCACTGCGGATACTGAGTGACAGATCTTCAAGCACAGAGTTATTGGCAGGTTGTTGATAAATAGATGTATTTACAGTCAGTTGCAGCTGAATTTCCAGACGGGCACCACCGGCAATAGTGACAGTGCCTGACGGGGTCATGGTTAAACTGACCCCTGCAGGTAACTCAGGTTGTTCCAGTGTGACTGTGTTGCTGCTGGCCGAGGTATTTTGTACAACCAAGGTTTTTTGCTGTTGCCACAAGGACTGATTGGTATCGAGTTTGCCAAAAGAAATGGATTGTGGGCTCAGAGTCAGGTTGGCGCTGGCTGCGGCCAACACATCTAAACGTCCGCTGCCTTGCAGCAGGATACTTTGCTGTAAATCTTTGCTGCTATTAACCAGCAGTGATTTAATTGCATCCGGTGTGCGGTTATTATCTTGTTGTTTTAATAAAGCTGCTGCGCCTGCTACATGAGGTGCTGCCATGGATGTACCGCTTTTCTCCTCAAACAAACCATTGGGCATGGTTGAATTGATATAGCTACCAGGGGCGGCTAAATCAGGTTTCAGTACCAGGTCGCGATCTCCAGGGCCTCTGGAGCTAAAATCGGCGATGTTGTCATCAAAATCACTGGCGGCCACGGTAATAGCCAGTTCGGCATTACCCGGAGTGCCCAGTGCATCGTAGGCTTCACCATCGTTGCCGGCGGCAACCACCACAACTATGCCCGCTTTACTGGCATTATTGGCGGCTATGGTTAAAGGGTCGTCCGAACTGCCTGGCCCACCTAAACTTAGGTTGACGATATCCAGCGCATCTTTGGTCAGTGGGTTTTGGTCCGGATCGGCCGAACGTTCTAAAGCCTGAATCACATAGCTGGTTGGGCAATAATAGTCACAAACCTGATACGCATATAAAGTGGCTTCCGGTGCCACCCCTTTTACAGTGCCATGACCGGCAATAATGCCGGCTACATGAGTACCATGGCCGTCAGTGTCGATGGGGTCAGCGTCGTTATTGTAAAAATCATAACCGCCGGCCACTTTGCAGTCCTCACCAAAACAACCGCCTAAATCCGGGTGGCTGTAGTCGATACCGGTATCCAAAACACCTACTCTGACACCCTTGCCGGAGAGTGTGGTGCTGTTGTTATCTTTCAGTGCCCAGGCTTTGTCAGCCTGGATCAGTGGAATAGATCTGTTGCGGTATAACTTCAGTTCACGGTCGGCATGTACTTTTTTAACCTGAGGCAAAGCGGCAATTTTGCTTATATCAGCCGGATTGGCCGACACTATCATGCTATTGAGCAGCAGGCTGGTGCTGGCATGCACGTCGCTTATCAGCTGGTCCTGCAACAGTTGCTGTGACAGTTGTTGTTGTTCAGCCTTCAGCTGATTTTCGGCCTGCAGCAATAAAGGAGCAGCTATTTGTTGCATGCCGGATAAGTTGTTGTGCTGTTGTAAGCGTGGTAATACGGCTTTACCTTGCAATTCAATAATATATTTTTGCGTGCCATTCGCTGCAGCGTGGACCAGTTCACGTTGAAGACTGCCATCTGGCCGCTGGATCAGCCGATAGCTGTTGTGATCCTGGTTGCTGAGATCTGCTGAGCCTGGCAGCGTGCCGGCTGTGGCCAATGTGATAGCCAAACTGATGCTAAACGATAAATAACGAAATAACACCTGATGCTCCTTGCGTGGGTGAGTGGCCCTGTTGTGCTTGGAATGGAATAAGCAAAAAACAGTCGATGCTAACTGACCAAATCAAATTGGTAAATCAGTTAAGTAACAAAATTTTTACTCAATACTTGCTTTTATCCTCCATGTACCCCCTTAAGAACTTTTTGCGTACTGAAACCTGGGTGGCAGGGCGCACAAGCCGTTGTTTTTATGACGTTGTTATGGACTTGTTTAAACGCTGTTTTTTTGCGCAAAAAAGTTGCCCAGCCGCGATATTTTCCACTGTGCAGATGTACCTTTGTTGCAGACTGTGCTGTTATTAGGGCTCATCTTATGGTGATTTTTGTTTTGCCCATCCTGAGGCATAAAATCTATGTTACTGAAAGCTCACTTATTTTTGCTGATGTTTTGTTCTGCAATCTGCAGCGCTGCTGAGCTTTCCATGTTATGGCTGGCTGACAACGATCTGCAGGCCAGCAACACACATAAAAAGCTGGCCGTGGATGTCAATGGCTCGACCTTGCAGGCGCTGCGTCAGGGCTTGCCCGAGCTTGCAGTGAAAACCCTGGTGGTGAATACACCCAGAGCCATGGCGTTGTTAAAGTCAGAGCCCAATGCCTGCGCCGGCAATAAAATTGTATCTGCCGACAGGTTGCAGCACGCAGTGGCCAGTCAGTTACCTCAGGTAGTTTTTCCGGGGTTCAGGCTTTTTGCCTTAAAAGACTCAGCCACTGCCCGCCTGCTGACCGAGCTGAAAAACGCAGAAGGTAAAGTGAGCGTTCAGCAGCTGCTTGAGCAAAATCAAAGCGCGCGGTTTGCCATTGTAGGTGGGCGTAATTACGGTGCGGCTTTGGATGCGCTGATGCGCGATCCGCAGTATCAGCAGCGTTTTTGGCAACGCCATGCCAGCGATCTGGCCGGCGGTGTCATTCAGATGTTGCAAAGTGGCCGTGTTGAACTGTTGATTGAATATCCGAATGTGGTGCAGCACAACATACTTAATCAACCCAAAAAGCAACATGGCACAGCAGAACTTATCAGCCTGCCGCTGGTGGAGTCGCCGGAAGTGTTATTGGGCCATATTTTATGTGCCAAAACGCCGAAGGGACAACAACTGCTGGCGGTACTGGAGCAGCAACTGGCGCTGGCAAGCCAAACCGAAGCTTATTTACAGGCGCATTTGCAGTGGTTTGATCCATCCTCTCATGCTGAAGTCAGGCGGCTTTACAACCAGGTGTACGGCACCCATTTTTAAGTTGCACTGACTGTTGGTTTGGCGATTTTTCCTGCCGTTACTCTCTGCGTAAAAATGCCTCTTTACGATAAAACGCCCGGCGCGGGCGACCAATCCCCGTTGGTCACAATTGGTTGCAATTTATCTTCCGCTTGTCCCAACCTTTTCTGGGAATTCAACGACAACTGCATATACTCCGGCCATTCGCCCTCTGGAATACCTTAGTGATGAACCTGACCCGCGCCAGTTGTAAAAATCCGGCTGCCACCGTGGTGGTGGTTATTTTGATCCTGTTATTTGGTTTGTTGGCTATGGCAAAACTGCCGGTACAGTTGCTGCCTGATTTAGACCGGCCACAAATTTTTATCAACAATGGCTGGCGGGCAGCAGCACCGCAGGAAATGGAAGCCACCATTATTGAGCCGCAGGAAAACACCTTACGCAATGTGCCTGGTGTGGTGGAAATTCAGAGTAATGTTGGCCCTGGTTTTGGCTCTATTGCTCTGACCTTCGAAGTGGGGCAGGACATGCAGCGCGCTATGCTGGATGTGATCAACGCGCTGAATCAGGCGCCGCCAAGGCCCAGAGAAGCGGCAGAGCCGGTGATTAACGTGGGCAGCGGCCGCGGTAATGTGGCTTCTATTCTGATCAAACAAATGGCGCCCGATGCACCTGATGATTTCAGCCCTTATTTAAAGTTGATCCGCGATAACGTCGGGCCCAGATTGCGGGCTATTTCCGGTGTATCCAATGTAGAGCTGGCGTCTGACTTGCCCAAAGAGCTGCATATCACTTTTGACCCTTACAAAATGGCCGCCCTTGGCATCAGCATTGAACAAATTCAGCAAAGTATTAACCGTAGCAGCAATGTGTCAGGTGGTTTTGCCGAAGTAGGGCGTCGCCAGTACACAGTGCGTTTTGAAGGCCAGTTTGATGCACAAAGTTACGGCCGGATGATTATTTCCTACAACCAGGGCCGGCCTGTGTATCTGGCAGAAATTGCCCAGGTGGAAGTGGGTTACCCAGAAGTGCCGGGTTTTACCAAAAGAAACGGTTTACCCGCGTATTACCTGACGCTGGAACGTGGTGAAAACTCCAACACTGTGGCCATTCTGGATGAAGTGAATAAAGCCATTACCGAGCTAAACCGCGATGTGCTCGCCGCCAAAGGGCTGGAAATGGAGCTCAGTTTTGACGCTTCGGTGCATATCCGCCGGGCTATTGCGCTGGTGAACTCGAATTTATGGCTGGGGGTGGCGCTCAGTTTACTGATCCTGTTTGCGTTTTTACGCGGGGTCAAAGCCACTTTGTTAATAGGCCTCAGCATTCCGGTGTGTTTGCTGGTGGCTTTTATTATGTTGCAGGCCTTTGGCCGCAGTTTAAATGTGGTGTCGCTGGCGGGCCTGGCTTTTGCCGTTGGCATGGTGCTGGATGCAGCCATCATAGTGCAGGAAAACATAGTGCGGTTGCAGCAGCAAGGCATGGGATTGCTGCTGGCGATAAAAAAAGGCACGGCTCAGGTCAAAGGAGCATTATTTGCGTCCACTGTGACCACAGTGGCGATTTTCCTGCCGGTGCTCTTTATGCAAGGGGTGGAAGGCCAGCTGTTTTATGATTTGGCGTTAACGCTGGCGGTGGCAGTGTCTGCTTCGATGCTGGTGGCGCTGACGGTGATCCCGGTGGCCTCTATGCTGTGGTTTAAACAGCTGGATGCCAAACCAGACCCTTTATTACCACTGTGGCACTGGCTCAGTGACAAAGTGACTTTATGCACCGGTTCGTTAAAAAAAGCACTGGGCTGGACCCTGCTGCTGGTGCCGGGCAGTTTATTGCTGATTCACCTGTTGCTGCCCAAAGCCGACTTTTTACCTCAGGCCAATTCCGACGGCATTTTTACCGGTTTTACCCTGCCGCCTGGGGGCAATATTAAAGTGTTGGAGCAGGAAATTGGTCAGCTGTTGGTGCAAAGGTTAAAACCTTATTATCAGGATAAAAAATATCCGGCCATTAAAGGCTACAACATGTCGATGTTTCCGGCTTTTAACGTGTTGTTTATCTACCCGGAAGACCCCCGTGCTGTTGACGATATGCTGACCTTATTGCGCACCGAAATTTTAAAAGACTTGCCCGATACCACGTCGTTTAGCTTCCGGGCGTCCTTGCTGAACTTCGGTTTTAACTCGGGTCGTGAGTTGTATCTGGATTTTCAGGGCCCTGACAGTGAGCTGCTGATGCAACAGGCTGCTGCCGCCATGGCGCTGGTGCAGGACAAAATTCCGGGCGCCAATGTACAGGCGCAACCAGGGCTGGCGCAAAATCAGCCGGAACTGAAAATTTTGCCCGATGAAATGAATATTGCCAAAGCCGGTGTCGACCGTTTTACCGTGGCCAATGCAGTGCGCGCCATGACAGACGGTATTTATGTCGGCGAGCAGTTTGACGGCAACGAACGGATGGATATTATTCTGCGTGCTATTCCCTGGACTAGCCCTGAGCAGCTGCAGGCGATGCCGCTTTACACCAGTCAGGCCGGGGTGCAGACCATAGGTCAGCTCACCAGCTTGCAACGCACAGTGGGACCGACCAATTTGCTCCGGGTAAACGGGCTTCGTACTGTCAGTTTACAAATCAGTCCGCCGGCGGACATGGCGCTGTCTGATGTGATGGCGATTTTGCAGCAGGACATAGTGCTGCCACTGCGCCAGCAACTGGGTGATGATTTAACTATTGGCTTTCGTGGCAGTGCCGACCGGCTGGAAGCGGCCATTAGCACTATGGCGCTGAACTTTACTATTGCGGTATTTATCCTGTTTTTGCTGATGGCCGCTTTGTTTAAATCAGTCAAAGCCAGTTTGCTTGTGGTGCTGACCATGCCTATGTCGTTATTAGGTGGCGTGGTTGCGCTGAAGCTGTTGAATGTATTTACCTTTCAGGCGCTGGATTTACTGACCATGATAGGTTTTATCATTCTGCTGGGGTTAGTGGTCAACAACGCTATTTTGCTGGTTGAGCAATACCGTGACAGTCAGGCCACAGGCTTAAATCCGGCACAAGCCATTCGTGAAGCGGTGCAGGTGCGGGCCAGACCCATTTATATGAGTACCCTGACCAGTATTTTTGGCATGTTGCCGCTGATGCTGGTGCCTGGTGTCGGCAGTGAAATCTACCGTGGTCTTGCCACTGTGATAGTGGGTGGTATGACCTTCAGTGCCATTTTTACCTTAATTCTGATGCCTGCGCTGCTGTATTTAAGCAGCTGGCAGCGCAGCACAACCCCAATTGCTGAAACAGGAGCGATGCAACATGTTTGTGAATAACCAGACCTTGTCCAACAGCAAAACGCGGCCACAACACTTTCAAAGCAACTGGCATGTTGCACTCTTTGGCCTGGTATGGCTGGCCGGTGGTTTTGCCGGTTCACTGCAGGCTAATGAAACAGCGGCAAAAGTGGTGAGTGTGGCGCCGGTGCAAAGCCAGTTGATCAGCCCGCAAATGATGGTGTCGGGTCAGGTTTATAGCCGTTATCAGTCCAATTTAAGTGCCGGCGTTGACGGCAGGCTGGAATGGATTGCCGAAGCAGGGCAACAGGTGGCACAAGGTGATGTGCTGGCCAAACTGGATCCAACACCGTTAACGCTGCGCAAAAACGAGCTGCAGGCGCAGTTAAAAAGATCACAAATTAATGCAGCCAGACTGGATAAAGAGCTGGCGCGGTTAAAAACTCTGGTGGCCAAACAGCTGATTTCACAAACCCAGCTGGATCAGGTACAGGCAGACCGTGATTTAGCACTGGCCGATGTGGAGCTCAACCGAGCTTCACTGGCGCAGGTGCAGGATCAGCTCAGCCGTGCTGTGGTCACTGCACCTTTTGCCGGTGTCGTCAGTCAGCGTCATCATCAAAAAGGCGAAGAAGTCAGCCGCAGCGAAACCTTATTGCAGCTGGTGAGCCTGACCGATCTGGAAGTGCGGTTATTTGCGCCATTAGCTTATGCCGCTTTTATTCAGCCGGGCCAGCAGTTGCAGGTGTATCAGCAGCAAGGCCAGACGCAGTTGCAGTTAAGTTCAGTGATCCCGGTGTCTGATGTACGTTCCCAAACTTTTGAAGCCAGGCTGGCGGTCACTGCTGCCGATGCCAACAACTTCTCAGTGGGTCAACTGGTCAGTGTGGCCTTGCCAACCGCCAGTGCCAGCTTAAGCACTGTGGTGCATCGTGACGCTTTAGTGCTGGGTAAACAACAGCATGCGGTATTTTTGGTGCAGCCAAACAAAGAGGGCGGCCCACAGGTCAAACGGCTGACGGTGGAGCTGGGCCAGGAGCAGGGTGAATGGTTACAGGTGAAGGCTGCAGTAAAAACCGGTGACCAGCTGGTGGTGCGTGGTGCCGACACACTCAAAGACGGTGACAAAGTTCGGGTGTTAAGCGAAGCCGAATTTGCACTGGCAAAAAGTAAATCAACTGCTGACACTGTGGCTTTATAGCAGGGTTGCTGCGGCTGACTTTGTCAGTGTAAAACTGCGTTGATACTGCCTTAACAAGAGCTGTCAGCCGGTGTTTTGGCTCAGACAGCGGCAAGACAGCGTTTCGCTGTTCAGCCAGCTGTCTGGCGTCTGCATTTTATTCTGTACTATGGCAGCAAGCAGATCTTCCGAGCTGCTGCAGGCCGGGCCGCTTGCATAAGGCCCACTGTAGTGAAGTTGTTGATCTTTCAAATAAATCACCATAGGAGTTGCTGGCACCGTGACGCCGGCAGCGCGAAGCTCTGCGGCGCTCAGATAAAGTTGCAGCAATGGTTGTTGCAATGCTTGCTGCGCAAAACGGCCTTGCAAGCTTTGAATATGCGCCAGCGCTTGTTGCGTGCAGGGGCAGTTTTCGTCCAGTACATGCAGCAGCGTGGCCGCGCCATTTTGTGGTTCGATCAGCCTGTTGAGCTGCGGCAGTTGTTGCAGCTGTTGTTGCAGCTGTCGCGTTGGATCAAACTCGCCATAATAGGCGTTGCCGGTTTGAAACAACAACCAGGAGGTGCCTGTAACCCACAGGATAAAAATGCACCAGCCGACCCAAAGTTTGCTCAAGATGGCTGACCCTGACTGAATCTGTTGGCTTCTTCGGTGAGTACAGTGGTAATACGGCTGACGGTGTCGGCATTGTGTAACACTTGCTGGCCTTGTGCTGTCTGGGCTTCTGTCATTTGTGTCAGTTGCGAGATACTGGCGGCAATATGACTGCTGGCTTCGTCCTGTTCGTTCAGCGCCTGAGTCATGGCGGTAGCGGCTTCTACCACGGCGTTGGCCTGCACACTGATGTCTTGTAAGGCGGTATCACTTTGTTTGGCAAAATCTACTGTTGTGCTGATTTGCTCCAGACATTGATCAACCGCCTGCACTGATTCGGCGCTGCTTTGTACCAGCCGGCCAATCATGTTTTTAATTTCTGCTGTAGAGCCATGAGTGCGGGACGCTAAAGTACGGACTTCGTCTGCAACCACGGCAAAACCACGGCCTTGCTCACCGGCGCGCGCCGCTTCTATAGCGGCGTTCAGTGCCAGTAAATTGGTTTGTTCGGCAATACTCTGGATCACTTCCAGCACTGTGCGGATTTCACTGGTCGATTCGGCCATACCGTGCACTTTTTGTTTGGAACTTTGTAGCTGGCCGGTCAGACTGTCGATAGCCGCGATAGTGGCGCTGACTGTTTGGCGGCCGCCCCGGGCAGAACTTTGCGCCTGTCTGGCAAGCTGCAGCATTTGCTCGGACAGTTGCACCGCCTGATTAATACCATCTGACATGCCCCTGCTGGCGTTGTTGATTTTTTCTACCTCAGCCAGTTGCCTGTGCATAATGGTCGATAAGGCTGTGCCTTCTTCCAGCAGTTCAGTCGACTGGGCTTTAAGCTGCTGCGCCGACGCATCAATGGTGCTGACGGTGTTTTGCAGTGTGTGCAGCACCCCATTAAATTTGTGGATAAGCTTCGAGTTGATGTCGCGTGCACGGCTTGAAATCAGAATTTTATGATCTTTAGTCAACAATGCGTCTGTCACATCAAACAGCGCCTGACCTTCCATGCCTTCTCTTAAACTGCGTTTGCAAATGACGATCAGCACTGCTGCTTCCACCACCACATATAACGCATGGATCAGCACTGTCAGCAGATTGGCGTCTTGTTGTGGTACCAGATAAACCGCAGCGCCGTCAAATTGCAGGTACATAAATAACAAATGGTGAACGGCGATAGTGACAGCAGCCGCCAGAATGACTTTCCAGCAGCGAAAGGCAATCAGCACAGCCAGCAACACAAAAATGCCAAAATGCACTTCGGTCTTGCCCATTGACTGGTGAATATGGAGGGCACTGAAAAACATAAAACTGATGCCATAACTCAGTCTTGACAACAGCTGGTCGCCAAAAGTGCGGTACAACAGATAAGGCACCAGCGCGGATGGAATGCCCACCAACAAAGCGGGCCACCAGCTTTGATGCAGACTGGCCAGCATCAGGGCCATCAGCAACAGGAAAAGATTGACCAGATTGGCGATAAAAAACGCCTGGGTGCGAAATGCAAGCTGGAACGATGTCATGAAAACCTCAATAAATCCAAAGCAATCCTTGCTTTAAAGCAATTAGGACAGCACCTGATTTTGGCAACATCGCCGCCGGAGCTGGCCTCAGGTTACGGACTTAGTTTAGCTTTGGATCTCCAGTGCGTTTTGTTTTAAATCATCCTTATCGGCAATAACAGGAACAAACGTGGCTGCTTGCGAACTAAAAGCCAGTTGCAGTGCTGAGCTTGCTTGCACACAACAACTCAAAATTTCATGGCTGGCCACAGCAAATTCGGGTGTCAGTACGGTTTTACACTGACCCGACTTTAATGTCAGCCGGCACTGGCCACAGGAGCCACCGCGACAGTCATAAGGCACAGCGATGCCCGCACCAAGCAGGGCGTCTAACACTGAAGGGTAACCCGCACTCTGGGCGCTACGACCTTCCAATTCAATGAGATGATTTTCTGTACTCTGATTTGCTTTAAAAAGCTCGTAATAACAATGCTTTACTCCGGCTGCCTGCAGCTGCTGCAACAGTTCTGTCACCATCTGCGCCTTGGCACAGAGATAAAATTCCGAGTTTGTTGTTGTATGCGCCAGCAACAAAGCGGCATCAATACGGCCGCGCCTGCCTTGCCAATCTGGGCTGGCCTGGCTTAACACAGGTATAAATTCCAGGTTGGGCAAGCGGCGCAGCATAGGCCACAGAGCTAAGTCTGCTTCGGTTCTGGCCTGCAACCACAACTGCACAGGCCGGCGCTGGCGCAGCAGCTGCCATAACATCGCGAGTAGCGGCGTAATGCCAATACCACCGGCTACCAGCACCACAGGGCGCTGTGCTTGTGGCCAGAGCCAGGCTTTGAAGTGGCTGAACAAGGCTTGGCGCAAGGTAAAGTGCCCTTTGGGATAACTGCATAGCAGCCTGTCGCCAATATGAAGATCTGACCACAAGGCCTGACTTAACCGGCCCTGGGGTTCTGCTTTTACCGCCAACTGATAATAACGCCGCTGGCTGCAGTCGCTTGTGATTGAATAAGCCCGGCTTACTTTAGTGCCCGATAAATCCAAAGCTTGCAGCAACAAATGCTGGCCGGCTTTGGCTGTTGGCAGCAGTTTGCCTTCTGGGTGACGCAACCAGATTTTGACAATATTACCCTGACGTTTGAGCCGGCAGACCTGCAGCTGCTGGCGATATTGCGCCCGCTGTTGCTGTTGGCGGCGCAGCCACGAGCGCAGCAGGCTGTAACTTAAATAACAGCTTAATAAGGCAATACACAGATATAACGGCAGTTGGGCAGGCATAAGGATCCCCAAAAAAATGCCGGGCTATTTTATCTGATAGCGGCAATATTGCAATTGAGAATTGTTATCATCTTTTGGTGTAAGTACTTACTCACCCTTTATGCATCGATTTGATTGGTTTTTACCGTCCGGGTTCGAGATGACTGTGCTTTGTGCTCACCGCGTTTTTGGATAACCACATCATGCAGTCATCACAGAGCTCAGCGGATCCCAGAGATTGGCAACAGCACTGTTTATGTTGAGTGACAACTGTTTAGTTCTGCAGTTGCCAAGGATGTGGATCTTGGCAGCGAACAACTGCGGAAGCTGTGGCTTTGTCTAAACACAACACAGTCTGAGGGAGCATCTGAAAACTTCAATGCAATCTTATTGATTTATTTAAATTTATTGATCCAGGTTTGATCGTCGATCTGCATAAACCGCGCGCTGAATCAGCTGGCATGAAGTTTTGCCGCTGCCCGCTCAGCCTGTCTTCCAGGCGCATCAGCATTGCAATATTAGCCTGAGGCTTCACTGCCGGCTTTGCTGTTTTGCGGATACCACCCGTCGGATCCAACAGCTGATTTTCTGTGACTGATTGCCGCTGTGATCAAGTGGGTTACGCGAGACTTTTCTCGTGCTGCTCAGCAATCTGCACCACTTTTTCCCACTTTTTTTGTCAGTTCAGCGCCAAGCCGCGTCGTTATTGGATCTTTATCGATCACTGAAGTGGGGTTTTACCTTGACAATGCTGAATTCTGCGCCATAAACTGTATCATTGTGGAGATTAGTGGGTAATTGTGGATCTTTTCAGGATCTAATTACAACAAAGTGGGATCAACATGTTTCGTGGATCATTTGCTCTGAGCCTGGATGACAAAGGCCGGTTGACGCTGCCAACGCGTTACCGCGATAGCCTTTTGTCTGAAAATGGCGGTGCGCTGATCTGCACTATCGATCACAAAGATCCCTGCCTGCTGCTGTACCCGCTGTCTGAGTGGGAAGAAATTGAAGAAAAGCTGAAAAAGCTGTCGAGCTTTAATCCACAGGAACAACGTCTGAAAAGGTTGTTATTGGGTCATGCCACTGACTGTGACATGGACAAAAACGGCCGTATTTTGTTACCCGCCACCCTGCGTGAGCACGCCCATTTAACCAAAAGCCTGCGTTTAGTGGGCCAGCTGAATAAGTTTGAAATTTGGGATGAAGAAACCTGGCACCGCCGGGTGGCCGAAGACATGGCAGTTGAGCAGGAAATGGCAATTGCCGGTGATGCTGAACTGTCAGAACGATTACAGGATTTGTCATTGTGAGCAATCAGCAAGCCCATATTTCCGTCTTGCTGCACGAAGCGATTGACGGTCTGAATATTCAAGCCGATGGCATCTATCTGGATGGCACTTTTGGCAGGGGAGGGCACAGCAGTGTCATCCTGAGCAAACTGTCGGATAAAGGCCGGTTGTATGCGATAGACCGCGACCCACAAGCCATTGCTGCAGCTCAAAAATTTGCTGATGATGCCCGTTTTCATATCAGCCATACCGCTTTTTCTGAACTGGCCACAGTGGCAGAACAACAGGGCATCAGCGGTCAGGTCGACGGTATTTTGCTGGATTTAGGGGTGTCTTCACCTCAGCTCGATGATGCCGACCGTGGTTTTAGCTTTATGCGTGATGGTCCACTCGATATGCGGATGGATCCAAGCTCCGGTATTTCCGCCGCTGACTGGCTGGCCAAAGCCGATGTGGAAGACATTACTTTTGTGCTGCGTGAGTACGGCGAAGAAAAGTTCGCCTGGAAAATCGCCAACGCTATTGTCAATAGCCGTGACACTCAACCGTTAAAGCGCACCAGCGAGCTTGCTGCGTTAATTGCCGCCACAGCGCCAAAAAGTTTTAAAGAGAAAAAACACCCGGCGACGCGCAGTTTTCAGGCGATTCGCATTTATATCAACAGCGAGCTGGAGCAGGTAAAAACTGCATTGGACGCTGCGCTTGCGGTATTAAAACCGGGTGGACGGCTGGCGGTGATCAGCTTCCACTCGCTGGAAGACAGGTTAGTGAAACAATTTATGCGTCAGCACAGCAAACCGGCCCCTGTGCCTAAAGGTTTACCGCTGACGGAAGATCAGCTGCGTCAGCATTTGCCGCTGAAACTGATTGGCAAAGCCATTATGCCTTCAGATGCTGAGTTGGCCGCTAATCCAAGAGCACGCAGTGCCGTGCTGCGTATTGCGGAGAAACAGGCCAAATGAGCAGCATCAAATTAAACAAACTGATAGTGCAGGATATTGCCAACCACAAACTGGTGCTGGTGATGCTTGTGCTTTGTATAGGTTCGGCGCTGGCCGTGGTGGAATTTACTCACTTAAACCGGCAGCTCACCATCAATCAGGACAAATTATTTCAACAACGTGACGCGCTGGAAATGGAATGGCGCAATTTACTGGTAGAACAGCGGGCTTTGTCTGAACACAGCCGGGTTGAAGAGCTGGCACAACAGCAGCTCCAGATGGTTCGACCATTGGGTCAGCAGGATATAGTGGTAGACGAACCATGAGCAGAACAGTAAAACAGGCCAAAAACCGCAAACACCCGACAGTGATCAGCTGGCGTTTTGCTTTTGTAGTGTTGTCCTTGTCAGCGGTATTTTTTGGCCTGGTGGCCCGTGCAGCTTATTTACAGGTGATTGACCCCGACATGCTGGTAGAGCAAGGCGATCGCCGCTCGTTAAGGGTGAAGTCGGACGAAGTACTGCGTGGCATGATTTTAGACCGCAACGGCGAAGAGCTGGCGGTTAGTGTGCCTGTTGAGTCTGTGTACGCCGACTCTAAAGTAATTATTCAGGCCAATGCGAAAAATGACAGCCGCCGCTGGCACGCTTTAGCAGAAATGCTGCAGTTAAAACCGGAAGAGCTGACGCAAAAAATCGCCACAGATCCGAAAAAACGTTATGTCTATCTGCAGCGTCACGCCAGTCCAGCCACTGTCGATTACATTCGCAAGTTAAAAATCCCCGGTATTTATTTTAAGCAGGAATCACGGCGTTATTACCCGTCCGGTGAAGTGGCTGCCCATATCCTTGGTTTTACCAACGTGGACGACCACGGTGTGGAAGGTGTAGAGCGCCAGTTTGACCAGCTGCTCAAAGGCACAGCCGGCCGTAAAGTGATTCGTAAAGACGCCAAAGGCCGTGAAATTGAAGTGCTGGAGCAAACAGACGCCACAGCGTCACGCAATTTGCAGCTCAGTATCGACCAGCGTATTCAGGCGGTGGCCTATCGTGAGCTGAAAAAAGCGGTGCTGACTTTTGGTGCCACATCAGGCTCAGTGGTGGTGGTGGATGTACACACAGGCGAAGTGCTGGCCATGGTGAACAGCCCTTCTTACAACCCGAATAACAAAAAAGGCACGGCCATTCACAAGTTCCGTAACCGTGCTATTACCGACACTTTTGAACCAGGTTCGACAGTCAAACCTTTACCTGTGCTGGCGGCGCTGGAAAACGGCACTGCAGATTTGAATACCATTATCCCAACAGGTTATGGCCCTATTATGGTCGGCGGTGGCCGGGTGCAGGACGTGACAGGCAATGGTGATCTGGATTTAAAAGGCATTATCCGCCGTTCCAGTAACATTGGTGTGACCCGTCTGGCGCTGAATATGCCACACGAAGACTTATTAAAAATGTATTACAACATGGGACTGGGTGAAGACACTGGCTTAGGTTTGCTCGGTGAAAGTGCCGGTCAGCTGCGCGAACGCGCCCGCTGGTCTGAGCATGAAAGAGCCACTTTATCTTTTGGTTATGGTCTGTCTGTGACTGCAGTGCAGCTGGCACGGATTTATGCCGCCATCGGCAACGGTGGTGTAGTACGTCCTTTAACCATTTTAAAAACCGACAATCCACCACCGGGTGAGCGGGTGATTGCCGAACACAATGCCGATGCTATGGTGGAAATGTTAGAAGCAGTGACCGAAAAACGGGGTACAGCAACCCGTGCCAAGGTGCCTGGCTACCGCGTAGGTGGCAAAACCGGTACAGCGAAAAAGGCCATTGCCGGTGGTTATGGCGATGACTATATCGGCTCATTTGCCGGCATAGGCCCTATTTCCCAACCCAGGTTGGCTTGTGTGGTGATTATTAATGAACCCAGCGGGGATTATTATGGTGGTGGCGAGGTGGCGGCACCTGTCTTTAGTGCCGTAATGGGAGCAGCAATGCAGCTGCTCAACTTGCCGCCGGATGGCAATGACAGTCGCATCACTAAAGTGGCCGGAGGTCCAGATGCAGGTTAACCGGCTCGAACAATGGTTATCTCCCTTTAAAGCGACTGTCGAAGGACAGTCGCTTTGTGCGTTAGAAAACAGGCCACAAATTGCGGCCATGGCAAACTTGTGTGTGAACAGCCAGCAGGTAAAAGCCGGTGATGTGTTTCTGGCTATTGCCGGTGTGTCCGGTCATGGCAACAGGTTTATCGAAACTGCGCTGTTACAAGGCGCTGCGCTGGTACTGACCGATGTGTTGCTGCCGGAGCAGGCACAGTTACAGCAGGACGCGCGGGTGTTGTTATGGCCGGATTTGCTGGCGCAGTTGCCGGCAGTGGTCAGTGCTTTTTATCAGCACAGCGCGGCAAAACTTGAGCTGGTGGGCATCACAGGCACCAACGGTAAATCCAGCACCGCTATTTTTGTCAATCAGTTAAGCCGCTTGCTGGGTGAAAAAGCCGCTGTCATTGGCACCTTAGGTTATGGTGAATTTCCGGCCTTTACGCCACTTCAGAACACCACACCGCATCTGGTTGATTTACATCGTATTTTTAACGGTTTTGTTGAGGCTGGCTGCAAAGTGGCGGCAATGGAAGTATCGTCGCATGCCTTAGTGCAGCAGCGGGTGGCCGGGCTCAAATTTGCGGTGGCTGTGTACACCAACTTAAGCCGGGATCATTTAGATTATCACGGCACTATGCAGGACTATTTTGCTGCCAAAGCGCTGCTGTTTACGCCGGAGCTTGCCAAAGCGGCCGTGATTAATGTCAGCGACGACTATGGCAAACAACTGGTGGCCACCACAGCATTGCCCGCGCTGGTGTACGGCAGGCTTTCTGACTGCACCGGTTTTACCCGTTATCTGGCTTATGATGCGCTGCAGGCCGACGGTCATGGTTTTCGCTGCACTTTGCACAGTCATCTGGGGCAGTATCAGCTGCATATTCCGCTCTTGGCAGAATTTAACGTGCAAAATGTGCTGGCCGCTATGGGCGCGCTGGTGCTCTTGGGTCATGCCTTGCCGGATATCATCGACGCTGTAGCCCGATTACTGCCGGTGCCAGGCCGGATGGAGCAGTGGCAGTTCCCGCAGGAAGTGACGCTGGTGGTGGATTACGCCCATACCCCGGATGCGCTGCAACAAAGTTTAGTGGCGCTGCGCCAGCAATGCCGTGGCCATTTATGGTGTGTGTTTGGTTGTGGTGGTGACAGAGATAAAGGCAAACGACCTTTAATGGGACAAATCGCCGAACAATACGCAGATCATGTTATCATTACCGCCGACAATCCCCGCACTGAAGCTGTGTTAGATATCTGCAATGATATTGCCGCCGGTATGGTGACCGGTGCCAACTGCCAAATTGAAACTGACCGCGAATCTGCCATTAAACTGGCACTGATTGAAGCTCATCAAGGCGATATGATCCTGGTGGCCGGCAAAGGCCATGAGGCTTACCAGATCATTGGCACCCAGGTGCGGGATTACGACGAACGTAAATTTATCAGTAGTTTATTGGCGGAGATGTGCCGATGATCAGCTTAACAATGTCTGAAATTGCCAGCGCCACCCAGGGGCGTCTGGTCGGTGCTGATATCAGCATCAAACAGGTCAGTACCGACAGCCGCAATATCAGTGCGGGTGATTTATTTATTGCGCTTAAAGGTCCGAATTTTGATGGCCATCAGTTTATCAGCGACGTGGTGCAACAAGGCGCAGTGGCCGTGGTGGTGGAACAAGCTCAGCCACAATGCACTGTGCCTCAGCTGGTGGTGGCTGATACCAAACTGGCGCTGGGCGCGCTTGGTGCTCTGGTTAAAGCAAAATTATCTTTAAAATCAGTGGCTGTTACCGGCAGTGTTGGCAAAACCACAGTCAAAGAAATGATGGCGGCTATTTTGTCGCGTATTGGCAATGTATTGGCTACAGCCGGCAATTTTAATAATGAAATTGGTGTGCCGTTAACGCTGCTGCGGTTAGAACCCCAGCATAACTATGCCGTGATGGAGCTCGGTGCCAATCATCTGGGTGAAATTGCCTATACCACCTCTTTGGTTAAACCCGATGTGGCGATGATCACCAATGTGGGTGCCGCTCATCTGGAAGGTTTTGGTGATTTATTTGGGGTGGCCCGCGCCAAAGGTGAAATTTACACAGGTTTAAGCGAACAGGGCCTGGCCATAGTGCCGCTGGACAGTGAATTCCACAGTTATTGGTTACAGCGCTTAACTCATCTGCGGGTACAGACCTTTAGTGCAGAGCAAGTTGCTGATTTTTATGCTGAAAACATAGTGCTCGACAGCAATGGTTGTGCCGGTTTTACCATGCATACCCCCAATGGTCAGTGTTTTATTCAGCTGGTATTGCCTGGCCGTCACAATGTGGCCAATGCACTGGCCGCTGCTGCAGCCACCCTGGGTTTAGGCGCCAGCCTGACCGACGTACAGCTGGGTTTAGCTGCGATGAAGCCGGTAAAAGGCCGGATTAATGTGAATCAGCCACGTCCTGGCCTGCGTATTATCGATGATACCTACAACGCCAATTCAGAGTCGGTCAAAGCTGCCACGGATTTATTGGCTTCTTATGCCGGTACCCGCATTTTAGTGTTGGGGGATATGGGTGAGCTTGGCCCTGATGCCCGTTTGTACCACGAAGAAGTGGGCGCTTATGCCAAACAGGCCGGCATTAATCACTTATTTACGCTGGGTGTGCTGTCACAAAACGCCAGTGAATTATTCCATGCCCAGGGTGCTCATTTCAGCTCGCGTTCACAGCTGGTGGCTAAACTGGCGCCGTTTTTAACAGGCACAGCGGAAGTGTCCATTCTGGTGAAAGGCTCGCGCAGTGCCCGGATGGAGTTGGTTGTGCAGGACTTGCTAGAAAGATGTCAGCAGGAGACAGACGCATGTTAGTGTGGTTAGCCGAATTTCTTACCCAATATGTGAATGCATTTAACGTATTCAGTTATCTGACATTCCGCTCTATTTTGGGCGTGTTAACCGCCTTATTGCTCAGCCTGTATTTTGGCCCCAAGCTGATTGCTGCTTTGCAAAAACTGCAGATTGGTCAGACAGTGCGTGATGATGGCCCACAAAGCCATTTTTCAAAAAAAGGCACGCCAACTATGGGCGGTTTGCTGATTTTAGGCTCCATCGCTATCAGCACTCTGCTCTGGGCAGACTTATCCAATAAATACGTTTGGGTGGTGTTGTTTGTGCTGGTCAGCTACGGCTGGATTGGTTTTATTGACGACTACCGCAAAGTCATTCGCAAAGACCCAAAAGGCCTGATCGCGCGCTGGAAATATTTCTGGCAATCGGTGTTTGCCATTGCCACTGCATTTTTCCTGTATGCCACGGCAGAAAGACCGGCTGAAACCAGTCTGGTGGTGCCTTTTATCAAAGATGTGCTGCCACAGCTCGGTTTGTTCTTCTTAATCACGACTTATTTTGTGATGGTTGGTTTTAGTAACGCTGTGAACCTGACCGATGGTTTAGACGGCCTGGCCATAGTGCCCACTATTATGGTGGCCATGGCTTTTGCCATTATTGCTTATGTCAGTGGCAACGTGGTGTTTGCCAACTATCTGCATATTCCGCATCTGCCACTCACTTCAGAGCTGGTGGTGGTGTGCGCCAGCATTATTGGCGCAGGCTTGGGCTTCCTCTGGTTTAACACTTATCCGGCTCAGGTGTTTATGGGCGACGTGGGTTCTTTAGCGCTGGGCGCCATTTTGGGTGTGATAGCGGTGTTGGTGCGTCAGGAAATAGTGCTGATCATCATGGGCGGCATTTTTGTCATCGAAACCATGTCAGTGATTTTGCAGGTGGGTTCTTACAAACTGCGTGGTCAGCGCATTTTCCGCATGGCGCCTATTCACCACCATTATGAACTCAAAGGCTGGCCTGAGCCGCGCGTGATAGTCCGGTTCTGGATCCTGTCGATTATTTTTGTGTTGATTGGTCTTGCGACCTTAAAACTGCGTTAAGCGGGTGAAATGAATGAATAAATTGTTTCAGGGCAAAAAAGTGGCTGTGCTTGGACTGGGTGTTTCCGGCCTGGCCACTGTGCGCTTTTTGCTGAAACAAGGGGTAAAACCCACGCTGATGGATACCAGACTTAAAGTCAGTGGTTTGGATGCCATAGCGCCGGAAAAAGTTGACGGTATTTATCTGGGCGAATTAGACGCCAACCGGTTGGCCCAAATGGATGTGATTCTGGTCAGCCCTGGCCTTGACACCAATCATCCGGCCATTCGTTTTGCCCAAAAGCAAGGCACTGTGCTGATGGGCGATGTGGAGCTGTTTGCGCTTTGCCTGAATGCACAGGCGCAGCCGCCTGCAGTGGTGGGGATTACCGGCTCCAATGGTAAATCGACAGTCACCACCTTAGTGGCACATATGCTCAGCAGCTGCGGTATTAAAGCCATAGCTGCCGGCAATATCGGGCTTGCGGTATTGGATGCACTGCAGGAAAACGAAGTGCAGGTTTATGTGCTGGAACTGTCGAGTTTTCAGCTCGACACCACCTATAGCCTGAAGCTCAAAGCGGCCTGCAATTTAAACGTCACTGAAGATCATTTAGACCGTCACGGTACTATGGCCGCTTATGCCGCCGCCAAACAACGCATTTTTCAGCATGCAGAGCTTGCGGTGTACAACGCCGATGATGTGCTGACTAAACCTGTGCAACAGGTACCGGCAGAAATCGCTATCAGCCTCAATGGCGGTGATTATGCTGTGGTGCAACATCAGGGAGAGAGCTGGTTGCAGGTGGCTGGTGCACCTTTATTAAAATTAACTGAGATGTCTTTGGTTGGCCGGCATAACCAGTTTAATGCCTTGTCGGCTGCGGCTGTGGCGCTGGCCGCAGGTGCCAGTCGTGAAGGTTTAGTGCAGGCACTGAAAACCTATCAGGCGCTGCCACATCGCTGTGCCCTGGTGGCTAACCATCACGGTGTGCGCTTTATCAATGACTCCAAAGCCACCAATGTGGGTGCAACCCTGGCTGCTATTGCCGGTTTACGTGCTGAAGTTTCCGGCAAACTGATTCTTATTGCCGGTGGGGATGGCAAAGGGGCGGACTTTACTGAGTTAGCTTCGGTGTTACAGCAACAGGTTGATCTGGTCATCACCCTGGGCAAAGACGGCCCGGCCATTGCTGCTTTAGTACCTGGTGCTGTACAGGTGGCGGATTTAACCGCCGCAGTCAAATATGCCGCGTCTAAGGCGACAGCCGGCGATCTGGTGTTGTTATCACCAGCCTGTGCCAGTCTGGATATGTTTAAAAACTATGAAGAACGTGGCCGCTTGTTTAGCGACGCTGTGCAGAAGGTGCTGGCATGAAACAACTGGCACTGAACTGGATGAATAAGGCCACAGATGATCTGGCGAGCTGGTGGCAGGCTGAAGATGGCGCCAGCTACGACAGATTTTTCTTTACGCTGATGATTTTGTTGTTGTGTGTTGGTTTTGTCATGGTGACCAGCGCTTCAGTCCCTGTGGCTGAGCGTTTGTTTGATAACCCGATGCATTACAGCATCCGGCATTTAATCTACGTGATGATAGGTTTATGTCTGGCTTATGTGGTGTTGAATGTGCCTATAGCCTGGTGGCATAACACTAACTTATTGTTGCTGGTGTTTGGCTTGCTTGGTTTGTTGGCGGTGCTGGCAGTAGGCCGGAACGTCAACGGCAGTACCCGCTGGTTATATCTGGGGCCTATTGGTATTCAAACAGCTGAGCCTGCCAAGTTATTCTTTTTTGTCTATTTATCCAGCTATCTGGTACGCCGCCATGACGAAGTACGGGAAAACTTAAAAGGCTTTTTAAAACCCCTAATCATCCTGTTTGTGTTTGCGGTGCTACTGCTGATGCAGCCTGACTTAGGCACAGTGATCGTGATGTTTGGCACCGCTGTGGTGCTGTTGTTTCTGGCTGGCGCCAAGTTATGGCAGTTCTTTGGTCTGATTTTAACCGGCTTAATGTCGATAGCTGTGCTGATTGTGTACAGCGAATATCGTTGGCGCCGGGTGACATCCTTCCTCGACCCCTGGGCCGACCCTTTTGGCAGTGGTTATCAGTTAACCCAATCTTTAATGGCCTTTGGCCGTGGCGGCTGGACAGGCCAAGGCCTGGGTAACTCAGTACAAAAACTGGAATATCTGCCTGAAGCGCACACCGACTTTATTCTGGCGGTGATTGCCGAAGAAGCAGGTTTACTCGGTGTGCTGGCGGTGATGAGCCTGCTGTTTTTATTGTTGGTGCGCGCCTTATGGATAGGCAAAAGAGCTTTGCAAAAAGGCTTAAGTTTTCATGGTTTTCTGGCTTATGCGCTGGCGGTGTGGATTGGTTGCCAGACCTTTGTGAATGTCGGTGTCGCCACAGGTGTGTTACCGACCAAAGGTTTAACTTTGCCTTTTGTCAGCTCAGGCGGCAGTAGCCTGATTATGATGCTAATAGCTGCGGCTATTATTCTGCGGATAGATTTTGAAGTGCGCCTCAAAGGCAAACACGCTATTGCCGGAGGTCCGCATGATTAATACCATGCCGACAGTGCTTATTATGGCCGGTGGTACCGGCGGTCATATATTTCCGGCTCAGGCGGTGGCAAAACAGCTGCAGGCGCAAGGTTTTAGCATTCACTGGTTAGGCACTGCCGATCGGATGGAAGCGAAGCTGGTGCCTTCTTTTGGTTTTCCGTTTCATGCCATTGAAGTGGCGGGCCTTCGTGGCAAAGGCTGGCGTTCCTTGCTTAAAGCGCCAGTGATGTTATGGCGTTCCATCCGCCAGGCCAGGCAAGTGCTCAAACAAGTCAAACCTCAGCTGGTGCTCGGCTTTGGCGGTTATGCCAGTGGTCCTGGCGGGCTGGCGGCAAAACTGCAGGGCATTCCGCTGTTGATCCACGAGCAAAATGCCGTGGCTGGCACCACCAACAAGCTGCTGGCAAAAATTGCCAAAGCCGTGATGGTGGCCTTCCCCAGTGCCTTTCGTGGTCAGAAAAACCGCTATGTGTTGGGAAATCCGGTACGAAAAGAGCTGATTGCAGTAAAAACTGAGAATAATTTCAGTAAAGGCTTAAATATTTTGATCGTCGGTGGTAGTTTAGGCGCTAAGGCGCTGAATGATATTTTACCGGCGCAGCTGAAGCAGGTCGCGGCTTCTGGGCCTGTTCAGGTCCGGCATCAGACAGGCACTGCGATGTTAACAGAGGTGCAACAAGCCTATGCTGATGCCCCTGAAAATTTAAGCGTACAAGTCACTGCTTTTATTGACAATATGGCTGATGCCTATCGCTGGGCCGACTTAGTGATTTGCCGGGCCGGTGCTTTAACTGTCAGTGAAGTGGCTTGTGCCGGTGTGGCAGCAGTATTTGTACCGCTGCCTTCAGCTATTGATGATCACCAGACGGCAAATGCCAATTGGCTGGTGGAGCAGGGTGCGGCTTTATTATGGCCGCAACGTGATTTAAACAATAAAAATTTAGTGTCGCTGCTGCAAAGCTGGCTGAAAGATAAAACGCCACTTGCGCACATGGCACATCAGGCACGTGCTTGTGCCATCGACGATGCGACTGATCAGGTCGTTGCAGTTTGTCGACTCGTGATAGGTATGAAATAACATGAATACAATAACCAGGCCCCAGGAAAAAATTGCCATGCGCCGTGTTGAGCGTATCCACTTTGTTGGTATTGGCGGGGCTGGCATGGGCGGCATTGCCGAAGTGCTGCTAAACGAAGGTTACAAAGTCTCTGGCTCAGATTTGGGCCCAAATGCTGTGGTTGATCGCTTAACCTCTCTGGGCGCTGAAATTTGTTTTGGCCATGCCGCTGACAATATCAAAGGTGCGTCAGTGGTGGTGGTATCCAGCGCCATTAAAGCCGACAATCCTGAAGTGGCGGCTGCACTGGAGCAACGTATTCCGGTGGTGCGCCGCGCCCAGATGCTGGCTGAGCTGATGCGTTTTCGCCATGGCATTGCTATTGCCGGTACGCACGGCAAAACCACCACCACCAGCCTGGTGGCTTCTATTTTTGCCGAAGCCAAAGCAGATCCAACTTTTGTGATTGGCGGTTTACTCAATTCTGCCGGTACCAATGCCCGTTTAGGTTCAGGCCGGTATTTAATAGCCGAAGCGGACGAAAGTGACGCTTCTTTCCTGCATTTACAGCCAATGGCCGCCATCATCACCAATATCGAACCTGATCATATGGAAACTTATCAGGGCGATTTTGACAAAATGAAGGCCACTTACCTCGAATTCTGTCACAACCTGCCGTTTTACGGTGTAGCCGTGGTTTGTATCGATGACCCTGTGGTGCGTGAACTGATTCCTGCGATTGGCCGCACTGTGCTGACTTACGGTTTTAGCGATGACGCGGACTACCGTGTCAGCGACTTCAGCCAATCCGGTACCCAAAGCCGTTTTAACATTACCGACCCTGCCGGTAACAGCAGAGCTGTCACATTAAATCTGGCCGGACGACACAATGCGCTCAACGCCACCGCCGCTTTTGCCATAGCAACAGACGAAGGGGTGGATGAAGCTGCAGTATTGGCTGCTTTTGCCAAATTTGAAGGTATTGGCCGGCGTTTTCAGCAATATGGTGAATTTGATACCGGCCGCGGCAAGGTATTACTGGTCGATGACTATGGGCATCACCCAACCGAAGTAGCGGCCACTGTGGCGGCGGTACGTAATGCCTGGCCAGGCCGGCGTCTGGTGATGGCTTATCAGCCGCACCGTTATACCCGCACCCGCGACTTATACGAAGATTTTGCCAGGGTATTGTCCACAGTCGACACCCTGCTGCTGCTGGAAGTGTACAGCGCAGGTGAAGCCCCTATTGCCGGGGCTGACAGCCGCAGTTTATGCCGCAGCATCAGAGCCCGTGGTCAGCTGGATCCGATTTATGTGGCGCAGCCTGGCGATTTAGCCGGAGCTCTGGCTGATGTACTGCAGGACGGTGATGTGCTGTTAACCCAGGGCGCCGGCAATATAGGTGCACTGGCCAAACAGCTGGCAGCGGCAGAGTTGCAAATCAGCCAGCTGAAGGCTGAAGCTTTGCATGAACACTAAACAAAAACATTAAGGCAGGCGGACTCTGATGACAGTTCTTCGCAGCAAACAAAAAACACCATACACCCCGGCTTTTGTCGGTGGTGTGTTGTTTTTTTTGCTGTCGCTGGCATTGGTTCTCTGGTTTGCCAGTCGTGTAGTGGTCTGGGTGCAGGACCAGCAAAATGCACCAATCCGGCAAGTGAAGTTGTATGGTGACTTTGGCCATATCCAACCAAAACAATTGCATGGCAAGTTACAGCAGCAGTTTGTCGGGAATTTTTTTAAAGTGAACGTTGATCAGGTGCAGCAGTTCCTGCAGCAACAACCCTGGGTGTATCAGGTGGCCGTGCGCAAACAATGGCCTGGCACTTTGGTGGTTGTGGTGACGGAGCACAGCCCGGTGGCAGTGTGGAATAACGACTCTCTGCTGAATAAAAAAGGCGAGGTTTTTAAAGCGCCTATTGAGCAGCTGAACGCCAAACTGCCGCATCTGGCCGGCCCTAAGGGCAGCGAGCAGGATGCCCTGACCATGTTCGGTAATGTGCAGAGTTTATTAAAACTGCATCAGTTTGAAGCCAGTAAGTTAGCGGTTTCCGAGCGTTTTGCCTGGGAATTACAACTGAGTAATGGCATCGCGTTAAAACTGGGGCGGGAAGATACATTAAAACGGGTACAACGTTTTATCGATTTGTACCCTGCAATCAGTAAACATAAAACCGAAGCAATTGAACAGGTTGACTTACGGTATGACACAGGATTGGCGGTACGTTTTGCACCGCCGGCAGTACAACCAGAAAAGAGAAAAGCATGACCAAGTCGTTGGATCGGGAACTGATCGTTGGTTTAGACATAGGCACTTCGCAGATCAAAGCCCTGGTGGGTGAGATCACGGCGGACGATCAGCTGAGTATTGTGGGTGTGGGGACTCATATTGCCCGGGGTATGGATAAAGGTGGTGTCAACGACTTAAACCTGGTAGTGCAGGCTGTGCAGCGTGCTATTGATGAAGCTGAGCTGATGGCCGATTGCCGGGTGTCTTCGGTGTATTTAGGCATTACCGGTAAACATATCCGTTGCCAGAACGAAAGCGGCATGGTGCCTATTAACGACACCGAAGTGACAGCTGAAGATGTGGCCAACGTCATTCACGCCGCCAAATCAGTGCCGATTTCGGCCGAACGCCGCTTATTACACGTGTTGCCACAGGAATTTTCTGTGGATATGCAAGAGGGCATTAAAAGCCCGATTGGTATGTCGGGTGTGCGGATGGAAGCTAAAGCCCACATCATCACCTGCGCCAACGATATGGCCAAAAACATTGAAAAATGTGTTGAGCGTTGTGGTTTACAGGTTGATCAGCTGATATTCAGTTCCTTAGCGTCAAGCTACGCCGTGCTGACTGAAGATGAAAAAGAGCTGGGTGTTTGTGTGGTGGATATGGGCGGTGGCACTATCGACATCTCCATTTACACCAACGGCGCTTTGCGTCACACAGCTGTGATCCCGGTTGCCGGTAATCAGGTCACCAGCGATATTGCCAAAATTTTCCGCACGCCGATTGGCCATGCTGAAGACATCAAAATTCAGTACGCCTGTGCCCTGCGCAGTATGGTGGGTAAAGAAGAAAGTATTGAAGTGCCCAGTGTTGGCGGTCGTCCGGCGCGCAGTATGTCGCGTCATACTCTGGCCGAAGTGGTGGAGCCACGTTATCAGGAATTATTTGAACTGGTTCTGGAAGAAGTGCGCGCCAGCGGTCTGGAAGAGCAGATTGCCGCTGGTGTGGTGTTAACAGGTGGTACCGCCAAAATGGAAGGTGCTATTGAGTTTGCCGAAGATATTTTCCAGATGCCGGTGCGGTTGGGCTATCCAACCAAAATTAAAGGTTTGGCAGAGTATGTACAGGATCCGGCCTACGCCAGCGTGGTTGGATTGTTGTTGTACGGCAAAGACGTGCGTCAGCAGCAGAAAAAAGCCGGCGCTGCACGGGAGTCCGTCGGTGGTTTAGTGCGCAAGATCACCAGCTGGTTTAAAGGCGAATTTTAAGAGAGAGAGCCCAATGTTGTTGTGGTGCGAGCGTCTGCAGTTCACAGCGTGAACACCACAAGAATGGCGGGATAAGCGTATAAAAACGGAGAGAGAGCTATGTTTGAGTTAATGGAAAACCACAGCGAAGAAGCTGTCATTAAAGTGGTTGGTGTTGGCGGCGGCGGCGGTAATGCCGTTGAATATATGGTTGCCAACAATATTGAAGGTGTTGAATTTATTGCGGCCAATACGGATGCCCAGGCCCTGCGTAATTCTTCTGCCAATATCACATTGCAGTTAGGTGCCAATGTCACCAAAGGTTTAGGCGCAGGTGCGAATCCTGACGTTGGCCGTCGTTCTGCCGAAGAGGATCGTGACACCATCAAAAAAACCATTATGGGTGCCGATATGGTGTTTATCGCTGCCGGTATGGGTGGTGGTACTGGTACAGGCGCGGCCCCTATCGTGGCTCAGGTGGCTAAAGAGCTGGGTATTCTGACTGTTGCTGTAGTGACTAAACCTTTCCCGTTTGAAGGCAAAAAACGCTCAAGCTACGCTGATGAAGGCATTAACGAGCTGTCAAAACATGTCGACTCTTTGATCACTATTCCAAACGACAAATTATTAAAAGTACTGGGCAAAGGCACCAGCCTGCTGGATGCTTTTAAAGCCGCCAACAACGTTCTGTTAGGCGCTGTGCAAGGTATCGCTGAACTCATTACCCGCCCTGGTTTGATCAACGTTGACTTCGCCGACGTACGTACTGTGATGTCAGAAATGGGCACTGCCATGATGGGCACAGGTCGCGCTTCTGGTCCGGATCGTGCTGAAGAAGCTGCTGAACAGGCGATTTCCAGCCCGCTGCTGGAAGATATCGACCTGTCAGGCGCCAAGGGTATTCTGGTAAATATCACAGCAGGCCTGGATTTAACCATCGAAGAGTTTGAAATTGTTGGTAATGCGGTGAAAGCCTTTGCCTCAGAAAACGCCACTGTAGTGGTGGGTGCGGTGATCGACCCTGATATGTCTGACGAACTGCGGGTTACAGTGGTTGCAACTGGCATTGGCGCTGAGCGTAAACCAGATATCAGCCTGGTCCATGGCCACCACCGTGCTGCCGAGCCGGTACGTGCGCAGTACAACAACCATTCAGGCAGCGTTTATGGTAACGCCGGCACTGTGTACGGTAATGCAGGCAACGCCGCCCGCGATATGCGCGAAGCTATGCCGGTTACAGCCGCAGTGGAAAGTGTACAAAACAAGCCGCAGGCCGATAACAAAGCCAATATCGACATTTTTGATATTCCGGCTTTCCTGCGTAAACAGGCTGATTAATTCAGTCTGTGACACAGGGCGGATAAGCTCACAGCATTGGCAATGTTGTTAACATATGCTATGCTTCGCCGCCGTTTGGGTTTGTTCAAATTTTGAACAGGACGAAAAGTGATGATTAAACAACGTACTATCAATAAAACTGTCAGCTCTATCGGAGTTGGTCTGCACAAGGGCGAGAAGGTTACGCTTACTCTCCGGCCTGCGCCTGACAACACAGGTATTGTGTTTCGTCGTGTCGACCTCGACCCTATAGTTGACTTCAAAGTAGCACCTGAACTGGTTGGTGATACTGTGATGTGTACCTGCTTGATTAACCCAAACGGTGTGCGGTTATCCACCACCGAACATTTAATGGCTGCCATTGCCGGTTTAGGCATTGATAACCTGATCGTTGAGGTGGATGCTGCCGAAATTCCTATTATGGACGGCAGTGCCAATCCTTTTGTTTACCTGTTGTTAGAAGCAGGTGTTGCCGAACAAAAACTGGCGAAAAAATTTATCCGCATTAAAAAAGCAGTGCGGGTAGAAGATGGTGATAAATGGGCTGAGTTTAAGCCACACCATGGTTTCCGGATTGATTTTGCCATCGACTTTGATCACCCGGTGATTTCTGAAACCAAACAACGGATGAAACTGGATTTCTCCGCTGCTGGTTTTATTAAAGATATCAGCCGCGCCCGTACCTTTGGTTTCCTGCAGGATATTGAATATCTGCGTGCCAATAACCTGGCTTTGGGTGGCAGTTTTGACAACGCCGTCGTGCTGGACGAATTCCGGGTGTTAAATCAGGATGGTCTGCGTTATGACGACGAATTTATTAAACACAAAATCCTGGACGCAATTGGCGATTTATATATGGCCGGATACAGCATTCTGGGTGAGTTTAAATCTTATAAAACCGGCCATGCGCTGAATAACCAGCTGCTCTGTGCTGTACTGGCCGACCAGGAAAACTGGGAATTTGTCACCTTCGACAAACCGGCACAGTTGCCTATTTCTTATCTGGCGCCGCAGCTGGCTTAAACCGCTGCTGGCTCAAAAAAACCTCACAGGGTAACCGGTGAGGTTTTTTTTTGCTTGTGATTTACTGCACCGGAAAAGCGCGAGGCTTATTTTTTGCCAGCGAGTTCGGCCAGGCGGCGTAATCTTTTGGCCAGTTCCGGGTCGGCATTTTCTGCAGCGGCCAACAAATAAGCACCGGCTTGTTCTGAGATTTGCCGGTTTGCCGGGGCTTCTATGTGGTTTTGACTGGTTTGATAACGAATATCGCTGTTTGGGCTGATTTCGATATCCAGACCTGCTAAATCAGGCAAGATTTTTTGCCTGAAATTGTCTAGAATAGCGCCTCTTTGCATCTTGATCCGCGTTGCCCAGGCCGCTGATGTGCACAAAATCTGCACTCTGCCTTGCTCAATGCGGCTAACCTTGCAGAAAAACGGTTTTTCCAGTTGCAGGATTTGGATTAATTCGGTATTAAGTTGACGCACTAATTCCGTCTGCGAAGACGTTTGCAACAGCGTGTTCTGTTGCAGCAGTGTCGCGACGTCGACAGGTTTGCGTGAATAGCGGGCCATAACAAACAAGAACCAGAAACTGAGGTCCCATGAGTCTACCAGTTTTTTACCGCGAGCAGTATCGCGCCCTCAACTTTGGTGCCACGCCAAAGCAATGGGCTGTGACCGCGGTATTATTGTTTTTTATTGCCGCCGGTGTTGGCGCAGCCGCAGGCCGCTTATGGGCGGATGCCGGTGCTCAGGCACCGGTTGCGGATGCTGAACCTAAGGTAGATGCCGCTGAAGTGGCACAAATCCGTCAGCGTGCTGAACATCAGATTGCTGCTCTTACCGCTAAAGTGGCGTCATTGCAGGCGCAGGTGAACCGGCTGAATATGGTCGGCGAGCGTTTAATTGATGCCGCCAATCTGTCAGTAGATGAATTTAACCTGCATCAGGCACCGCCTATGGGAGGACCTGCACAGCCAGGCGCTCAGCTGAGTCTGGATGACTTAAATCAGGTGCTGCTGCAGCTGACCTCACTTGAGCAAAATCTGCAGACTGAACAAACCCGTTTTGCCTTACTTGAATCTTTGGATCTGAATCACAATATCGGTATGAACAGTCAGTTATCTGGCCGGCCGGTACAAAAAGGTTACCTCTCTTCCGCTTATGGCGTGCGCAGTGATCCTTTTAGTGGTGAGCCCGCCTTGCACCGGGGTGTTGATTTTGCCGGTGCCGAAGGCGATCCGGTGGTGGCAACCGCAGGTGGAATTGTGACGTGGGCCGGAGAACGTTTTGGTTATGGGCTGATGGTGGAAATTGAACATGCCGGTGGTTATCGCAGCAGGTATGGTCATGCCAAAGCAATTCAGGCCGACATTGGCCAGCTGGTCAGTAAGGGTCAGCAAATTGCCACTATCGGTAATACCGGTCGTTCAACAGGTCCGCACGTACATTACGAAATATTAAAAGATGGTCAGCAAATAGACCCGATGTTGTTTGTGAACCGTCGGACACAAATTTTCAATGGCTCAGCCAGGACTGCGCGCCAGTCTCAACAATAAAAGTGGTATTTGGACAATGTTTGGAAAACTCTTTACCAGATTATTTGGTAGTCGCAACGATCGTTTCCTGAAAAAACTCGCTAAAACGGTCGACGAAATCAACGGCATGGAAAGCCAGTTTGCAGCCTTGTCTGATGAGCAGTTGCAGGCAAAAACTGCAGAATTTAAACAACGTTATGCTGATGGTGCCAGCCTGGACGACTTACTGCCGGAAGCCTTCGCCACTGTGCGTGAAGCCAGTAAAAGGGTGTTCGGCATGCGTCATTTTGACGTGCAGCTGATTGGCGGTATGGTGCTGCATCAGGGCAAAATTTCTGAAATGCGTACCGGTGAAGGTAAAACCCTGACCGCAACTTTGCCGGCTTACCTGAACGCCTTAAGCGGCGGTGCTGTGCATGTCATTACCGTCAACGATTACCTGGCCAAACGTGACGCCGCGACCAACGAGCCGCTGTTCCGCTTTTTAGGCTTAACAGTGGGTGTCAACGTGCCTGGCATGCAACACCCGGAAAAGCAGCAGGCTTACGCTGCTGATATTACCTACGGTACCAACAACGAATTTGGTTTTGATTACCTGCGCGACAATATGGCCTTTAGCATGGCCGACCGGGTGCAGCGCGATTTAGCTTATGCCATCATCGATGAGGTGGACTCGATTTTAATCGACGAAGCCCGTACACCACTGATTATTTCCGGCCAGGCTGAAGACAGCTCAGAGCTGTACCGCCAGATCAATACTGTAGTCCCAATGCTGGAAAGACAGGAAAAAGAAGACGAAGAAGGCCAGATGGGTGATGGTCACTTCACCATCGATGAAAAAGCCAAACAGATTTATTTAACTGAGCGTGGCCAGATCCGCGTGGAAGAAATTCTGTTGGAGCGGGGTTTAATGCAGCAAGGCGAATCGCTGTTCTCTGCCAGCAATATCACTTTGTTGCACCATGTGTATGCCGCTTTGCGCGCCCACAACCTGTTTAAAAAGGATGTGGATTATGTGATTAAAGACGGTCAGATCGTGATTGTGGATGAACACACAGGCCGTACCATGGAAGGCCGTCGCTGGTCTGAAGGCTTGCACCAGGCCATTGAAGCCAAAGAAGGTGTACGTATTCAGAACGAAAACCAGACGCTGGCATCTATCACTTTCCAGAACTACTTCCGCCTGTACGAAAAACTGGCTGGTATGACAGGTACTGCCGACACTGAAGCTTTTGAATTCCAGCAAATTTATGGTCTGGAAACTATTGTGGTTCCAACCAACAAGCCGATGGTGCGCAAAGATATGCCGGATCTGGTGTATCTGACTGCCGAAGAAAAGTATCAGGCCATTATTAAAGATATTGAAGCGACCCGTCAGGCACAACGCCCTGTGCTGGTCGGTACGGCTTCTATTGAAAGCTCAGAATATTTGTCGTCGTTATTACACAAAGCAAAAATCCCGCATCAGGTGTTAAACGCCAAGTTCCACGCCAATGAAGCGCAGATTATTGCCGAAGCCGGTCGTCCTGGCACAGTCACCATTGCCACTAACATGGCAGGCCGGGGTACTGACATTGTGCTCGGTGGTAACTGGCATTCTGAAGTGGCCAAGCTGGAGAACCCGACTCAGGCGCAAATTGATGAAATTAAAGCACAGTGGCAACAGCGTCATGACGCTGTTATTGCTGCCGGTGGTTTACATATTATTGGTACAGAACGCCACGAATCACGCCGTATCGACAATCAGCTGCGTGGCCGTGCCGGTCGTCAGGGTGATGCCGGTTCCAGCCGTTTTTATCTGGCACTGGACGACGCATTAATGCGTATTTTTGCCTCAGACCGTATGGCCGGTATGATGCGCAAACTGGGCATGGAAGCTGGTGAAGCTATTGAACATCCGCTGGTCAGCCGCGCTATTGAAAACGCCCAGCGTAAAGTGGAAGCGCGTAACTTTGACATACGTAAGCAGTTGCTTGAATTTGACGATGTCGCCAACGACCAGCGTAAAGTAGTGTACGAGCAGCGTAACGAATTGCTGGCCACTGAAGATATTACCGAAACTATTGCCGCTATCCGCACTGACGTGGTGCAGTCGGTGATGGATCAGTACATTCCGCCCCAGTCGCTGGACGAAATGTGGGATATCCCGGGCCTGGAAGCACGGTTACGTTCAGACTTTGCTATTGATGTACCAGTGGCAAAATGGCTGGCCGAAGACAACAAACTGTTTGAAGAAAAACTGAAAGAGCGTATTCACGACGTGGTAGAAAAAGCCTACGAGCTGAAAGAACAAATGGTGGGTGCACCAGTGTTACGTCAGTTTGAAAAAGCCGTGATGCTGCAAAGTCTGGATACGCACTGGAAAGAACATTTAGCAGCGATGGATCACCTGCGTCAGGGTATTAACCTGCGTGGTTATGCGCAGAAGAACCCGAAACAGGAATATAAGCGCGAAGCTTTTGAGCTGTTCTCCAATATGCTGGATCAGCTGAAACTGGACGTGGTTGGTGTGTTAAGCCGTGTGCAAATCCGCGCGCCGGAAGATGTGGAAGCCGTAGAAGAACAGCGCCGCAAAGCTGATGCCGTTGCCATGAAGTTTGAACATGAAGAAGCCGAACATGTAGGCGGTGAAGTACCGGCCAATCCGGGTGCTCCTGTGTTCCGCGATGGCGAAAAAATCGGTCGCAACGATGTTTGCCCTTGTGGTTCAGGCAAAAAATATAAGCAGTGCCACGGCAAATTAAGCTAAGCCGGCACCGCCGATAAAAAGCAGAGCTCGCTCTGCTTTTTTTATGCATGCAAAAGCTGGTCAGGCAACACAACCTAAGCAGACAAGCCGAACAATCCGGAGTAGATAAAGTGTCGACAACCAAAGTAGTACATGTGGCCGTTGGTGTGATAAAACGCGGCGACTTTATTTTTATCAGCAAAAGGCCGGATCAATTGCATCAGGGCGGGCGCTGGGAGTTTCCGGGTGGCAAAGTTGAAGCGGGTGAAACTGTGCTGCAGGCGCTGCAACGCGAGTTGCTGGAAGAAGTGAACCTGCAGGTGCACAACGCCAGTGCCATGTTACAGCTGCAATATGCTTACCCGGAAAAAACCGTGTTGCTGGATGTCTGGCTGGTGGAAGATTTCAGCGGTGAGGGTGAGGGGCTGGAAGGCCAGCAAACGGCCTGGGTGCATCAGCTCGAACTTGGTCATTATCAGTTCCCTGATGCCAATCAGCCCATTCTGGCAGCGGTACAGCAACTGTTCCAGCCCTAGGGGGCTTAAGCAAACACCGGCTCTGGCATGAAAGCAGAGCTGGCTTATGTTTATTGAAAAAACTTATTGTCCTGCTGCATCAGTTCATCTTCCAACGCCATCAGATCGGCATCGCCAATACCTGCTTCTATCGGTTGTTTATCGGCAATACGGCGGCTTTCGCTGGCCCATTCACCTAAATCAATCAAACGGCAGCGTTCACTGCAAAACGGTCTGAATGGTGATTGTGGACCCCACAACACTGCGGTCTGACAAGTTGGGCATTGTACTTTGAGCTCTGACATCACAATTCCTGTGCGCTATTTACAAAAGCCGCATTATACACCCAACCTGAAAACGAGGCTAAGTGCGCAGCCGATGTCAGGCACTAAAAAATGACGCTAACAGCAGGCGAGTTCAAACGGGATATTTTTATCTGAAGTGGCGCGGCCCTGAGTGTCGCAAAGCTGCATAAAACGAATGGCATAACGATATTTATTGCCGCTGATGGTTGGGTAACAACAATATTCCAGCGGGTATTTTAATCTGAGCAGCTCGTATTGTTCAGTATTGCTCTGGTAATAACCATTTTCCGCCACCACAGGCTGAAATTTACCGCGTTCGCGGATAAATGTCAGTACAAAGCTGATGGCTCTTTCTACCAGCTGCAATTGTGCTATCCATTCCTGTGCCGATTTTTGCCGGACATCCAGTGGCTGGGTGTACCAGAACTGCAGTTGAGGTAAATCAAAATAACAGGTGCCGCCCGGGATAAAAAAGCGCTGGCGCAGCGGACCTAAAAATTTATCTTCTTTGAGTACATTGGCAAATTTGGCGCCACGGATCAGCTCACTTTGCAGCCGTACTGCCTGTTGCAACATCAGCTCGAGGCTGTCGTCAGACACTGAAGGATGACGCGACCAGCTCACCAGCGCACTTTCACAACGTTCGACGTCTTTGATTAGATCCGGGCGGATATCGTTGCGATCCAGCACCTCAATCAGCGCAAACAACGAGGTAAAAAAGCCCAGTTGCTGGGATTCGTTGGCAAGCGCGAGCTGATGATTGACCTGACTGAATAAATATTCGACCCGCAGATAGGTTCGGACTTTTTCGTTGAGTGGATGTTCGTAGATAAGTTCTGCCATGCCCGAGGTGCGCCCCAAAAAAAGCCAGCGGGTTGCTGTTGCACCCGTCAGTTAACATAACCTTAAGTTCGCGATTTGGCTAGTTTTTCTGCTGCCATGGCTGAATATATTTGGTGCAGTGCCATAACTCTTTGGGGCAGAGTTTCTGGTGGCAGGTTGTTATCCAGCAGCTGAGTTGCCGCAGCAAGGCGCTGCTCACGCGTACATTGTGACGCCATAATGGCTGCCACCTGAGCTGTGTCAACCTGATCCCGCGCTGCAGTGCGGCTTAGCTGATGCTCGGCACTGACATCCACCACCAGCAACTGGTCCACCAAAGGTTGCAGCTTGTTTTCAATCAACAGCGGTGCCACCAGAATGACATAAAGCGAGCTGGCCTGCGCCAGTTGTTGCAGAAGCTGCTGCCGGATCAGTGGATGTAACAGCTGATTTAACCAGTGTTTTTCCGCTTCATTGCTGAAAATACGCTCCCGCAATAAAGCCCGGTTCAGACTGCCATCACTGAGTAAAATACCTTCACCAAAATGGGCGGCTATTTGCGTTAAAGCCGGACTGCCCGATGCAACCACTTCTCTGGCGACTAGATCGGCATCCACCAACTGGATGCCGAGTTTGGCAAACTCATTAGCGACAGTGGTTTTGCCACTACCAATACCGCCTGTGAGTCCAACAATAAATTTGCTCATAGCATTTTAGGGCTGGATCAACGACAAATAAGCTTCGGTGATTTGTTCACCCCAGAGCATGGCAATCCAACCGGCGGCAGCTATGTAAGGGCCAAATGGAATAGCATTATTTTTATCTTTGCCCTGAACAGCCAGATAGATAGAACCCACCACAGCGCCCACCAGGGATGATAACAAGATAATCAGTGGCAGTTGTTGCCAACCGAGCAAAGCACCAAATACGGCCAGCAATTTAAAATCACCATAACCCATGCCTTCTTTGCCGGTCAGCAATTTAAACAGCCAATACACCGACCAGAGCGCCAGATAACCCAAGGCTGCGCCGGTGATAGCCCCGGCAGCGTCGGTTTTACTAAAGCCTGCCACTGCGGCCACCAGCACCAGCCATAACAGGGGCAGGGTGATTTGATCGGGCAATAACATTTTATCGATATCAATAAAAGTCAGAGCCAACAGCGCCCAGGTCACCCCTAAATACAAAAGGCCAGTGGCGGTTGCACCCATTTGCCAGGCGACTACAGCGGAGACTATCGCAGTGCCAAGCTCCAGTAGCGGATATCGCAAGCTGACAGGCGCTTTGCAATAACGGCATTTGCCTTTGAGCAGCAGATAACTGAGCAGTGGAATATTATCCAGCGCCGACAGCTGATGCTGACAATGCGGACAAGCAGAGCGTGGCACTGCCAGATTAAATACCGGTGTTTTCGATTGTGATTCGTTTGATGACAGCTCTGGCGAAAAATATTCCTGATATTCTTCTTTCCAGCTTCGTTCCATCATCAGCGGTAAGCGGTAGACCACCACATTTAAAAAACTGCCAACACAAAGGCTGAACAAAAACACCACAGCGGTAAAAACATAAGGCGACTGCTGCAAATACAACAATACTTCTGCACCAGACAACATCATTTGATCACCGAACCCAGTTGGAAAATTGGTAGATACATAGCGACAATCAAACCACCGATAATCACACCCAGTACCGCCATAATCATTGGCTCCAGCAGTGCCGTAAGGCCGTCTACCGCGTCGTCCACTTCCTGCTCATAAATATTAGCTACCCGGGCCAGCATATCGTCTAAAGAGCCTGATTCTTCACCAATAGACACCATCTGAATCACCATTTCCGGGAATCTGTTGGTGGTTTTCATTGAGCTGAACATCTGGCCACCGGCGGAAACATCGGCTCTGACTTCCATAATGGCATTTTTATAAATTTCGTTGCCGGCAGCGCCAGCAGCAGATTCCAGCGCTTCAATCAGCGGCACACCGGCCGCAAAAGTGGTGGATAAAGTCCGGGCATAACGGGCCACAGCGGCTTTATTAATAATCATGCCCATCACCGGAAGTTTCAGAGCTAAAGCATCAGCTGCGGTTTTAAACTGCAGGTTGTTGTGATAAGCCTTTCTGAACATATATAACGCAATAATGATGGCCGCCAACACCACCCACCAGTAACTTTGCATCCACTCTGAGATACCCAAAACAAAGAGGGTAAAACCTGGCAGTTCAGCGCCAAAACCAGCAAAAATTTCGGCAAAGGACGGCACCACAAAAATCAGCAAAATAGAGGTCACGATCAGTGCAACAATTGTAACGGCGATAGGATAAAACATCGCTTTTTTAATTTTGGATTTAAGGGCTTCTGCTTTTTCTTTATAGGTGGCAACCCGATCAAAAATGCGGTCGAGGGCGCCTGACTGTTCACCTGATTTGACCAGGTCACAATACAATTCATCAAAATATTTAGGATGTTCGCGCAGCACTTCAGATAGCGGAATACCACTTTGCACTTTCACCGACACTTTTTGCATTAAATCACGCAAAGATTTTTTGTCGGCACCGCTGCTGATAAGGTCAATTGATTGCACCAAGGGTACGCCGGCAGCCAGCATAGTGGCAATCTGGCGGGTTAACACCGCGACATCAGCCGGCGTGACTTTGGCATCACCGCCGATCAGGCTTTTACGTTTTTTGGTAACAATAGATGGCGTAATGCCTTGTTGGCGCAATAAAGCTTTTGCTTCGTTAATAGAGTTAGCGCGAATTTCACCTTCAGCTTTTTTCCCCCGGCGGTTTACCCCTTTCCAGGAAAAGTTGTCCTGCTCTTTTATTTTTGGTTGTGGAGCCATTTTTTATCCTTGTGCCGGCAATAACCTGCTGGCCATTATTAAATTCAAGTCTGCGCTTTAACTGCTTTGTTGAAGTGCCATTTTATGCACCTGTATTAAGCGTTTGTCACCCGGTTAATTTCGGTCAGACTGGTTAAGCCGGCCGCTGCTTTGAGTAAACCGGATTGGCGTAAATTATTAATGCCTTCGAGCTGGGCTTGTTTGGCAATTTCCAGTGAATTACCACCGTGCATAATTTTTTCAGCAATAGCAGGCGAAATCGGCATCACTTCATAAATACCGACCCGGCCTTTATAACCGCCGGTGCAATATTCACAGCCGACAGGTTTGCATAATTTAATACCGGGTAATTGCTCTTTGGTAAAACCCTGACGTAATAACTCTTCTTCTGGCAAGACTTCCGGGGCTTTACAGTGGCTACATAACCGCCGCGCCAGACGCTGCGCAATAATCAGGCTGACGGAACTGGCCACGTTATAAGCCGGAACACCCATATTCAATAAACGGGTTAAGGTTTCAGGGGCTGAGTTGGTATGTAAAGTACTCATTACCAAGTGGCCGGTTTGGGCCGCTTTAATAGCAATTTCGGCGGTTTCCAGATCCCGTATTTCACCCACCATGATCACATCAGGGTCTTGCCGTAAAAAAGATTTCAGCGCCATCGGGAAGGTTAACCCTGCTTTGGGGTTTACCTGCACCTGATTAATGCCGGGTAAGTTAATTTCTACCGGATCTTCCGCAGTGGAAATATTGGTTTCTTCGGTATTTAAAATATTCAGGCCGGTATAAAGTGATACCGTTTTACCGCTACCGGTAGGGCCTGTCACCAGAATCATGCCTTGCGGTTGTTCAAGTGCGTTCAGATAGAGTTTTTTCTGGTTTTCTTCGTAACCCAGAATATCAATACCCAGCATGGCGCTGTCCGAATCCAGGATCCGCATTACGATTTTTTCGCCCCACAGCGTGGGCAGGCTGCTGACCCGGAAATCGATCGACTTTTTCTGCGATAGTTTCAGTTTAATCCGGCCGTCCTGCGGTACCCGTTTTTCCGCAATATCCAGGCGCGACATGACTTTTAAGCGCGCAGATAAACGGCTGGACAGTGCCACCGGCGGTGAGGCCACTTCATGCAAAATACCGTCAATGCGAAAACGGATACGATAACTTTTTTCGTAAGGTTCAAAGTGCAAATCTGACGCCCCTTTTCGAATGGCATCATGCAGCATCTTGTTAATAAAGGTAATGATCGGGCCGTCTTCAGCTTCATTGGTGCTGTCGTCTTCATCCGCATCGGCCAGACCAAGTTCACTTAAATCCCAATCTGTATTGGAAAAACTGTCGCTGGCTTTTTGGTCAAATACCCGGTCAATCAGTTTGTGCAGTTTGTCAAACTCAACCACCACCACTTCAACACGAAGGCCGGTACTGAATTCAAAATCCTCTACCGGTTGCATATCGGTTGGGTCTACTACAGCCAAAAATAAACTGCGGCCCCGTTTAAAAATGGGCAGCACATGGTGCTTACGGATCAGTTTTTCATTACGTTCCTGCTCGGGCACATAGTCCAGATCGTAATAATCCAAATCCAGCACACTGTGCATGGTAAAACCACCGGCTGCTGTGGCCAGCGCTGCCGGGCTAATCAGTTTTTCACCAATCAGAAAGTCGGCGGCGGTTTGATACTGATGGTTTTTTTCGGCAGCAAGCTTGGTGCAATGGCCCGCATCAATCAGGCCGGATTGGCCCAAACGGCGAAGAAGAATTGATTGCAGGTTAAAAGCCATAACGACAATACATCCATCTGTCAGATAATAATGAGAAAATTAGCATTTTGATTATGACAGCGGGGAGGAAGAATTCAACAGTTATGATCGAACAAGCTGTGTTTAACAAATGATTTGAGATTGACGCCGCAAGGTTATTGATCTTTCAACAGGGCGGGCTTATTCAGCAATACTGAACCAATGCCAAAAGTTGTTGCATGTAATAAAGATAATAAGCGGAAGAAAGCGACAAACTGCAAAAAGCCGCTGTCCTGGTACCAAATACTGGCGATCGCCGCCATACCTTCCAGTACGCCAATATTGCCAGGTGTAATTTTAATTAACGACGATGAAATAATCAGCGCTGCAAATACCAGACTTTGTTGCGTACTCACCTCAAACAAAGACATAGGTAAAATGCATGTCACACTCAGGTACAACAGACTTAATATCAGATCGTATATCACAACACCTAAGCGGACATGATGGCCAATACTGCGTCTGGTGATGAAAATAACGGCATTGATCAGCAGTATCAGCAGTAATGCTGTCCATAACATCGATTGAAAGTTCATGGAAGCATCATGGTTGATGACAAGTAGCAGTAACAGGCTGATAGCAAGGGATGCATTCTGAAATGCCATACCCAGACTTTTGATAAAGCCAAGACCGTATCGTGTTTTCAGATACCAGATAAGCCATATTCCGCCACCTTTAAAAGGCAACACATAACTAAACAGATTCATTCTTGCCGGAATGCTGATAATTTCCCCCAGAGACAAGTTAATATTTTCAGTAAGTTTGAGTAATGAATAAAACCTCAGGCCGGTGATCAAGGACAGCAGGCAATACAGGCCAAATCCGGGTAATAAGTCTGCCCATGAAAAAGCATTGCTATCGTGGAATTTAGCAACAAATACAATCCCCACTATGGAAAAAAGGATGTTAACTCCATATTTTTTAAGGAAGTTTAACAATGTTGTTGTCTCTTAATAAGCTGAAAAATTCTTCGGTAAAATCGGGGAAAATAGTGTTGAGCTGTTGTCGTTTTTCTGCACGACACTGTTCAGTTTCAGAAGTAGCCAGTGATTTGAACAGCGCCTGTGCAAATTCATCCAGCTGTGTCGGTTTGAATGCTTGTATCAATCCAAGTTGTCTTAAGTGTTTGATATAGGACAGTTTGTTCTCAAAACTGCTGACCTGGATAACCGGCGTGGCAAGACAGGCGGCTTCTGCTGCCATCGTCTGCGAATCTGTAATAAGTAAGCTGGCAAAAGCCAATAAATGGTGCATATCTGCCACTGCAATTTTTTGTGTTCCCACTTCATTGGAGTACAAAATGGTCAGATTGCTGGCATGCGTATCAATCAGGTTTAAATGTTCTGTTGTCAGACCAGACTGGCCCAGGTCGTGATGGGCATCCAGTTTTACTTTCCGTACAATCAGATATTGATAAGGTTTAAGCTGATACTTGTGAAGTATCTCCCGGTCTGGCGTGAACACTGCTGTCGATAAATAGGCCATTTCATGCAGTGAATTATGCAGCAGTCGTTTTTTCGCAAAATATTTAAACTGCAGCAGTTTGGGATTCACAATAAAACTGGATAACGGATAGGCCAGTAGCACATGAAGTGGGATGACCGCATCGTCATCCTCCTGCACGTTAATAGACACCACATGACCAAATAAAGACAAATACGAAATGGACACCGAAGTGCCTATTGCCACATCAAACTGCTTTTTTTGGTGCAGACGAAGTATTTTCCAGGTTCGTAACAACCACTCCATGAATAAAGCAATAAGTCCTTTCTGTGGTTTGGAAAGGCATTGATGGCGGATGCCATAACTATCCAGCAATGCCAGCACATGAGGTTTATCCCTGGATACCACAGTAACCCGGTGGCCCTGTTGTTCTAGTATGCTGATCATCCGGCGAAACAAATGCACATGCGCTGCATGGCCGAGATCAAAAAGAATATTCATAATGGCTTTTCCGCCACTGCAATAGTTTGATAACACCAGGGTCTGGGAAAGGGAATGAGCCCAAATACCGGGCAAGGAAAACCACCGCTATGCAGTTTACAATTCACAAAACCGCTGATTTCCAGCATTCGAATTAACCAACGTTGCGGGAACAGCATAACGTGATCGGACGTATAAAAGAATCTCCGGCTCAAAGTGAGCGTCAGCAAACGTTCAATAGGCGAATTTGGATTTGGTGTTGACAGTACCAACAATCCGCCGGGACGTAACGCATCAAAACACTCTTGCAAAAACAACATGGGGTTTAATAAATGTTCCAGTAACTCACCCGCGACCACTGAGTCGAACTGCATGGCCGGGTTTTCCTGACAAAATTCTGCCAGAGTTCCGGTAAATAATTGTTGATAATTCGACGGATGCGATGAGGGTGCCGGGTCTATACCTATTAAAGATTCAGCTTGCAGATAGGGGTTTGGGCTCTGGGCAAAACCGATATCAGCTATCAGAGGGCCTCTGCTCAGCTGAGCCATTTTTTGTAGACGGTAATCTTCCTTTGCCTGCATTTAGTTGTGCTCTTTTTCAGTCTCAACATAGAGCAGCTGGGTAATTTGCTCTGACACCAGTCCAACCATAAACACAATCAGTGCAGTGGTAAACATCAGGGCACTCATATTGGTAAAGCGACCTACCGTCAGATAAGTGTATGCGTAATAACTCAAACCAACAGCAAAGACCGAAGCTGAAATCGGCAAAAACAATTTCAGCGGCGAATAGAGTGTGCCGATTTTAAAGATAATTAATAAAAATCTGATGCCGTCCTGCAGTGGCCTGATGTGACTTTTTCCTTGTCTGGTTCCAGCGTTAATCGGAACATAAGCCACCGAATAACCTGCCCGGAAAAAAGCCATGGTTGATGTTGTCGGGTAAGAAAAACCATTGGGTAACAGGCTTAAAATTTTCAGGAATAATGAGCGTCTGACTAACCTGAAACCAGAAGTCAAATCTTCAACTTTTTGCCCGGTCACATAACTGGCAAGTTTGTTATAAAACTTATTTGCCATACCTCTGCCTACACTTGCCTGCGAACCTTTTTGTCTGGCGCCAACAACCATGTCAAAACCTTCTGCCATTTTGTCCAGCAGGAGTTTGATGTCTTTTGACTTGTGCTGACCGTCACCATCCATAAAAACAATAAAATCGCCACTGGCATGGCGGGCTCCGGTTTTTATCGCAGCGCCGTTGCCCTTGCTGTAAGGGTGATTAATCACAGTGGCTCCTGCTTCAGCAGCAATGGTTGCAGTCTGATCGGTAGAACCATCATTGACCACAATAATTTGTGCTTGCGAAAAACTGCTCCGCAAATCCTTGATCAGATCCCCTATCGCAAGTTGTTCGTTTTTAGCCGGAATGACAATAGACAATTTTTTTGCTTGGTATGACGTCATAGTTGACCCAGCTTTTTTTGTTCCAGACGCAGCGTCAGGTCTTCGCATTTTTGCTGTTTCTGTATTCTGAGAAACACATTATAAGTTTTGTTAAAACACAGTTGTTGCAAAAATGCTTCTGCCTTGCTGCTGTCGCGCTCGTCCAATAAATTATTAAAAATGACTTCCCCCAACTGCAGGCTGGGTCTGGTGGCAAAAGCTTGCTGCAGGTACTGTAAACTGGCGGTTTTATCATTCAGGCTGTCATAAAGATCATGCAGGTTCAGCAGCAGGGCAAAATGTTTGCCCGGGTTGATATCAATGGTCTGATACTGCAATAACAGTTTGTTCAGGGCAACAAGCTCAGGAAGACCAAGCAATGAGCAATTTTTGTTTTGAATTTGTGTTTTAAAGCTGGCCAAAACAGCCGGAGCACTGCCAATAATATGCTGACGCTCTGCCAGTTGTTGAACTCTGCTGATATTTTCACGCATTGAACCTTCATCAGCGACAGCACAGGCGACAAGGGCATATTGCAGCCTTGAGCCAATACATTGCTCACAGGCATTAACCTGAGCCTGTAACGCAAAGTAAGCCTGCATTGTGTTGCCTTGCTCCAGATTCAGCAGTGCATAATGCTCTGTAACCCGCTCGGAGCCAAATTGCTTTTCAAACCATAATTCAGCTGCATGCAAAGGTTTTCCCCACAACTGAACTACAAATGCCGTAGTGCCAACCAGCAGCAGTAAATAGGCAGCTGAACCTAATATCACCAGTTTCTGATACTGCTGGCTAAGCACTCTTAAGTACCAACCAATGGCAAAGCATGATCCTAAAATAGCAACGTAATTGCGGTGTTCAAAATACAGCTCAAGGCCAATCACTGTTGATTCAAGCAAGTGGGCGGCAAAAAACCACAATATTGCAAAACTCAGTACCGGCTGCCGACGACGCCATTTTATTGCGACAGCCAATAAAGCCAGCACGCTAAAAATTGCGAAGCCAGCAAACCAGCTTAAGTTGCCTGGTTGAAACACCTGCATATTGTCGTGAAAGGGGTTGTAAGAAAACAGGTCCGGGAAAAATGTCAGCTTCAGGTAGCTGAGCAGTATGTAAGGTTGGGTCAGCAACCGTTCCAGCATCGTAAAATCGCGATACGGATAAACGCCACCGGTAGAAATCATCACATAAAGCAGATAACCAGCAACAGCAGTAAAACAACTCCATAAATACCACTGTCTGATTTTTTTATCCGGGTCGGTTTTATCCCTGAAGATGGTACCTTCCAGTACTAATGCCAGTACTGGCAACAGGATGCCATTTTCTTTGCTAAATACGGCCAGCACAGTCATCAGCATTAAACCTGTGACTTGTTGCCATCTTGCTTTGGTTAAATTTTGTGCTGCATTGCGCAAGCCTGTCACATACAACAATATTCCGGTGAGCAGGAAAAAGGCCGAAAGGCCTGTCATGCGTTGAATCACAATTAACGAAGATGAAATCTGAATGGGTGAAAATAACCACAGTGCTGTGATAAACAAAGCTGTCCACTGCCACTGCGATATTGATAATTCTGTGCTGTTTTGTTGGCTTTGCAAATGTGACAACAGTGCAACAACAAGCGCATAAACCAGGATGCCGTTCATGGCATGCAAAACAATATTAAACCAGAGGAAATGCGCAGGCGCTAAAGGCCAGGACTGATGCTGTAAAGCAAAAGTCAGCATACTGAGCGGGCGCCCTAAGGGGCCTGAAGTCTCAGACGTAATATAGACAGCGGCGCTGAGCCAATCTTGAATGGCCTGTAATTGTGACAGGGGGCGGTAATCGTCGTAGTACAAAGTACCTGATGTGCCAGCAGAATAAACTACGATGACAAAGGTCAGCAGCAGTAAAAGCAAGCCATATTGTTTTAGTTTTTCAATCAAGTGAACGACCAGAATAAGTTGTAATAAAAACAGTGAAACGTTTGTGGGAATTTAAAAATAAAAAAGGCTGCATTGCAGCCTTTTTTTATCGAACAACTATTACACGCCAGGGCATGTTTTAGGTGCGTATTTCGCTTCCGCAGTCGTTGCGCAAGTCCAGGCACCAGAAGATGGATTGCGTGTCCAGGTAATTGTTTTGGTATTTACCTGAGTTGGAGCGTTTTTCAGCGTACACACGATAGTAGAGGCTGTAGTGGTGATGTCGCAGTTACCAGTAGCAGTTGATAAACCGATATCACCAGGAGCTGCTACGTTGCCGCCGTTGTTGATAATGTTTTCAAAAGCTGTTTTACCAGCAGAAATTTCTGACAGGCCGGCTGTTACTTTTGAGCTTGCCTGGTAGCTTGAGTAAGCAGGCAGAGCTACTGCAGCGAGGATACCGATGATCGCTACAACGATCATTAATTCAATTAAGGTAAAACCTTGGTTACGTTTCATAGTACTTCTCCATTAGTAATTGATTAACCCAGGGGGTTGATTTCTATTCTGGACATTTTTGTGCGTTACGCAAGAAAAAAATGCATATTTGTAAATATTTATTTTTTTGTAGTTCAACTTAATGAATTATAAGGTTATTTTGTTCTAATTTTTGGAGTGAGCACTGGGGCGGCAGGCAAATTGGTTTGATCTTTGCCTGTAAAGCAATATTTGTGCCACGCCATGCTAACATCATGTTATTTAATGCTATTTGTAAAAATTACCTGATTTGGTTACTTGGTGCGGGAGCTTGGTATCAGACGCAGTTGGTTACAAATAAAGCAAATAAGTTGTTAACAAGAGTTGAATGCTGAATTTAAACAGCTTTTTTAGGTTTGGGCCGCTGATTTAAGCCCTTGTATGGATGGGGATGAAAAATTGTGTTGGTGAATAAGCAGGTTGCCGGCCCACACTGCGACCGGCATCAGAGTTACAAGTTATAGGCTGCGTAATCTCATTGATAAATCAATAGATTGTACGTTTTTGGTCAGGGCGCCGCTGGAAATATAATCAACCCCTGTTGCACCCAGCGCTTTTAACGCTTCGCTGGTGATATTACCGGATACTTCCAGTTTGGCTTTACCCTGATTGATGGCCACGGCTTGCTGAATATCGGCGATGTGAAAGTTGTCGAGCATAATAATGTCGGCACCGGCCGCTAACGCCTGTTCCAGCTCAGTTAAATCTTCTACTTCCACTTCTACTGCTTTGCCCGGGAAATTCTGCCTGGCTGTTTGCACCGCATTGGCAATAGAACCCGCAGCAGCGATATGGTTTTCTTTAATCAAAAACGCATCATATAAGCCAATACGGTGGTTTTTGCCACCGCCACAGGTGACTGCGTATTTTTGTGCCAGCCGCAGGCCCGGCAGGGTTTTACGGGTGTCGAGTAACCGGGTTTTGCTGTTGTCCAATAACGCCACATATTTAGCTGTGGTGGTAGCTGTGCCGCTTAAGGTTTGCAGGAAATTCAGCGCAGTGCGCTCGCCTGTTAATAAAATCCGCGCCGGACCACTAATTTCACAGAGCAGTGTATTGGCGGCTACCTTGTCACCATCTTTGACAAACCACTGGATCACCACCTGATCTGACAATTGTTGAAACACTTCTTCTACCCAGTCCACGCCACAGATCACACAATCTTCGCGGGTAATAATAGTGGCGGTGGCCTGTTGTTCTGCCGGAATAAGGGAAGCGGTAATGTCACCTTGTGCCAGTGGTAAATAACCTAAATCTTCGGCCAGCGCATGGCTGACACCACGGCGAATTTCCTGCATCAGCCGTTCGTGGTGGCTGATGTCTGCTGTTGCTTGAGTTGATTGCATAAGTCAGTTTCTTTGTTTCAGTTGCAGTTGATTGGCCTGTTGCGCGAATTCTAAATGTTTTAACGCACTCATTCCTAGCAAAATCTCTGTGCCCCCTTTGCTGCTGGTGAGGTTGGGCACTATGCTGGCCGGCAAATCGCGCAGCACAATATCACCCAGTTTCAGGCTATTGATTCGGCTTTGATAAGCCGTGGTGATGCCATTGGCCGTGTTCACCTGATAAGGCTGGCCCTGTGGCATGCCAGTGCGTTTTGCCACTTCGGGGGAAACCGCTACTACAGTGGCGCCGGTGTCGAGCAAAAACACCACATCCACACCGTTGAGTTGCAAGGTGCCGACATAATGGCCGCTGGCATTGCGGCTCAGGGTAACTTCGGCCTCGCCCGCAGCATTGACCACAGATTGTACTTGCTGATTGGGGTTTAGCTTGTTGGCAATAGCGTCATCAAATAACAGGTAAATAACGGCCAGTACTAACAACCAGGCAATCAGGGCAAAACCTTTGCCGAGTTTGGCTGTGGGATCAGATGCTTGCATTGTATTCTTTTCGCGCTGACAATAGTTCAACAGCATAAACAGCGTGATCAACAATTGCAAAAGCCTTTATCAGCGCATGCCGTAATGCCGGTACACAACTCAGCCAACCCTGAACCACCGTTGCTGGAGCAGCGCCCCTGCAGCCATTTTGATGACAGACCTGATGAAAATGACATCAGTTTATTGGTGATCCACAATATCAGCCTGCCACCCCGCCAATTTAATACCCCTTATATTGACGACTTTTTTGGCGGCCGGCTGGATTGTTCGGCTCATCCTTATTTTGCTCAGCTTAAAGGTGTGCGGGTGTCGGCCCATTGTGTGATTTATCGGGATGGCCGCATCTGGCAATATGTGCCTTTTGCCAAAAGAGCCTGGCATGCCGGTGTCAGTCAGTTTATGGGGCGCGAAAAATGTAATGATTTTTCGATTGGTATTGAGCTGGAAGGCTGTGACGATGAAGCCTACACCACAGCGCAGTATCAGGCACTGACCGAACTTTGCTGGTATTTGTTACAACAATACCCCAGGCTGCGGCCAAGCCATATTGTTGGTCACAGTGATATTGCGCCTGGTCGCAAAACCGACCCCGGCCAGGCATTTGACTGGCAAGGTTTTTTTCTGGCACTGGATAAGATGCAGCAACAAAGCTGTGAAAAGGAGAACCTGAAGTGACTTTGCTTAGTATGTTAATAGCGCTGATCGTCGAGCGACTTGCCGTGCGTAGCCCGCAGTGGCAGCTGGTTAGTTATTTACGGCCTTATCTTAGTTATGCCGATAAAGCCCCCTTTTCAGTATTCACTCAACCACAGGCCGGTTTATGGCTCTGGTGTTTGTTGCCCGCTGTGCTGGTGACGCTGCTGTTGCAACTGGTTGATTTCTGGTTGTTCAGTTTGTTGGTGAATACGCTGGTGCTGCTGCTCTGTATGGGCTGCTGGCATTACCGGCAGTTGTATAAAAAATATCTGAATGCTGCGGCAAGAGACGATCAGCAGGCGGCTTTTTTATCCATGCAGCAGCTGGAAACAGACGCCGGTATTAGTCAGTTGCAGCTGAGTTATGGTCAGCGTCTGGTCTGGTTGAACTTTAAATATTATGCCGCAGTGTTGTTCTGGTTTGCCGTGCTGGGTGCTTTTGGCGCTTTAACTTACGCTATTTTGCGTTTATTAACCGAACCTGCCACTTATATAAAAGCAGTGGACAGCGACAAAACCGCTGAAGATATGACCCAGTCAGAGCAACAAGCAACTGAACAAGTGGCTGATGCTGATTTTGCCTCCAGTAGCAGTGCTGAAAGTAAAGCGGCTGAGCAGTATGAAGCTGCAGATTCAGCAGCCAATACCGCTGCTGAAGCACAAACCGGTGCAGAGCGGGATCTGCAGCAACTTAAAGCCCGCGCTGAGCAGCTCAGTCAAAGCATAGCCCTGCAACAAAGGTTAACTGCTGTGGCGAGCGATCTGAGTCACTGGGCGGACTGGTTACCGGCCCGGTTGTTTGGTCTTGGTTTTGCGCTGGTCGGCCACTTTTCCCGTGCTTCCGCTATCTTGCTCAGCTACCTCGGCGACAGCAACACTCCGGCTGGCCAAGTGCTGACCGATATTGCCAAAGCGGCTGAACCTTTGCCGGAAGAACTGCTAAATTGCAGCACTGAAAGTTGCTCCTTAGTGCAGCTTGCTAAACGTAATATTCTGTTTTTCCTTGCTTTAGTGGCAATTCTTACCCTAAGCGGTGCCTTGTCTTAACACTATCAGCCTGCGGCTTTTGCTGCAGGCTGATCTCTTCACAGCTTGCAACACTGTTGCCTGCGCACAGCAATACACGCTCCTTAGAAATGGTCTGACCAATTCTGTTTTGTGGTGAATTTTTCACTTTTTTAGAGTTTTGACTCTAGTTATTTGCCGGTAAAACCTTGCATAACTAGTAGGTTGAATTTACTTCAACTACGCTTTCTGTTACTTTATAGCCTGCATATGTAAATTGGTCTTACCAATTTACAATAAACAACAAAAAAGACCACGATAAGCACAGGCAATTCACAAAAAACGCTGTTGATAGCCCGTTTTTGCTCTAAAGCCGCTTTATCGTCAGGGAAATGGATGAACACACTGAAAATCAAACCTGCCAAATTGTCAGATCGGATCGTTGAGCAGCTGGAGCATATGCTGCTTGAAGGTACTTTTACGCCCGGGCAAAAGTTGCCGACTGAGCGTGAACTGGCAGAGCAGTTTGATGTGTCGCGTCCAAGCTTGCGTGAAGCTTTGCAAAAAATGGAAGCCAAAGGTCTGGTCAGCCGTAAACAGGGTGGTGGTACTTATGTCTGTGACAATCTGGTGGGCGGGCTGACCGACCCGTTATTTGAGCTGATTGGACGCCATCCGGAGTCACAGTTTGATTTACTGGAATTTCGTCACGCTTTAGAAGGTATTTGTGCTTATTACGCCGCATTACGGGGCACCAGTGCCGATTTTGCCCAAATTAAACAAAGATATGACGAAATTTGTGCCGCGCAGCAACAGCAGGATTTAGACGCTGAAGCCAGGGCTGTCGGCAGTTTGTATTTAGCAGTAGCAGCAGCATCCCATAATGTGGTGTTGCTGCATCTGGTACGCGGCTTAACGCCGCTGGTGGAGCAGAATATCAAGCTGAACCTTGAGATTCTGCGGCAAAAAGACGGCATAGTGAGCCAGCTGAATTCACATCGGCAACGGTTAATGGAAGCGGTGATCAATGGTGAGCCGGAGCAAGCCCGGCAAGCCAGCAACAGCCATCTGGCCTTTATTGAAGAGGCTTTGCTGGAAGCCGACCGGGAACGCTCACGCCTTGCACGCTCGTTGCGCCGTTCACAAACGAACTAAAACGCAACGGTTTAACTTTTAATAAAACAGGGGTGGCCAAGGCAACTCCGGAATATAGGAAACATTGATATGTCTGAAGTCAGTAAGGTGGACATCGACGCGCTGGAAACCCAGGAATGGCTGGAAGCGCTTGAATCTGTCGTTCGCACTGAAGGTGTGGAGCGTGCTCAGTTTCTGTTAGAGCAGGTGCTGGAGCAAGCGCGCCTGGAAGGTGTGGACATGCCAACCGGCATTACCACCAACTATATCAATACCATTCCGCCGCAGCAGGAACCGGCTTATCCGGGTGATGTGAATCTGGAAAAACGCATCCGCTCAGTGATCCGCTGGAACGCTATTATGATAGTGCTGCGCGCCTCGAAAAAAGAGCTGGAGCTGGGCGGCCATATGGCGTCTTACCAGTCGTCAGCTGCTTTTTATGAAACCTGTTTTAACCACTTTTTCCGCGCGCCAAATGAAAAAGACGGTGGCGATTTAGTCTATTACCAGGGTCATATTTCCCCTGGTATTTACGCCCGCGCTTTTGTCGAAGGCCGTTTAACTGCAGATCAGCTCGACAACTTCCGTCAGGAAGTGGGTGGTGAAGGTTTATCCTCTTACCCGCATCCAAAACTGATGCCTGAATTCTGGCAGTTCCCGACTGTTTCTATGGGTTTAGGTCCAATCACCTCTATTTATCAGGCACGGTTTTTAAAATATTTAAATGGCCGTGGCTTAAAAGACACTTCGCAACAACGGGTGTATGCCTTTTTAGGTGACGGTGAGATGGACGAGCCGGAAAGCCGTGGTTCTTTGTCCTTTGCCGCCCGGGAAAAACTGGACAACCTGTGTTTCCTGGTGAACTGTAACCTGCAGCGTCTTGATGGCCCTGTGATGGGCAACGGCAAAATTATTCAGGAACTGGAAGG
>FWPV01000078.1_pt1 | contig 61498 bp, 58 predicted proteins | sample 2228371 | NCBI WGS metagenome assembly FWPV01 (sample SAMEA103939776, study PRJEB20133) | metagenome
CACGTCGCGGGTGATCGAGGGGTTGTCGGACTTCCGCGTGATCTTGTCGACCTCGTCGATGTAGACGATCCCGCGCTGCGCCCGTTCCACGTTGTATTCCGACGCCTGCAGAAGCTTGAGGATGATGTTCTCCACATCCTCGCCGACATAGCCCGCCTCGGTCAGCGTGGTCGCGTCCGCCATGGTGAAGGGCACGTCCAGAATGCGGGCCAGCGTCTGCGCCAGCAGCGTCTTGCCGCAGCCGGTCGGGCCGATCAAGAGGATGTTCGACTTCGACAGCTCGATGTCGTTCTTCGAGGAATGGTTCAGACGCTTGTAATGGTTGTGCACCGCCACCGACAGCACCCGCTTGGCGTGGACCTGGCCGATCACGTAATCGTCCAGCACCTTGCAGATGTCGCGCGGGGTGGGCACCCCGTCCGAGGATTTCAGACCGGTGGTCTTCGTCTCCTCGCGGATGATGTCCATGCACAGTTCGACGCATTCATCGCAGATGAACACGGTCGGACCCGCGATCAGCTTGCGCACCTCATGCTGGCTCTTGCCGCAGAACGAACAGTAGAGAGTGTTCTTGCTGTCGCCGCCGGTGTTACTTGCCATCCGCAGTCCTCTAAGCTTAGCAACCAATTTCCTGCGCTGCAGGGGGGCTGCCCGGAACCAAGTTTAGGCCAGTCCCCAAGGCACCACAATCCGAAAAACCCGACCGGAAACTCGGCGGGAAAAGGGGCGTCATTTCGACGTATCGTCGGCCTTTCCACGGCTTTCCAGGATCTGGTCGATCAGACCCCAGGCCTTGGCATCCTCGGCAGACATGAAATTGTCGCGCTCCAGCGCCTGTTCGACACTGTCGTATTCATTGCCGGTGTGCTTGACGTAGATCTCGTTCAGCCGCCGCTTCAGCTTCAGCGTTTCCTGCGCGTGGATCATGATGTCGGTCGCCTGGCCCTGATAGCCGCCCGAAGGCTGGTGGACCATGATCCGGCTGTTCGGCAGGCTGAAGCGCATGCCCTTTTCGCCCGCCGTCAGCAGCAGCGAGCCCATCGAGGCCGCCTGCCCGATAACCAGCGTCGAAATCTTCGGCCGGATGTATTGCATCGTGTCGTAGATCGACAGGCCCGCGGTCACGACACCGCCAGGGCTGTTGATGTACATGCTGATTTCCTTGGACGGGTTCTCCGATTCCAGGAACAGGAGCTGGGCGCAGATCAGGCTGGACATGCCGTCATGCACCGGGCCGCCAAGGAAGATGATCCGCTCCTTCAAAAGGCGGCTGAAGATGTCATAGGCGCGTTCGCCCCGGCTCGTCTGTTCGACGACCATCGGGACAAGCGTGTTCATGTAGTGCTCAACGGGATCGCGCATCGGGTCCTGCCTCTGTCTCTCTGGCGACGAATATCGCCGGAAGTATTGCCAGAGTCTTAGTGGGGTGACACGGAGGCTGCAAGGGCAGCGCGGACCGATTTGCCAAAGCCGCGCTGCGGCCTTGAAACGGCCCGAACCCAGGCTAGACCCCACGCATGTTCACTCCGACACGCACCGCCGGCCTTGACCGCCTGGCCGCGTTCCTGCCCAGGGCCGGGCGCGACTATGCGGCGACGCGAAACCTCGATGTGCCCGGCCATCCGCATGTGTCGGGCCTGTCGCCCTGGCTGCGCCATCGCCTCGTGACCGAAGCCGAGGTGATCGAGGCGACCCTGCGCCGCCATCCGCGCGGAGCCGAGAAGTTCCTGGCCGAGGTCTGGTGGCGCAGCTACTGGAAGGGCTGGCTTGAACTGCGCCCGGCCATCTGGTCGGCCTACCGGCACGGCCTGACCGCCGCACTCGACCGTCTGGCCGTCGAACCCGATCTTGCTGCCCGCGCCAAGGCCGCGATGCTGGGAGCCACCGGGATCGACGGCTTCGACCATTGGGCGCGCGACCTTGTCGCCACGGGCTATCTGCACAACCATGCCCGGATGTGGTTCGCCTCGATCTGGATCTTCACCTTGCGCCTGCCCTGGGAGCTCGGGGCAGATTTCTTCCTGCGTCACCTGATCGACGGCGATCCTGCCTCAAACACGCTGTCCTGGAGGTGGGTCGCGGGGCTGCAGACGCCGGGCAAGACCTATCTTGCGACTGCCGACAACATCGCGCTGAACACGCAAGGCCGCTTCAATCCGGCCGCGCTTGCATCCGTCGCCCCGCCCTTGCCGATGCTTGCCCTGCCAGAGCCGCGGGTGGCACCCGAAGGCGACATACCCGACCCCACCGCCTCCAGCCTGCTTCTGGTCACCGAAGAGGATCTGTCACCGGAATTCCTGTCCCGCCAAGGCCTTCGCCCCAGGGCGGTCGCCGTCTTGACCGATGTCGCCGGCCGTTCGCCGCTTGCCGTCGCCGCCCCCGTCCACCGCTTTGTCGCCGGTGCCGTCGCGGACGCCCTTGCCCGGCTCCACGCGCCTGACGCGCCGGTCTGCGCCCGGTCCGATCTTCTGCGTCTTTTGCGCATTGCCGAGGCTGAAGGCGTCCGTCAGATCGTCACCCCCTATGCCCCGACCGGCCCCGTTGCCAGCGCCCTGGCTGAACTCGCCCGTCTGGCTGGCGCGCACGGCATTGCCGTCGTCCGGGTTCTGCGCGACCATGACCGCCTGGCCTGGCCACATGCCACGCATGGCTTCTTCCGGTTCCGCGACGCAGTGATGGGTTAACCGAAGCGTCGCGCCGCAAGTGCCAGGCGGGCCGCCGCCGTCACCAGGCAAAGGGCTCCGAAGACCCATGCCACCGGCAGGAAAAGACCGGGCCAGACCGCAAGGACCAGGAAACAGAGGATCGTCTCGGTTCCCTCCATCAATCCTGCCGTGAAATACAGCGACTTCTCGCCCCGGCTCGAGGTTTCCAGCCCGCGCTTGGCGGCCAGAACCGAAAAGCCAAGGAAGGTCGCGCCGTTCACGTAGAAGCTGAACAGCAGGAACGCACCTGCCGCGCCGTTCGCGACCGGATCCATCAGCACGAAGGCCAGGGGGATCGCCCCGTAGAAGGCAAAATCGCAGACGATATCGAGATAACCGCCGAAATCCGTCTTGCCCCGCGCCCGGGCCACCGCGCCGTCCAGCCCGTCAGCCAGTCGACTGGCCAACAGGACCAGCCCGACCAGGACACCCGACCAACCGGCAGCGATGAGACCCGCCGCCGCCAGACCCAGTGCCAGTCCGGCCAGTGTCACCCCGTTTGCCGTCGCCCCGCGCGCAGCCAGCCAGCGCCCGCTTTCGTTCAAGGGGGCGTCGATCACCCCGCGCATCAGCCCGTCCAGCATGGTTCTTCCTCGCCCGGGCTGCATCCTCTCCGGTTGCTCCCCGCATGGGAAGTCAACTTTCCGCGCATTTCCGCCGAACTCTCGGCCGGAATTGGCCTTCTTCGGCGCAAGCGGGGCGCGCCCAGTCCACATCACTGCTATTTCACCGTCTGCGCCACATTCTGCCCGATTGCGGCCCAAATGGGCTGCAACGCTTGTCCTGCGCCATTCCGGGGGTTTTGTCATGTTCACGCGCCTGACGCTTGCGGTTGTTGCCGTCGCGGCACTGTTTTCGTTCGCCTCTGCCGCCCGGGCCTGCTCGGATCCCGGCAATGCGGCGGCCTTGCAGAAGGAACTCCTGACCAGCCTGAATGCCGAACGACAGGCGCGCGGGCTGTCGGCGCTGGTACTGTCGGCCAAGCTCGACAAGGCCGCGCAAGGCCAGGCCTGCGACAATGCCAAACGCAAGTCCATCAGCCACATCTCGTCGGACGGCGGCACGTTGAAAACCCGCCTGCGCCGCGTGGGCTATGGCTTCCGCACCGCTGCCGAAAATACCGGCCGCGGCTTTGCCAGCGGCACCCGGGCCGTCGAATGGTGGATGAACTCGCCGAAGCACCGGGACAACATCCTTCTGCGCAAGGCGCGTGAGGTCGGCATCGGCATTGCCGTCAGCCCGGCACCGGACAGCAAACTGCACTGGATCCTCGTCGTCGGCGCGGCGAAATAGCCCTATCTCGCGATCATCAGCTCGGCCTTCAGCCCGCCCAGGGCGTCGCTTTCCGACAGCCGCAGCGCCCCGCCGTGGCTGAAGGCGATATCCGAGGCAATCGACAGGCCCAGGCCGACCCCGGCGCCCAGGTTCGGATCGCGTGAGGCATCCAGCCGGGTGAAGGGTCGCATCGCCTCGTCACGCTGACCGGCGGGGATGCCCGGCCCGTCGTCTTCGACCGATATCCGCAGGCTGCGATCCTGAAAGACCAGCCGGACCTCGACCCTGCCGCCATAACGCCGGGCATTGCTGACCAGGTTTTCCACCGCCCGCCGGATCGCCTGCGGACGCATCTCCACCGGCCCTGCCCGGCCCTCGACCCCCGCCAGGCGCACCCCCGTCCCGGCGCGTTCGACCACCTCCTGCACCAGCAAGACCGCGTCCGTTGGCGCTGAACCCTCCATCGCATCGCCCCGCACGAAGGCCAAAAACTCGTCGACCATCCGCTCCATCTGCATGACGTCGGCCTGCAGCGCCGCAACCTCCGCATCCTCGGGCATGAGCGACAGCGCCAGCCGCATCCGGGTCAACGGCGTGCGCAGGTCATGGCTCACCCCCGACAGCATCAGGGTGCGCTGCTCGATCTGCCGCTCGATCCGCGCGCGCATGTCAAGGAACGCCCGCCCCGCTGCCCGCACTTCCAGCGCCCCGCGCGCCTTGTAGGGAACCGCACGGCCCTTGCCGAACTCCTCGGCCACCTCGGCCAGCTTGGTGATCGGCCGCAACTGCCGTCGCAGGAAGAAATACGCGATCACCGTCATGAGCGCCGACGTCACCACCATCAGCACGATCAGCTGGTGAGGGTTCGCCGCCGACATGCGGCGACGGCTGACTTCGGCCTCGAACGGACCGAAGCGGCTGTCGAACCGAAGGCGGACGCCCCGGTTCCGGGCCGTCAGATCGACCGCCGCCAGCGCCGGAAGCCTGCTGCGCAGCGTCGCGATGATCGTGCCGCCCGACAGGTCGATGACCGCCATCCGATCCGCGACCGGAGCATCCTGACCCGCCGGCAGCGTCAGGCTGATTTCCAGCGCCCGGGCAAGCGGCACCACCCGTGCCCTGGCCGCCTCCAGACTGCCACTTGCCTCGATCTCGTCCAGGAGAAACGCCAGGTCGATCGCCACCCCTTGCGTCATCTGCCGGGTCACGTCTTCATAGAAGCGCTGGATGAACTCGGTCGAAAAGACCAGCTGAATCGCAAGGATCGGCACGATCAGGATCAGCGCCGCGCGGCCATAAAGGCCCCTGGGAATGATACGTTTGACGACCGACATCGCCGGAAAGCCTATCCGTCTCGCCCTGCCTTGGAAAGCCGCACATGACCGCCCACCCGCCGATCCGCAGCCTTCTGGCCCCGAACCCCTCGGCTCTGACCGGGAACGGCACCAACACCTGGATCCTCGGGGCGACCGATCTTGCCGTGATCGATCCCGGGCCTGACGACCCCGCGCATCTCGCGGCGATCCTCGCCGCGGTCGGCCCCGGCCAGCGGATCAGCCATATCGTCGTGACCCACGCCCATCTCGATCACTCCGGCCTCGCCCATCGCCTTGGCGCACTTTCGCGGGCACCCGTCTACGCCTACGGCACCGCAACCGAGGGGCGCAGCCCCGTGATGACCCGCCTGGCCCCCGGACTTCCGGTTCGCGGTGACGGGCTCGACCTGACCTTCGCTCCGGATCGTCGCCTGTCGGACGGCGACGCGCTCCTTGGCCCCGGGTGGGAGCTGCGCGCGATCCATACACCCGGCCATCTCGGTGGGCATCTCTGCCTTGCGCTCGGCGACACACTCTTCTCGGGCGATCATGTCATGGGCTGGTCGACGTCCACCGTCTCGCCCCCCGATGGCGACATGGGCGCCTACATGGCTTCGCTGCACCGCCTGGCACGTCGGCGCTGGCACCGCTTTCTGCCCGGACACGGGGCCCCGGTCGAAGACCCGGAGCAACGTTTGCGGGACCTGATCACCCACCGCCAGACGCGCGAGGCGCAGATCCTGTCCGCCCTGGGCGATGGCCCGGCGCGCATTCCCGAGCTTGCCGCCCGGTTGTACCACGATATCCCTCGCAGTCTCCTGCCCGCCGCAGAACTCAACATCCTGGCTCATCTTGTTGATCTGGCCTCCAGAAACCGCGTTGCCGCGCAGCCGTCCCTCCACCCGGACTCGGCTTTCTCGCTGCGCTGAGCCGCCGCGCACTTTCCCCGGTTTTGCCCTTGCTGCCCCCGACAGGCCTTGCTATAGACCCGCGCGTGTTCCGGCGTAGCTCAGCGGTAGAGCAGTTGACTGTTAATCAATTGGTCGTAGGTTCGATCCCTACCGCCGGAGCCAAGTTCCTAAAATCTAATGGGAAATCAACGGGTTGAGAGTTTTCTCTCAGCCCGTTCCCGTTGGTCTCGCCCTCTGTGCCCAATGTCGCGGTTTTTGCTGCGCACAAAACAGTTGATGTCCATCAAAGCCCAGCGGCTGGGGACTTGTGCTGTCCAGTTTGCCCGCCCTGTTGATGTCCATCACCATGATGCAGACGGTCGCGGCATACCGCGAGGGCAGCAATCTCTGGCCGCTGATGCTGATCTTTGCGGCACCCCTGGCGGTGGTCTGGCTCTTTCCGGCCAGTTTCCTGTTCCCGGAACCCTGGACGCGGTATGGTCGGCTGCGGCTTCGACGGCGCTCAGAACCGCCCGTGCATCGCAATCTCGGCCACCGGCTTTCGCGCGCTCGGCGTCTCGCGCGCGCGCAGATCCTCTGGCAGGGCATCGGCAGGGCCCTGCTCGCCCACCGCCACCACGCAGTGGATCGTGTGACCCCGGGGCAGTGCCACCGCCGCTGCCAGCCCGTCCCTGTCGAAGCCCCCCATCGCATGCGCAAAAAGGCCCATCGCCCGGGCCTGAAGCGCGAGGCTCATCCAGGCGGCACCGGTGTCGAAGCCGGCGGTGCGGTTCGCGACTTCGGCCCCCTCGCGGGTCGGCACCGTATCTTTCGAGGCGACCACGACCAACGCCCCCGCTCTGCCCGCCCAGACCGGGTTGTTCCCCGTCAGCGTATCCCGCATGACGGCAAACTCCGCCTCGCCACGTCGCGCCCAGACCAGCCGCCAGGGCTGCTGGTTTGAGGCCGAAGGTGCCCAGCGCGCGGCCTCAAGCAGGGCCATCACCTCGGTCTCGGCCAGCTCCCGGCCGGTGAAGGACCGGGGCGACCAGCGCGCCGGGAACTGCGGGTCGACAGGATGATCGGGCTGGCGAGCGGCGGGCTGATCGGGGGTCATGGCCATGTCCTTCCTGGTTTGGGGCGAGATAGACCGTCGGTGCTCCAAGGGCAACCGCCCGCCCCAGCGACGCCCGTCGTTGCCCGCGCGCAGAACCCCGGCGACAGAGGCTTTCGCCCATGCCATGATCCGGGCAGCGCGGGAGGGCGGACATGCGGGCAGTGCGGTTGCAGGCGGTGGGCCGGATCGAGGTCGTCGAGGTTCCGACGCCCGCCCCAGGCCCCGGCGAAATCCTGGTCCGCGTCCTTGCCGCCGGCATCTGCGGCACCGACCGGCACCTCTTCAGGGGCGAGTTTCCCTGCGCCCCGCCCGTCACGCTGGGGCATGAATTCTGTGGCGAGGTCACGGCTGTCGGCACCGGTGTCCGGCAGGCCCCGGGCACCCGCATCGCCTGCGATCCGAACATCGCCTGCGGGGTTTGCGACCAGTGCCTGCGCGGCAGGGTCAACCTGTGCGTGCACAACATCGCCATCGGCATCCACCGGGATGGCGGTCTTGCCGAATATGCCACCCTGCCCGCCCACCGCGCGCTGCTGGTCGGCGATCTGGACCCGCTGCACGCAGCCTTTGCCGAACCGCTCGCCTGCACCCTACACGGGCTGGACATCGGGGCACCGGTCCCCGGCGAGCGGGTCATCGTCCTTGGCGGCGGGGTGATCGGCCAGCTTGCGGTCCAGTTGGCACGGAACGCCGGGGCCGAGGTCATGCTGGTCACCCGGCATCCGGCCAAACGGGCCTTGGCCGAACGCCTGGGCGCGACGGCGACCGCCGCGACCGAAGCCGAGGCGCTTGCCCGGCTCGGCGGTGGTGCCGAGCTGATCCTGGAATGCGCGGGCGTGGCCGCAACGGTGGAAATGGCCCCGCGCCTGACCCGTGCCGGCGGGCGGATCGTGATCCTCGGCGTCTTGCCCAAGGGCGAGAAGGTGCGGATCGAGCCTTTCGACCTTCTCTTCCGCGAGGTCCAGCTTCTGCACAGCTTCATCAACCCCTTCACCCAAGGCCGCGCGGTCGCCATGCTGCGGGCAGGTCAGATCGACGTGGCCCCGCTGATCTCTCGCATCATCCCGCTGGCGGAGGCCCCGGACGGCATCGCGGAACCGGCCAGCCCGGGCGAGGTCAAGGTGCTGGTCGTGCCGGACTGAAACCACCTCGGGCGCGCCACGGCATCGACCCGACTGAACCGCGACCAGGCACAAGCCATTCCGAAAATTGCCACGATTGTCGGTCACGCTCCCTGCATGGACCTGCTTCTCGGCATGCTCGTCATGATGTGCTTTCCCGTCTATCTGGCGGTGCAGGTTCTGGCGTTGATGCGCTGGCCCTGGCGGATCTCGCTGGTGCCGCTTCTGCTCATGGGGGCCGCGCTGGTCTCGACGGTGGCAGGGTTTGCGCAAGGGTCGAATCTGGCACCGATCTTCCTCATCCTGGGCGCGCCCGTCAGTCTGGCCTGGCTTGGCGTGGCCTATCTCATCCGGCGCTGAGGCTCTGGACATTCCCGGCCCGCCCGGCAAGGGTCCGGCCATGACCCACCGCCCCCTTGCCGCCGCCCTCTGGATGACCGGAGCCATCGCCGCCTTCACCGCCATGGCCGTCGCCACCCGCCAGATCAGGGGCGTCCACGACACGTTCGAGATCCTGGCCTTCCGTTCCATGATCGGCTGGGTCATCGTCGTCGCCCTCGGGCTGGCGCTCGGTCAGCTTGGCCGGATCCGCTCCGACCGGCTGGGCAGCCACGTCCTGCGCAACCTTTTCCATTTCTCGGGTCAGTCGCTGTGGTTCTATGCGATCACCGTGATCCCGCTGGCCCAGGTCTTCGCGCTGGAATTCACCTCGCCGATCTGGGTGATCCTGCTGGCGCCGGTCTTTCTGGGTGAACGGCTCAACCGCCGCAAGGTCCTGGCGGCGGCCCTCGGCTTTGCCGGGGTGTGGATCGTCGCCCGCCCCGATTTCGGCGCGCCCGAACCCGGAGTCGTGGCTGCCGCGGGGGCTGCCGTCTTCTTTGCCGCGACCAATCTCATGACCAAGGCCCTGACACGCGGCGAGGCGGTCATCTCGATCCTGTTCTGGCTGACGCTGATGCAGGCGCTTCTTGGCAGCCTGGCGATGGCGTTTGGCGGCCCGGTCACGCTGCCGACGCTGTCCACGCTGCCCTGGCTCGGGCTGATCGCGGTCGCGGGAATCACGGCGCATCTGTGCCTGACCACGGCACTCAGCCTGGCACCGGCCAGCGTCGTGGTGCCGGTGGACTTTGCCCGCCTGCCGATCATCGCCGCCATCGGCGCGATCTTCTACAATGAACCGATTGAACCCGCATTGTTTCTTGGTGCTGGGCTCATCTTCGTCGGGATCTGGATCACCCTGGGCAGTGGGGCATCCCGGCCACAGGGGTCGGCGGTCACGAAACCGTGACGCGGCGTCATTGATTGACCCGTTGTCTCCGTCAGCCTAGCCTTTTTGCGGCAGGGGATTTTCCGGGCAGACGCGCACGGCGAGGGATGAGCATGATGCAACGTTTTCTCTTGGCGTCCGTCGCCCTGGTCGCTGCTGCGACGGGGGCGTCGGCAGGGGGCTATGACCGCTTCACCCAAGGCGTCGCCTTCATGTTCGAGCCCGGCAGCTATGCCGAACTCAGTTTCGGCTATGTCAGCCCCAGCGTCGAGGCCAATCCGGCACCGACGGGCGACATCGCGGTGGATTTCGCGACAATCGGGCTGGCCTACAAACGGGACCTCTCGGACAAGCTGTCGCTTGGCATCCAGTTCGATCAGCCCTTCGGTGCGAATGTCCAGTATCCGGCTGCTTTCCCCTTCGTGGGCGCATTCGCCGAACTGAAATCAAGCTCGGTCAATGCGATCGGGCGCTACAAGTTCGACGGCGGAGTTTCGGTCCTCGCCGGCCTGCGCTACGTCACGATCGACGGCAGCCTCTACGTCCCGAGCTCGGGTGTCGCGCCGCAGTCGTTCTCGGCGGACTCCGAACTTGGGTATCTGGTCGGTATGGCCTACGAACGGCCCGACATCGCGCTTCGCGTCGCCCTGACCTATTTCTCCGAAACCGAACATGCACTGGACAGCTCGGTCGGAACCGTCGGCACGATCAACCCGCCGCAAGCCGTCAACCTCGATTTCCAGACCGGCATCGCCGCCGATACGCTGCTTTTCGGCCAGATCCGCTGGGCCGACTGGACGCGTTCGATAGTGAACGTGCCGCCCGCCGCTTTGCCGGAGACGCCGGTGATCACCCACAAAAGCGACTCGGTCACCTACACGCTCGGCATCGGTCGTCGCTTCAACGAGCAGTGGTCCGGGGCCCTGACGCTTGGCTACGAGGAAGGCGACGGCGGGCCGGACAGCCTGCTGTCACCGACCGACGGCTTCGCGACAGTGGGTCTGGCAGTCACCTACACGATGGACAAGGTGAAAGTGACCGGCGTGGTCCGCTATGTCGAGCTGGGCGATGCGAGCACGCTGATCGGGCCCTTCACCGGAAATTCGGCTGTCGCGGCAGGCGTGCGGATCGGCTGGACGTTCTGATCCCCGCCAGGTGACCCTGAACCCCGCCCCGCTCGGGCGGGTTTTCCGTTGTGGACCGGTCGCGGCGCGGCTATCAGATGCGCCGATGAGGTGATGCGATGATCTACCGGTCCGGTGCAGAGTTTCTCAGGGCCCCCGGAAAGCGGGTGATGCTGTTCGGCATGTCGGGCCTTGGCAAGACCTACCTCTCGAACCTGCTGCGCGACCATGGCGACTGGTTCCACTATTCGGTCGATTACCGGATCGGCACCCGCTACATGGGCGAACACATCGCCGACAACTTCAAGCGCGAGGCGATGAAGGTACCGCTTCTGCGCGAACTTTTGATGACCGACAGCGTCTACATCGCCTCGAACATCACCTTCGACAACCTGGCCCCGCTGTCGACATATCTCGGCAAGCCGGGCGATCCGGCCCGGGGGGGCGTGCCCTTTGCCGACTACATGAAGCGGCAGGAACAGCACCGCGCCGCCGAAGTCGCCGCGACGCTGGACACCGCGCGGTTCATGGAACGGGCCGCGGAAATCTACGGCTACGCGAATTTCGTCTGCGACACGTCCGGCTCGATCTGCGAGGTGGTCGAGGCCGAGGATCCGGCCGATCCGGTGATGCGCCAACTGGCCGACACGCTGCTGCTGGTCTGGATCAAGGGATCGGATGCCCACACGACCGAGCTTGTCCGCCGCTTCGACCGCGCGCCAAAGCCGATGTACTACCAGCCGCAGTTTCTTCATGCGGCGTGGGAAGAATACCGCGCCACTCATTCTGTAACCGAAGACACCTGCGATCCAGACCACTTCGTGCGCTGGACCTATGCCCGCGCGCTGGCCCACCGCCAGCCCCGCTATGCCGCCATGGCGCGCTGGGGTGTGACCGTCCTGGCCGAGGAAGTCGCCGAGGTCGGCAATACCCGAGACTTCGACACCCTCATGGCTCGCGCCATCGATCGCGCCTGAAACCCGCACCCCTGATGACACCCCGCTGGATTATGCTTCTCCGAACGGCCCAAGGACCGCTGCAATGCCGATAACGCTGCCCGAAACCCTGCCCGCCTACGACGTGCTGCGGTCCGAGGGCGTCATGGTCATGTCGCCCGACCGCGCCGCCCAACAGGACATCCGGCCCCTGCGGATCGGGTTGCTGAACCTGATGCCGAAGAAGATCCAGACCGAGAACCAGTTCGCCCGCCTGATCGGATCGACCCCGCTGCAGATCGACCTGCACCTGATCCGGATGTCGACCCATGCGACGAAGACCACGGCGGCCGAACACATGGCGACCTTCTATCGCCCCTTCCAGTCGGTCAAGGCCGAGAAGTTCGACGGCCTGATCATCACCGGCGCGCCGATCGAGCATCTGCCCTTCGAAGAGGTCACCTACTGGGACGAGTTGTGCGAGGTGATGGACTGGACCCAGACCCATGTGCAGTCGACCTTCGGCGTCTGCTGGGGCGGAATGGCGATGATCAATCATTTCCACGGGGTGCGGAAACACATGCTGCCGCAGAAGGCCTTCGGCTGCTTCCGCCACCGCAACATCGCGCCGACCTCGCCCTATCTGCGCGGCTTTTCGGACGATTTCGTCATTCCGGTCTCCCGCTGGACAGAGATGCGTCAGGGCGAGATCGACGCGGCAACCGGTCTGCGCACGCTCCTTGCCAGCGACGAGGTCGGCCCCTGCCTGGTCGAGGACGCGGGCCGTCGCGCGCTCTACATCTTCAACCACTTCGAATATGACAGCGACACGCTGAAGCAGGAATATGATCGGGATGTGGCGGCCGGCACGCCGATCAACGTGCCGCTCAACTACTTCCCCGATGACAACCCCGCGAGGCCGCCGCTCAATCGGTGGAGAAGCCACGCGCATCTTCTATTCGGCAACTGGATCAACGAGATCTATCAGTCCACACCCTATGACATCGAAGAAATTGGCCACTAGCCTGCTTGTCGCCGTTCTGGGCTTCGCCGGGGTCACGCACTGGCGGGCCTCGGTTCGCGAGGCGGCTGCCGCGGCCGCCTTTCCGCCTTCGGGCCAGTTCGTCATCGTGGACGGCAGGCGAATGCACTACGAAATCTCCGGCACGGGGCCGGATCTGGTGCTGATCCACGGGGCCAGCGGCAGCTTGCGCGACCTGACCTTTTCCTTGCGCGACCGCTTGACCGACCGCTACCGGGTGATCGTGGTCGACCGCCCCGGCCTGGGCCATTCCGACCCGCTGGACGACACCAGCCTTGCGGCACAGGCGCGCGTCATCAAGGCGGGGGTCGCGCAGCTTGGGGTGACCGACCCCATCGTGCTGGGCCAAAGCTACGGTGGCGCCGTCGCGCTGGCCTGGGCGCTGGACGGGGGGCCGCGGGCGCTGGTCCTGGTCGGCAGCCCCTCGATGCCCTGGCCCGGCACGCTGGACCTGTGGTACCGGGTCACCTCGACCCGGCTCGGCCGGGCGCTGGCGGTGCCCGTCGCCTCGGCCTTCGTGCCCGAAAGCTATGTCCGCGCGGCGACGGGGGCCGTCTTTGCCCCTGACCCGGTCCCGCCCGGGTACGAAGCCCACCTGGGCACCGCGCTGACCCTGCGCCGGGCCACGCTGGCCACCAATACCGCGCAAGTGAACGCCTTGCGCGCCGAGCTGGTCACCATGGAACCGCGCTACCCGACCCTGACGCTGCCGGTAGAGCTGATCCACGGCACGGCGGACACCATCGTGCCCTTGCGGATCCATTCGGCCCCCCTGGCGCTGCTTCTGCCCGATGCGACCCTGTCGGTGATCGACGGCGCGGGCCACATGCCGCACCACGCGCATGCCGATCGGGTCATCGCGGCCATCGATCGCGCCGCATTGCGCTGACCGGGCCAATCGCCATACTGGCGCGAAACGGGAGGCACGGGATGACCCTACCATTCGACGGCGCGATCAGCCGCTATTTCCGCGAAGGTGCGCCGAAAGAGGTGCGCAAGGCCATCGAGGCGGCGGGCAAGGACACGATCATGACTGCGACCTATCCCTACCGGGAAGAGATGAAGGGCAAGGATTACGATGCCCGGATGGAGGTGCTGCAGATCGAACTTGCGAAGATGCAGGCGGGTCTGAAGGCCAGCGGCAAGCGGCTGATCGTCGTGTTCGAGGGCCGCGATGCCGCCGGCAAGGGCGGCACGATCAAGGCGGTGACCCAGAACCTGAACCCCCGGCAGGCCTATGTCGTGGCGCTGCCGAAACCGACGGAACGGGAAAGCCAGCAATGGTATTTCCAGCGCTATGTCGACTGGTTCCCGGCCAATGGCGAAATCGCGCTTTACGACCGCAGCTGGTACAACCGCGCGATCATCGAACATGTGTTCGGCTTCTGCAAACCCCAGGACCGGGCCAAGTTCTTCCGCCAGCTGCCCGAATTCGAGCAGATGATCCTCGAGGAGGGGATCGTCTTCCTCAAGATCTGGCTGGAGGTCGGGCGGGCCGAGCAGCTGAAGCGGTTTCTCGATCGCGAGAAGGATCTTCTCAAGCAGTGGAAGCTCAGCCAGATCGACGTTGACGGGCTGGCCAAGTGGGACGACTACTGCGCGGCCATCGACGAGACGATGGAGCGCACCCATTTCAGACATGCGCCCTGGACGGTGATCCTGTCCGACGACAAGAAACGCGCGCGGCTCGCGGCGATCCAGACGATCCTGTCGGCGGCGGACTATGCGGGCAAGGATGCGAAGGCCATCGGCAAGATCGACCACAAGATTTTCGGCGGGCCGAAACTGCATTCCAGCACTTGATGAAACGCGGATACCATCACGGCAACCTGCGGCAGGCGCTGGTCGAGGCGGCGCTGGCCCTGATCGCCGAGAAGGGGCCGCAGGGCTTTACCCTGTCCGAGGCGGCGAAGGCCGCCGAGGTGACCCCGGCGGCGGTCTACCGGCACTTTGCCGGGCGCGACGAGCTTCTGGCCGAGGTCGCACGGCAGGGGTTCGACATCTTCGCGGCGCTGCTTGAATACGCCCATGATGCGGGGCGGCCCACCCCTCTTGCGGCATTCGAGGCGACGGGGCGCGCCTACCTCGCCTTTGCGAGGAAGTATCCGGGCCATTACCAGGCGATGTTCGAAAGCGGGCTGCAGCCGGGCAAGCACCCCGATCTGGCCCAGGTCTCGGCCAAGGCGCGCGCGACGATGGACCGGGCGGCCGAGGCGCTGGTGCAGGGGCTGCCCGAAGGACGGCGACCGCCCGCCAGCATGATCTCGGCCCATGTCTGGGCGGTCAGTCACGGGGTGGTGGAACTGTTCCTGCGCGGCAACGGCGGGCCACAACCCTGGCCGGCCGAGGATCTGCTGGAGACCGGGATCGGGGTCTACCTGCGGGGCCTGGGGCTGTTGTCGCCGGATCGGTGAGACGGGGGCGGCGCGCGGGCTCAGGGCGTCCGCATCGCATCGCGGGCCCCGCCCGTCTCGGGACCGCACCAGTGATTGCACGCCGGATATGGCTGCCCGTCTCAGCGCCCGGTCACGCCCCGCAACCGGTCCGAGCGCCGGCGCAGCAGCTCGACCATGCTCAACAGCAGGACCGAGATCACCACCAGGATCGTCGCCACCGCCAGGATGGCCGGGCTGATCGCCTCGCGGATGCCGTTGAACATCTGGCGCGGGATGGTCTGCTGGTCGGGGCCTGCGATGAACAGCACCGCCACCACCTCGTCGAACGAGGTCACGAAAGCGAAAAGCGCGCCCGAGATGATGCCGGGCAGGATCAGCGGCATGATGACCTTGAAGAAGGTCGTGCGCGGGTTTGCCCCCAGCGACTGCGCCGCGCGGATCAGCGACTGGTCGAACCCCGACAAGGTCGCTGTCACCGTGATGATCACAAAGGGAATCCCCAGCACCGCATGGGCCACGATCACGCCAAGATGCGAATTCGCCAGGCACCCCTTTTCGGACAGGAACACTCCGAACACCGCCCCCAGTGCCGAATCGGGGGCCACGCAGGCCTTGGCGAAGAAAAAGCTCATCCCGACCGCGGTGATGATGATCGGCACGATCATCGGGCTGATCAAGAGCGCCATGATCAGCCGCCGATAGGGCATCTCGGGCCGCGACAGGCCGAGGGCGGCAATCGTGCCCAGCGTGGTTGCCAGGACCGTCGCCCAGAACCCGACCCAGAACGAGTTCTTCGCCGCCTGCACCCAGGTCGCCCGCTCCCACACGAGGGACCACCAGGTGCTGTCGCGCGGAGTTTCCGGCGTGGGATGGCCCAGCGTCAGCAGCGCGTCGTACCAGCGCAGGGAATAGCCCGTCGGGTCGAAAGCCAGCATCTTCGGCGTGAAGGTGAAATAGGGCTCGGCGTTGAACGACAGCGGGATCACGATCAGGATCGGCGCGATCAGGAACAGGAACACCAGCCCGCAGATCACGAGGTAGGTGTAATGCCAGATGCGCTCCAGCGGGTCGGCGTAACTGGGAAGGGCCATGTGTTCCTCCTTAGCCGAGCTTCAGCCGGTCGATGCCGATCAGCTGGTCATAAAGCCAGTACAAGACCAGGATCGCCGCCAGCAGCATCGCGGCAATCGCGGCGGCCAGCGACCAGTTCGACTTGGACATGTGGAAGGCGATGAGGTTGCTGATCAGCTGCCCGTCCGCGCCCCCGACCAGTGCGGGCGTGATGTAGTAGCCGACCGCCAGGATGAACACCAGAAGCGACCCCGCCGCGATCCCCGGCAGGGTCTGCGGCAGATAGACCCGGCGGAAGGTGGTCCAGCTGGTGGCCCCCAGGCTGCGCGCCGCGCGCGCATAGGACGGCGGGATCACCCGCATCACCGAATAAAGCGGCAGGATCATGAACGGCAAAAGCACATGCGTCATCGCGACGATGGTGCCGGTCATGTTGTACATCATGGTCAGTCGGCCATCGTCGCCGATCACACCCAGTCCGACCAGCAGATCGTTGACAATTCCCTGTTCCTGCAACAGCGCGATCCAGGCCGTCGTCCGCACCAGAAGCGAGGTCCAGAACGGCAGGAGGACCAGGATCATCAACAACGACGACTTCGCCAGCGGCAGCGTGGCCAGAAGATGCGCGATCGGAAAGGCCAGAACCAGGCAGATCAGCGTGATCAGGCCGGATATCAGGAAGGTCTTGACGAACAGATACAGGTAGATCCTCTCCTTGTCCCCGCCCCGCGCCCAGCCGTCATCGGTCAGCTTCCTGTCCGAGGCGACCTTGTAGAATTCGGTGGTGTAGACCGTGCTTGCCGAGGCCATCGCGCGCCAGAGCGCGGGCCGTGCCCAGCCGGGGTCGACGGCGACAAGTGCCTCTTTGTAGGGCGGCACCAGGTCCGCAGCCTCGCGCGCGGCCTTCTTGAACAGAGAGATGGTCCCCGGAACCGTGTAGTTGATCCGCGCCCCGGCAATCCCGGTGGTCTTCTCGGTCTGCATCCGCGCCAGATCCTGCACCAGCGCCGCAAAGGCCTCTTCCGGCGGATTGGCGGGATCGAACCCGGAATTCTGGGCGAACCATACATCCAGCGCCGGCGCCGAGGCGGCAAACCCGTCATGTTCCACCGACCGTTTCAGCATGTAGCCGATCGGGACCAGGAAGGTCAGGAAGACGAACAAAAGCAGGGGCAGGACCAGAAGGAAGGCCCGGCGCTTGGCCCGCGACTGCGCCGCGGCAAGCGCTGCCTTCAAGGGCCGGCCATCGGCGGTGGTCAGAAGTTCGGTCGCGGCCTCGGCCATTCCTGCCTCGTCTGGATGAAGATCGGGCGCGAGGATGACCCCGCGCCCGAAACGGCGATTACTGCGCCAGCCAGGCCTGGAAGCGCTCGTTCAACTCGGCATCCCTGTCGACCCAGAAGTCCGACGAGGTCAGCAGCGCATTGGTGAGGTTGGCCGGGTTGGTCGGCAGGTGCGGACCCATCTCGGTCTTGCCGTCACCGGCATAGATGATCGGCTCGATGTTGGCCGACTTGCGCGGCGGACCATACGAGATATACGAGGCTTGCGCCCGCAGACCCTCGGTCGAGGTGGCGTATCTGATGAACTCCATCGCCAGGTCCTTGTTCGGCGCGCCTTTCGGCACGACATAGCTTTCGTTCTCGTAGACCTGGCCGTCCCAGACGATCTGGAACGGCTTGCCCTCACCCACGGCAGCGGCGAAGATCCGGCCGTTGTAGGCGGTGGTCATCGCAACCTCGCCGTCCGCCAGAAGCTGCGGTGCCTGGGCACCGGCTTCCCACCAGACGGTTTCGGCCTTGATGGTGTCCAGCTTGGCAAAGGCACGGTCAACGCCTTCCGGGGTCGACAGCTCTTTGTAGACTTCCGCCGCCGGCACGCCATCGGCCATCAGCGCGAATTCCAGAACGGCCTTCGCACCCTTCTTCAGGCCACGCTTGCCGGGGAACTTCTGCAGGTCGAAGAAGTCGGCAGCGGTTTTCGGGCCTTCGGGGAACTTCGTCGTGTCATAGGCATAGACGTTCGACCAGATGTCGGTCGACACGGCGCATTCGGTCACCGCACCCGGGAAGAAGTCCTCGGCGGCAGGCGTGCCGTCCGCGCCCGCGGGCAGGGACGCCGCGTCGATCGGCTCCAGAAGGCCTTCGTCGCACAGCCGGATCGCGTCGGCATATTCGACCGAGGCGACGTCGACCGTGACGTTGCCCGCCTCGACCATCGCCTTGATCGCCGGGGCCGGGTTGTCGCTGTCGACCATGACGGCGACATTTCCCGTGGCAGCCATCCACGGCTTCAGATGGCCTTCGGTCTGGGCCGCGCCATAGGCGCCGCCCCAGGACATCACCGTCAGCTCTTGGGCATTGGCGGCAAAGCCAAGGCCGACAAGCGCGGTGGTCAGGATGAGGGTCTTCTTCATTCATCGTCTCCCTGTTCTGGTTGGTTGGAATTGGCCGGTCATCGCGGCCGGGTCTGCATCAAGGGTCCAGCGCGCGGGCGTCCTGGGGATGCCAGCCCACCTTGATCTTCTGTCCCGGGGCAAGCCTGGTCTGCCCCAGCGTGTTGCGCATCTTCATCACGAAGCCGTCCGACCCCGCGACCTTCAGGACCGCGCGCAGGATATCGCCCATGTAGATGATCTCGACCACTTCCGCGTCGATGGTATGGGCACCCGCGGGCATCATCTCCGGCTTGAACTCCACCCGCTCGGGCCGGATCGAGACCAGCGTCTTGCCGCCCTTTTCCTTGGCGTTCACCGCCGTCGCGTCGATCAATTCGCCCGTTGTCAGGCGCACCAGCGCCTTGTCGCCCGCCAATTCCTCGATGGTGCCGAACAGCTTGTTGTTCTCGCCGATGAACTGGGCGACAAAGCTGTTCTCGGGCCGCTCGTAGAGGTCGGCGGGCGGCGCAAGCTGCTGGATCCTTCCGTCATTGAACACGGCCACGCGGTCCGACATGGTCAGCGCCTCGCCCTGGTCGTGGGTCACGTAGACCACGGTGATGCCAAGCGAGTCATGCAGGTGCTTGATCTCGAACTGCATATGCTCGCGCAGCTGCTTGTCGAGCGCACCAAGCGGTTCGTCCATCAGCACGAGCTTGGGGTCGAAAACCAGGGCCCGCGCCAGCGCAATGCGCTGCTGCTGACCGCCGGAAAGCTGCGCCGGGCGCCGGCTGGCGAAGCTCCCCATCTGCACCATGTCCAGCGCGCGCTTGATCTTCGCCTCGCGCTCGGCTTTGCCAAGCCCCCGCACTTCCAGCGGGAAAGCCAGGTTCTCGCCCACCGTCATGTGCGGAAAAAGCGCGTAGTTCTGGAACACCATGCCGATCCCGCGCTTGTGCGGCGGCACCGTGTTGATGTTCACGCCGTCCAGCTTGATCTCGCCATGCGTGGCGGTCTCGAAGCCCGCAAGCATCATCAGGCAGGTGGTCTTTCCCGACCCCGACGGTCCGAGCATGGTCAGGAATTCGCCCTTCGCAATCGAAAGGTTCAGGTCCTTCACGACCAGCGTGACCCCGTCATAGCTTTTCTGGACGTGTTCGAACGCGACGAAAGCGTCGTTGCGGGGCTCAACCGTCACCCGTGTCTCCCTGATGGTGCCGAGGCTTTGCGCCCTCTGACTTGATTCGACTAAACCGAAACGCGACCCCCATTGCAACGCACTTTTTCGACGCCAAACGGCAGTTTCGCGACCTGTTCGCACCACTTTGCGCCTTGACGGGAAGATCGCACATAAAATCGCCGACTTGCAGCCAATCCGCCTGCGAAAGCAGCAAGAAAAGGTGGCTCTCCCCGCATGGATCGAGGCAGCAAAGGCAAAGGGCGCGGGGTGTTCACCCCCGCGCCCTCGGTCATGTCCGGCGAACCCTGGTGCGGATGAAAAGACTCGAACTTTCACTCCGGTTAAGGAACAGCGACCTCAACGCTGCGCGTCTACCAATTCCGCCACATCCGCATGCGGGTCCGGTTCGGACGCCCGCTATCTAGCGACTGGCACACAGGATGAAAAGGGGGATTCTCGCAGGGCCGGGCGCTGATGACCGATCTGTCGCCGACCGCCATCCGCGTCTATATCTGGACCGGCACAACACGCGGAACAAGCGAACCATGGTTGACTGGACCCACATCCCGGGCCTCGCCCCCTACCCCGAGACGCTCGCCGCGATGGAGGCGCATGTCGCCGCCATGACCGAGGGCCGTGCAGGCGAGGCGATCTGGCTGCTGGAGCATCCGCCGCTCTACACCGCAGGCACGTCGGCACGGCCCGCCGATCTTGTCGATCCCGACCGGTTCCCGGTCTACGCTGCGGGGAGGGGCGGGCAATATACCTATCACGGGCCGGGTCAGCGGGTGATCTATGCGATGCTGGACGTCAGGGCGCGCGGGCAGGATGTCCGTTGCTTTGTCCGCGAGCTGGAACGCTGGGTCATCGACACTCTGGCAGAATTCAACGTGGCCGGTGAAATCCGGCAGGGCCGCGTCGGCGTCTGGGTCACGCGGCCGGACCGCATCGGGCCGGACGGTCGGCCCGGCGAAGCCAAGATCGCAGCGCTGGGCATCAAGCTGCGGCGGTGGGTCAGCTTTCACGGGCTGTCGATCAATGTCGAACCGGACCTTGGTCATTTCGACGGCATCGTGCCCTGCGGCATCCGCGATCATGGCGTGACGAGCCTGGTCGACCTTGGTCTGCCGGTGTCCATGGCCGATCTCGATGCCGCGCTGATGGCAACCTTCCCGCGCCGCTTCCAGACCCCTTGTCCGGTCCAGGATGTCGCATAGCATCAGCATGCTATTGCATATCAGACCGCTCCACCCTCATGTTTGCCGGGTGGGTGCCCCCCGCCGCACCCTGTTCAACACGAGGACATCATGACGAAGTTCATCCTTCTTGGCCTGACCGCCGCCGCGCTTGCGGCCCCGGCTTTCGCGGGCAACCATGTGGTCGGCGAGGAGACGTTCAAGACGTGCAAGGCCTGCCATTCGGTGATCGCGCCGGACGGGACCGAGATCCAGAAAGGCGGCCGCACCGGCCCGAACCTCTACGGCATCATCGGTCGCGGCATCGCCTCGGACCCGGACTTCAAATACGGCGAGTCGCTTGCGGCACTCGGGGCCACGGGCGCGGTCTGGGACCAGGCGAGCCTGGCGGCCTATGTCGCCGACCCGACCGCCTACCTGAAAAGCGCGCTTGGCGACGCGGCGGCCAAGTCGAAGATGTCCTTCAAACTTGCTGCGGGCGGCGAGGATGTCGCGGCCTATCTGGCTTCGGTCGCGCCGTAGTCCGGCCTTTCCGCCAGCCGTCGGGGCGCGGTTCCGGTGCGGGACCGCGCCCTTTGCATTTTCGCCGCAATTTCTGCCCCCTGCGTCAAACTCGTGCATTGCGACCTTGCCCCGGCACCGCTAAAGACGGGATCACAAGGGAACCGGGCCTCCGTTCGCGGCTGGCAAACGGGACAACGGAACGACCAAAGCGGAGGACGCCAATGGCGGACGCAGCCATCCACGGCCACGAACACCACAAACCCGGGTTCTTCACCCGCTGGTTCATGTCAACCAACCACAAGGACATCGGGATCCTCTACCTCTTCACCGGCGGTTTCGTCGGGCTGATCTCGGTCATGTTCACCGTCTACATGCGGCTGGAGCTCATGGAGCCGGGTGTCCAGTACATGTGTCAGGAAGGCGCGCGCTTCATCGCGGACCCCACGGCCACCTGCACCCCGAACGGCCAGTTGTGGAACGTGCTGATCACCTACCACGGCATCCTGATGATGTTCTTCGTGGTGATTCCGGCCCTGTTCGGCGGTTTCGGCAACTACTTCATGCCGCTGCAGATCGGCGCGCCGGACATGGCCTTTCCCCGGATGAACAACCTCTCGTACTGGCTCTATGTCGCCGGGACCGCGCTCGGCGTGGCCTCGATGCTCGCACCAAGCAGCGGCGGCGATCTGGGGACGGGCTACGGCGGCGGCTGGGTGCTCTACCCGCCGCTCTCGACCACGGCCGAGGGCGGCTATGCGATGGATCTGGCGATCTTCGCCCTCCACCTGTCGGGTGCCTCGTCGATCCTGGGGGCGATCAACATGATCACCACCTTCCTGAACATGCGCGCTCCGGGGATGACGCTGCACAAGGTGCCGCTGTTCGGCTGGTCGATCTTCGTCACCTCCTGGCTGATCCTGCTGGCCCTGCCGGTGCTGGCCGGTGCCATCACCATGCTGTTGACCGACCGCAACTTCGGCACGACCTTCTTCACCCCGTCGGGTGGCGGTGACCCGGTGCTTTACCAGCACATCCTGTGGTTCTTCGGCCACCCTGAAGTCTACATCATCATCATCCCGGCCTTCGGGATCATCAGCCAGGTCGTCTCGACCTTCAGCCGCAAGCCGATCTTCGGCTACCTGCCGATGGTCTACGCGATGGTGGCGATCGGCGTTCTCGGCTTCGTGGTCTGGGCGCACCACATGTATACCGCCGGCCTGTCGCTGACCCAGCAGTCCTATTTCATGCTGGCGACGATGGTCATCGCGGTGCCGACGGGCGTTAAGGTGTTTTCCTGGATCGCGACGATCTGGCGCGGCTCGGTCACGTTCGAGACGCCGATGCTCTTTGCCTTCGGGTTCATCTTCCTGTTCACCGTGGGAGGGGTGACCGGGATCGTCCTGTCCCAGGCTCCGGTGGACCGCGTCTATCATGACACCTACTATGTGGTGGCGCATTTCCACTATGTGATGTCGCTCGGCGCCGTCTTCGGCATCTTCGCAGGCATCTACTACTGGATCGGCAAGATGTCGGGCCGACAATATCCCGAATGGGCGGGCAAGATCCACTTCTGGGTCATGTTCATCGGCTCGAACCTGACGTTCTTCCCGCAGCACTTCCTGGGCCGCCAGGGCATGCCGCGCCGCTACATCGACTATCCCGAGGCCTTCGCCTACTGGAACTGGTTCTCGTCGGTCGGTGCGTTCATCTCGTTCGCCTCCTTCGTGTTCTTCATCGGGATCGTGTTCTACACCCTGCTCTGGGGCCGCCGGATCACCGAGAACAACTACTGGAACGAATACGCCGACACCCTGGAATGGACCCTGCCCTGCCCGCCGCCCGAACACACGTTCGAGCAGCTGCCCAAGCAGTCCGACTGGGACAAAAGCCACGCCCACTGACCGACCAGACTGAAGCGAAGGCCCCGGGACCAGCGCCCGGGGCCTTCTTCATTTGCATGCAAGAGGCCCCCGATGCGCATAGCCTTGTTCGTGGCAGCCCTGGTCGCCCTCGCCCTTGCGGGCTACCTCGCGATCACCGGGTTCTTCCTGGCCCACAGCGTCTCGGCAATCCTGAGGGTGGTGACCGTCGGCGGGGAACTTGCCGCCGCGGACAAACCCGCCGACCCCCTCGCCTTCGGTTACCGGGGCGATCCGCAGGCGGCACTGTCCCTGCCGTTCCAGACCGTCCCGATCGAAACGCCACTCGGCACCGCCGAGGCGTGGCTGGTCCCGGCCGCCGGGACCGAAACCGGCCGCGCGATCTATGTCCACGGCATTGGCGGCGCGCGCGAAGACGGTTACCGCGTGCTGCAACTTTTGCGCAAGGCCGGCTGGTCCGTTCTGATGATCACCTACCGCAACGACGCGGGTGCGCCCGCCGACCCCGGCGGCCGCTACGGCTTTGGACTGTCCGAATGGCCCGACCTGCAGGCCGCCGTCACTTATCTGGCGCCCGAGGAGACCAGCCCCGGACTCCTTGTCTTCGCCGACGCGATGGGTGCCGCAATTCTTGGCCAGTTCCTGGCGCAAAGCCCGATCGCGGGACGGGTGAAGGCGGTCGCGCTCGACAGCCCCGCGCTCAGCTTCCGGTCCGTGATCGGCGATCTGGCGGCGCGGTCCGGCAAGCCGCTGTCCGGGGCGATCGCCCTTGTCGCGCGGCTGCTTGTACCATGGCAGACCGGGCTCGACCTTTCCAGGGCCGAGGTCAGCGAGGTCTTCCGCGCTTTCCCGGGCCCGCTGTTCATCGCGCAGGGCACCGGCGACCGCCTCGTGCCAGCCGCGCCCAGCAAGACGCTGGCTGCCGCACGCACCGCTCCCACCGTGACGCTCTGGACCGGGGCGGACCATCTGGGATCCTTCGCGGAAGATCCGGCGGCATATGCCAAGACCTTCGCCGGATTCCTTGCGGGCCTGCCGAAATAAGGACACGAGGCGAAACCCATGCCCTACGAATGGCTGCCCCCCGACGGATCCGAGCAGCACCTGCATCTGTGGCCGCACCGTTCGCTCAGCCAGCGCGGCTTTGTCTGGTTCGTTGGGGCGACAGCGGTCCTGATCGCCCTGCCGCTGCTTGGCATCATCGGCACCCCGGTGCTCTGGGTGCTCTTGCCCTTCCTTCTGGCGGCACTCTGGGGGATCTGGTTTGCCCTGCGCAAGAACGGCCGCGACCGCGACATCGTCGAGGATCTGCGCCTGTCGCCCGACCGGATCACGCTGGTCCGGCACGGGCCGAAGGGCAAACGGCAGGATTGGGACGCCAACCCCTACTGGCTCCGCGTCACCTTGCACGCGACCGGCGGCCCGGTGCCGAACTATCTGACGCTGAAGGCCGAGGGCCGCGAGGTCGAGCTTGGTGCCTTCCTGTCGGAAGAGGAACGGGTTGCGCTGAAGGACGAGCTTCTCGCCAGATTCCTGCCGTTGCGCACAGGGCAGTGAAAGGCGCGGCGGATCGGACTGATCCAGGCCGGCCCGGCACACCTACAGGTGCCAAACATCTGCCTTTTTCCGTCGCTATGCGGAAGCGTCCAGCAAAAGGAATGATGATGTTCAGGATCGCGTTCGTGACTGCCGCCGCCCTTGCCTTCGCCACGCCCGCCCTTGCCTTCGAGATCGAGTTCACCTGGGATGGCTTGAAGTTGTGCACATCCGGGAACCCCAACACCGTCGCCAACCCGCGTTTCGTCCTCACCGACGTGCCCGAAGGCACGAAGTTCATCCGCTTCAAGCTGGTCGACACCAATGTCCGGGACTTCAATCACGGGGGCGGTGTGGTGGCCTACACGGGTCAGGATGTGATCGAGCCCGGTGCGTTCAAATACAAGAGCCCCTGCCCGCCCGATGGCGTCCACAAATATGAATGGACGGCGACAGCGCAAAGCAAGAAGTCCGGTGGCAAGCTCGGGACAGCCAAGGCCGCCCGCAACTATCCCGAATAGCGATCGGGCGACCGGCCGGGCAGGCCGCCCTCCCTATCCCAGCCGCGCCTTCACCAGCGCGCCCACCGCGCCGAAATCCATCTGCCCGGCGTGGCGCGCCTTCAAGGCCGCCATCACGCGGCCGACGTCGCGGATGCTGGCCGCGCCCGTTTCCGCCACCGCCGCGTTCACCGCCGCCGCAACTTCGCCCTGGTCCATCTGGCGCGGCAGGAATTCCTGGATCACCTTGATTTCCGCCAGTTCCTTCTCGGCCAGTTCCAGCCGCCCGCCCTCTTCATAGGCCCGCGCCGATTCCTGGCGCTGCTTCACCATCTTGCCCATGATCTGCAGGATTTCGGGCTCACCCACTTCGCCGGCATCGGATTCGCCCCGGACGGCAATCTCGCGGTCCTTGATGGCGGCGTTGATCAGGCGCAGCGTGGACAGACGATCCACCTCCTTGGCCTTCATGGCCTCTTTGAGGGCCGTCTGCAGACGGTCGCGCAACAGCATGGTTCGGTCTTTCCGGTCGTTTCCCCAAGTTTTGCAGATTACCCCGAACCGCCCCTGACCGCAACCACGACCGGAAAAGTCAAGCCCTTGATATTGCGTAAAAATCCTTTTCGCATCCTCCCTTGACCCGGCTGCCCCCGCCCCGTAGTTTCCGCGCAATTTGCCAAATGGAGGAAAGCCCATGCCCGCGCCGCGCGATGCTACCGCCTGCCTGGCCCTGGCCGATGGCACCGTCTTTTACGGCAAGGGTTTCGGGGCCACCGGCGAAACCGTGGCCGAACTTGTGTTCAACACCGCGATGACCGGCTACCAGGAAATCATGACCGACCCCTCCTACGCGGGCCAGGTCGTGACCTTCACCTTCCCACATGTCGGCAATGTCGGCGTGACACCCGAGGATGACGAGACCGGCACTCCGTCCGCCGCCGGGATGGTGGTGAAATGGGACCCGACCGAGCCGTCGAACTGGCGCGCGAGCGGAGAGTTGACCGCCTGGCTGGCAAAGATCGGCCGCATCGGTATCGGCGGCATCGACACCCGTCGCCTGACCCGCGCGATCCGTCAGCAAGGCGCGCCGCATGTGGCCTTGGCCCATGACCCGGAGGGCCGCTTCGACATCGGGAAACTGGTGGCGAAAGCCCGCGCCTGGAAGGGCCTCGTCGGCCTCGATCTGGCAAAGGACGTGACCTGCGCCCAAAGCTACCGCTGGGACGAAAAGCGCTGGGCCTGGCCCGAGGGGTATTCCCGCCGCGAGGGTCCGGGCTTCCGCGTCGTCGCCATCGACTATGGTGCCAAGCGCAACATCCTGCGCTGCCTTGTCTCCGTCGGCTGCGAGGTGACCGTCCTGCCCGCGACCGCGACGGCCGAAGACGTGCTGGCCCTGAACCCCGAGGGCGTGTTCCTCTCGAACGGCCCCGGCGATCCGGCGGCAACCGGCAGCTATGCCGTGCCGATGATCCAGGGCGTCCTGTCGAAAGACCTGCCGCTCTTCGGCATCTGCCTCGGTCACCAGATGCTTGCCCTCGCGCTCGGGGCCAGGACCCGCAAGATGAACCACGGCCACCACGGTGCGAACCACCCGGTGAAGGACCTGACCACCGGCAAGGTCGAGATCACCTCGATGAACCACGGTTTCACCGTGGACGCCGACACGCTGCCGAAAGGCGTGTCCGAGACGCATGTCAGCCTCTTCGACGGCACCAACTGCGGCATCGCCGTCGATGGCAAGCCGGTCTATTCGGTGCAATACCACCCCGAAGCCTCGCCCGGCCCCCAGGACAGCTTCTATCTTTTCGAGCGGTTTGCCGCCGCAATGCAGTCCCGCCGCGCCGCCTGAGGCGGGTTAACCGCCTGTTAACCGAGATCGCGCAAGCTGACCCCGCAAAACATGGGGACCGGCATGGGTGCCGCCGAACGGATCATCAAGCAGCAGCGCGCCCCCTTGGCGCGGGGACAGCGACGCTTTGCCGTCGGGGCCTCGCTGCTCCGCGCCGGAGTGGTCGCACCGGATGAAATGCTGACCGCCCTGTCGCATCAGGGGCGCGAGGCGGGTCGTCTTCCCGATGTGCTGCGCGCGCGCGGCCTGGTGGTCGAACGCGACCTCCTCGGCGTCGACGCCCGGAACTACGGCATCCGGCTTGTTGACCTCGATACCGCGCTGCCCGATCCCCGGCTGATCGATGCCGTGGGGGTGCAGGACTGCCTGCGCCATGGCCTTGTCCCCTGGCAGAAGGCGGGCGATGTCACCATCGTCGCCACCTCCCGGCCCGAGGAATTTCACCGCCTCCGTCCGATGCTCGAAGCACGGCTTGGCCCCGTGGCCGCCGGCATCGCCGCGCCCCGCGCGATCCTGGCCGCGGTCCATGCCCGGCGCGGTGATCTTCTTGCCCGCGCCGCGGAAACCCGCGTGTCGGACGCTGAAAGCTGCCGCTCCTGGCGGCGCCTGCATCAGGCTCCCGGTGCGGTCCTGGTGATCGCCGCTCTCCTCGCCTCCCTTGCCCTCGCCCCGCTTGTCACCGGCCTTGCCGCGCTGGGCTTTGCACTGGTCACCCTTGCGGCGCTGGTCGTCCTGAAGATCGCCGCCACCATCGCCGCCCTGCGCGCGCCCGCGCCCGGACCCAATCCGGCCAGCGACGCGATCCAGCCGATCGTCTCGATCATCGTGGCGCTCTACCGTGAGGCCGACATCGCGCCCCGCCTTGTCCGCCGTCTGGCCCGGCTTGACTATCCGGTCGACCTTCTCGACGTCATCCTGGTGGTCGAGGCAGAGGACAGCGTCACCCTCGACGCCCTTGCGCATGCCGAGCTTCCGCCCTGGATGCGCGTCGTCATCGTGCCCGAGGGGCAGGTCAAGACCAAGCCGCGCGCCCTGAACCACGCCCTGGATCACGCCCGCGGGGCCATCATCGGGGTCTATGACGCGGAAGATGCGCCCGAACCCGAACAGCTTCTCAAGGTCGTCGAACGCTTTCAGAGATCGGGTCCCGAAGTGGCCTGCCTGCAGGGCATGCTTGACTATTACAACCCCCGCACCAACTGGCTCAGCCGCTGTTTCACCATCGAATATGCCGGCTGGTTCCGGCTGGTCCTGCCCGGCCTCGCCCGCCTTGGCCTCGTGGTGCCCCTGGGTGGCACCACGCTGTTCTTCCGTCGCGACGTGCTGGACCGACTGGGGGCCTGGGACGCGCACAACGTGACCGAGGATGCCGATCTCGGCATCCGTCTGGCCCGCCACGGCTACCGGACCGAACTGATCGACACCGTGACGTTTGAAGAGGCGAACTGCCGCGCGCTGCCCTGGATCAAGCAGCGTTCGCGCTGGATCAAGGGCTACATCATGACCTGGGCCGTCCACATGCGGTCACCCCGGCTTTTGTGGCGGCAACTCGGCCCGAAGGGCTTCTTCGGCTTCCAGGTCCTGTTCCTGGGCACCATCGCGCAATTCCTGCTGGCGCCTCTCCTGTGGTCCTTCATGCTCCTGCCTTTCGGCATCGACCATCCGCTTTATGCCGCGCTGCCGCTCTGGGGCATCTGGGCGCTGGCTCTCACCTTCTTTCTGTCCGAAGCCGCGAACGTCGTCATCGGTGCCCTTGGCCTTGGCCGCACGAAGCACGGGCTGAGCCTTCTGTGGGTGCTGACGCTCAAGGTCTACTACCCGCTGGCGTCGCTTGCCGCCTACAAGGGTCTGGCGGAACTCGCCACGCGCCCCTTCTTCTGGGACAAGACCACCCACGGCCTCTTCGATCCTGCGGTCGATGCCAAGGCCTGACACCGACGCGCCGGGCAAGCAGTGCCGCGGCGCGCGCGCGGCTATCGGGTCCGCAGCTCGCCCGCTTCGACGCGCAACCGGGTTTCGAAGGCCTGGCTGATGTGCGACTTCAGCGCCTGATAGGCCGCGTCGCCATCCCCCGCCTCGATCGCCGCCACGATCTGCGCATGTTCGACCAGCGCCACCTCGTCCCGCCCCTCGGCGGCAAACGAGGTGTTGGCCATCAGCGCCATCGACCGATGCACGAGGTCCAGCTGCTGCACCAGGAACCGGTTGTGGCTGGCCAGATGGATCTGCTTGTGAAACCGCTTGTTCGCGCGGGACAGGGCGCGGGGATCGCCACCCAGAAGCGCGCGATCCTCGGCCACCATGCTTTTCAGCACCCGCACTTCCTCGGGCGAGGCATGCCGCGCCGCCAGCCGGGCCGCCAGCCCTTCCAGCTCGGTGCGGACCGTGTAAAGCTCGGCAAGCTGGTTGTGGTCAAGGCTGGCGACGATCAGGCTGCGTCCGTCGCGCGTCAGCATCGCCTGCGTCTCCAGCCGCTGCAGCGCCTCTCGCACCGGCGTGCGGCTGACCCCCAGCCGCTCGGCCAGCTCGCTTTCCACCAGCCGGTCGCCGGGTTTGTAGACCCCGGCCTCGATCGCTTCCAGCAGCAGAGTGTAGGCGTCCTTTTGCACAGTCCCGGTCCCTTCCCTTGCGGCCCGGACCCTAGCGCGCGCCACGCCTTCGGATCAACCCTTCCCAAGCCTGCATCCCGGCACTAAACCGGTCTTCATGCCAAGACAGCATTTCACCCACGTCACCACCTGGGTCTTCGACCTCGACAACACGCTGTATCCACCCCACATGCGGCTTTTCGACCAGATCGAGGTCAGGATGACCGACTGGGTGATGCGGGCGCTCAAGGTCGACCGCGCCCGCGCCGACCATCTGCGCGCCTACTACTGGCAGACCTACGGCACCACGCTGGCGGGCCTGATGCGGGAACACGGCGTCGATCCCGGGCCCTATCTCACGGACGTTCACGACATCGACGTCTCGGTCCTGTCACCCGACCCCGACCTGGCCCGCGCCATCGCCGCCTTGCCCGGCCGCAAGATCATCTACACCAACGCCTGCGCGCCCTACGCCGAGAAAGTCCTTTCGGCGCGCGGACTTGCAGGTCTGTTCGATGCGATCTACGGTGTCGAGCACGCCGATTTCCACCCCAAGCCCGACGCGAAGGCCTTCGCCACCGTCTTCGCGCGGGACGGTTTGAACCCCAGGGCCGCCGCGATGTTCGAGGACGACGCACGAAACCTCGCGGTCCCGCACGCGCTTGGCATGCGGACCGTCCATGTCGCCCCCTCGCCCCAGCAGGCCGACCACATCCATCACCATACCGACGATCTCGCGACCTTCCTTGCGCGTCTGGTGCAGTGACACTCCGCCACATCGCAGGCCCCGGCAGCGCGCTTATCTTGCACTGCAGACAACCGGGGACCAGCGATGACGACCACGACCCTTGCGCCCGCCACCACCAGTCCGACCAGCCGCTTCCTGCGCGCCCTGCCGGTGATCGGCGGCCTGATCCGCGCCGTCGAGCGCGAGATCGACACGATCTACTACATTCTGGTCATCGCGCTGACCGCGCTTGTTTTTGCGGTCCAGACCTGGGGCCTGCCCGCGCTGGTCCTGACCGCGCTGGCGCTGGTCCCGGTGATGTTCGTGATCCTCATCATCCTCGCCCGGCCCTGAGGCGTCCTGGCCACTGGCCCCGCCCGGCCCCGCGTCCTATGCTGCATGGCGGAGACCTGACATGCGCGAGACCACCGACATCCTGATTTCCGGCGGCGGCGTTGCCGGACTGACCGCAGCCTGCGCTTTCGGTTCCGCCGGATTCCGGGTGATCTGCGTCGAACCGGCCCCGCCGGTGACCGAAGCCGACGCCGACGGAGCGGACCTGCGCACGACCGCCTTCCTGCAACCCTCGATCACTGTCCTGCAATCCGCCGGTCTCTGGGCGCGCCTTGCGCCCCATGCCGCAGCCCTGCAGGTCATGCGCATCGTCGACGCGGGCGGCCCCGAGCCCGAAGCCCGCGTCACCCGGGACTTCGACGCCGCCGATATTTCCGACGCACCCTTCGGCTGGAACCTGCCGAACTGGCTTTTGCGCCGCGAAATGGTCGCCCGCCTGGCCGAATTGCCCACAGTCAGCTTCCGGCCAGGCATCGGCTTCACCCGGATGCTTGCCCGCGAGACCGAGGCCCTGGTCACGCTTTCCGACGGCACGCAGATCGCGGCCAGACTTGTCATCGGGGCCGACGGTCGCAACTCGCCCGTGCGTGCGGCCCTGGGCATAGCGGCCACAACCACCCGCTACGGGCAAAAGGCGCTGACCTTTGCAGTGTCGCACGATGTGCCGCACCGGAACGTCTCGACCGAGGTGCATCGCTTTGGCGGCCCCTTCACCCTCGTCCCCCTGCCTGACCGTGACGGTCGCCCCGCCTCTGCCGTGGTCTGGATGGCGACCGGCCCGGAAATTGCCCGTCTCGCCGCCCTGCCGATCCCGGCATTCGAAACCGAAATGACCGCTCGGTCGGCCCAGGTTCTCGGTCCCCTGACGCTGATCTCCCGGCGGTCGGTCTGGCCGATCATCAGCCAGATCGCCGACCGCCTGTCCGGTCCGCGCGCGGTCCTTCTGGCCGAGGCGGCGCATGTGGTCCCCCCGATCGGCGCCCAGGGCCTGAACATGAGCCTCGCCGACCTCGACGCACTGCTCACCCTGACCGAACGGCATCGCGAGGACCCTGGACAGACTGCCGTCACCGGCTCCTACCACCGCCAACGCCAGCTTGACGTTCGGACCCGTGTCACCGGGATCGACCTTCTGAACCGGGCGGCGATGGCCGAGGCACCGGTCCTGCGCGACCTGCGAGCCGGGTTCCTGGATGCGCTCTATTCGGCAAAGCCGGTGCGGCGGATTCTGATGCGCGCCGGTCTTGGCTTGCGCTGACCTTTGCACTGACAGGCGGAAACCATCCCCGTGCGCAGGTGCCCCTCCGCCGCCGCCGCTACAGCACCGCATCGACCGCGCGCTGCAGCCGCGCCACCGTCGCATCGATGTCCCTCAGCTTGTCCAGCCCGAACAGGCCCAGCCGGAAGGTCTTGAACTCCGGTCCCTCACCCACCTGCAGCGGCACCCCCGCCGCGATCTGCAAGCCCTGCGCCCGGAACTTTGCGCCGGTCTGCACCTCTGCATCGCCGGTGTAGCTGACCACCACCCCCGGTGCCTGAAAACCCTCGGCCGCGACCGAGACCACGCCCTTGGCCGCCAGCATCCCCCGCACCGCGCGGCCCAGCGCCCATTGCGCCGCCTTCGCGGCCTCGAACCCCATCGCCTTGGTCTCGACCATCGCATCGCGGAACCCGACGATCGCGTCGGTCGGCATCGTGGCGTGATAGGCGTGGCCGCCACCCTCATAAGCCGCCATGATCGCGCGCCATTTCTTCAGGTCGATGGCGAAGGAATTGCTGGTCGTTTCAGCCAGCCGCGCTTCCGCCGCCGGGGACAGCACCACCACCCCCGCCGATGGCGACGCCGACCACCCCTTCTGCGGGGCCGAGATCAGCACATCGACCCCGGTCGCGGCCATGTCCACCCAGACGCAGCCCGACGCGATGCAATCCAGCACCATCAGCGCACCCACGTCATGCGCCGCAGCCGCAACCTGCGCGATGTAGTCGTCTGGCAGGATGATCCCGGCGCTCGTCTCGACATGCGGGGCAAAGACCGCCTCCGGCCTCACCTCGCGGATCCTGGCGACCACCTCCTCGACCGGCGGCGGGGCATAGGGGGCGCGGGCGTCGTTCCCGGTCTGCCGCGCCATCACCACCGTCGTCTCGCCCGCAAAGCCGCCCGCCTCGAAGATCTGGCTCCAGCGATAGCTGAACCAGCCGTTGCGGATGATCAGCACCCGGCCCTGGCCGAACTGGCGCGCGACCGCCTCCATCGCAAAGGTGCCACCGCCGGGAACCAGCGCCACCGCGCTGCCGCGATAGACCTCCTTCAACAGGCTTGAGACGTCGCGCATCACGGTCTGGAACCGCGCCGACATGTGGTTCAGCGATCGGTCGGTGAAGACGACCGAAAACTCCTCGAGGCCGTCAGGGTCGACATGGGCATGCAGTCCGGGCATCTTCAGGTCCTTTCGGAAACGCGGTAGCGGGCCTTGGCCAGCCAGTCGGGGTTGATCTCCACGCCCCAGCCGGGCGCTTCGGTGACAATGGCATGGCCTGCCTCGATCCGGTAGGGATCGCCAAGAAAGAGACCCTCCTGCCAGGGGTAGTAATCCGCGCCTTCGATGCTGAACTCCAGGTACTTTCCGGCGTTCGGGATCGCCCGCAGCAGGTGCATGGTGCAGATCGTGACAAGGCCAAGGTTCGCGGCGTGCGGCGTCACGGGCAAGCCCGCCGCCGCCGCCATCCGGCAAACCTCCAGCGTCCGGCAAAGGCCGCCCATGTACAGGATGTCGGGCTGCAGGATGTCCACCGCCTGGTGCTCGATGGCCAGTTGCCACGCGGTCAGTTCGCAGTCCTGCTCGCCGCCGGCCACGTCAAGGGCAAGGGCGGCGCGGACCTGCGCCGTCTGGTCGACCTCCCAATAGGGGCACGGCTCTTCGAAATGGCCGATCCCGTGGTCTTCCAGCATCCGGCCGACCTCGATGGCGCGGCGCGGGGAATAGCAGGAGTTTCCATCAACCAGCTTCTCAACATCATCCCCAAGGGCATTGGAAACAATGGGAATAACAGACTCCGTGCGCCCCGGCCATTCGTCCCGGTCCCGCCCGCACTCTGCGCCGACCCGCCACTTGAAGGCGTCAAAGCCGCGCTCGTCCCGCAGCCGAAGGAAACGCGCCGCTTCATCCTCTGGCGTGATGTCGCGCTTCATCGAACTGGCATAGGCCCGCACCCGCCCCGGCGACCCGCCCAGCAGCGTTGCCACCGGCTGGCCCGCAACCTTGCCCCGCAGGTCCCAGACCGCCGTATCAAGGCCCGCCTGCGCCCGGCGCAGGTAGCTGCCGGGAAACTTGTGCTCGCGTTCAAAGATCAACCGCAGCGTATCCTCAAGGTCCTCGACCCGCGTCCCAAGGGCATGGGGTGCGATCTGGCGGTGAAAGACCTCGGCCGTGATGTCGGCCTGATAGGACGAGCATTGCCCCCAGCCAACCTCGCCGGTGTCTGCCGTGATCTTCACGAAGGCCACGAAGGCCGTGTCGAAGGTTTCGAGTTTCGCGATCCGCATGCCGCTCCTCCGCCGTGACCAGAGTCCCCGCTGCTGCCAGCGAAGAAAGCCGTCAGGCTTGATGAGCGGACCCTAACCGCCGCGGCGAAAGAGGCAAGGTATCCGGTCGGGAATAGGCTTGATTGTCCGCCATCACCCCGCTATGCCGCCTTCCGTCAACAAGGGGCGGAAACTCATGCGCGTTTACTACGACCGCGACTGCGATGTGAACCTGATCAAGGACAAGAAGGTGGCCATTCTCGGCTATGGCTCCCAGGGCCATGCCCATGCGCTGAACCTGCGCGACTCGGGGGCGAAGAATGTCGTCGTGGCGCTGCGCCCCGGTTCGGCATCGGCCAAGAAGTGCGAAGCCGAAGGGCTCAAGGTCATGGACATCGCCGAGGCCGCCAAGTGGTGCGACCTGATCATGTTCACCATGCCGGACGAACTTCAGGCCGCGACCTACAAGCAATACGTCCACGACAACCTGCGCGAAGGCTCGGCCATCGCCTTCGCCCACGGCCTCAACGTCCACTTCGGCCTGATCGAGCCGAAAAAGGGCGTCGACGTCATCATGATGGCCCCCAAAGGCCCCGGCCACACCGTGCGCGGCGAATACACCAAGGGCGGCGGCGTGCCCTGCCTTGTCGCCGTCCACCAGGACGCGACCGGCAAGGCGATGGAGCTGGGCCTCAGCTACTGCTCGGCCATCGGCGGCGGCCGCTCCGGCATCATCGAGACCAACTTCCGCCAGGAATGCGAAACCGACCTATTCGGCGAGCAGGCGGTCCTCTGCGGCGGCCTCGTGGAGCTGATCCGCATGGGCTTCGAGACCCTCGTGGAAGCCGGATATGAGCCCGAGATGGCCTATTTCGAATGCCTGCACGAGGTGAAGCTGATCGTGGACCTGATCTACGAAGGCGGCATCGCCAACATGAACTACTCGATCTCCAACACCGCCGAATACGGCGAATACGTCAGCGGTCCCCGCATCCTGCCCTATGACGAGACCAAGGCCCGGATGAAGGCGGTCCTGAAGGATATCCAGACCGGCAAGTTCGTCCGCGACTTCATGCAGGAAAACGCCGTCGGCCAGCCCTTCTTCAAGGCGACCCGCCGGATCAACGACGAACACCAGATCGAACAGGTCGGCGAGAAACTCCGCGCGATGATGCCGTGGATTTCCAAGGGCAAGATGGTCGACCGCGCGCGGAACTGAACGGCTCATCACCAAAGGGCGACCACCGGGGGGCGACGACGCCCCCCTTTCTCATGGCTCTGCTTGACGCAAGCCCGGCCGCCTGCAACCTTCAGGCAGCGAGCGCAAGTGAATGATGCCCACCCTCCTGATCCTGATGCCGACCGGCGGCCAGATCGACACGCCGACCGTCCACAGCCTGATGGGCCTGACCCAGGCCCTGCCGCGTCGGGGCATTCCCTTCGCGCTGAAGACCTACGAATGGTCCGACCTCGTGATCTCGCGCAACTACCTGATGTCGTTCTTCCTGGCCGAGAAGGGCTTTACCCACGCGCTCCTTCTCGACAGCGACATGAGCTTTCACCCGCAGGTCTTCTTCGACCTTCTGGACTTCGACGCCGATTTCACCGTGGCCCCCTACCCCCAGCGCCAGATGCGCTGGTCGGTGCTGCGCAGCCTCATCGAACGTGAGGCGCAGAAGCCCGAGGCGGACCGTGTGTCGACCGACAGGCTTTTCGCCGAAAGCCTGCGCTACAACGTCTCGGAAAGGTTCGAGGCCCCTGATCCCTGGCCCTATGAAGTCCGGGGAAACTTCCGCAAGGTTCCCGGCGCAGGCACCGGCTTCATGCTGATCCGCCGCGCGGTGCCGGAACGCATGGTCGCAACCGGGGCCGCCCTGCCGGTTCCGGGCTTCAACGGCCCGGGCTATCCGGGTGCCGATTTCCACGACTTCTTCAGCCATCTGCGCGGCCGCGGAGGGGCGGTCATGCACGGCGAGGACACCTCCTTCTGCCGCCGCTGGATCGAGGGTTGCGGCGGCGAGATCTGGTGCCACGAGACAGCGAGGATCACCCATCACGGGCTTCTGGCCTATCCGGGCGACTACGCGCTGGCGACCAAACCGCGCGGATGACACGACCTGTCTGCGACATCGTCACATCCGGGTTGCCCGCCACGACAAGGCCCCGGGCACCAGGCGAAACCCGTTGACAAAAGCTGAACGTCCGCAGCCAAGCCCTTGCTTTCGCTGTCAATCCCAAAGTGTCCACGCGTGGACAGTCCCGTCAGACCGCAGCCTCCACCGCCCCCACGATGTCGTCCACCACGGCGGCGAGCAGCGCCTCATCCTCGCATTCGGCCATCACCCGGATCAGCGGCTCCGTCCCCGATTTCCGGATCAGTATCCGCCCCAGCCCCTCGATCCGCGCCTCGCTCGCCCGGATCACCGCCTGCACCGCCTCGACATCCAGAGGCCGCGCCCCGGCGGTGAACCGGACATTCTTCAGCATCTGCGGAACCGTCGCGAAACTGCGGGTCAATTCCGACGCCGGCCGCCCGGTCCTGACCATCTCGCCCAGGAACTGCAAGCCCGCCACCAGACCGTCGCCCGTGGTCGCATAGTCGGTCATCACGATATGCCCCGACTGCTCGCCCCCCAGGTTGAAGCCACCCTCCCGCATCCTCTCAACAACGTAGCGGTCCCCGACCGCCGTCCGTTCCAGCCTGAGGCCGCGCCCCTGCAGAAACCGCTCCAGCCCCAGGTTCGACATCACCGTCGCGACCAGGGCACCCCCGGCCAGCCGCCCTTCGGTCGCCCAGCGGGCGGCAAGCAGCGCCATGATCTGGTCCCCGTCCGCCACCCGTCCCGCCTCGTCCAGGATCATGATCCGGTCGGCATCGCCATCCAGCGCGATCCCGACATCCGCGCCGTGCGCGACCACCGCCGCGGCCGCCGTCTCGGTATGGGTCGACCCGCAGCGGTCGTTGATGTTGGTCCCGTTCGGCGCGACGCCGATCGGGATCACCTCGGCGCCAAGCTCCCACAGCACCTCGGGCGCTGCCCGGTAGGCCGCCCCGTTGGCGCAGTCGAGCACGACCTTCAGCCCGTCCAGCCGCAGGCCCGTCGGGAAGCTCGTCTTCACGAACTCCTCATAGCGGCCCCGCCCGTCCTCGATCCGCTTGGCCCGCCCGATGTTCTCGGGCTTGGCGGGCGTGACATCGCCCTCGACCAGCGCCTCGATCTCGGCCTCGGCGGCATCCGACAGCTTGAACCCGTCCGGGCCGAAGAACTTGATTCCGTTGTCCTGATGCGGGTTGTGGCTGGCCGAGATCATCACCCCCACATCGGCCCGCATCGAGCGGGTCAGGAACCCCACCGCCGGGGTCGGCACCGGGCCGAGGAGGAGCACGTTCATCCCCGTCGAGGTGAACCCCGCCGTCAGCGCGTTCTCCAGCATGTAGCCCGAAAGGCGCGTGTCCTTGCCGATCACCACCCGATGCGCAGCCGACCCGTCGCGGCGGAAATACCGCCCCGCCGCAGCCCCCAGCTTCAGCGCCAGCTCTGCCGTCATCGGCCAGCTGTTCGCCCGCCCCCGGACGCCGTCGGTGCCAAAAAGCCTGCGGCTCATGCCTCATCCTCCAGGTGATCGGTGTTCAGGGATTGCCAAAGCCGCAGCGCCTGCCGCGTCTCGGTCACGTCATGGACACGGATGATCTGCGCGCCCTGCGCCACTGCGCACAGGGCGATCGCAATCGACCCCGGCATGCGGGCCTCGGGCAGCTCTGCCCGGCCAATCGTCCCGATGAACCGCTTGCGCGAGCTGCCCAGAAGCAATGCGCAGCCAAGGCCATGGAACAGCGACAGCCCGCGCAGCAGCGCCAGGTTGTGCGCCTGCGTCTTGCCGAAGCCGATGCCGGGGTCCAGCACGATCCGGCTTCGGTCGATCCCCAGCGCCTCGGCCCGGGCCAGCCGGGCGGCCAGGGCGTCGTAGACGTCCAGCAGCACATCGCCATAGCGCGGATCGTCCTGCATCGTCGCCGGCACGCCCTGCGCATGCATCAGGACCACCGGAACCCCGGTCCGGGCCACCAGCGGCCCAAGCGCGGGGTCGAAGTCGAACGCCGAGACATCGTTGACGATGCCCGCCCCGGCCGCAAGCGCAGCCTCGGCCACCGACGCTTTGCGGGTGTCGATGGACATCGGCGTGTCCAGCCCCGCCGCACGCAGCGCCCCGATCACCGGAACCGTGCGGGCGACCTCTTCATCCGCCGCCACCTCGACCGCCCCTGGCCGGGTGCTTTCGCCGCCTACGTCGATGATTTCGGCCCCCGCCGCCATCGCCCGCGCCCGCGCCACGGCCGCATCTGCGCCAAGGAACCTGCCCCCGTCCGAGAAACTGTCCGGCGTCACGTTCAGGATGCCCATCAGCCGGGGCCGGTCCATCCCGATCCCCGCAATGTCCGCGCGGGACGCGGTCAGCCTGTGCAGGACCGGTCCTGGAACCTCCAGGGCACCGATCAGCCGCGACGGCGCCGCCCGCGACAAGACCTCCACCCGGTCGAACCAGCACCAGCCCCCCGCCAGTCCGACCGCCCCTGACGGGCGGACTGGATCGGTCATGGCAATGGGGCGGAAATACTGCATGAGTTCGGATTGGCCGAAGCCAAGGCCCTTTTCAAGGGGGAAGCGTCAGGCCCGCCGCACCGGGACGCGGCTTCCTGCCGGGACTGCAACCTCGCCGTGAACGACCAGCGCCGTGGCCGACAGGGTTTCCGCCAGCCACAGGGCAAGGCCCACCGGATCGCTGCCCTTCGGCCCGTCCACCGCATCCAGCACCAGCTTGGACGGTGCCCAGACCACCGTCTGCCCCCGCCTCATCGCCCAGTCGATCTCGGTCCGCGTTGCCACCACCACGCAGCGCGCATCGCGGGCGGCAAGGGTCCAGGCGTTCTGCTCGATGGCCAGCAGGTCCACCCGGCGCTGGGTCGGCTTGTGCCCGGTGGCCGGGCGCGGCAGGTCCGGCAGGCCGACGGCAAGGATCAGCGGCAGACCCTCTGCCTGCAGCGCATCCAGCCGCGTCGGGAGGTCCGGCGCATGGATCGTCGGGTTGTTCAGGAAGATGACCAGCGGATGCACGGCTGCCATCCCGTCCGCCTCCGCCCTCTGCACCGGGCGCTCCGCGCGCGAGCGGGCGATCTCGACCCCCAGGGCATAGGGGCCGATGTCCAGCTTCTCGATCCGGATGAAGACCCGCATCGCGGCCGGTTCGGCCAGGATCCGCTCGGCGACGCGTTCGGCAAGGGTTTCAAGCAGGTTCAGCCGTTCGGCGGCCAGTTCGGCCGCAATCGACTCGGTGATCCGGTCATATGAGAGAATACGGTCGACATCATCCTGCAGGGGTGCGGTGACCGGACGGACCTCGACCACCACGTTGAAGCGCAGGCGCTGCTTGTGACCGCGTTCCTTCTGGAAAGCACCGATGTCGGCCTCGACCACATGGTCGCGCAAGGAGATCCGGTCGCGCGGCGTGCCACCCGCCGAAGCCTCGGCCCGGTCTTCGGGATGGGCAAAGGCCAGCTCGATGTCGGACATGGTCATGCGCACCTCCGCAGGTTCGGCCTGTCTTACCATGCGGCGCGCGCGGGCCAAGCGGGAAGGCGTCACCGCAAGCGCGATGCCCGACATCAGCCGCGGCTGCCCGGCTGCCGATAGAAGAGATGCGCGCCGATCGCGGCGGTCATCGGAAAGCGTTTCGACCAGCTCGGCCGGACGCCACGGGCGTGAAAATAGGTGGCCCCGCCGGTCAGAAGCCGCGGTGCCCCGTCCAGCATCGCCCGGGCGATCCGGCCGGCCCGGTCGGCCGAGACCTTGTCCCGCATCCGGTCCGACCGACCGTCGCAAACGTAGGAGAATTGGCAGCCGCCGCCGCCGCGCTGCTTGACCACGCCGCAGACGCTGCGGGGATAAAGCGGGCTGTCGACCCGATTGAGGATCACTTCGGCGACCCCGATCTGGCCGTCCAGGCTTTCACCGCGCGCCTCGAAATACAGCGCCTCGGTCAGGCACTGCCACTCGGCATCGCCTTTGGGTGCGGGTTGGGCCATCAGCCAAGCCTCGGTGATCCGCTCGGCCGGGGCCCCGGCAGCAGGCGCGGGATCGAGATCCGGCGCGGGCAGGCGTTCAAGCTCTGGCGAGAAACTGATCGGCGTGGGCTTCAGACCGAACATGGCCGAATTCCAGCTGCCTTCGGCCAGCGCGGCGTCGGCCGACACGGCCATCGCCAGCGCGAAGGTCACAAGGGTGCATTTCATTCTGCTCTTCCGTCTATGGTTTCCCGGCGGAAGTTCCCCCGCCTTGGCAAGCGTCCGGTGAGGTAGGGGAAGCCATCCTGGCGGTCCAGCCGCTGTTGCGGAATTGCCACATAAATCAATGCTGCATAAGCGAAATGCCGCCGAAAACTCGGGAAAATCGATGAAAGACGTCGTCTAAATATATGCGATCAAACGATTTATTCTCGATCTCTCAGCGCAAGATGCGCCGCGGCCAGTCGCGCCATCGGCACCCGGTAAGGCGAGCACGACACATAGTCGAACCCGGCACGGCGGCAGAAGTCGATCGATTCCGGGTTGCCGCCGTGTTCGCCGCAGATCGACAAAGTCAGATCCTTCCGGGTCTTGCGGCCCCGTTCGGCACCGATGAGCAGAAGCTCACCCACCCCGTCGATGTCCAGGATGTGGAACGGATCCTCCGGGAAAACCCCCAGACGGACATAGGTGTTCATGAAGCGGCCCGCGTCATCACGGCTCAGGCCATAGGTCATCTGGGTCAGGTCGTTGGTCCCAAAGGACAGGAACGCGGCATGCTGGGCAATCTCGCCCGCCCGCAAGGCAGCCCGCGGGGTTTCCACCATGACGCCCAGTTTGTAGTCGAACGCGGCCCCCGCCTTGGTGCGCACCGTCGCCGCAACCGCGTCGATCCGGGTCTTGACCAGCTCCACCTCGCGCCGCGCACTGACCAGCGGGATCATGATCTCTGGCACCACCGGGGCGCCGCGCCGGGCGCTTTCCAGCGTCGCCTCGAAGATCGCCTGGGCCTGCATGTCGTAAATTTCCGGCAGGACCACCCCCAGCCGCACCCCGCGCATCCCCAGCATCGGGTTCACTTCCGTCAAGGCCTCGGCGCGGCGGGTGACTTCGGACAGGGGCCGGTCAAGAGCCTCGGCCAGATCGCGCAGACCCTCGCGGTCCTGGGGCAGGAATTCATGCAACGGCGGGTCGAACAGGCGGATGCAGACCGGCAGGCCCTGCATGATTTCAAAGAGTTGTACGAAATCCGCCCGCTGCATCGGCAACAGCCGCGCCAGTGCCGCCGCCCGGTCGCCCGGGCTGTCGGCAAAGATCATCTCGCGCATCACGACCAGCCGGTCTTCGTCGAAGAACATGTGTTCCGTCCGACAAAGACCGATCCCCTGCGCCTCGAACTTCCGGGCGGTCTCGGCGTCGGCAGGCGTGTCCGCATTCGCCCTGACACCGATGTCGCGCACCTCGTCGGCCCAGGCAAGAAGCCTGCGGAAACTGTCGTCCAGTGCCGGGGGCAGCATTTCCGCGGCACCCGCCAAGGCCTCGCCCTTCGATCCGTCCAGCGTGACCACATCGCCCTCGCGGAACACCCGGCCGTCTGCCGTGGTCAGCTTGCGCTCTCGCGCATCCAGCCGGACCTCAGACGCCCCCACGACGCAAGGCAGCCCCAGCCCGCGCGCGATCACCGCCGCATGGCTGGTCATTCCCCCCCGCTCGGTCAGCACCGCAGCCGAGGAATGCATGCCGCGAATATCCTCGGGCGAAGTTTCGCGGCGCACCAGAATGCAAGGCTCGCCCTTCGACGCGCTCGCCTGTGCGGCGGCCGAGGAGAAGACCAGCTTGCCCGTCGCCGCCCCGGGACTGGCGGCAATGCCCCGCGCGATCACGTCGCGGGCGCCGCGCGGATCGACCTGATGGTGCAGAAGTTCGGACAGCGCGCGCGGTTCGACCCGCAAGACCGCCTCGTTGCGCGGGATCACCCCATCCTCGGCCAGGGCCACCGCGATCCGCAGGCCCGCCCGGACCGAGCGCTGCACCTTGACCGCGTCCAGAACCGCAAGCCGCCCGTCCTCGATGGTGAACTCGATCTGCATTTCCTCGCGCAGGCGGGTGCGGCAGACCGCGCCATACTCGATCAGAGTGGCGAAGATCTCGGGTGCGACATCTTCCAGCGACGGCCCGCGCGGGTCGCGCGTCAGATACAGCGCCTCGGTCGTCTTCAGCGCATCCCTGCCCTGCGACTGACCCAGATAGCGCCCGGTGATCTGCGGCTGGCCCGTGACCGGATCGACGAACTGGATCACGCCCGATCCGCTGATCCCCTGGCCGATGCCTTGCGCCATCTCCTGCACAACCAGGCCCAGAGCGGCCTCCTCCGGTGCCCCCTTGGCCTGCCGCAGAAGCCGCGCCGACGTGCCCTCCCAGGCCCGCGCCATGCTGCGCAGGACTTCGGAAAGCTGTCGCGCAGGGTCTTGCGGGAAGGGCTCGTCGGTCTCCACCTCATATTCGCGCAAGGCGTCGCGCAAGGCCCCCGGCCCCGGCTTCAGCCCGTCGAACACATCGGGGTCCAGCCTTGCCACATGGATCGCATAGGCCTGCACAAAGCGCAGATACAGCGCGTCCGCCGCCGCCTCGCCGTGGGTCTCGGCCAGCCGGGCATGGCGCTTGGCGTTCAGCCCGATGTTCAGGATCGTCGCCGGACCACCCCAGTCGGGGTTGGCGGGCGAGGGGCGGACGGAAATCAGCGGCCCGTCGCCGAAATTGTGCAGGATTCCAGCGGCATCGACCCCGTGCCCGGCGGCGATCGCCTTGACCGTCGTCGCGGGCAGCGCGACGGATTTCGGCACCGGAAGGTCCAGCCGCACCAGCCTTTGCAGACATTTCGCCCGCCAGCCATGGCTTGCCGCAGCGATCTGCGCCGAGGGCGAGATCTGGGCAAACTCCGGGATGGGGTCGTGTTTCTGCACTGCAGCACCTGATGTTCAGATGCAGCATACGCAGAAAGCCCTGTCATTCAAGCGTGACATGTCAGCCGCGTGACGAATCTTTGGGCACCGGGAAACCCCGCCCCGGACCTGATCCGGGGCCTTGCTTGAGCGCACGGGGCCCCGGATCAGGTCCGGGGCGGGTCAGCCTTCGATCCGGGTCAGGTCGGCAACGCCGGAACAGATGGCGCGGATGCGGTGCAGAAGGTTGAGCCGGTTGCGGCGGATGATCGCGTTGTCCGCGTTCACCTGCACCGCCGTGAAGAACGCGTCGATGGGCGCGCGCAGGGCTGCCATCGCGGCCATGGCCTTCGGGAAGTCCTCGGCTTGCATCGCCGGGGTGATCTCCGCCTCGGCCTTGTCCAGCGCCGCGAAAAGCGCGCGTTCCTCGTCGGTCTCGGCAAACTTGATGTCCGCTCCGAACGAGTATTCGACGCCGTCCTTCGCCTCGGCCTGCGCCAGGATATTGGCCGCCCGCTTGTAGCCCTGGATCAGGTTCGCCCCGTCCTCGGTCTTCATCACCGCCGCGAGGGCCTCGGCCCGCTTGACGAGGAGGGTCAGGTCGTCATTCCCCGGCATGGCGAGGCAGGCATCGATGATGTCGTGCCGGATGCCCTGGTCCTTGAGGTAGACCTTGAGGCGGTCGTGGAAGAAGGAGAGGAGGTCTGATGATGCTGTCAGCGAACCCTGCGGAGCAGCCCCACGCTCATACTGCTCGACCTGTTCGAAATAGTCCCAATAGCTCCCGAACCGTTGCGCAAGTGCCGGGTTAGCTGCACGCCAAAGAAGGTCTGTCCGAGCGATATCGGCTTCCATAGCCGCGTCACCAAGTTCAACTTCTTTTTCTTCGAGGAACTCCTCGACCATATCCGCAGACAATGGAACTCCCTCTAGCTCTGCGACCAGTTGAGCGTACCGTTGGCGGCCGTCTGCATACCGGGCCAGTTGAAGTCTAGTTGTTCGGTCAAGGTGAGCAGCAGTCCCAAACGCCGTGAACTGGGCGATTTGCATCCGCACCCCATTCCCCAGCACCAACCGGATCACCCCCAGCGCCGCCCGCCGCAGCGCAAACGGGTCCTTGCTCCCGGTCGGCTTTTCGTCAATCGCCCAGAACCCGGTCAGCGTGTCGATCTTGTCGGCCAGCGCCACAGCGACGGAGACTGGCTCGGTCGGGACGGAGTCACTCTCCCCCTTCGGCCGCCAATGGTCCCGCGCGGCATCGGCAATCGCGGATACCCGCCCCGGACTTGATCCGGGGCCTCCCTCTGCCACCGCGAGGCCCCGGATCAAGTCCGGGGCGGGGGCGTCCTTCAACGCCTCCAGGGCGTAATACCGCCCCATGACGCCCTGCAACTCGGGGAACTCGCCCACCATCGCCGAGCGCAGATCCAGCTTGGCAATCCGCGCGGCGCGTTCGGCGTCGTCGGCATCGGCCCCGACCAAGGGCGCGATCTCCCGCGCCAAAGCCGCGATCCGCTCGATCCGTTCCGCCTGAGACCCCAGCTTCGCGTGGAAGGTCACCGACTTCAGCCCCTCCACCCATTCGCCCATGCCGGAGCGGGCGACCCGCAAGTCATTCTCCCAGAAGAACCGCGCATCGGACAACCGGGCCGCCAGCACCTTCTGGTTGCCCTTCAGGATCGTCGCACCGCCGTCCGGCGCCTCGATGTTGGCGACTGTCACGAACCCCTCGATTCGCCCCGTCTTCGGGTTCCGCACCGAGAAGAACTTCTGATGCTCCTTCATCGAGGTCTGCAAGACCTCCGCCGGCAGCCCCAGGAAAGCCTCGCCGATCCGGCCCATCAGGGGGACCGGCCATTCGACCAGCCCTGCAACCTCGGTCAGCAAACCGGGGTCCGCAACCACCTCCATCCCCGCCGCAAAGGCCAGGTTCTGCGCGCCCTGCCAGATCGCGGCTTCCCGCTCGGCGGTGTCCAGCATCACCTTGGCGCGCTTCAGCTTGACTACATAGTCGTCGAACCCGGACACGGTGAACCGCCCGTTGCCCATGAACCGATGCCCCTCGGTCACGTTGCCCGCGACGATCCCGTCGACCGTCAACGGCACCACATGCGCCCCGGTCTCGTCCGACAGCAGGCACAGGATCGACTGCAACGGCCGCACCCAGCGCAACGAGCCACTCCCCCAGCGCATCGACTTTGGCCAGGGGAAGCCCCGGATGACGCCTTCAAGCACCTCGGCCACGATCGCCGCCGCCGCCCGTCCCGGCCTTTCCACCACGGCATAGAAGGTCTCGCCCTTCTTGTCCGCCCGGCGTTCCAGCTGGTCCAGCGTCAGTCCCGTCGACCGCAGGAACCCCTCCACCGCCGCCGAAGGCGCAGTCACAGACGGCCCCTTCCGTTCCTCCCGCACCGGCCGACTTTCCGCCGTCAGCCCCTCGACCGACAGCACCAGCCGCCGCGGCGTCGAAAACGCGCCCGCGCTGGCATAGGTCAGCCCGGCCTCGACCAGACCGTCGGTCATCAGCTTCCGCAGGTCGTCGCGGGCGCGGACCTGCATCCGCGCCGGGATTTCCTCGGAGAAAAGTTCGATCAGAAGGTCGGGCATCGGTCGGGCTTCCTGAGGTCAGATCCAGTCCAGGTTGACGCGGCTTGGCGGGTAGGCGGCGGCAACCGCCTCGCGCAGGGCGGCAAACCGCGGGCGCAGATCCTTGAACTTGCGCTCATGCGTCTCAGCGACGGTGAGCTGGATCCGGTCGAACAGCCGCTGGTCCAGCATTGCGGACAGAAGCGCCAACTCGGCCCCCTCGATGTCCAGCTTGACGAATGCGACCCGGCCATGAGCCGCGACCAGCCCGCGCAGGAAGGCCGGGAAATCCACCAGCGCGACCGCGATCCCTTCGCCTTCCGCGATGTTCTGCCCGCCCGCCACCACGGTGCTTTTCACCGAGGCGAGGTCCGGGTTCGCCTCCCAGTTCGCCGCCCGCATCAGCCGGATCGTGCCCGCTTCGGTCCCAACGGCGGCCGCATGAAGCCGCACATTCGCCAGCCCGGCGAAGCGTTCCGTCAGCTTTTCCAGATTGTAGGGATCCGGCTCGAAGGCATGGACCTCGGCCCCGGACGCGGCCAGAAGCGCCGTCACATCGCCCCGGTTCGCCCCGCAATCGACCGTGACATCCCCCGGCCGCAACATCGAGGCGACCCCGGCCAGCATCCCCTCGGCCCGCGCGCGGCGCAGGTCGCGCCGGTGACGGCGCCGCAGCGTCCGCAAAGGGTCGTCGGCCCCGGCCATCCTATTCTGCCAGGCCCCCGTTCAACTGCTGCCAGGCAAAGCCGCGACCGTCCGGAAAGATCGCGACCACCCGGTCGACGCCGGGACGGATCTCGGGCTCGGAGAGGAAGGCCTGCGCCTCGCCCGTTTCCAGCGCGCGCCCGATCGCCTTGGCGTCAAAGCAGTCGAACGCGCGCGGGGCGATCAGCGGCTCGGCGCCGGGATAGGTCCGGTAGGTCTCGGTCAGCATGGCCAGCGACAGCGGCGTGGTAAAACAGGCGCGGAACTTGATGGGAGAGCTTTCCGCATCGGTGCCCTCGATCCCGGTCACGACAATCGGCTCGGGCTGGCCGCTTGACAGCGACACCAGCCGAACCTCCGCGCCGGGCTGGAAGACCACGGGCTCGTAATAGGCCCTCTCGGCGGTATACCAGAACCCGGCGCCGAAGATCAGCGACACCATCACGATGAAACCCACCACCCACCGCCCCGAATTCATTGGTCTGCTCCCGCTTCTGTCGCCCGAAAGGCATCCGCGCATTGCCTGGCCAGGGCGCGCACCCGCCCGATATAGGCCTGCCGCTCGGTGACCGAGATCACCCCCCGCGCGTCCAGGAGGTTGAAAAGGTGGCTGGCCTTGATCGTCTGGTCATAGGCCGGGTGCGCCATCACGATCCGTTTGCCTGACTTGGGGTCGTCCGGGTCGAAGGCCAGCAGACGCGCGCATTCCTTCTCGGCATCGTCGAAATGGTCCAGCAGCATCTGCGTATCGGCCCCGTCGAAGTTGTGGCGGGAATATTCCTCTTCCGTCTGACGGAAGATGTCGCCGTAGGTCAGGGGGATCGGCGACTGGGGATCGTTGAACGGCATGTCCATCACATGATCGATGCCCATGACATACATCGCCAGCCGCTCCAGCCCATAGGTCAATTCGCCGCTGACCGGCTTGCAGTCATGCCCGCCGACCTGCTGGAAATAGGTGAACTGGCTGACCTCCATCCCGTCGCACCAGACTTCCCAGCCCAGGCCCCATGCCCCCAGCGTCGGGCTTTCCCAGTCGTCCTCGACAAAGCGGATGTCGTGCAGGGCAAGGTCGATGCCGATGGCGGCCAGCGACCCCAGATACAGCTCCTGCAGGTCCGGCGGCGATGGCTTGATGATCACCTGATACTGGTAATAGTGCTGCAGCCGGTTCGGGTTCTCGCCATAGCGCCCGTCGGTGGGCCGCCGCGAGGGCTGGACATAGGCCGCGGCCCAGGGCCTTGTCCCAAGGCTGCGCAGCGTCGTCGCCGGATGAAAGGTGCCGGCACCGACTTCCATGTCATAGGGCTGCAACACCGCGCAGCCCCGCCCCGCCCAATAGGATTGCAGCCGCAGGATGATCTCCTGGAAACTTCTCGGCGTGGCGGTGGCGTCGGACATTTGCGGCCTCGGGCGGGGGCGATGGACGGGGACGAAGGTCGCGCTCTCCCTACCGACTGGGCGGCACAGGGTCAATTCCGGAAAGGCCCGGCGGAACCCGCCCGCGATGACGCACCGATGCCCTGCCGGCATCAACGCCGCCAGAAACTTGGCAGCACCATCACCAGGATCGCAAGCAGGCCAAGGCGGCCCAGGATCATCGCCAAGGTCATGATCGCGATGGCGCTCGGGGGAAAGTCGACGAAGGTTCCGGTAGGAGCGACCAGCGGGCCGTAACCATAGCCGATGTTTCCCATCGACTGCCAGATCGCAAACAGCGCCGACACCGAATCGACACCGGTCAAGGTCAGCGCCACGCTCAGAATTCCCAAAATCAAAATATAGCTGGAAAAAAACATCATCATCGCCCCGGTCACTTCTTCGGTGACGGTGCGCCCGTCATACCTGATCGCATCCACCCGGTTCGGATTTCCGATGCGGGCTATCTCGCGGCGCAACACCTGCAGCGCAAGTTGGACCCGGAAGACCGTAAGCGCCCCTGAACTCGATCCAGAGCAGCCGCCAATCAATCCGACGACAAAAGCCACGACCATCGACAGGCCGCCCCAGCCGGCGAATGAGCCAGAGAAGAAACCGGTCCCGGTCATGATCGACGTCAGGTTGAACAGGGCTTCCCGAAAGGACGGTTCCAGATCATCTCCCGTTGTCGCAACCCGCCAGATTGTGACGGCAACGACAGCATACAGCAACCAGCGCAGCAGGGCGCGGGCTTGCGCGTCCCGCCACAGCGGAGTCGCAACGCCGTTCACCAGTTGCACGTAGCGAACATAGGGCAACGCGGCGAGGTACATGAACAGCGAACCAACATATTCGCCGCTTCCCTGATACTTGGAAAACGAGGCATCCGCGGGTGAAAATCCGCCCGTCGCGATGGTGGCAAAGCCGTTCACGACCGCATCAAGCGGCGTCATCCCGATGGCCGCGTAGGTGGCGATGCAGATCAGCGTCAGCCCGACATAGACCACAAGCAGCTGTTGCGCGATGTCGGTCGCGCGCGGCAGGGCCTTGCCGAACGTGTCAAAGCCCTCGGTCCGGAAGAACTGCATGCCCCCGACCCGCATCAGGGGCAGGAAGATCATCGCGATGAACGCGATGCCAAGCCCCCCCAGCCAGTTCAGCATCCCGCGCCACAGGTTCATCCCGGCGGGCAGCTCGTCAAGGCCGAAGATCACCGTGGCCCCGGTCGTGGTGATGCCGGACACCGCCTCGAAGTAGGCATATTGCAGGCTCAGGCCCGGCGCGCCGATCCAGAACGGCAGCGCGCCGAAGAACGGCACCAGAAACCAGATCCCCGCCGTCAGAAGGTAGGCCTGCCGCGTATCCAGCGCCCGGCCAAGCGCATTGCCGGTCGACAGGGTCAGCGCGGCACCCGTCACCCCGGTCAGCGCCGCCGAGGCGAGGAAGGCATGGCCGTTGTCCAGCCCCGCCCGCCAGTCGATGATGGCGGGCGCAAGCATCAGGATCGCCAGCACGATCAGGATACGGCCGATGACGTAGGCGACGGGACGGAAGTCAACCATGGTCGGGCATGGCTACGCGCCCCGGCGCCACAGGTCAATCGCCTCTCAGCGCCGGTGGATCAGCGTCTGGAACAGATGCGGGTCCAGGCTTTCAGAGGCAAAGGTCGCGCCTTCGGTCAAGAGGCTGATCGCATCGTGGCTGTGCAGGGACTCCTGATGGCTTGCAACCACCCGGAAATCACCGATCCGCGGGTCGGTCCGCAAGGCCTCGCAGAACAGCCGCGCCGCATCCTCGACGAAGATCGGGTTCGCCGCGTTCAGTTCGGCGAAGGCCTGCTCGTCCTCGCGCTTGACCATCACCTGCGTCTCGGTGACCACGGCGCCGCGCGCCAGATCGATCAGGTCCTCCAGCGCCATGCCACCGGTCAGCACCACCGACAGGCGCGCCACCGACCGCTGCGAATGGGGCGTGGCCAGCTGACCCCGGACGGCACGGGCATGTTCGGAAAGCTCCAGGCTGCACGGGCAGGTCGAGGAATAGACATAGTCCAGATGAACGATCCGCTGGCGCAGGCCCGCCTGCTCCACAAGCTCCAGCGCGATGTCGTAATACTGCCAGCCGGACAGGCCCGACCGCAGCGACTCCAGCCGCATCGGAAAGGACATCCGCATCTGGATGCGCGCGTCGAAGCTGCCCAGGTCGGACTTGTAATCGTCCAGCGCCGCCTCGATCACCCCGAACGAGAACTCCTTCCCGGCATGGGCATAGAACGAGCGCATGATGCGGCTCATGTTGATGCCCTTCTTCTCGGCCTCGAGACTGACGGTGCCGGTGACGCTGGTTTCCAGCACCAGCGGCGCGCCGTCACGGGTGGCAAAGCGGACAGGCAGGCGGAAGTTGGAAATGCCCACATGCTGGATCCGCGCCTTCGCACCGCGGATCAGGCTGGAGGGCCCGTTCTGCAGGTCCGGCATCGACCGCAGATATGCCGCATCGGGCCGGAAACCGGCCGGGTATGCGCGTGAGAAAGCCGGATAGCCCTGCCCCGGCACCAGCCAGCCGACCGCCGAATCCAGCCGCGATATATCCTCGTCCGAGGATTTTCCCGCCCACTTGCGCAAAGTCGAAAGCGCGGCCTCCGCCTCTTCGCGGGTCGGCAGGCGGTCGATGTCGGGGGTATGGATGTTCATCGGGCAGGTCCTTTCGGTTCAGGCAGGCCCGTCCGGGCAGCCATCAATTTCCGGAGTATTTTACGCAGGCCACCTGCCGTCGGATCACCCTGGTCCGTGGCATTGTTACCCGAAATAAGCATTCCGCCGCCCAAAGCAAGCGCGGAATGCGACCGTTACGCCACTGAAAGCGCCCGGGTCAGATCGGCGACCAGATCGCCCGCATCCTCCAGACCCAGCGACAGCCGGATCAGACCGGGCGTGATCCCCAAAGCGTCCTTCTGCTCCTGCGGCAGCCGCTGGTGCGTTGTCGTCGCCGGATGGGTCACAATGGTCTTGGCATCGCCCAGATTGTTGGAAATCTTCGCGATCTCCAACGCGTTCATGAAACGGAATGCCGCCGCCTTCCCGCCCGCGACCTCGAAGGCGACCAGCGTCCCGCCCGACCCCATCTGCGCCATCGCCAGCCCATGCTGCGGGTGGCTTGCCAGCCCCGGATAGATCACCCGGGCCACCTTGGGATGCGCCGCAAGCGCCTGCGCCACGGTCAGCGCCGCATCGGCCATCGCCCGGCAGCGCAAGTCCAGCGTCGCCATGCCGTTCAGATGCATCCAGGCAGTGAAGGGCGACATCGAGCCACCGGTGTGCTTCATGAACGGCTCCAGCACCTTGCGGATGAAGTCGCGGCCGGCACAGACCACTCCACCCAGGGCCCGCCCCTGCCCGTCGATATGCTTGGTCGTGGAATAGACCACCACATCCGCGCCCTGCTCGACGGCCCGCGAGAAGATGGGAGTCGCAAAGACATTGTCGCAGATCACCAGCGCGCCCGCGGCATGGGCAATCTCGCTGACGGCGCGGATATCGACCAGCTCCAGCGTCGGGTTCGACATGGATTCGAAGAACACGGCCCGCGTCCCCGGCACCACGGCCTCGCGCCACTGGTCCAGAGCCGCACCGTCAACGAAGGTCACCCTGACCCCGAACCGCTGCAACACCTCCTCCAGCACATAAAGACAGGATCCGAACAGCGCCCGGGACGAGACCACATGATCCCCGGCCCGCAGGCACGCCATCAACGCGCCCGACACCGCCGCCATGCCCGAGGCGGTGGCGAAGGCATCCTCGGTGCCCTCCAGCGCCGCGATCCGTTCCTCGAACATCCGCGTCGTGGGGTTGCCATAGCGGGCGTAGATGAACTCGTCCTCGCCCGCCTTCACGAACCGGGCTTCGGCGGCCTCGGCCGTCGGGTAGACGAAGCCCTGCGTCAGGAAGATCGCCTCGGCCATCTCGCCGTACTGGCTGCGGCGGCTGCCTTCATGCACCAGCCGGGTGCGGGTCTTCCAGTCCTGCGTCATCCTGCGCGGCCCCCCGGCCAATGAAAAGCCCCGGACAACCGAGAGGTGCCGGGGCCAAGCCCTTCACCTCTTTAGCGGTTTGTTTACCGTGGCCCGCAATCCGGAGGACAAATCGCCACGGTCGATTGCATACGCCGCCCGACGCCCGTGGTCAACCCGCCACCTCGTGCGTCGGGGACCTGTCACACCGGGGTGCGCAATAAAGAAGGGCGCCTCGCGGCGCCCTGATGAAAGGACTTCTGATGGAAGGTCTTGGGGGGGAAATCTTGGGCCCTCGGGAACAAGCTCCGCGTCACGCCTTGCGACCGGTGTCGTCCAGATTGATGACTGTCAGCACCATCGCCCGCAGCACGGTGTGGCCGATGATCGGCAGGACGGCCCAGAACAGCAGCCAGTACGAAGTGTCGACCGCACGGATCATCGTTTCGTTCATCAGCAGGAAGCCGAAATTGTAGACCACCATCATCCGGGTCAGGTTCGGCAAATGCTCGCGCATCTCGGCATCCGGCCAGAAACTTGCCGCCGTCGAGGTGCGGCCCAGCAGCACGTCCTGCAGAAAGACGCCGCCGATCACCACGTAGAACACGCTTTGCATCCGCTGGCACCACAGCGGATCGTCCACCACGGCCAGCACCAGCAGCGGCAGACCCGCAAAGCCCAGCGCCAGGACCGCAGTCCGGGTCACCGAATAGCGGGTCAGCATCCGCCGCACCATGCCCTCGAAGCCCATGCCGATCCGCACCGCCAGGGCCGCAATGAAGGCTGTCGCGAAAGCCTGGCCCGAATGGTCGGGTCCGAAGGCAACGGACAGGACCGGATATCCCACCAGCAGCACCGCGCCGGGCAGATAGAGCGACCGCGACATCGGCGGCAGATCCTGGAACAGGCTCAGGAATAAACGGACCAGATCGAACGGCGTGCGGTGCATAGGTGACCTCCCTTCGGCTCGCCTTTCGGTTTAGCGATGCTTCAAGGCAGGTCTGGGGCAGAACCCGGCCCGTTGCGGGGCATTCCTGTGGAGACGGTCAGGGTTCGTCCTTCGGCTCCTCGATCATGAACCGCTGCAGGGCCATGAACTGCAACATCAGGAACAGAAACAGTGCCGCTGGCATGGCGAAGGTTTCAAGCTTCACCCAAAGCTCGGTCGTCTGCGTCCGCCAGATCACTTCGTTGACCGCCGCAAGGGCCGCGAACATCAACGCAAGCCTGCGCGTAAGGATCATCCAGCCCTCTGGTTTCATTGGCAAAGCCTCGGCCATCACCCATTGCAGCAGGCTTTTTCCCCGCAGCAGGCCCGCCGCCAGGATCACGGCGAAGACCCCGTAGACGATCGTCGTCTTCATCTTGAAGAACCGCTCGTCATTGAACCAGGCGGTCAGCCCGCCGAAGACGACGACCATCACCGCGACAAAGATCTGCATCCGGCTGATCGCGCCCGTCAACAACCACAGCGTTAGTATTGCAACCAGAAGTAACGGCACCAAGATCAGCGCCGCCACAATGAAGCCAGAATACTCGGTCCCGCCCAGCGTGTAGGACTGATCCTTGATCCGCATGTAGATCAGGAAGAAGACCAGGGTCGGCCCCAGTTCCAGCACCTGCTTGAGAATCGGGTTGATCTTCCGTTCTGCCATTGCCTGTCCCGCCCACTCCATCATCGCCGCACCGGCTGCGATCGCCGCGCACCGCCCGGCCCCACCTTCTCGCCCGGAACCGGCCAGCCGATCAAGGCCGTATCCACTGCCCGGCTCGCGCGACGCCCCGCCAGGCCCGCCCGGCCAAGTCGCCCGCAAGACCGGACCGACGCCGGGATAGGCCAGGTAGGCGCTTGATACACCGCCTTGCTCCCGGCGCGCGCACCGGGCGGCGGAAACTTGCCGCCGTCGGCCTTGCCACCTGCGGGACGATCATCCCGACCCCGGCTTCTCCGCGCAGCGCGCGCGCCCGGAGGGCCTAGTCTGCGGCGGGCCGCTCCCAATCACGAGGCGCAGCCCTCGCGCCTGATCCTTTGCGGGCAGAGGTCCGCGGCCCGGTCCAGCCCCGGAAGGCAGCCGGGCGTGCCCGGATCAGCGCCCAGAGCCCGGCGCGGATCACCCTTCCGCTCCCACCAGTGCCTTCGCGAAGTCCTCCGGATCGAAAGGGGCAAGATCATCGATCTGCTCGCCCACGCCGATGGCATGGATCGGCAGCCCGAACCGGTCGGCCAGCGCCACCAGCACGCCGCCCTTGGCCGTCCCGTCCAGCTTGGTCATCACCAGCCCGGACACATCGGCGATCTTGCGGAAGATGTCGACCTGCGTCACCGCGTTCTGGCCGGTGGTTGCGTCCAGCACCAGCAAAGTGTTGTGTGGCGCCGTGGGATCGACCTTGCGGATGACGCGGACGATCTTGGCCAGCTCCTCCATGAGATCGGCCCGGTTCTGCAAGCGCCCCGCCGTGTCGATCATCAAGAGGTCAGCCCCGTCCGCCCGCGCCCGGGTCAAGGCGTCGAAGGCAAGCGAGGCCGGATCCGACCCCTCGGGCGCGGTCAGCACCGGCACTCCGGCGCGCTGGCCCCAGATCTGCAACTGTTCCACCGCCGCAGCGCGGAACGTGTCGCCCGCCGCGATCACCACGGTCTTGCCCGCCGCCTTGAACTGGCTGGCAAGTTTGCCGATCGTCGTCGTCTTGCCCGAGCCGTTCACGCCCACCACCAGCACGACCTGCGGCTTCTGGGGATAAAGCGGCATCGGCCGCGCCACGGGTTCCATGATCCGCGCGACCTCGGCAGCAAGGGCGTCGCGCAGCTCCGTGGTCGAGATCCTGCGTCCGAACCTCCCCTCGGCGATGTTGGCGGTGACCCGCACCGCCGTATCCACGCCCATGTCGGCCTGGATCAGCAATTCCTCGAGGCTTTCCAGCATCGCATCGTCCAGGATCCGGCGCGGCTCCTCGGAACGGCCGAGAAGGCGACCGATCAGACCGGGCTTTTCACCGGAAAGTGCCGCAGACACCGGCTTCGCGGCAGGCGCGATATCCGCTGCCCGCGATGCCCCGGATGCCGGACCCGCGCCAGGACCTTCGCCCGGACCGGCCGCCTCGGGACCTGCGACTTCTGCGCCCTCGGCCACCAGCGCCTCAAGCCCGTCGCCAATCCTGTCGGACGACCGCAACAGCCGATCCTTGAGCTTCTTGAAGAACGACATCAGCCAGCCCCCCCGGGAACACGCCCTGTCCTCACCTAGTCGCTTTGGGGGGGCATTGGAAGTCCGTCGCGCCGGACCCGCAGCCCGGGCGCGCCGAGCGCCGCCCAGGTGCCCCGCGACACAAAACCCCGTTGCGCCCGCGCCAGTTTCCTCGAAAACTGCGATCGACCGCCCTCTCATCCGGACCCCGCGCCCTGCCCCAGCATCCTCTGCCCCTTACCGCCTTCGTCGCGGCCTCTCTCCTGCCCCTGCCCCTGATCGGGCTGGGCCTCGCCTTTGGCGGGCCCTGGCTCTGGGCGGCCTTTCTCTACATGGCCGTGCTCACCCTGATCCTGGACCAGATCATCCCCCTGACCGAAGGCCGGTCCGAGGCGACCGGTTTTCCCGCCGCCGATGTCCTCCTCGTCGCCATCGGCCTGTCCGCCCTCGCTCTTCTGCCCCTCGCGACCTGGGGCATCGCGGGACCTTCCGGCCTACCTCCCGACCAGTGCATCCTGCTGTTCCTGGCCACCGGATTCTGGCTCGGTCAGGTCGGCCACCCTGCCGCCCACGAATTGATCCACCGCCCCCGGCGCGAGCATTTCCGCCTTGGCGCCGCAGTCTACACGGCCTTCCTGTTCGGCCAGCACGCCAGCGCCCACCGTCTGGTGCATCACCGGTATGTGGCCAGCCCGGACGACCCCAACACCGCGCGCGAGGGCGAAAGCTTCTACCGCTTTGCCCCCCGCGCCTGGACCGGCAGCTTCCGGCAGGGCCTCCTGGCCGAACAGGCCCTGCGCCGGCGGGCAAGCCATTTCGGTCTGAACCCTTATCTTGTCTACATCGCGGGCGGCCTCGCGTCGCTTGCCCTTGCCGCCCTGGTCGCGGGGCTGCCCGGGCTTCTCGTCTGGACCGGACTGGCGCTTCACGCCCAAAGCCAGATCCTTCTGTCCGACTATGTCCAGCACTACGGCCTGATCCGCGCCCGTGGCGCCGACGGCAGGCTGGAACCCGTCGGAACCGCCCACAGCTGGAACACGGCCCACTGGTTCACCTCGGCGATGATGCTGAACGCGCCGCGGCATTCCGACCACCATGTCCACCCGTCCCGTCCCTTCCCCGCGCTGCGCCTGGCCGAGGACGCCCCGCGCCTGCCCTGGCCGCTGCCGCTTGCCTGCGCGCTGGCCCTCGCACCCCGCCTCTGGCGCCGCGCCGTCGGACCGCATCTTGACCGCTGGCGGAAATCCCGACCCCGGCAAAGCTCTGCGGACACGGCGGCTTGACTGGTCAATCTCCCCGCCCTCTGGCACTCTTTCCCCACCCTGACCGGAGCCCCCGATGCGCGCCTTGCTTTTCCCCCTGATCCTTGCGGCCACACCGTCGCTGGCGCAGACCCCGCTGAACGCTGACGAATTCGACGCGGCGACCGTCGGCGACACCATCACCTATGATTATGGCGGCGGGCTTTTCGGCACCGAGGAATACCTGCCGGACCGTCGGGTGCGCTGGGCCTTCGACGGCCAGCTTTGCATTTACGGCGTCTGGTATCAGAAGGACAACCAGATCTGCTTCCGCTACGAGAACGACCCGTCCCCGGCCTGCTGGCTCTACTTCCTGGAAGACGGCAAGATCCGGGGGCGCTACATGGGCGATGGCGGCGGCTGGGAGATCATCGAAACCTCGCGCGACGGCGGCCCGCTGCCCTGCGCCGGCCCCGATCTGGGGGTCTGATTGCAGATGCGTCTTGCCGTTCTTCTCGCGCTCTGGCCCGCCATGGCCAGTGCCGAAACCCCGCTGACCGCGCAGGAGTTTCAAGCCCATGTCACCGGCAGGACCATAACCTACCGCCAGTTCGACAGCATCTTCGGGATCGAGGAGTATCTGCCGGACCGCAAGGTCAGGTGGAGCACGGTGCCCGGCGAATGCCAATATGGCAGTTGGTATCCCCGGGGCGCCGACATCTGCTTTGTCTACGGCTCCGACCCGACCCCGGCCTGCTGGACCTTCTGGCTGCGCGGCGGGGCGCTGGTCGCCCTGTCGGTCGATGCCGCCCCGGGCGAAGAGCTCTTCGAGGTCGCATCGGACGACACCCCGCTGCCCTGCCCGGGCCCCGAGGTCGGCGTCTGAGCCGCGGCCGGCCGCAATCCCTGCCCGCCAAAGCCGGCCCGCCGCTCTCGACCGGACCCCGCGCCATCAGGCGACATCCTTCCCGCCCGGCCGCCGCGCGCGACCCGGCCGGCAAACGCGCCTGTCCGAAGCTGCTCGCCCCGCACCACCAAGCCGGCCCGAACGGTTAGCGCGTGATGCGGAAAAGTGGACTCCGGTTTTTCGCGTCAATCACGCGACCACCAAGACCCGAGATCGGGATGATGTTTCCATCAGACATCATCCCGAACTTGTGCGTCGGTGCGCCACCTGCGCTGTCGCCGGCCCCTCGCCCGCTGGCCAAAGCCACCACCGGCGATCGCTGCTCTGCCCGGAACATTCCGGCAAGACGGATCGGACAACCTGCGCCCTGCGGATGGTCCCGCGCCCGCCGAAGGCGTCGGCCGCAAGAAACGTCCGACAGGCCAGGGCGCGCCCAAATTCCGTCGCAAGGAATTTGATCCGCCGGGCCGACAGGCGGGCCGGGGATGGTCAAGATCTTCCGAATGCCCGCAGTCAAATTCTTGATATTCTTCAATGTTCCAATCTGACCGCGCGCGGCCACCCTTGCGTCAGAACAGGGTTCCCTGCCCGGTTTCCCCGTCTCCCTTCGCCCGCTTCCCCGGGCGCGGCCCAAGGGAAAGCCGCCCGTCCCGGAACTCGATCTCCAGCGCCGCCGCCCGCTCGGCCCCCGCCTTCGATGTCACCACCGCCCCGTCCCCCCGCACCACCGCATAGCCCCGTTTCAGGGTCTCGGCATAGCCCAGCGTCACCCGCGTGCGGTCCAGCGCCTCCAGCCGGTCGGCCAGCCGCGCCAGCCGCGCCCGAAGGGCCGCCTCCACCCGGTCCGTCAGCCGCGCCAGATCCCGCCGCCCCTCGGCCGCTTTCCGCGCCGCATCGCCCAGCATCCGCCCCAGCGCCGGGGCCAGCCGGGCGGCCAGATCCCCCAGCCGCTCCCGCCGCCGCTCCAGCCGGACCACCACCGCCCGCGCCAGCCGTTCCTCCCGCGCGCCCAGCAGATCCTGCTGCCGCGCCAGAAGGCCCCGCAACGCGCCGGGCTGCATCCGCCCCGCCAGCCGGTCAAAGTCGCGGTGCTTCTTCGCCACCGCCAGCCCCAGCCCCGCGCCCAGCCGCAGGCCCGCCGCGTCCAGGCGCTGGCGAGGTGTGGCCACCAGCGTCTCCACCCTCGGCAAGGCCCGTCCCAGATCGCGCAGCCGCTGCCGCCGCTGCACGACCCCCTGCCCGATCCCGCGCACCAGCCGCGCGCCCAGCGCCTCCAGCGTGGCCAGAAGCTCCAGCCTGACCGGCACCGCCAGCTCGGCCGCCGCCGTGGGCGTGGGCGCCCGCAGGTCGGCGGCATGGTCGATCAGCGTCGTGTCCGTCTCGTGCCCGACCGCACTGATCAAGGGGATCAGCGATGCCGCCGCCGCGCGGACCACGATTTCCTCGTTGAAGCCCCAGAGGTCCTCCAGCGACCCGCCGCCGCGCGCCACGATCAGCACATCGGGGCGCGGGATCGGCCCACCGCGCCCGATCGCGTTGAACCCGTGGATCGCCGCCGCCACCTGCGCCGCGCAGTCCTGCCCCTGCACCGCCACCGGCCAGATCAGCACATGCCGGGGAAACCGGTCGCGGAGGCGGTGCAGGATGTCCCGGATCACCGCCCCCGAAGGCGAGGTCACCACCCCGATCACCGACGGCAGATAGGGAATCGGCTGCTTCCGCGCAGGGTCGAACAAACCCTCGGCCCCCAGCGCGGCCTTGCGTTTTTCCAGCATCGCCATCAGGGCACCCGTGCCCGCCGGGGCCACGTCCTCGACGATCAGCTGATACTTCGACTGCCCCGGAAACGTGGTCATCCGCCCGGTGGCGACGACTTCCATCCCCTCCTCGGGCCGGACCTGCATCCTTGCCACCTGCCCCTTCCAGCTGATCGCGGCAATCACGCTGCGGTCATCCTTCAGGTCGAAATACAGATGCCCCGAGGCCGGACGCGACACCCGGCCGACCTCGCCCCGGACCCGCACCAGGCCGAATTCGCCCTCGATCACCCGCTTCACCGCGCCCGAAAGCTCGGACACGGTGTATTCCGGCTGGTTCCCCTGCGGCGCGGGGCCGTCGTCGTCAATCAGGTCCATGGCAGGTGCATCCTTGCCCTCCGTCGCCCCCGACCCTATGACGCCCGCAGCAAAAGTCCAAGCGGGGGCGCGCATGAACATCCTCATCCTCGGCTCCGGCGGGCGCGAACATGCCCTGGCCTGGGCGGTCAAGCAGAACCCCAAATGCGACCGGCTGATCGTCGCCCCCGGCAATGCCGGGATCGCGGCGCTGGCGGAATGCGCCGACATCGACATCCTCGACGGGGCCAGGGTCGTGACCTTCTGCGAGGAAAACGCCATCGACTTCGTCATCATCGGCCCCGAAGCGCCGCTCGCCGCCGGGGTCGCCGACGCCTGCCGTCAGGCGGGGCTGCTGACCTTTGGCCCCTCTGCCGCCGCCGCGAAGCTCGAGGCGTCAAAAGCCTTCACCAAAGACATCTGCGACGCCTGCAACGCCCCGACCGCCGCCTGGGCCCGCTTTTCCGATCCGACCCTGGCCAAGGCGTACATCCGGCAGAAGGGCGTGCCGATCGTCGTCAAGGCGGACGGGTTGGCCGCCGGAAAAGGCGTGATTGTCGCCGCAACAGAAACCGAGGCCCTGGCCGCCATCGACGACATCCTGGGCGGTGCCTTCGGTGCCGCAGGGGCCGAGGTGGTGATCGAAGAGTTCATGGACGGTGAAGAGGCCAGCCTCTTCGTCCTCACCGACGGCACCCATGCCCTCACTGTCGGCACCGCGCAGGACCACAAGCGCGCTTTCGACGGCGACACCGGCCCGAACACCGGCGGCATGGGGGCCTATTCCCCCGCCCCGGTCCTGACCGCCGAAATCGAGGCGCAGGCGATGGCAGAGATCGTCCTGCCCACGATCCGCGAAATGGCCCGGCGCGGCACGCCCTACAGCGGCGTCCTTTACGCGGGCCTGATGATCGACAAGGGTCAGGCCCGGCTGGTCGAATACAACGCCCGCTTCGGCGACCCCGAGGCCCAGGTCCTGATGATGCGGCTTGGGGCGCAGGCGCTGGACCTGATGCACGCCTGCGCCGAGGGGCGGCTTGCCGACGTCCATGTGAACTGGGCCGACGACCATGCCCTGACCGTGGTCATGGCCGCGAAGGGCTACCCCGGCCCCTACGCCCGGGGAAGCCAGATCCGAGGGCTGGAGGCCTTGCCCGAGGACAGCCGCCACATGGTCTTTCACGCCGGCACCGCCGAACGGAACGCCAGCCTCGTCGCGACCGGCGGTCGGGTCCTGAACGTCACCGCGTGCGGCGAAACCCTGCGCGATGCGCGCGACGCGGCCTATGCCATGGTCGACCGCATCGACTGGCCGGGGGGCTTCTGCCGCCGCGACATCGGCTGGCGCGCGCTGTGACTGTCAGCCTGACCAAAGTGTCGGGCCGATCGCCCTTGCACGCTGGTCCTTCTAAACCTGTGGACGTGCGTTCCCCAACTGTGCGAAGCACACGAAACGCAGCGCTTGAGCAGGGAACGTCATGAAGCTATCAACCAGAATGAAACGGTCGGTCAAGCGACTGATCGGGAAAGTCCGCGCTTTATCGCGCCCCCGCCGGGCAGGCCCCGGACCGATAGTCAAGACCGTCTCGATCACGATGGTCAAGAACGAACAGGACATCATCGAACCCTTCCTGCGCCATAACCGGCCGTTCTTCGACGCGATGATCGTGCTCGATCACGGGTCCACCGACAGGACTGCGGAAATCATCGAAAACTGTGCGCGCGAGCTGGGCGGCATCTTCTTCTCCCACATTGCACGTTTCGACGGCTTTGTTGCACAAATCCCGTGAGGGATTCACCTTGTGAATCCAGCGTGGTAGCTGTTGTGCATGAGCAAACCGAAGCCGCCGACC
>FWPV01001614.1_pt1 | contig 61475 bp, 53 predicted proteins | sample 2228371 | NCBI WGS metagenome assembly FWPV01 (sample SAMEA103939776, study PRJEB20133) | metagenome
ATTTTACAGGCACTCGCGAAGGTCAACTGCACAAATTCCAATTGCTACCACACTAACCAGTTGCAATTATTCGATTAACGTTGGGACAGTCGTGATCGCGGATATTCGCTGAAACGGATCTTGAGCCAGATTGCGGTTGGCACCGAGGGGCTTTTCGGTTCAACGCTCGGCATTGCTTCAACGTATGTTGCCGGCTTCATCTTTTTCGCCGGGTTTCTCGAAGCCTTCGGAGGCCTAAAAGTCTTCATGAAGCTGGCCCTCTCGCTCTCGGGTGCTCTTGCCGGTGGGCCCGCCAAAATCGCTGTGGTTGCGAGCGGTTTTTTCGCCATGATTTCGGGAAGCACCGTTGCGAATGTTGTTTCCACCGGTTCGATCACCATTCCCCTAATGCGCCGCATGGGCTACCCGAATTCATGGGCAGGCGCCGTCGAAGCGGTGGCCTCCACCGGCGGCACAATCACCCCACCCGTGATGGGCGCGACAGCCTTCATCTTGGCGGAATTTTTGGGGACATCTTACATCGACGTGATGAAGGCGGCCGTCATTCCCGCTTTTCTCTACTATGCCGGGCTTTTTGCTGCCGTCCATGCCCAGAGTCGCAAGTTTGGGTTCACGGGGCTTCCCCGAGAAAAGCTTCCCAACCTGAAGAGCGCCTTGGTGCAGAGCGCGCACCTGATCTTACCGATTCTGTTGCTGGTTTACTTACTGATCGAGCAATATGTCCCAATTACGGCTGCTCTCTATGCCACACTCGCTCTTTACGTTATGGCGTTTCTCGCTGCCGAAACGCGGCCGAACTGGACGCGCATCCTGAAAGCCTCCAAGGCGGCCTGCAAAGCGATGGTTGTCGTCTCTGCCGCTTGCGCGGCCGCCGGAATCGTCATCGCGGTTCTCAACCTCACCGGCCTTGGGTTCAAGCTCAGCTCGATCATCGTCTCCATCTCCGGCGGAAGCCTCCTCGCCGCCCTTCTTCTCACCCAAGCCGCGGCGGTCCTTCTGGGAATGGGACTGGTCACTCCGGCGGTCTATGCGCTGCTGGCCGTCTTGGTGGCGCCAGGTCTCGTAAAGATGGGCATTCCGCCCATGTCGGCGCACATGTTCATTTTCTTTTGCGCGGCACTGGCACCGATTACGCCTCCGGTCGCTCTTGCTGCCTATGCCGCTGCCGGCCTTGCAGAATCAAGTCCATTCTCGGTATCCATGAACGCGGTGAAACTCGGGCTGGTCGCTTTTTTCCTCCCTTATTTTTTCGTCTACAATTCGAGCCTGCTCTTCATGGGAGATTATCTGAACATCTCAGGGCATTTTCTTACCGCACTGATCGGAGCGTGCGTTCTCGGGTTTACGACCCAGGGCTTTTTCCGACGTGCGCTGTCAAGAATCGAACAGGCGGTTTTTTTGGTTCTGTCTCTGCTTCTGATCGTTCCGGATTTGACACTTTCCCTCATTGGGCTGGCCGGCTTGATGCTGGCAGGCTGGATCACATCAAAAAGATCGGCAGGACGATCCACCCATGAAACCCCTTCTGCTTGAGAACCTCATCCTGTTCGATGGGGCGAGCCCAACTCCTTACCAGGCCGACATCCTCATCAAGGGGGAAAGGTTTGTCTTCGTGTCCCCAGAGAAGCGGTATTCGGCCTCCGAAGAAGTTGACGCCCTTGATCTCAGCGGGTTCTTCGCCCTGCCCGGCCTGATCGACTGTCATGTGCATCTTGTCTCACCGGTCGAGGCGATGGTCCATGAACCCTATTGGAAGCTGAACACCCCGCCGCCCCTCAAGGCCCTCTGCGCAGCCTGCAATGCCCTCGAAACCCTCAAGGCCGGCTTCACGACCGTCAGAAACTGCGGGGGAGTCTCTTACGGGCTTCCCGAGGACATCTTTCTGCGCCGGGCGATCGAAGCCGGCTACCTCGTCGGCCCCCGGATTCTCGCCTGCGGCGGAGGCATCAGCATGACCGGCGGGCACGGCGACCGCCAGTTTCCAGCATTCATGCCCCGTCACCCCCTCTTGGGGTACGGCGACGAGACCTGCGACGACCCGCCAAGCTGCCGGCGGGAAGTTCGGCGCAAGGTGAAGATGGGCGCGGATTTCATCAAAGCCTATACCTCCGGCGGTGTGAGCACGCCGGGTGATGGGCCGCAATCGGCGGAATTCACCCCGGAAGAGATCCGGGCCATCGTGGCGGAAGCACATCTCCATGAAAAGCGGGTTGCCGTTCACGCTTACGGGCTTCAGGGTATCCGCAACGCCGTAGAGGCGGGTGTCGACACCGTCGAGCACGGCTGCTACCTCGACCTCGCGACCGCACGCCAGATGGCCGACCAGGGCACCTCACTCGTCACTACCCTCGGGATTCTGAAAGCCATCCTTAGAAGAGGAAAGTCGTATCCAACCCCGGAGGCATTGAAAAAGGCAGAAGCGGTGGTGGCCGCACAATCCCTCGCATTCCGTATCGCCCGCGAGGCGGGAGTGAACATGGCGCTCGGCAGCGATGCCTCGGTCAGCATTCGCAACGGGGACAATGCGACGGAATTGACGGAGCTGACGGGCGAAGGCCTGTCGCCGATCGAGGCTTTGCGGATGGCAACCCGTAACGCGGCCATTGCACTCGGCCTGCAGCATGAAATCGGAACCATCGCGGCCGGAAAAATCGCCGACATGATCCTGTTGGATGAAAATCCGTTCGAAGACATATCTGTGATCCCCGGGAAACGCGCGATCCGGGCGGTCATGCGCGGCGGAAAGTTCCTGTGCGTGCGCACCGAGATGGGTGAAGAACTGATCGGGTCGTCCTTGTCTCCGGCCGCGATGTTGGCTGCAGTCCGGACTCCCCGCCGCCCAAGATGACGATCGCCCATCCGTGATCATCCGCCTGTCCTACGCCGCGTTCGGTGTCACGCCCGTTAAGGGACGTTCATTCTTATATCACTTGATGGCCATCTCCACGAAAGAACGTCCCGGCGCGGGTTACGCAGGGACCGCTCAGGCCCCTGGGCCTCTTCGAAAAGCAGTGCTCGAACACGAGCGGCTCCGGCACTTGGGACGTAGCCAAGATGTGAATGGACGCACCTTTTGTTGCCGTCCCTCTTTGTTTGCCTGACGGGGCACCGGTTCTTGCGGAGGTGCTCCTTCGCCCGACTGAGAAGAGATTTGACCGCCTTCTCGGAGGCTGCGAGGGCGGGCGGTGAGAAGTCGGGGGGATTCCTTCGCCGCCGGTCGTCACCCCCCCGGCTCCATATCCTCCAGGAAGAGCTCGTCGTGCGCACAACGCCGCAGCTCGCTCAGGGAGAGGTTCTTCGCGATCGTGAAGATCCCGGTGCAGAAGCAGGCGCGGGCTCGTAGCCGCCGGGGCAGCGGTAGAACTTGATGAAACCCTCGGACTGCGTGAGCTCCTCGACGATGTCCCGCCGTCCCACGAAGCGGTAGACGAAGTTCAAGACCCCGCGAAAATGGCGCCGCATGAACTGCTCGAAGGCGGACCGATCGCCGCGCTTGAAGGCGAGCATCCGCCGCACATCAGGGCCGTCGCCGAAATCCCTTGGCGAGGAAGTCTCCATCGTCATCGCACCAAGGCGGCACGGCGGGGCCGGCGGAATCTCCGCGCGGCCGGACCTTAACCGGTTCGGCGTTCGCCCATGGCCTCATTTCTCGTGGCTCCTTGATGGACGGATCCGCCTTCTCCCCCGTTTGCGCGGCCGCGCCCTGGGATGGACAATCCCTTACGATCCGGGGGCCCGACCGCCCCCAGATGGGAAAAACCCGGCTTTGCTTCGCGGGGGATCGATTTCTTCTGCGAAGATTCCGACGACCGGCCCGGCCGCCGCTTCGCAAAAGCCGGCAAACGATCGCGGGACGTCGCCTCGGCTGCAACGCGGCTTATCGCGACGGCGGTGCGCTCACCCTGTTGCTCTTATCGTTCGTCGTGGGGACCATCGCGGCGGGTCGTTCTGCGCCCGAGGGCTCTTGGGACGCAGGCGGCGCTGCGCGGCTTGCGGGATCGCCAACTCCCTGCCGCGTCTTCAAGACGAGGGGCCTTTTGACGCCGGGTGAAAGAGAAGACCAGTCACCCCTTTGGTGGCGGCAAGACGTTCGTTGGGTTCCGGCAGACTCGTCATGGGTTCAGGATCCGAGAATTCGTCTGCGAATCGCTTCCTCCTTTCCGAGGCTTCCCTCTTTTCCAAAAACATCGAGGCTCTTACACAGATTGACGCGGGCCTCCGTCCAAGGCATCTCCGGTGCGATGCGCCGGAAATAACGCTCCATCTCTTGCGGCGTCGCCCCGCGATGCCGGGCTGAAGGGTGAACACCTCCGATGTTCCGTTCGCCGCCGGGTCAGGCGGGGAAAAAATCAACTCGCCCCCGGCCAGCAAGGAAATGCCGTGCTCGGGGTCCGCGCGGACGATTTCCCGCAGGGTTTCGGGCAGATGGAATTCCTTCTTCGTGGGGAATCCCCTGGGTCTCCACGATCTCTCGGTCTTTCGGAGAGATCGATTGCTTTATCGATTTTCCTTCTCCGCCGGTACGGGGAACCAGCCCTCCCTTGGCCAACTTCCGGCAAGGCAAACGGCATGACGCTATTCCTGGCTTCTTTTCCTGCCGGCGGCATCCTAATGAAATAAGCCAAATCACTCATTGCGGCTCGCCGAGGGCCGCCTTCGGCCTTGGAGCGACGGACTCCCCCGCGTGGGCTTCGCCAGAGCCCCCCGGGAGGCGGCTGGGAATCTTCCTCAGCGGGCGCCGCGAGCCCCCGCCTGGCCGGGGAGGCTCGTCTTGCGGAATCGTCGATCCTTTAGATCCGAAGGGCATGGGCACTCGCACGCCCGCGACCCGGGATCAGGTGCGAGATCAACGTCGATGGGCTTGAGTGCCGTATGCGGCGGATGCCCGCGCCGCCGCGGAGGGGCATCGAAGGTGGCCTGGGCCCGTGGCCACGGGGCCCAAGCCGCCGCCGGGTTTCGATCCCCTCCGTAGCGAGGGCCCGAGCCCCGGCGGCGGCTCCCCTTGCATTACGGGCCGGTCTTTCCGGCGTAGATGGCGCGGATCTCTTTCTCCGCCCACTCCACCGCCTCTTTGGGGCTCTTTTTGCCGGTCGCGGCGTAGGAGAACATGTCGTTGATGATGTACATGTCCCAGACCACCTGGCTTTGGGCGGTCACCGGGCCCGGATAGCCGATCGTGTGTTCATACTTTCCGATCTCGCCGATGAAGCGGATCTTCGGGTCTGCGGTAAACACCGGATGGGCCCGATAGGCTTGCAAGAAGGGCACGTTGTATCCGACCGCCACCTCCAGGAATTCGTCGAACTGCTTCTTGGCGAAATGGTATTTCAAAAACTCCTTCGCCAGCGACTGGTTTTTGGAAAACTCCCAAATGCCAAGCGTCAGGCAGTCGGCGAAGGCATAGCGGCCTTTGGGGCCGGCCGGGGGCAGGATGTGGTCGATGACGTCGGCCAGGGGTCGATTCGTCTCGGCGACCCGGATGTCTTTGCTCTTGGCCGCCTTGTAGACGCTCGGGCTGTTGAAGGTCATCGAACAAACGCCGGCGAGCATGGCGCGGTTGTTGGCCGCATCGTCCCAGGAGATCACCTCCGGATCCATGGCCGCCGCGTAGAGGTTTTTGACAAACTCAACGGCCGCCAGCGTCTCCGGCGAGTTGATCGTAATCGTCTTGCCGTCCGCGGCGTTGATGGCCGCCCCGTAGCCCCACATCAGGGCAAGCATGGCGGCGTTGCCGTCGCGCGAATGGCCAAGTTGGATACCGACGGGTTTCCCGATCTTTTTCAGTTTCGCGCCCACCCGCAGCACGTCCTCCCAGGTGGAAGGCGCTTTCTCGCCGACCTGTTCGATCAGGTCCGTGCGCACAACCAGGGGGTAGGGATAGTAGTACCACGGAACCGATTTCCAGTGCCCGCCGACCTTGCAGGTCTCACCGGCCAGCGGGATGAGCCCTCCGTAGGCGGCGGACAACTCCTGGACGAGGTCGTCCACGTTGGCCAGGAGCTTTTCGTAGAGCATCGGGTCGGCCCCGTAGTTCATGATGATGTCGTGCCCGGACTTGGCCTGGGCCTCCGCCGCCTTCTTGGAGGCGAACTGCTTGAGATCGATCGTGTCGATGCGGACGGTGACGCCTCGGGCCGCCCCGAACTCCTCGGCGTGTTTCTTCAGCACCTTGTCCACATCGGGGATGAAATGCGACCAAACCAGAATGCTGAGCTCGGTCTTCTGGGCGACGGCGGGAACAGCCACAGCCGTGGCGATGAGGGCCGCCACGGCCACCCGCAAAATCCATCCGGTCATGCTGCACCTCCTCGGGAAGTTGAGGGGTTGGCGGAAATCGGAGGATCGGCATCCGTCGGAATCCGGCGATGCGGCTCCTCCGCGGAGAAAAGATGCATGGCCTCGAGGTCGAAGGCGACGACGATGCGCTCGCCGGCGCGGACGCCGAGGGAGGCATCCGCCAGGGCGACGAGGCGGTCCTCGCCGCAGCGAAGCGCCAGTTGCAGCTGGGCCCCCAGCATCTCCACGAGGTCGACCTCCATCACGGCCGTCGGCGGCCCGCCGTCCGCTGCCGCCCCCGTCCGCACGACGCGCACATGCTCCGGCCGCACCCCGAAGATCACGGGCAAGCCGTTCCAGGAACGGTAGGCGGCCCAGCGGCGGGCCGGAACCGGCAGGCGGAAACACGCCGTGACCACCTCCAGGCGGCCGTCGGCGCTCTCCAGCCGGGCCGGCAGCAGGTTCATCGGGGGCGTGCCGAGGAAACCCGCCACGAAGGTATTGACCGGGCGGCTGTAAAGCTCAAGGGGCGAGCCGATCTGCTGGCAGACCCCCCGGTTGAGCAGGACGATGCGGCTCCCCAGGGTCATGGCCTCGGTCTGGTCGTGGGTGACGTAAACGATCGTGGTGTTCAGGCGCTGGTGCAGCTTGGCCAGCTCGGCGCGCATCTGGACTCTGAGTTTGGCGTCCAGGTTGGAAAGGGGCTCATCGAACAGGAAGACCGCCGGTTTGCGGACGATGGCCCGGCCCACGGCCACCCGCTGGCGTTGGCCGCCGGAGAGTTCCCGCGGCTTGCGTTGAAGCAGGTCGCCGATTCCCAGGATCTCGGCCGCCGCGCGGATCCGCCGGTCGATCTCCGTCTTGGGATACCCCCGCATGGACAGCCCGAAGGCCATGTTGCCGTAGACGTCCATGTGGGGGTAAAGCGCATAGCTCTGAAAGACCATGGCGATGTCCCGATCCTTGGGATGCAAATGCGTCACGTCCCGCTCGCCGATCAAGACGCGACCGGCGTTCGCCTCTTCGAGTCCGGCGATCAGGTGGAGCGTCGTGCTCTTGCCGCAGCCGGATGGCCCGATGAGGACCAAAAACTCCCGGTCCTCCGCCGTAAAGTTCAGGCGGTCGACCGCGGTGACCTCCCCGAACCGTTTCGTCAGATTTTCCACAACGACCCTGGCCATGGGGGTCCCGCCTCGCCTTGCGTTCCCTGCTTACTTGATCGCCCCCGCCGTCATTCCGGAGACGTAGTAGTCCATGAAGAAGACATAGAACAAAACGACCGGTACCGAGCCGATCAGGGCGCCGCCCATGAGCGATCCCCAGAAATAGACGTCGCCGCGGATCAGCTCGGTCAGGATGCCGACGGTCAGGGTCTTCTTGTCGGTCGGGGAAATGAAGACCAGCGCGTAGAGCAAATCGTTCCAGGCCAGGCTGAAGGCGAAGAGCGCCGCGCAGACCAGGCCCGGCACCGACAAGGGCAAGGTGATCCGCAGCAGGATCTGCAGCCGGTTGCAGCCGTCGATCATGGCCGATTTTTCGATCTCCTCCGGCAGGGTCTTCATGTACCCCATCAGGAGCCAGGTCGAAAAGGGGACCAGGAACGTCGGGTACGTCACCACGAGCGACCAGAGGCTGTCGGCGATCCCCAGCCAGCTGACGACCCGGGTCATGGGGAGAAAAAGCAACGACGAGGGAACCAGATAGGTGATGAAAATCACGATCCCGAAAGCATCGGCCCCGCGGAAGCGGATGCGCGTCAACCCGTAGGCGGCCAGCGTGCTGATTCCCATGGCGATCCCCGTGCTGGCGAGGCTGACGAGGAGGCTGTTCAGCAGCCACGTGGGAAAGAGGGTGTCCTTGAAGAGCAGCCGGTAATGCTCCGCGGTCAGCGCCCCGAGAGAAACCATCAGGGGGTTGAGGCTGAGGTCGTATAGGGCCCGATCCGTTTTCACCGAGGTGAGCAGCATGTGGTAGACGGGGAAAAGCGCAAAGGCCGCGAACAACCCCAGGGGGGCGTAGACGCAGAGCAATCGCCGGTAGGGGGCCGAACGGGTTTTCTCAATCATAGGTGGCTCCGGCGCGGATCGTCTTGAGCTGAAAATACACCACGATGCAAAGCACGGGGAACATGAAAAGGGAGATGGCCGCTCCGAGCCCCAGCCGGCCGCCGGATAGGCCCACCTGGTAGGCGAGCGTGGCCAGAAGATGGGTTTGGTTCATCGGCCCCCCGCGCGTGAGAATGTAGACGATGTTGAAGTCGCTGATCGTCGAAATGGTCGAAAACAGGATCACGATCAGCAGAAGCGGCCGGAGCAGCGGCAAAGTAATGCGGAAAAAGCAGCGCAGAGAACCCGCCCCGTCGATGTGGGCCGCCTTGTACAGCTCCTGGGGGATGGAGACCAGGCCGGCAAGCAGGGTGATCGCGAAAAAGGGCAGCCCCCGCCAGACGTTCACCGCGATGATGGAAACCATCGCCCAAACGGGGTTCGACAGCCAGGAGATGTTCCCCGCCGTGAAGCCGACGTGGCGGAGCACCCAGTTGAGCACGCTGAACAGAGGGTCGAACATCCACAGCCAGCCGAGCGTGCTCATCGTGTTGGGGATCACCCAGGGCAGCAGGATGACGCCGCGAAAGAATCGCCGGAAGCGAATCCCGGCATTGAGCAGCAAGGCGAGCACCATGCCGAGCACGGTCTTGGCGGTGACGGCGCAAACGGTAAAGAGGATGGAATTGATGAGCGTCCGCCGGAAAATGTCGTTTCGCAGGAGGTCGGCGTAGTTTTGCAGGCCGACAAAGCGGCCCTCGGCGCCGACCCAGCTATCGGTCAGGCTCAGGTAGATCGCCATCGCGAAGGGATAGGCGACCAGGCACAGAATGACAAGCAGGGCGGGAAGAATGAAGGCGTAGCCGGCGGCGTTGCGGCGATGCCAAGCGGCCTTGAAGCGGGAAAAAGGATCCGATGCTGGCCCGGAAAAAGAGGGATCCATGGGGATACGCTTCGATGGGGCAAGCAGGCTCTCGGTGAAAGGAACCGACGCCGCAAACGGGTACGCTTGTAGCAAAAAACCCGGGAGGCCGGAAGGGAAATCGTTGCCTCCCCCAGGTCCGTTTCGCGGGCTGCGCCAGCCCGACCGACCGGCGCCCAGGAAGCCCCTGGCGACGGCGATCGCCGAAAAGGCGCCCGTCGGGCGGCGGGACGGAGGAAGGGCCCTTGGCCGCCTGCCTGGCGTCGAACATCACCTCGAGGGGGTTCTGATCTTCTGCACCGCAAGCAGCGACACCGCCCCCAGCGCCGCCCCGGCGAAGAAGGGGATCCGGTAGTCGATCATCCACACCAGGCCCCCGATCGCCGGCAGAAAGACGGCCGCGACATGGTTGATGGTGAAGCCGACCGCCATGCTGGGCGCGATGTCTCGGGGGTCGGCCACTTTCTGGAAGTAGGTCCGGATGGCGATGGCGAAGGTGAAGAAGGCCTGGTCCAGGATGTAGATCAGGGCCACCAAGAGCTTGGAATCGGTGACCGCGTAGGTCGTGAAGAGCACGATCACGCTCAGATACTCGAGGGAGAGGACCTTGCGCTCCCCGAAGCGCAGGATGCTTCGGCCGACGAGCGGGCTGAGGAAATAGTTGATCGAGTTGTTGATGACGAACAGGATCGTCACCTCCTGCACCGTGTAGTGGAACTTCTGGACGAGCAGCAGCACCGCGAAGGCGATGAAGATCTGGCGCCGCGCCCCGGCCATGAACGTGAGAAAATAGAAAAGCCAGTAGCGTCGCCGCAGCACCATCTGCTTGCGCTGGGGCGGCGCCTGGGGGTCGGAGGGGTCCCGGGTGAGGGCCCACAGGCCCCCTGCGGCGATCAGGGCGCCGACGGCGAGATAGACCTGCTCGAAGCGGAGAAAGGCCATCATCCCCCAGATCAGGAGCCCGATCGCGATGCTGGTGGCGGCCGCGAGGCTCGTGAGCCGGCCGAAGACCCAGGGCGACTCGTGTTTCTTGAAATACTGCAGCGTGAGCGACATGTTCGTCGTCTCGTAGTAATGAAAGCCGAAGCTGCTTACGAGGGTCGTCAGGGCAAGCCCCGCGAAGGAGGGGAAAAACCCCGTCGCCGCCAGGCCCGCCCCGAGCAGCAGGATCGAGAGGGCGGAGAGCCGGTGCTCGGGAATCCAGCGGATGACGAAGACGGCGAGCAGCGCCAGAAACCCCGGGATTTCGCGGATCGACTGGATCATCCCCACCTGGCCGCCGCTCAGCCCGGCGACGTCCACGGCGAAATTGTTGAACAGCGTGGACCAGGTCTGAAGCCCGACCGTCGAGCAGATGGTGAGCACCACGAGGTAAAGGAACATGGGGTTGCGCTTGATGGAACCGGGATCGAGCATGGGTGCGTCTTTCGCGTGCGGGGGCGGAGGGCGCCCGCCGGGGATCGGGCCGCTTAGCCGAGGTTTGCTTCCCGGAGAGGCGAGCCGGCAGAGGTTGCGATCACCGACCGTGCTTTGCGGCACGGGATCCTTCTCGACGACGGCTCACCCTCGGCGGGGCCCTTTCCCCTCCCGACGGCCTCTTGGGCGCGGCGTTCGCCTTGCGGCGCGCTCTCCTCGGCCCGGGGTTCACCGGAGCGGTTCCAGCATGTAGAGGAGATCGCTTTCCCGGGTGGGATAGGGCGACAGGAGGCTCTGCTCGCGGAGGCGGCCGGCCGTCAGGCCGTTCAGCATGGCGAGGCGCACGGCGTTCACCAGGCCGGAGGCGTTGTCGGAGAGAAAGTGCGCCCCGAGGATCCTTCCGTCCTCCCCGGCCAGGATCTTGTAGGCCGCGTGTTCAAGGCCGACCCGGCGGTAGGTCGGCCAGCGCAGGTCCCGGGCAAAGCTCTTGCGGTAGGGGACCCCGGCGTCCGCCAGCGCGGCCTCGGTTTTCCCCAGCATGGCGAGCTGGGGGTAGGTGAAGAGAATCGCGGGGACCGCGCCGTAGTCGATCGTTTCCGGCTCTCCCTTGCCGGAAGCGGCGAGGATGTTTTTCGCCGCCACGTGGGCCTCGAAATCGGCGACGCGCGCGAGCTGGATCGTGGCGGCGCAATCGCCGACGGCGAAGACCTTCGGGTTCGAGGTGCGCATCCCCGCGTCCACGACGATCCCCGAACGCGTGGCGTCCACGCCGGCCGCCGGGAGATCGAGGCCTTCGACGTCGGCCACGCGGCCGGCACCGTGCACGACCTGCTCGGCCTCGAGCGCTTCGCCTCCGGCGAGGCGGATCCGAACCCCCCCGGTCCCCTTTTCGATCGCCTCGATCCGGACCCGGGTGCGGACCTCGATCCCCGCCTGCCGGCTCGCATCCAGCAGTGCCGCGACCATGTCGGCGTCGAAGGGCGCAAGCGGTCTTTCGGCCGCTTCCAGGATGCGGGGCCGGCAGCCCGGCGGGCCGAGGCGGGCGGCGAAATGGGCGAACTCGAAAGCGATGAAGCCGCCGCCGACGAACACGATCCGCTCGGGCAGATCCGGCTGATCGAGCCAGGCCTCGCTCGTCGTCAGGTGCTCGGCGCCGGGAAAGGAAAGGGGCATGGGGCGCGCCCCCACGGCCAGGATGAAGAAGCGGGCGCGAAGATCGCGGCCGCCCGCCCGCAGAACCTCCCGGCCCCGGAAAGCGGCGGCGCCTTCGAGGAATTCGATCCCGGCCCTGCGGAACCCCTCGCGGGTGCGATCGGGAACGGCCGCGGTGAAGGCGTTCTTCTCCCGCAGCACCTCGGACCAGAGCGCCCGCGGAGGGGCGGCGATGCCTTTTCCCATCAAATGTCGGCAGCGGGCGACGGCCTCGGCCGCCTCGTAGAACCACTTCTTGGGCTGGCAGCCGCTCTGGGCGCACACCCCGCCCGGCCGATCGCTCTTTTCGACCACGGCGACCTTCATGCCGGCCGCGGCCAAATCGTAAGCCGCCGTCTGCCCCGCCGTCCCGGACCCCACGACCACGACGTCGAAATCCGCCACCGCCCCTCCTTTTAGGGGACGTCCATTCTTATATCACTCGATGGCCGCCCCCCGGCTGGAAGGCCCACGCGGCCCTCGCAGGGTCCGCTTCGACCCGAGGTCTTTTCGAGAAGGCGCACTCGAAAACGACCGGCCGCGGCGCTCGCCAAGATACCAATATATGAATGGACGTCCCCTCTTTCGGGTTAGCGGAGAGAAACGACCAGCCGGTCCTCTTCCACCGCGACCGGGTAGACCGTGACCGGCCCGGTGGGCGGGCCGTAAATTTTGCGGCCTTCGTAGGTGTAGGTGGAGCGGCCGACGCTGCAGCACTGGACCGTGTGCGTTCCCGGCACCGGGTCGAGGCGGCGATGCCCGATGTGGGAGCATCGGTTCTGAAAGGCATGAAACGCCCCGTCCTCGCCGTGAACGACCAGCACGCGCACCGGAAGCCCCCCGCCCTCGAGCCTCAGGGCGCCGCCCGGCCGTGCGAGCTCGGGGGCCCGTTTGCGATCGATCGTGATTCGGCCGTCTTCGAAACGCCACGAACGGGGGTCGGAGGGCCGGGGCGTCGCCGGGATGCCGAAAAGGCGCTGAAAAAAACCGCGTTTTAAAAAGATGACCTTCACCCTGACCTCACCGCGATCGGAAAGCCGCCTCGTTCCCCCCCCCGCCGCTGTCAAGGCCGGCCCTCGCCGCGCGTATCGCCACGGTCCCGAGTGGGGAGCCCATCCGGGAACATGCGGGGGGGAAACCACCGCTGAAACCAATCTACCGATGGCCCGTCCCGCGGTCAACCGCTTGTCTTTTCGAGGAAGCTTTGGCAATCTTCGCGCATCCGTTCCCTGCCGGCGCAGGCCGACCGGCCGGGTCACCCTCTCCGTGATGCCCGACGAAAAGGACCCGATGAGCCCGAACCGTGGGCAGCCCCGCGGCCTCGATCCGCCTCTCAAGCTCGAGGCCCGCCAACTGGGCCGCGAGGTGGGCGGAAAGCCTCTCCTGCGAGAGATCGATTTCGGGGTGCGGCAGGGCGAGGTGCTGGCCGTGATCGGACCGAGCGGCTCCGGGAAATCCTCCCTGCTGCGCCTGCTCAACCGCCTCGACGAGCCGACGTCGGGTACGGTGTATCTGAGCGGCGTCGATTACCGCGAAATCCCTCCTCGGGATCTCAGGCGGCGGGCCGGGATGGTCATGCAGGCGCCCCATCTCTTCCCCGGCACCGTCGCGGAAAACGTCGGCTTCGGCCCGCGCCAGCGCGACGCGCCGCTTTCGAATCGCCAAATCGAAGCCCTGCTCGAGCGGGTGGGTCTTGCCGGCTACGCCTCGCGCGATGTGGGCCACCTTTCGGGCGGGGAGGCCCAACGCGTCTCGCTCGCACGGACGCTCGCGAACGATCCCGAGGTGCTCCTCTTGGATGAGCCCACCTCGGCGCTGGACGACGAGGCCGAGCGGGGGATCGAAGCGCTGGTTCTCGAAATCATCCGGGAGCGCTCGATGACCTGCATCATCGTGACCCACGATCTGCCGCAGGCGGCCCGCCTGGCCGGCCGCGTCCTGATCCTCGGGGCGGGCCGGATCCAGGCGGTCGGCACGCCGCAGGAGCTGATCCATGGGAAATGAGCTCGCTTCCGCCTTCGGCGGGGACGTGACGGGGGTGCTGCTGCAGGCCGGCGGGGCGGCCGTTCTCTGCCTCGCCGTGACGGGGCTCTGCCGAGGGGCCGCCGTGCGCGTGGAACGCGAAACGGTCGTTTCGCTCCTTCGCGGTTTTCTGCAAATCGCCCTGGTCGGCGTCGTCCTCGCACTGGTCCTGCACCGCGGGTTCGGGGTGGGGGTTCTGATCCTGCTCGCGATGACGATCGCGGCGGCGGCGATCGCCTCGCGGCGCACGGGGGGCATCCCCGGGTCCTTCCGCGTCTGCTTCCTGGCGGTGGCCGCCGGATCGGGCACGACGATCGCGGCGATGGCCGCGATCGGGGCCGTGACCCCGGAGCTTGCCACCCTCGTGCCGGTCGGCAGCATGGTGATCGCGAGCGCCATGACCTCGGCTTCCCAGGCGGCCGAGCGCTTACGGGCCGAGGTCGCGGCCCGGAAGGGGCTCGTCGAGGCGGCCCTCGCGCTCGGCGCCGCACCGGCGAAGGCGGTCGCGGCCCAGGTCCAAAGCGCCGTCTACGCGAGCCTCATCCCGCGGCTCGATGCCCTCAAATCGCTCGGCATCGTCTGGGTGCCGGGGATGATGGCGGGCATGATCGTCTCGGGGGCAAACCCGGTCTTCGCCGGCATCTACCAGTTCATCGTGATGGCCATGATCTACGCGGCATCGGCCGTCACGGCGCTGGTGGCGACGCTCCTTCTGCGCACGCGCATCTTCACCCCCGCCGAGCAGCTCTCCCTGCAGCGGGTGGGCGCGACCCGGACCTGAGGCGGCCGATCGGCCGAAGCCCCCCGCCCGGGGCGCGGCCGCATCGCCCTCCCCGCCTGCCCCGCCCCTTGCGCCCCGCCTCGGAAGTCGGTTCGGTTTCTTCTTTTCCGCTTTCTATCGGGGATGGAAGGTCATCTCCGCCGCTTTCGTCCGGGCGACGCGGAACGCCCGGCGGATGGCGCTTTTTCGCAAACGGCGAACGCCGCCCGCGGCAGGCCGCCTGATCACCAGGGACTTCCTCCCCCTCCTTGGCTCGGGGGCGAAAGTCCTGGCGGATCCAAAGCCGTGCAACCCGGATCCGGATCGGGCTGTTCTCCGGCTCGTTTGCCGTCGGCGAAGGAGACCCTTTACCGAAAGGCCGGGTCAAGCCCCGGCGGTTCAGCAACGTTTTCCCCGGGAAAGGGAAAGCCCCTACCGCGATCTTCAGGGAGCGCGCCCGGTGCGTCCGTTCGGCGGGAGCCGCAACACAGGCGCTCTATAATGATATCGGAATGGACGTCCCCCTTTTTCGATTTTGGACTGGACAGTCCAGTCCAAGTGAGGTAGAAGGCGCCGCCATGGCAAGACAGGCGAACGGCCGGACCGCGGCGACGCGGCCGCGCATCGTCAGGGCGGCCTGGGAGACCTTCCGCGAGCGGGGCTACCGCGCAAGCCTCGAGGAGGTCGCCGCCCGCGCGGGCGTCGCGCGGCAGACGCTCTACAACCACTTCCCGGGGAAGAAGCTCCTCTTCGGCGAGGTGGTGCGGCATGCCACGCGCTCGATCCTGGTCACCCTCGAGGGCGGGGAGTCACTGCGCGAGACCCTCATCGCCTTCGGCCGCGCGCTGCGCAAACGGGTGCTCAGCCCGGACGGCATCGCGGTCTATCGCACCCTCGTCGCCGAGGCGGCCACCTTCCCGGAGCTCGCCGGCCATTTCTTCGCCGAGGGGCCGGTCGCCACCCGGCGGCGGCTGGCGGAGGTCCTCGCGGCGGCGATGAGCAAGGGCTGGCTCCGCCGTGACGACCCGGCCTTCGCGGCCGAGATGCTGATCGCCATGCTGATCGAGTTCGACCGGCTGCGCCGGCTGCTCGGCCCCGCGGGAAAGCACCCCGCCGGGGACAACAAAACGGAGGCGGTGGTGGACTGCTTTTTGCGCGCGTTCGCCCCCGAAGATTCCGGCAAGAAGAAACCCTGAGGAATGCCCATGAGCCCTCGAGCCCTCATCGTCCTGATCGCTCTTCTGGCCGCCTGCAGCCCGGAAGGGGCGGGCACCCCCCCGGGCCCGGGCGCCGCCTCGCCCCAGGCGCCGCAGGTTTCGGTCGTCCGCCTCGAGCCGCGACGCATCGCGCTCGCGACCGTCCTGCCCGGCCGCACCTCGGCCTTCCGCGTCGCCGAAATCCGGCCCCAGGTGAACGGCCTGGTGCTCCGGCGTCTCTTCGAGGAGGGCTCCGAGGTCAGGGAAGGCCAGGTCCTCTACCGCATCGACCCCGCCCCCTTCCAGGCCGCGCTCGACAACGCGCGCGCCGCGCTCGGCCGCGCCGAGGCGAACCTGCCCGCCGCCCGCGCGCGCGAGGAGCGCCTGCGGGCGCTGCTCGAGGAAGGCGCGGTCAGCCGGCAGGACTACGACGACGCCTCCGCCGCCCTGAAGCAGGCGATTGCGGAGATCGCCTACTGGCAGGCCCAGGTCGAAACCGCGCGCATCCATCTCGGCTACACGCAGATCACCGCCCCCATCGCCGGCCGCATCGGCAAATCGAGCATCACCGACGGGGCGATCGTGACCGCCTACCAGCCGTTGCCGCTGGCGACCATCCAGCAGACCGACCCGATCTACGTCGATGTGCCGCAGTCCTCGGCCGAGCTACTGCGCCTGAACCGCCGCCTCGCGGCGGGCCGGCTGAAGCCGGACCCCCAGGCCCGGCACGCGGTGCGCCTCTTCCTCGAGGACGGCACCCCCTACCCCCAGGAAGGGAGCCTGCAGTTCCGGGACATCACCGTCGACCCCGCAACCGGCGCGGTAACCCTGCGCATGATCTTTCCCAACCCCGGGGGGGTTCTCCTTCCGGGGATGTTCGTGCGGGCCGAGATCCACGAAGGGATCCTGGAGCAGGCGATCCTCGCCCCCCAGCCGGGGATCCAGCGCAACCCCAAGGGCGAGCCCTACGCCTACGTGGTCGACGCCGAGGGCAAGGTCGAACTCCGCCCTCTCGTCCTCGAGCGCGAAATCGGAAGCGACTGGCTCGTCACCTCGGGGCTGGCGGCGGGGGACCGGCTGATCGTGGAAGGCCTGCAGGCCCTGCGGATGCTGCGGCCCGGGATGCCGGTCACGGCGAAGGAAATTTCCCCCCGGGTCGAGGCGGCGCCGTCCGGCGCGGCCGCCCCGCCGGCGTCGAAGTAGAAGGAGGCGGCGATGCTTTCGCGCTTTTTCCTCGACCGCCCGGTCTTCGCCTGGGTGATCGCCATCGCCATGATGGCGGCGGGCGGGCTGGCCATTTACAAGCTGCCCGTCGCCCAGTACCCGCCGATCGCCCCGCCCTCGATCGCCATCGACGCCTTCTTCCCCGGCGCCTCGGCCGAAACGGTCGAAAACACCGTGACCCAGATCATCGAGCAGAAGATGACGGGGCTCGACAACATGCTCTACCTCTCGGGCACGAGCTCCTCCTCGGGCGCCTCGCGCATCGAGCTCACCTTCGCGCCCGGCACGGACCCCGACATCGCCTGGGCCAAGGTGCAAAACAAGCTCCAGCTCGCCCTCGCGAGCCTCCCCGAGGTCGTCCAGCGGCAGGGCGTCAAGGTGAGCAAGTCGACCCGCAACTACCTCATGATCGTGGGCCTGGTCTCCGAGGACGGCCGCTTGAGCGGCGACGACCTGCGGGATTTCGCGCAGTCCAACCTCGAAAAGATCCTCTCCCGCGTCCCCGGCGTGGGGGAGGTCGAAAACTTCGGCACCCAGTACGCCATGCGCGTCTGGATCGACCCCGACCGGCTGACGAGCTTCCAGCTCACCCTCGAGGAGGTGATCCTCGCCCTGCGCGCCTACAACGTCGAGGTCTCGGCCGGCCAGTTCGGCGGCATGCCCGCGCTCCCCGGCCAGCGGATGAACGCGGCGATCGTCGTCCAGCACCTCCTGCAGACCCCGGAGGAGTTCGCGGCCATCCCCGTGAGGATCCGGCCCGACGGCTCCGTCGTGCGCATCCGCGATCTCGGCCGCACCGAGCTCGGCACCGAGCGCTACGACGTCGAGGCCCTTTACAACGGCCGCCCCACGGCGGCGCTCGCGATCCGGCAGGCCGCGGGGGCGAACGCCCTGGAAACCGCGTCCAACGTGAAGTCGAAGCTCGCCGAGATGAGCCGCTACTTCCCGGCCGGGGTGAAGGTGATCTACCCCTACGACACGACCCCCTTCACCCAGGTCGCGATCCGGGAGGTGGTGAAGACCCTGTTCGAGGCCGTGATCCTGGTCTTCCTGATCATGTGGCTCTTCCTGGGGACCTTCCGCGCGACCTTCATCCCCACGATCACCGTCCCCGTGGTGCTGCTCGGCACCTTCGCCGTGCTCGCGCTCTTCGGCTTTTCGATCAACATGCTCACCATGTTCGCCATGGTCCTGGCGATCGGCCTGCTCGTGGACGACGCGATCGTGGTCGTGGAGAACGTCGAGCGCATCATGCGCGAGGAGGGCATTCCGCCCAAGGAGGCGGCCGCCCGCTCCATGGACCAGATCACCCCCGCCCTGATCGGCATCGGGGTCGTGCTGGCGGCGGTCTTTCTCCCCATGGCCTTCTTCGGCGGCTCGACCGGCGTGATCTACCGGCAGTTCTCGCTGACGGTGGCCGCGGCGATGCTGCTCTCGGTCGTCGTGGCCCTGATCCTCACCCCGGTGCTCTGCGCCCAGCTCCTCAAGCCCGTGGCCGAGGGCCGCGAGTCCGCGGCCGGGGCGATCCGGTTGTTGCGGCCCTTCTTCCTGTGGTTCGACCGCAGCTTCTTCCGGCTGCGCGATCTCTACGTGCGCGCGGTCGGGCACGTGCTCGCCCGCCGGCTGCGCTACGTCTTCGCCTACCTCCTGATCGTCGCCGCCCTGGGGGCGCTCTTTTTCCGCATGCCCACGGCCTACCTCCCCGACGAGGACCAGGGGATCCTCATGGTCCAGGCCGTGCTGCCGCCGGGGGCGACCCTGGAGCAGACCCAGGCCGTGCTCCGGGAGGTCCTCGCCCATTTTCGCGACCGGGAAGCGGAAGCCGTCGAGTCCTTCCTCGGGGTGGCCGGCGTGGGGTTCTCCGGGCAGGGGCAGAACGTGGGGCTGGGCTTCACCAAGCTCCGCGACTGGGATCTCCGGCGGCGCCCCGAGCTGCGCGTCAAGGCCGTGGCCGCGCGCGCCATGGCCGCCTTCTCGCGCATCCCGGGGGCCATGGTCTTCGCCTTTCCCCCGCCCGCGGTGATCGAGCTCGGCAACGCCACGGGCTTCGACTTCCAGCTCCAGGACCGCAACGGCCTCGGGCACGCGCAGCTCATGGCCGCGCGGAACCAGATCCTGGGCATGGCCGCGCGCGACCCGCGGCTGCGCGGGGTGCGGCCGAACGGGATGGAAGATGCTTCCGAGTACCGCATCGACGTCGACTGGGACAAGGCGGGTGCGCTCGGGTTGTCGATCGGCACCGTCCACACCACCCTCTCGGCCGCCTTCGGCGGGGCCTACGTGAACGACTTCATCCAGGCCGGCCGGGTGAAAAAGGTCTTCGTGCAGGCCGATGCGCCCCACCGCATGCTCCCGACGGACCTCGAGAAGATCCACGTGAGAAACCGGGAGGGGAAGATGGTCCCCTTTTCCTCCTTCGCCGCGGGCCGCTGGGTCGAGGGCTCCCCCCAGCTGCAGCGCTACAACGGCTTTCCCTCGATCAACCTCTGGGGCGAACCCGCCCCCGGGCACAGCACCGGCGAGGCGATGGCCGCCATGGAGGAGATCGTCTCGCGGCTGCCGCAGAACGTGGGCTACGACTGGACGGGGATTTCCTACCAGGAGCGCATGGCCCGCGCCCAGGCGCCGTTGCTCTATGCCTTCTCGATCTTCGTGATCTTTCTCTGCCTGGCCGCCCTCTACGAGAGCTGGCCCGTCCCGATCGCGATCCTGCTCACCTTCCCGCTCGGGGTCATCGGCGGCGTGATCGCCTCGAGCTGGAAGGGGCTCCCGAGCGACGTCTACTTCCAGATCGGCATGCTGACCACCCTCGGGCTCACCTCGAAGAACGCGATCCTCATCGTCCAGTTCGCCAAGGCGCGCGTCGAGGCGGGCGCGGGCCTGATCGAGGCGACGCTCGAGGGGGCGAAGCTCAGGCTCCGGCCGATCGTGATGACCTCGCTCGCCTTCGGCTTCGGGGTGCTGCCGCTGGCGCTTGCGACCGGGGCGGGCTCGGGCGCCCAGGGGGCGATCGGCATCGCGGTCCTCGGCGGCATGGTGACCTCGACGGTGCTGGTCGTGTTCTTCGCCCCCCTGTTTTACGTGATGATCACCCGCGGCTTCGGCCGGCGCCGCCGCCGGATCGTCGCCGCCCCCGCGCCACCCGCGGTCGAGGGCAAGGTTTATGAGTAGCCGGAGAAAACCGTTCTGGGCGGCCGTCGCCTGCCTGGCCTGGCTGGCCGGCTGCACGTTTGCCCCCGAATACCGCCGGCCGGAGGCCCCCGTGGCCGGGGCCTGGCCCGAGGCGGCGAGGGGGCCCGCGCTGCCGGCCGGGACGCCGGCGGCGGGGGATCTCTCGTGGCGGCAGCTCTTGCCGGATGCGCGCCTGCAGCGGGTGATCGAGGTTGCGCTCGAGAACAACCGGGACCTGCGGATCGCCGCGCTGAACGTCGAGCGGGCGCGGGGGATCTACGGGATCCAGCGGGGCGAGCTCTACCCCGCGCTCGGCGCCCAGGCGGAGGCGAACCGTGTGCGCCGCTCCGAGGACCTGCTCCAGCCCGGCCAGCCGCGCACGATCACGCAGTACTCGGCGGACCTCGGGGTCGCGGCCTGGGAGATCGATCTCTTCGGCCGCATCCGCAGCCTCGCGGAGCAGGCGCGCGAGGAATTCTTCGCGACCGCCGAGGCCCGCCGCGGGGTCGAGCTCGCCCTGATCGCCGAGGTGGCGCGCGTCTACTTCACGCTCGCCGCCGACCGGGAGAGCCTCGCGCTCGCCCGCTCGACCCTCGAAACCCAGCAATCCGTTCTCGGCCTGGTCCAACGGCGCTTCGAGGTGGGGCTCGCCACCCGCCTCGACGTCCGGCGCGCGGAGATTCCGCTCGAAACGGCGCGGCTCGACGTGGCGCGGTACACGCAGCTCGAAGCCCAGGGCAAAAACGCGCTCGACCTCCTTGCGGGTCGGCCGGTTCCCGAGGACTGGCTGCCGCCTGACCTGGAAAGCGTCCTCCCGCCGCGGGAGGTCGCCCCCGGGGTCCCCTCGGAGGTGCTGCTCCAGCGGCCGGACGTCCTGGCCGCGGAACACCGCCTCAAGGCGGCCTATGCCTCGATCGGCGCGGCCCGGGCCGCCCTGTTTCCGCGCATCTCCCTGACCGCGCTCCTGGGGACCGCCTCCGACGAGCTCTCGCGGCTTTTCGCCTCGGGAACGGGCACGTGGCTCTTCCGGCCGCAAGCGGCCCTTCCCATCTTCGACACCCGGCTGTGGGCCGCGCTGCGGGTGAGCCGGACCGAGCGGGAAATCGCGCTGGCGCAATACGAGCAGGCGATCCAGGGCGCGTTTCGCGAGGTGGCCGACATCCTCGCCGTGCGCCAGACGATCGCGGCGCAGATCGACGCCCAGCGGGCGCTCGTCGCGGCCGCGGCCGAGACCTACCGCCTGGCGCGCCAACGCTACGAACGGGGGATCGACAGCACGCTGAGCGTCCTCGACGCCCAGCGCACGCTCTTCGCCGCGGAGCAGGGGCTCGTCGCCCTGCGCCAGGCGGAGCGCGTAAGCCGCCTGCGCCTCTATGCCGCCCTCGGCGGGGCGGAAAGCGGGGGGCCGGACCCTCCGGCTTCTTTTCCGTGATCGGGGGCGACGGCGGGCATCCCCTTCTTTTTTCTTGAAGGGGGGGTGGAGGAGGGCTATGCTGCCGCAAACGCCCTTCCACACCGCCTCGCTCACGCCGGCAGCGGCGCCTCGCGGCCGGAGCATCTCGAGCGGGATGCCCGGGCCCTCACCCGGTCGCCTGTCGGCAGGGAGGATGCCATGACCCGCCTCCGCCGCCGTTTTCTAGCCCTGATCCCGGTCCTGCTCGTCGCCGCGGCCCTGCCGGCTGCGGCCCGGGCCCAAGGCCCCCCGCCCGGAACCCTCCTCCCGGAATTGCCCCTCCCGGATCCGGGGGAGGAGAGCGCCCGCAGTTACCTGGGCCTCTCCGGCGCGTCCGGCTTCACGGCCGCCGCGATTCCCGCCGAGGTGCTCCTGATCGAAGTCTTCAGCATGTACTGCCCCCACTGCCAGCGCGAGGCCCCGATGGTGAACGAGGTGTTCGCCCGGATCGAGGCCGACCCCCGGCTGCGCGGCAGGGTGAAGATGATCGGCATCGGCGCCGGAAACACCGCCTTTGAGGTCGATTATTTCCGCAAGACCTACAGCGTGCGCTTCCCCCTGTTTCCGGACCCGGACTTCAAGCTGCACAAGCGGCTGGGCGAGGTGCGCACCCCGTATTTCATCGGCGTGAAGCTCACCTCGCCGCAGGGGCCGCTCGTTTACTGCTCCCGGGCCGGGGGGGCGGCCAACGCCACGGAGTTGATGAAGCTGCTCCTTGCGGGCTCATCGCTCGAGCCGAAGGAGGCCCCATGAGAACCGTCCGGCCGGCCCTCGCCCTGCTCGTCCTGCTGCTGGCCGTGCCCTCGACCGGCGGGGCCCAGCGGCTGAAGGATCTGCTCTACGACCCCGGGCCGCTTCCGCCCGTCGACAGCCGGCTCAAGGTCCGCACCGGGGAGGCGGCGCCCGATTTCGTCCTGCCGTCCATCCGGCGCGAGAAGATCCGGCTGAGCTCGTTCCGGGGCAGGCAAAACGTCGTCCTTTCGTTCGTCCCGGCGGCCTTTACACCGGTCTGCTCGGACCAGTGGCCGGGGTATCACCTGGCGCGTCCCCTGTTCGAGGAACACGAGGCGACGCTGCTCGGCATCGCGGTGGACAACCTCCCCTCGCTTCATGCCTGGACGAGGGAAATGGGGGAGCTCTGGTTCCCGGTGCTTTCGGATTTCTGGCCGCACGGCAAGGTCGCCTCCCGCTACGGCCTCCTGCGCCGCGACGGGACCGCGGAGCGGGCCCTGGTCTTCATCGACAAAAAAGGCGTCATCCGCGAGATCATCGTGAGCGACATCAACAAGCGCCCGCCGCTCGAGCAGGTCGCGGCCGCCCTGAAAAAATTCGGCAAACGCTGATCGCCCCCGTCGCGTGGCCGGCGCCGCGACAGAGCATAGGATTAATCAAAAAATGAACGCAATTTCTTTATTGACGATCTCACAGATTCTGGTTATGGATTGGCGCGCGTAGCACGGTCTTCGCACCGCGAGAGGGAGAGGCGTCCGCATTCGCGACCCGCGGCGTGTGGCGTCTTGCTGTCCGTATCCGGCTCCGGCCACGGAACCTCCTCTCCTGTCCCCTCCCTCCCTCGGGACCTAAAGCCGCCAGACTGCATCCAGGGTGCAGTCACCCTATTGTTCCGAACCCTCGAGCGGAAAGGAGGAGGCCTTATGGACCTGACGCGACGGCAGTTCGTCCAGGTCACGGGCGCGGCGGCGGCGGGAATCGCATTCAGCGGACTGGGTGCGAACCTCGAACCGGTCGAAGCCCGGGCCAGCGAAATCAAAACCCAGGGAGCCAAGGAAACGACCACGATCTGTTGTTACTGCGGCGTCGGCTGCGGGGCCATCGTGCATACCCGGCAGAAAGACGGGCGGGTCATCAACATCGAGGGCGACCCGGACCACGTCATCAACCGCGGGGCGCTGTGTTCCAAGGGGGCGGCCCTGTCGCAGCTCGCCGAGAGCCCCAACCGCCTCGCGCGGCCGCTCTACCGGGCCCCGGGGGCGAAAGAATGGAAACCCGTGAGCTGGGAATGGGCGATCGACACCATCGCCCGGCGCGTCAAGAAGACGCGGGATGCGAACTTCCTCACCGTGAACGCCCAGGGGAAGCCCGTCAACCGGCTCGAAGCCATCGCCTCGGTGGGCAGCGCCGCCCTGGACAACGAGGAGTGCTGGGTCTACCAGGCGTTTCTGCGCTCCCTCGGCCTGGTGTACATCGAACACCAGGCCCGTATCTGACACAGCGCCACCGTAGCGGCTCTGGCAGAGTCGTTCGGACGCGGCGCGATGACCAACCACTGGATCGACATCAAGAACAGCGATGTCATCCTGATCATGGGCAGCAACGCTGCCGAAAATCATCCCATTTCGTTCAAGTACGTCGTCGAGGCCCAGAACCGGGGCGCGACCCTCATCTGCGTCGACCCGCGCTTCACGCGGACGGCTTCCAAGGCGGACATCTATACCGCCCTGCGCTCCGGCACCGACATCGCCTTCCTGGGCGGGATGATCAAGTACATCCTCGACAACAAGCTCTACGACGAGGAATACGTCCGTGAATACACGGACGCCACGATGCTGGTCGGGGAGTCCTTCGACTTCAAGGACGGCCTCTTCAGCGGCTACGACCCCAAGAAACGCGCCTACGACAAGTCCTCCTGGACGCTGGTGCGGGACGAAAACGGGGTGCCGCGGCGGGATACGCTCGAGCACCCGCGCAGCGTCTTCCAGCTTCTCAAGCGCCACTACGCGCGCTACACCCTCCCCCTCGTCTCCCGCATCACCGGGACCCCGGAACAGGACCTGGTGAAGGTCTACCGCACCTTCGCCGCCACGGGGGCGCCCGGCCGGGCGGGGACCATTCTCTACGCCATGGGCTGGACCCAGCACACGGTGGGCGTGCAAAACATCCGCGCCATGTCGATCATCCAGCTCCTGCTCGGCAACATGGGGGTGGCAGGCGGCGGCATCAACGCCCTGCGGGGGGAATCCAACGTCCAGGGATCCACCGACCAGGGCCTGCTCTTTCACGTCCTCCCCGGCTATCTGGCAACGCCGTCCACGGCCTGGCCGAAGCTGGAAGACTACCTCAAGCGCCGCCCGAAGAGCGCCGATCCGCTCAGCGCGAACTGGTGGCAGAACGAGCCCAAGTACATCGTGAGCCTCCTCAAGGCCTACTTCGGCGACGCCGCGCGGAAGGAAAACGAGTTCGGCTACGGCTGGCTCCCCAAGCTCGACGCCGGCCAGGCCTACAGCTGGCTCGACCTCTTCGACGCCATGCACGCGGGGAAGATCAAGGGCTTCTTCGCCTGGGGCATGAACCCCGCCTGCAGCGGCTCCAACGCGGTGAAAACGCGCGAGGCCCTGGCGAAACTCGAATGGATGGTCGCGGTCAACCTCTTCGACAACGAGACCGCCTCCTTCTGGCGCGGCCCCGGCGTCGAGCCCGCCCGGATCGCCACCGAGGTCTTCCTGCTGCCGGCCTGCGTCTCGGTGGAAAAGGAAGGCAGCATCACCAACAGCGGACGCTGGATGCAATGGCGCTACGCCGGGCCGAAGCCGCGGGCGGAGAGCCGCCCCGACGGCGACATCATCCTCGCCCTGGGCCGCAAAATCCGGGAGCTCTACCGCGCCGAGGGCGGCGCCTTCCCCGAACCCGTCCTCAACCTGAAGTGGGATTACGAAGGCCCGCACGGCGACTTCGACCCGCATCGCGTCGCCCAGTGGATCAACGGCTACTTCCTCGAGGACGTGAAGGTCGGCGAGACGGTCCACCGCAAGGGAACGCGGGTCCCGGCGTTCGCCTTTCTCCAGGCGGACGGGTCGACCGCGTGCGGCAACTGGATCTATTGCGGCAGCTACCCCGAGAAGGGGAACCTGGCCGCGCGTCGGAGCCAGCAGGATGCGGTCACCGGGATCGGCCTCTACCCCGAGTTCGCGTGGGCCTGGCCGGTCAACCGCCGCATCCTTTACAACCGGGCCTCCGTCGACGCCCAGGGCCAGCCCCGGGATCGAAAGGACTGGGTGATCCGCTGGGAGGACGGCAAGTGGGTGGGCGATGTCCCCGACGGCCCCTGGCCGCCCTTGGGAGACTTCAAGAAACCGAACCCCGCCTCGCGCTGGCCCTTCATCATGACGGTCAACGGGTTCGGGCAGATCTTCGGCCCGGGGCTGAACGACGGCCCCTTCCCCGAGCACTACGAGCCGCTCGAATGCCCGCTCGATCGCAACTACATGAACGCCCAGCGGATCAATCCGGTCGCACCGGTCTGGGGAGGCAAGGCCGACGCGTTCGCCACCTGTGACCCGCGCTTCCCCTACGTCGCCACCACCTACCGCGTGAGCGAGCACTGGCAGACCGGGCTGATGACCCGCAACCAGCCTTGGTTGATGGAGGCCCAGCCCCAGATGTTCGTGGAAATCAGCGAAGAGCTGGCGGCCTTGAGGAACTTCCGAAACGGCGAACGGGTGCGTGCCGTGTCGGCGCGGGGCGCCGTCGAGTGCACGGTGATCGTCACCAAGCGCTTCAAGCCGCTCAAGCTCGGCGATCTCGTCGTCCACCAGGTGGGCTTCCCCTGGCATTTCGGCTGGCGTTGGCCGGAGAGCGGGCGGGAGGAAAGCGCCAACCTGCTCACACCGTCGACGGGGGACCCCAACACCCGCATCCCCGAAACCAAGGCCTTCATGGTCAACCTCCAGAAGGTCTGAGGAAAAGGAGGCGATGCACCATGGCCAAAGCGTTTCTCATCGACACCACGGTCTGCACCGGCTGTCGGGGATGCCAGGTCGCCTGCAAACAGTGGAAGAAGCTCCCGGCGGCGAAGACGGAAAACCGCGGAACCTACCAGAACCCCGAAGACCTCTCCGCCACGACCTATAAGCTCGTGCGCATGAACGAGGCGGAAATCGACGGCAAGCTGCGCTGGCTGTTTTTCCCCGACCAGTGCCGGCACTGCCTCGAGCCGCCCTGCCTGGAAGCGGCGGGGGAACCCAAGGCCATCTACCGCCACCGCGCCACCGGCGCCGTCCTCTACACGCCGGTGACGCGGGACATCGACACCGAGGCCGTCATCGAATCCTGCCCCTACAACATTCCCCGCAAGGCCCCGGACGGTCGCCTGGTGAAATGCGACATGTGCATCGACCGCGTGAGCCACGGGCTCCTGCCGGCCTGTGTCCAGACCTGCCCCACGGGGGCCATGAAATTCGGGGAGGAAAAAGACATCCGCACCTGGGCCCGGGCGCGGCTGGCCGAAGTGCGGCACAAGTTCCCCAAGGCGACGCTCGTCAACCCCGACAAGGTGCGGGTGCTCTACCTGACCGCGTTTGACCCCACGATGTACTGGCAATACGCGGTCGCCGAGCACCGCGAGGTCCCGCTCACGCGGACGATGGCCCTGCGCCGCATGGTGCAGCCCGTCCGCGATCTCTTCGCGGGAATCCTCTGAACCGACCTCCCTCTCCGCGGGCGAGGGCCTGGGCGCCCTCGTCCCGCGGAGGGGCGAGACCGCGCGCCTCCGGCGAGGGGCCCGAAAAAAGGAATCGAAAGCCATGAGCCGTACGCGGGTGGAGGAGGCCGCCGCGGCGCTGGTTTCCCTCCGGCCCGCCTACGACGAGATGATTTCCTTTTACGCGGAAATCTTCGCCCTCCAGGAGGAGGCCCTGCCGCAGGTTCGCCTCGCCCCCCTGCGGCTGGATGCCGCGGAGGCCAAACGCCGGCAAGACCTCCGGCAGCCGATCCTGCCGCCGCCGGAGATGCCGTTTGATGCCACGGTCGCGCGCCGGCTCTTCGCCGCGGTCTGCCGCCTGTCCGCCGCGGGGGAGACCCCACTCGCCGCGGCGGGGAAAACCCTCGAGTCGTGCGGCGAGGACCTCGTGCCGATGGCCCGGGCGCTTCTCGACGGAGCCGAGCAGGAACTCCGGCAGACGGCGTCGCGGCTCGGCGTGTCCCCGGAAGACTTGAGCTTCTTTCTCCTGCACAGCCTGCGGCCGTCCCTGATGCGGAACGCGGCGCGGGCCGCAAGCCTCCTTGCCGCGGAGCCTCCCCCAGCGGGGGGCAGATGCCCCGTCTGCGGGAGCCCCCCCGTTCTCTCCTGGATCGAGGCGGATGGCCGCCGCAGCCTCTTGTGCCGCTTCTGCGGGCACCGCTGGGCCGTGAGGCGCTGCTGTTGCCCTTTCTGCGAGGCGGACGACCCGCGGCGGCTCTTTTTCCGCCAAAGCGACGAGGAGCCCGAATACCGCCTCCATTTCTGCGACGGCTGCCGGTCCTACTGGAAAGAAGTGGACGGGCGCCGGCTCACCCGGCCCGCCTACCCGCCGCTCGAGCACATCGCAAGCCTCCACCTGGACCTTCTCGCGGCCCGTGAGGGGTATCGTTCCCCCGTGTAGGGGTGTCCATTTTTTTATGGATGGACGGCGTGCCGGCGTGCGCCGCCTCGGCCCCCCCGGGGGCACACGGCGGCGCAGATGCCGCAGTTGCGGCCTTCGTTCAGGTGGGCGTAGCGTTCCTTTTTGAAGCGGTCGCAGGCGAACGCATCGAGAATCTCCTCCCGCGGGACCTCGGGCCGCCAGGCCCTTCCCGTGAGCGCCCGGGCCGGGCAGGCCTCGACACAGACCCGGCAGGTGCCGCAGCCGCTTCGCACGACCGGGGTTCCGGCGGGAAGCCTGAGGTCGGTGAAGACCGTCCCCAGGCGCACCCAGGGGCCGAAGGCGCGGGTGATGAGCTGGGCATGCCGCCCGATCCAGCCCAGGCCCGCCCGCGTGGCCGCCGTCTTGTGCGGGAAGTCCCCGCAAAGCCGCAGGGGGTCGGTGCGTTTCGAGGCGGCCAGGGGGAGGGCGCGGAAGCCCGCGGCGCGGATGGCGGAGGCCAGGGCCGAGGAGAGCTCGTCGATCCGCCGGTTGAGGCGCGCATACTCCGCGGCGTAGGCCGGGGTCGGCCCGTTGCGGATGCCCGCCATGACCTGCGGCTCGACCGGCAGGGCAAACGAGACGGCGCGGGGGAAGCCCCGTCCGCCTTCGTCGCGCGGGGTCTCGATCCCCGCGAGGTCGGCCGTGCCCCAGCACACCACCCCGCGCCCCCGCATCCAAGAGGGGACGTCCATTGCGATATTATTAGCTCCCAGGATCCCTCTTTTGCTCCCCGCGGGGAAAACCGGGGAAAACGCCCCGGAAGCGGGGCGCATCCGTCCCTCCGCAAGCGCGCGGCAGGCCTTCCGCACCTCACCTTGAGCCGTTCATACAACGCCTTTCTCTTCCTGTCACCCGGAGAGAGGCTCACCTGCGGCTGCGGCGCAGCCCCGGGTACTCCCTTCGCCGTGCCCCTGGCCTTTTCCGCGGTTTTCGATCCGGTCGCACACCCCGAAAGCGAATTCTGACCCCGGAATCGCCGCGGGACGAATCATACCAATAAAACAATGGACGTCCCCTGATCAATTGACAAAACCGGCGCCGTCGACTACCTCATCCGGCCGGACACCGTCGCGGACGTTTTCATGGAACGAAACGCCTCTTCCCCCCTGCTGCACGACGACCCGGCGGTCGCCTCGCTGGTCGAGGCCGAACGCAAGCGGCAGGAAGCCACGCTCAACCTCATCGCCGCCGAGAACACCGCCCCCGCGGCCGTCCTCGAAGCCCTCGGCTCGTGCTTCAACAACAAGACGGCCGAGGGCTACCCGGGCCGGCGCTATCACACGGGCTGCGGGGTGGCGGACGAGCTGGAGCAACTCGCCGTCGACCGCGCCAAGGTGCTGTTCGGGGCGGGCCACGCGAACGTCCAGCCCCACTCCGGGGTCAACGCCAACCTCGCGGTCTACGGGGCGGTGCTGCAACCCGGGGACACGATCCTGGCGATGAAACTCAGCCACGGCGGCCACCTGTCCCACGGCGACGCCGCCTCGATCACCGGCCGCATCTTCAAGGCGGCGCACTACGGGGTCCGCCCCGACACCGAGCGTCTCGACTACGACGCCATCCGCGACCAGGCCCTGCGCCTGCGGCCGCGGATGATCGTGGCCGGGGCAAGCTCCTACCCGCGCCTGATCGATTACCGCGCGCTGCGCGCGATCGCCGACGAGGTCTCCGCCTATCTCCTCGTGGACATGGCGCACATCGCGGGGCTGGTCGCGGCGCGGGTCATCCCGAGCCCCGTGCCGCATGCCCATTTTGTGACCTTCACCACCTACAAGACCCTGATGGGCCCGCACGGCGGCGTGATTCTCTGCCCGGCGGAGTACGCCCGGCAGGTCGACCGCTCCGTCTTCCCCGGCACCCAGGGGACGCCGACGCTCTCGCTCGTCGCCGCCAAGGCCGTTTGCTTCCATCTCGCGGCCCGGGAGGAATTCCGCGCGGTCCAGGCGCGCACCCTCAAGACCGCGGCCCGGCTCGCCGCGGAGCTGGAACGCAGGGGCTATCGGCCGGTCAGCGGGGGAACCGAAAACCACCTGGTGCTGATCGACCTTCGCGGCAAGCGCCTGACGGGCGACCGGGCCGAGGCGGCGCTCGAGGCGGCCGGGATCCTCTGCAACCGCAACGTGATCCCCTTCGACCCGGAATCCACCCGCGTGACGAGCGGGTTGCGTTTCGGGACCCCCGGAATCTGCGCGCGCGGGATGGGGGAGGAGGAAGCCGGCCGGATCGCCGGCTGGGTCGACCGCATTCTCTCCGGGCCTGACGACCCCTCGGTGCAACAAGCGGTGCGCCGCGAAGTCGTCGCCCTGTGCAAACGCTTTCCCCTTCACCCGAGCCGGGAGGAAGCCGCGTGAAGCCGGAGCTCTTCGCGGCGCTGCAGTCCGCCATCGACTCCGAGTGGATGGTTCGCGTGCTCCGCGAAATGATCCTGATCCGCAGCGAAAACCCCTTCGACGAACCCCCGCGGGAAGGCTTTCGCGAACAAGAGATGGCCGACTACCTGGCCGGCCGCCTGGGCGAGCTCGGGGCGGCGGTCGAAACCCGCGAGGTGCGGCCCGGCCGGCCGAACGTCTTCGGATTTCTCCGGGGGACGCGGGGCTGCACCACGCTCATGCTCGCCGGTCACATGGACACCGCCCGCACCGCAGGCTATGCGGATGCCTACGCGGTCCGGATCGAACACGGCCGCCTCTACGGCCGCGGCTCCTGCGACATGAAGGCGGCGCTCGCCGCCTATCTCGGGGTGCTTAAGGCGCTGCGGGATGCCGGCGTGCGGCTCGAGGGCAACCTGATCGTCTGCGGCATCGTCGACGAGGAATACCAGATGCTCGGCTCCAAGGCGATCGGCCGCTCCGGCCGCATGGCCGACCAGGGCATCATCGGCGAGCCCACCCGCCTGAGGGTCTGCCCCGCGAACAAGGGCCGGGTGAGCACCAAGATCGTGACCCGCGGCCGGGCCGCCCATTCGAGCGTGCCCGAAACCGGGGTCAACGCGATCGAGAAGATGGCGAAGGTCATCCAGGCCTTCGGCGACTACAACGCGGAGCTGCTCGCCAGGCCGCCGCACCCCCTGTGCGGCCACGGCCGCTTCACGCCGGGGGTGATCCGCGGGGGGGTGCAGGTCAACATGGTGCCGGACCATTGCGAGCTCGAGGTGGACCGCCGCACGCTCCCGGGCGAATCGCAGGAGAGCGTCTACGCCGAGCTGCACGCGCGCATCCGCCGGGCCGCGGCCGGCGACCCGGATTTCGCCTACGAGATCACCGAGCCCACCTGGCTGATCGCCCCGAACGACATCTCCCCCGGGGAGCCGGTCGTCAAGGCGCTGCGAAAGGGTCATGAAACGATCTTCGGCCGCGACCCGGGGGTCGAGGCCTTCGTGGCCGGTTCGGATGCGCCCTACCTGGGGTTTCCCACCGTGATCTGCGGCCCGGGCTCGATCGGCCAGGCCCACACCACCTGCGAGTTCGTGGAGCTGGAGGAGGTCACCGGCGCCGCCCGCCTTTACCTCTATGCCGCGCTCGAGCTGCTCGGCGGATGAGCGCGGAAGGGAGCGGAAGACGATGGACAAGGAGACGCTCAAACGACGGGTCTGCGAGCACATCGACCGGCGCCGGGACGACATGATCGCGATCGCCCGCCGCATGCTCGGTCACCCCGAGCTGGGGTACCGCGAGGTCCGGACCGCGGCCCTGGTGAAGGAAGAACTCCGAAAGCTCAATCTGCCCGTCCGCGAGGGGCTTGCGCTCACCGGGGTCGACGGCACGCTCTCCGGGAAGACCGCCGGCCCCACGGTGGTGGTCATGGGCGAGCTCGACTCGGTCGTGGAGAAGAGCTCCCCCGTCGCCGACCCGGCCACCGGGGCCGCCCACCTCTGCGGCCACCACATCCAGGTGGCGAGCATGCTTGGCGCCGCCATGGGGCTGGTCGATGCGGAGGCCGCCGCGTTCCTGGCCGGGACGGTGCGCTTCCTGGGCTGCCCCGCGGAAGAATTCCTGGAGATCGAATACCGGCTGGGGCTCAGGGCCGAGGGGAAAATCGGCTTTCTCGGCGGCAAGCAGGAGCTGATCCGCCTGGGCTACTTCGACGACGTGGATGCGGCCATGATGGTGCACGCCTACGCCGACACGGCCGAGCCCGCCTTTCTGATGAACGCCACGGGCAACGGCTTCATGGCCAAATTCATCCGCTACGAGGGCAAACCCGCCCATGCCGGGGCCGCGCCGCACCGCGGGGTGAACGCCTTGAACGCCGCCTGCCTCGGCATCCTGGCCGTCCATGCCCAGCGGGAAACCTTTCGGGACGAGGATGCGGTGCGGGTCCACCCGATCATCACCAAGGGCGGGGACGTGGTCAACGTCGTCCCCGCCGACGTGCGCCTGGAGACCTACGTGCGCGGCAAAACGCTGGAGGCCATCCTCGATGCCTCGGCGAAGGTGGACAGGGCCCTCCGCGCCGGGGGCGACGCCGTCGGCGCCGCCACGAAGATCACCAACGTCCCCGGCTACCTGCCGATCTTCCAGGACCCCACCCTCACCGAGATCGCCTGCCGCAACGGCCGGGAACTGCTCGGCGACCGGGGTGCCTTGGACGCGGGCTTCCTGGGCGGATCCTTCGACGTCGGCGATCTTTCGCACCTGATCCCCGTCATCCACCCCTTCGTGACCGGAACGAAGGGCCACCTGCACACCGCCGAATTCGCGATCACCGATTACGAGGCGGCCGTCGTGCTTCCGGCGAAGCTCATGGCCCTGTGCGTCGTCGACCTTTTGGCCGACGGCGGCGCCGAGGCCCGCCGCGTGAAGCGGGGCTTCACGCCGCGGCTGACCAAAGCCGCCTACCTCGAGCTGATGGAGCGCTTGAGCCGCTGAAGCGCACGCCAACGCAGAAGGAGGTTCTCCCATGGCCGAAACCGTTTCCTCCCCCCCGCCGGCATCCCGCAGCCTGGTGTCCCCCCAGATGGTCAAGGTCTATGCCGTCGCGCTCGCCCTGGTCGTCCTGGCCGAGTTGATCGGTTTCATCCGCTGGACCCCCGTCGAGAAGATCACGATCCTGCTGGTCCCCTTCGTGCACACGATCTGGCTTGCGGTCATCTTCGCCCCCCAGGCCGCGGGGCGCTGGGTCAAGGTCTACACCCTGAGCGACTCCGCCTGGGCGGCCGGCATCATCCTGACGGCCACCTACCCCTTGATGGTGCGCTACGGCACGCTCGTCGGGCCCAACGTCCCCAAGCTGCTCCAGGCCGGCGTCGCGCTCATCCTGCAGGAGGCCGGCAACAACTGGGGCGCGATCGTCATGGCCATGCCGATCGCCATCCTGCTCGGGCTGCGGCGGGAGGTCATCGGCGCCTGCTACTCCGTCGCCCGGGAGCCCAATTTGAGCCTCATCGCCGACATCTACGGCCTGGACTCCCCGGAGGGCCGGGGCGTGGTCGGGACCTACATCACGGGCACCGTGCTGGGAACCGCCTTCTTCAGCATTCTCGGGAGCGTCTTTGCCCTGACCGCGCCGGCCGTCTTTCACCCGCTGGCCCTGGCCATGGCCATGGGGATCGGCAGCGCGAGCATGATGACCGCGGGTGCGGCGACCCTGGGCGAAGCCCTGCCCCAGTACAAGGACCAGATTCTCGCCTTCGCCGCCGCCAGCAACCTGATCACCGGCATCACGGGGCTGTACGCCTCCTGGTTGATCGGGTTGCCGTTCGCCGAGTGGATCTACCGCCTGATGGGCAAGAAGAAGGAACCCGGCACGAAGACCTTTTCCCTGACGCAGAAGCAGGAGCGGCCCAAGATCGACCTCGCCTTCACCTTCCTGCACCTCGTGTTGATCTGCATCCTGACGCTCATCGGCAACTGGGTCGCCACCAAGGTCGATCCCCTGACCGCGCTGCCCGGCATGATCTTCATTTTCGCCGTCTGCGTGGTCGGCGTGCTGCTGGCGCGCTATGTCCCGGTCTACGTCCCGACCATCGCCTACGTCGGCACCATCTCGCTGATCCTCACGATGCCGGGGATGCCCTACTCCAAGGAGATCCTGGACGCCGTCGGCAAGGTCAACTTCCTGGCGCTGGCGACCCCCATCATCGCCTTCACGAGCCTGTCGATCGCCAAGGACCTGGATGCCTTCCGGAAGCAGGGCTGGCGGATCGTCGTGGCCGCGTTGATCACGTTGTTCTCGGTCTTCTTCAGCGCGGCCGTGATCGCCGAAGTGTGCCTGCGCATCCAGGGGTTCCCACGCTGAGGGCCGCGGCGATGGATCCCGGCCGGACGCCCCGCGAGCAAGGCGTCGGCCGGGGTCCTCGCCCCGGGCCGTTCCCCCCCGGGTTCGGCAACGCGCCTGGAGAGCGGGTCCCGGGGGCCTTCGCGGCAGGAAGACGGTCGGGTGGACATCGAGTTCGCGCCGGATGAGGAAGACCTGGTCGCCCTGGCGCGGCATCACATGCTGCGCTCGCCGGCCCTGCGTCGCCGCTATCGCATCCGGTGGCTCGGCACCTCGCTCGTCATGGGGGCCGCGGCCGTTTTCCTCTTCGTGCATTTTTCGCTGAAATTCCCCGCCCTCTACCTCGGGGCCTTCGCCCTCTTCGTCCTGGTGTTCTATCCGTACTACGACCGCTGGCTGGTCGGACGAACCCTGCGCGGCATCGTCGCAAGGCGCCTCAACCCCACGGCCCTCGCCCCCCAACGGCTGCGGGCGACCCCGCAGGGGCTGGAAAAGACCGTCGCCGGCACAAAGACGCTCATCCCCTGGAGCCGCGTGAGCGGAATCGAAGTCACCCCGGAGCGCAGCTACGTGGCGATCGACGGCGCCTACGCCCTCGTGATCCCGCGGCGGCGGCTGGGGGAGGAGACCCACCGGCGCTTCCTCGACACCCTCCGCGCACAGGGGACGTCCATTCAGATATCACTTTAAACCGCTGTTCTTTTCTCGCCGGCCCCTGGAGCGGCGATCGCTTGGGGTACGCCGCAGGTTCCGCTTGCAGCCGCGAAAGGCCGTCCCCCCCTGCGGGCCTGGGCCCCTCGAACGCGTTTCTGTTCCGGTCATCTCTCGAGAGGTTTCCTTCTCCAGGGGGATCACGCGCTTTAGGGCCTCGGTCTCACCGCGGCCATGGCTTTCCGACCGTTTTCGATCCTTCCGGGAAAAATCCGAATGAAGCGCCGATACGCCCAATTGCGGCGACAGGCCTTATACCAATAAAACAATGGACGTCCCCTAAAAGCTACCGCTCGCTGCCCTCGCCTCGGTTTTGTCCCGCATTCCGTCCGCCGGTTTTATTGGGTTTTTGCGGCTCGGCGGGCCTTCCGGAGCCTCTGGCATTCCTGTTGCTTAGGGCCATCGGGAATCGCTTCATGAGCCCATGAAGCGTATTTGAGAAAGGAGAGGAACACGCCACGATGGACAGAAAACAAGCCACCACTGCGATCCCGAATGCCAAGAAGGAAAAAGGGCTCACCTGGGACCAGATCGCCGCCGCGGTCGGACGCCACGAAATCTGGGTGACCGCGGCGCTCCTGGGCCAGGCGAGCATGGGACGCGAGGAAGCCCTCAAGGCAACGAAGATCCTGGGCCTGGACGCGGAAGTCGCCTGGGCCTTGCAGCAGTGCCCGATGAAGGGATCGCTCGCGGAGACCGTGCCGGTGGATCCGTTGATTTACCGGTTTTACGAAATCATGCAGGTGTACGGCACCACGATCAAGGAGATCATCCACGAAAAATTCGGTGACGGCATCATGAGCGCCATCGACTTCGAGATGGACATCCGCAAGAAACCCGACCCCAAGGGTGACCGGGTCGTGGTGACCCTGGACGGAAAATTCCTGCCCTACCGGAAATGGTAGGAATCAGCCTGGAAGGAGATTTTCTCATGTGCGTCAACGACCCCATCCGGTGCGGTGAAGGGCCGGCCTCTTCCGACCCGAAGCCCATCCACGACGCCGCGGCCCCCTCGTCCCCGGGTTCGACCCCGCCGGAACCGGCGACCGCGGAGGATCTCATCGACCTCGTGGTCGAGCAGGCGGTGGTCAAATCGATTTTCGGCTTCCACGAGATGACCCGGCGGAACTTCATGAAAATGCTTGGCAGCTCGGCCGCCCTGGGAATCATCGCCAGCGTCTTCCCGCTCGATGCGGCCAAGGCCCTGGCCAAGGAGACCCCCGGGCCTCTGGAAAAGAAGGCCCTCAAAATCGGCTTCATCCCGATCACCTGCGCCACCCCGCTCATCATGGCCGAGCCCATGGGCTTTTACGAAAAGCACGGCCTCCAGGGGACCCGCGTGGAAAAGGTATCGGGTTGGGCCATGATCCGCGATTGGGCCGTCTCCCGGCAGGTCGATTGCGCCCACATGCTTTCGCCGATGCCGCTCGCCTTGACCCTGGGCGCCGGCGCCCCGGAGACGCCCTTTCTCATGCCCGCCGTGGAAAACATCAACGGCCAGGCCATCACCCTGCACAAGAAGCATCGCGGGGTCAAAGGGCCGCAGGACATGAAGGGGTTTACCTTCTGCGTGCCCTTTGACTACTCCATGCACAACTTTCTCTTGCGCTACTACCTCGCCGAAGGCGGGGTGGACCCCGACAAGGAGGTGAAGATCCGCGTCGTCCCCCCGCCGGAGATGGTGGCCAACCTGCGCGCCCAGAACGTGGACGGCTACCTGGCGCCGGATCCGTTCAACCAGCGCGCGGTCTATGAAAATGTCGGCTTCATCTACAAGCTCACCTACGAGTTGTGGGAGGGCCACCCCTGCTGCGCCTTCGCCACCTCGAAAGCCTTCGCCACCGAAATGCCCAACACCTTCAAGGCGGTCTTTCGGGCGATCGTGGAATCGATCCTCTTCGCCCAGAAACCGGAAAACCGCAACGAGATCGCCAAGGCGATCTCGCCGCGCAATTACCTGAACCAGCCCGTCGAGGTGGTGGAGCAGGTGCTGACCGGCCGGTTCCCCGACGGGCTCGGCAACACCCTGAACGTTCCCCGACGCATCGACTTCGACCCGTTCCCCTGGCACTCCATGGCGGTCTGGATCCTGACCCAGATGAAACGCTGGGGCTATCTCGGCCAGGAGATCGATTACCGGAAGATCGCCGAGCAGGTGTACCTCGCCTCGGAGTGCAAGAAGATCATGGAGGAGCTGGGCCATCGCGCGCCGGAGACGACCTACGCCCGCCACACGATCATGGGGCGGGTGTTCGACCCGGCGGATCCGGAAGGCTACGTGAGGAGCTTTGCCATCCGCAGGGGGTGACCTCGAGGGGGCGGCGGCCCCCGGGCTGGCCGGATGGCCTTTCCGGCCCGGGGGCCGCCGTTTCGCCCGGACACGCGAAACACGGCGTGTTTTACGATCTCGGAAACAGGCGGGAAAGATCGATGACGGCATCAAAACCCAATTCGTGGCTGATCGTTTTCGTTGTCTTCCTGATCGGCTTTCTCTCCCTCTGGCAGCTCGCCACGCTGGGGAAGAAAGGCTCTCTTCCCGGGCCGATCGCCGTGGCCCATTCCTCGTGGGAATTTCTCTCCGACCCCTTCTATGACCGGGGGCCGAACGACAAGGGGATCGGGCTTCTGACCCTGTACAGCTTGGGCCGGCTCACCTTGGGGTTCTCCGCCGGCACGCTGGTAGCCGTCCTTCTCAGGGTCGTTCTGGGGCACAACCCGATCCTCTACAAAGGGCTCAACCCCTTCATCCAGATTCTCAAGGCCATCTCGCCGATCGCCTGGATGCCCCTGCTGCTCTACTCCGTGCAAGACAGCGGCATCACGGCCCTGCTTGTCGTCTTCATGGCGAGCATCTGGCCCACCCTCGCCAACACGGCCTTCGGGGTCGCCAACATCCGGCGGGATTACCTGAGCGTCGCCAACATCCTGCAGATGAATTGGCCGGCCAAACTCTTCAAGGTGATCCTGCCTGCGGCCGCGCCCACGATCGTCGCCGGTTTGAGGATTTCGATCGGCAGCTCCTGGGTGGCCATCGTCCCCGCGGAGGCGCTGCTCGGCTCCCTCGGGCTGGGCTATTTCATCTGGAACGAATGGAACAACCTTTCCATCGCCAACGTCATCTTCGCCATTCTGGTCATCGGCAGCGTCGGCGTGATTCTCGACCTGCTCTTCAAACGGGTGGCCAAAGCGATGGCCTATTCCGAATAGGAGTCGAGCGGATGAGCCGCGGCAAGCTTCTTGAAGTCGAAACCATCTCCAAGTTTTTCCCCGCGCACGGGAACGGGACCCGCCACTGCGTCTTCGAAAATCTCTCGCTTCACGTGCGGGAGAAGGAATTCCTCTCGGTCCTGGGCCACTCGGGGTGCGGGAAATCGACCCTGCTCAACATCATCGCCGGCATCGAAGAGGCCGACGGCGGTTTCGTCTTCCTGGACGGCAAGGAAGTCCGCGGGCCGGGGATCGACCGCATGGTCGTCTTCCAAAACTTTGCGCTCATGCCGTGGATGAGCGTGTCCAACAACATCAAGCTCGCGGTCAAGGCCGCTTACCCCCACTGGGGCCGCGAACGGATCCGGGCGCGGGTGCAGAAATTCATCGACATGGTGGGTCTCCACGGCGCCGAGGCCAAAAAGCCCGCCGCGCTCTCGGGCGGAATGAAGCAACGCGTCGGCCTCGCCCGGGCCTTCGCCGTGAGCCCGCGAATCCTTCTGCTGGACGAACCCTTCGCCCAGATCGACGCCCTCACGCGGGGGGTGATTCAAAACGAGCTGGTGCGCATGTGGCAAAATACCGGCATCACGGTCTTCATGGTCACCCACGACGTGGACGAGGCCATCCTGCTCTCGGACCGCATCCTGCTCATGAGCCCGGGGCCGGGTGCCGCCATCCGGGAGGAGATCGAAATCCGCATTCCCCGCCCGCGCACGCGCGAAACGGTCATCGACCACCCCGCCTACTACGAGACGAGAAACCGCATCATCCGCTTTCTGAACCAGCACGGCCATTAAGGGGACATCCATTGTTTTATTGGTTCATCCCCCCGGCCGCTCGTCCTTCAGGATGTCGGCGGTTGACCGGAGGCCTGCGGGGAACGATGATCAGGCCGTGCTGCGCGCGCTTGGATTCCCCCCAGCCCGAGTCGGGCGAGGGGCCAACGTCGAGGAGGGGGAGGGGCCCATGGGACTTGAAACGCGAACCCGGCGGAAATGGGCGCGGTTTCGCGAGTTCGCCTGCGGCTGCAGGCCGCGGGGCAAAGGCAAGGCCTTGTTATACCAATATGTAAATGGACGTCCCCTGTTTGGGTTGCTGCTGCTGGCCGCCTGCGCCCTGCCTACCGGCCCGACGCTGCCGCCGCTTGAGACCGTGGGGCAGCTGGACCTCGAGCGCTACGGCGGCACCTGGTACGAGATCGCCGCCTACCCGACCTGGTTCCAGAAAGGGTGTACGGAATCCCGGGCGACCTACACGCTGCGCGCCGACGGGCGCCTTGCCGTCGAAAACCGCTGTCGCCGCGGTCCTGCCGGGGAGTTCGATTCCGTGACGGGGGTCGCCTGGGTCCCCGACGCGTCGCAACCGGCCAAGCTGAAGGTCCGCTTTTTCTGGCCGTTCGCCGCCGACTACTGGGTCATCGACCTCGCCCCGGACTACACCTACGCAGTGGTGGGACACCCGAGCCGAAAGTATCTGTGGATCTTGAGCCGCGAGCCGGTGATGGATGAACGTCAGTATCGTTCTCTCCTCTTGCGAATCGAACAGCAACACTACGATACGCGGCGGATCGTAAAGACCGCTCGCCCCCCGCACATCGACGACGACAACCGGCCGCAACGAACGTCCTCTCCGGAACGCTGAGCCGCGCAACAAGGGACGAAAGCGAATATCGATCGAGAAACGGCCTTGTTGCCCATATAGGCTTCCCCGTGCCGAATATCTTGTTCGGAGATCGAGAAGGCCCCTGTGGTTGATTCCGAACATCGGCTGTGCTAAGGGCGAGGCGATCATTTTCATCTCTTCCTTCCACGATTTTCGTTTGTCCTTTGCCGTTTTTTGAAAGCAAGAAGAGGCACGTTTTCTCCGCCCTCCGGGGGGATCAAGGTCAGGGGATGGACGCGATTGAGCAAAAGATTCTCTCCTGCGTAGAGCGCCTGGAACCCGAAATTATCGACTTCGCCTCCCGCCTGGTCAGCCAAGCCAGCACCCTGGGAAATGAGGAAGGGGCCCTTGGCGTCTTCGAGAGTGAAATGAAGCGGCTGGGCTTTCAGACTCACCGGGTCCCGATCGATCCGGAGATCCTTGCCGGCCACCCAGGGTTTGCCCCCGCCCCCTGGAATCAAAAATCTCGGTTCAACGTCGTGGCCACTCGCCCGGAGGACGGAAAAGGGGGCCGAAGCGCCTTGCTGAACGGCCACCTGGACGTCGTAAGCCCTGAGCCGTTGAGCCTGTGGCGATCGGACCCATTCCTCCCGGATGTCCGGGATGGATGGCTTTACGGAAGAGGCGCAGGCGACATGAAAGCCGGGATCGCGGCGATGACCTTTGCGTTGAAAGCCATCGAGAAGGCGGGGCTGGGCCTGAAAGCGCCGGTGATCCTGGAGGGGGTCATCGAGGAAGAATGCACCGGAAATGGGACGCTGGCGTGCCTTGCCGCGGGTTATGACGCCGATGCCGTTCTCATTCCAGAGCCTTTCGGCCCCACCGTGCTCATCGCCCAGGTCGGGGTCGCCTGGTTCAAGGTGCGCATCGCGGGTGTTCCTCGCCACGTCCTGGAAGCCAATCAGGGGGTCAATGCGATCGAGAAGTGTTTTCCTATCATCGATGCCCTCCGCCGGTTGGAAGACCAAGTGAGTGAAGCCGCCTTGCCGCCGTTCGATCCGAAAAACAGGCCGGCCAAGCTCAACATCGGCGTGATTCGCGGCGGCGACTGGCCATCCACCGTGCCCGCCGAGGCGGAAATTCATTGTCGGCTGGGTTTTCCCCCCGAAACGACGTATGCGGATATCCGTCAAAGAATCCTCTCATGCATCGCCGATGCCGCAACGAACGATCCCTGGCTCGCGAAGAATCCCCCCTGCGTCGAATTTTACGGCTTCCGATCGGAGGGGTTCGTCCAGAACCGGGCGGCCCCTTATCTCTCGTTGATCAACGATTGCCACAAGGCATTGAGCGGCCGTGACGCTCTTCCGTACGCCAGCACCGCGACGACCGATGCCCGCGCATTTCACGCGTACGGCCGAGGTACGGCGACCTGTTTTGGCCCTGTCGCAGAAAACATCCACGCGGCCAACGAGCGCGTCCACATCGGCAGTGTCCTGCACACCGCCAAGGTTTACGCCCTGTTCCTCTCCCGCTGGTGCGGCGTGATGGGGTAGCAAAACCCTTTGCTCTTGCCGGGGAGCGCCCAAGCCCGGAAACTCGGTATTCCCGTAAAGGAGGCACTCATGCACAGGATCGCGTTCCAAAGGGTGATGGTGGTTTGCCTATTGCTGATCCCGTTGTTTGCTGTTTCGGGACACGCTGCGGATACCGTGAAAATCGGTATCCTCGGTCCTTTCTCCGGGTCTTTGGCGTTCAACGCGGGAGAAATGAAAAAGGGGATGGAGTTGGCTCTCGAGGAATTCCTCGCTCAGGGCGGGATCCCGGGGGTAAAAATCGAGCTGCTCTACGCCGACACCGAGGCCAAGCCCGACAAAGGATTGGCCGCGGTGAAAAAGCTGGTCACCAGCGACAAGGTTCATGTGGTCGGCGGCGGCTATGCCTCGAGCGTGAATATCGCAACCAGCGAATTCTGCCATTTTGAAAAAACCCCCGTGGTGGTGGCCATCGCCATCAGCCCCACGATCACCAACCGAGGCTACGATTTCGTCTTCCGAACGAGCCCCAGCAGCCCGATGTTTTTAGAAGGCATCAACCGCTGGCTCGAGGAGGTGAAGAAGCCCCAGACCGTCGCCTTTTTCATGGAGAATTCGGATTACGGACGGGACGGTCAAAAAATCTGGGAGGCCCACTGCCAGAAAATCGGGGCGAAGGTTCTCGACAGGCTCTACTTTGAAATTGGGGACACCGATTTCACGGCACCGATCACCAAGCTGAAGGGTTTGAACCCCGATGTGGTTTTCAACATCGCCTCCACCACCGAGGCGGCGTTGATCCAGAAACAGGCCAAGGAAATGAATTTCGTCACTCAATGGATCGGCGTCGGCGGCCAGTTCACGGAGGCGTTTTTTAAAATGACCGGCCCGATCAGCGAGTTTGCCATGGGATCGTCGCTTGAGCCGACCAAGGCGATGAAGGATCCTCGAACCGCTGCTTTCGTCACGGCCTTCCAGAAGAAATACCCGGACAGCCGGCCAGGGCTCTTTTCCAGCCAGGGCTACGACAACCTCTGGGTGATTTTGGATGCAATCAAACGAGCGGGCAAATTGAGCGGGGATCTGGCCAAAGACCGCATTCGGATTCGTGACGCCCTGGCGGGCACGGACATGAATCTTTCGCAAGGTCGGATCAAGTTCGACAAGACCGGGCAAGTCGTCACGGTTTTCCCGTCTCCCGTTCAGGTGCAACTGGACGAGCAATGCAGGCCGGATACCCAAATCATTTATCCCCCCGAGCGCGCAGCAGCAACGTATCAGCCGCCGATCCCATGGGAAAAGCGCCGCTGCAAGTAGGCCGGGGGTAGACGTTATCGCCCTCCACCCGAGAAGAAGACGAAAGGTCACCTCTTTCGGCTCCGGGATGCCGAGGATGCGGCTTCCCGGAGAGACCGAGGGGTGCCTTTTTGTGGGGAGATCGAAAAAGCCGTGGAGAACCTATTTCTGCAGCAGGTGATGAACGGCCTGATCATCGGCAGCATCTACAGCCTCATCGCCATCGGCCTGACCATGATTTTCGGTGTGATGCGGATCAGCAATTTCGCCCACGGCGATTACTCCATGGTGGGAGCCTACACGGCGGTTTTTATCCTGGGCTGGCTGCCCGGCTGGCTGGGGTGGGTCGGTTCGCTCGTCGCGGCCGCTGCCCTGGTCGGTCTTCTGGGGATCATCACCGAAAAACTCGTTTTCCGCCCGTTGCTCAACCGCTGGACCGATATCGATATCATCGTCTGCTCGATCGGGCTGTTCATTCTCCTGGAAAACCTCGCGCAGCTGCTCTTCGGAGCCACCCCGCGGATGATTCCCGACCCCTTCGCCGGGGCAACGATCCGCTTGGGGTTTTTCTCTACGGGGGTATTGCGCCTCTTGTGCCTCATCTTCTCCGCCGCCACGATCGCCGGCCTTCAACTTTTTCTCGTTCGCAGCAAAGTCGGGGTGGCCATTCGCGCAACGAGCCAGAACCGATTCGCCGCCCAGCTGATGGGCATCAACATCAATTTCATCTACCGTCTGACGTTTTCCATGGGTGCCGCCCTGGCCGGAATCGGTGGGGTCCTGTACGGCACGCTCTTCGCCGTCTTCCCTCTGATGGGTGGAATGCCGACCCTGAAGGCCTTCGCGGTGACGATCCTCGGGGGCATGGGGAACATCCGAGGGGCAATTTTCGGGGGGTTCATCCTGGGGCTCGCCGAGTCGTTGGGGGGGAACTACATCTCCATGCAGTACAAAAACGCCATCGGCTTCATCATCATCATCCTGGTCTTGCTGATCCGGCCGTCCGGCCTTTTCGGGCGGAGGGAGGGCGCATGAAGAAAGCGTGGCGATGGGGAGCCATAGTCTGCCTCGTGGTTTTCTTCCTTGGATTGCCCCTCCTGATCCAGGAGCGCTACTTCCTTCACATCTTGGTGATGTCCGGCATTTACATCATTTTGTCGCTCAGCTGGAACCTCCTGGCCGGATTTACCGGCCAGCTCAATCTCGGGCACGCCGCATTTTTCGGGATTGGGTCCTACACCAGCGCGCTCCTGGCGATGAAGGTGGGCATTTCGCCTTGGATCGGCCTTTTTCTAGGCGGAATCGCCGCAGCGGTTTTTGGGTTCCTGCTCGGCATTCCATCGCTTCGCCTATCCGGCCCGTATCTCGCCATCACGACGATCGGCTTCTCCGAAATCCTCCGCCTGGTCGCCACAAACTGGGTGGACTTGACCCGGGGCTCGCTGGGCCTGAGCGGCATCCCCATGCTCGACCCGATCTCCATCGGCGGGATGACGATTCGATTCTACTCCGAGCCCCAGTATTATTACGTCATCCTGGCTTCGGTCGCCTTCGCGCTGGTCTGCATCCACCGCCTCACGCGCTCCGCGTTCGGCTACAGCCTTCAGGCGCTGCGTGATGACGAGGTTGGGGCTCAAAGCATCGGGATTCACACCTCTTCCTTCAAGCTCGCAACCTTCACCATCAGTGCATTTTTCGCCGGTTTTGCCGGCGCCCTCTACGCTCACTTCGCAAGACTGGTCAGCCCGGAAGCCATGTCCTTGCACCTCACCTTTGACGTGTTGACCATGGCCCTCTTCGGAGGGCTCGGGACGATCCCCGGACCCATCCTGGGAGCGGTGACCCTCACGTTTGTTTCCGAGTGGTTGCGCTTTCTCGAGGACTCCCTGAAGTTGGACATCCGGCTGGTGATTTACGGCCTGGTGCTCATTATGACCGTACTGTTCATGAGGCAGGGGCTTTACGGAGTCCTGCGTGCGGTTTTCTCGAACATCTCATCTTTCGCGCATGCAAGGAAAAGATAATGGCCGAGCTTCTGCGTGCCGAGAATTTAGAAAAAAGTTTTGGCGGGCTGACGGCGATCAGTGACGTTTCGTTCCGCATTCAAAGTGACGAGATCCTAGGGCTCATCGGTCCCAACGGCGCCGGCAAAACGACGCTGATCAATTTGATTTCCGGGGTCTACCCGCCCTCGCGAGGCCGGATTTATTTCGAGGGCCGGAGCCTTTCCGGGTGCAGGGCTCACCAGGTCAATCTGCGGGGAATCGCGCGCACCTTCCAGATCGTCCGTGTGTTCCCGCGGCTGACCGTCTTGGAAAACGTCCTCATCGCCACGGTTGACCGAAAGCGGAGGGGCGCCTGGAAACTGATGGCCCAGGCGCTTTTCCATGGGCAGGGGCTTCACGAAGATCCCCGGGTGGTGAAACAAGCGGAAGAACTGCTGGGGTTTGTCGGCTTGCTGTCCTATCGCGACGAATTGGCCGAAAACTTGCCCTACGCGCTTTCCAAGCGCCTGGAAATCGCTCGATCGCTGGCGACCCGGCCGAAGCTTTTGCTGCTGGATGAGCCCAGCTCGGGATTGAACCCCGCCGAGCTGATCGGCCAAATTCAGCTCATTCGAGACATTCAGCGCCGTGGCATCGCCATCCTGATCGTGGAACACGTCATGAAGGTGATCATGGAGATCTCTCAGCGTTTGATTGTTCTCAACTACGGGAAAAAGATCGCCGAGGGCGCCCCCCAGGAAGTTTACCGGAACCCCGCCGTCATCGAGGCGTACTTAGGAGAAGAGGCCCGTGCTGGAAATTGAGCAACTCAAGGTCTGTTATGGCAAGGCAATCGCCCTGGACGGAATTTCGATGTCGATCCGACAGGGGGAATTCGTCGCCTTGCTCGGCTCAAACGGCGCCGGGAAATCCACGCTGTTGAAAACGATTTCGGGCGTCCTGCGCCCGGTGCACGGGCGGATTCTCTGGAGCGGCGAGCCCCTGCACCGGATGCCGCCGCACCGCATCGTTCAGCGCGGCATCGTTCAAGTTCCCGAGGGAAGGGCCATCTTTCCCGAGCTTACCGTGCAGGAGAACCTGCGCATGGGCGCTTTCCTGCGCAAGGACGGAAAGCAAATCGAGGAGGATTTGAAATTCATCTACGGTCTGTTTCCGCGCCTTTGGGAACGACAAAAGCAATTGGCGGGCACCCTTTCGGGGGGCGAGGCCCAGATGGTCGCGATCGCCCGTGCGCTCTTGTCCAAACCCCGGCTTCTGATGATGGATGAACCCAGCTTGGGCCTTGCCCCTTTGGTCCGTGAAGCCATCTTTGAGGTCATCCAAAAAATCTACCAAAGCCAGAACATCACCATCTTCCTTGTGGAGCAAAACGTGCGCTGGGCGCTGCAGGCGGCCGACCGCGCTTACATTCTTGAAAACGGCCGGATTCGACTCGAAGGGGAAAGTCAACGCCTCAACGCCGATCCCCACGTCCAGAAGACTTATCTGGGTTACTGATCCGGCGCCGCCGGACGTGGAGCCGAACATTCGATCTCGGAGGATTCGATGGAACGATCGCGCATCCGCATCAACGGGGCACGCTTGCGGTCCGCTCTGGAGGAAATGGCCGCCATCGGCGCTACGCCCGGAGGCGGCGTCCATCGACTCGCCTTGTCGAATGAAGACAAACAGGCCCGTGACCTCTTCGTTCGGTGGCTGAAGGAAATCGACTGTGAAGTCACCGTGGACGCCATGGGAAACATTTTTGGAAGAAGGCCCGGGAAGGACAACTCCCTGGCGCCGGTTCTTTCCGGGTCACACCTTGACTCGCAGCCGAAAGGGGGGAGGTTCGACGGCGTCCTGGGCGTTTTGGGAGCCCTGGAGGTCTTGCGCACGCTGGCTGAACACGACATTCGGACGCGACGCCCGTTGACCATCGTCAACTGGAGCAACGAAGAGGGTTCGCGCTTTGCCCCGGCGATGGTCGGCTCCGGGGTGTGGATCGGCGCCCTGGATCTCGAATGGGCCTACCGCCAGGAAGACGCCTTGGGAAACCGCTTCGGCGATGAGCTGTCCCGCATCGGCTACCTCGGCCGAACGCCCTGCCGTGCCTTTCCCGTCCATTGCTACTACGAGTACCATATCGAGCAGGGTCCGCTCTTGGAGCGGGAGCGGAAGCGGATCGGGGCGCCCCGGGGGATTCTCTGCCTCCATTGGTACGATGTGTCGGTCGAAGGGGAATCTAACCAAGTGGGGCCGACCCCCATGGAAGGACGCCATGATGCGCTGGTCGCGGCCTCGGAAATGATTCTCGAAGTCAACCGGACCCCGAGCCGGATGGGGGGGAATCTCGTGGCCACGGTCGGCCGAATTCAAAATTACCCCAACTCACGAAACATCATTCCCGGACGTGTTCATTTCACGGTAGACATCCGCTCTTGGGACGACCGGCATGCCGAGAACGCCTGGGAGCTGCTTTGCGCGAGCTTCGCCTCCATTGCCGAACGACACGGTTGCGTGCTTCGGCACGAGGTGGTCTGGAAGGTGGGTCGTTGCGATTTTGATGGTCGCCTCGTCCAGCGGGTGCTCGACGTGGCCGACCAACTGGGCTACCCCCGCATGCCGATGGTCAGCGCGGCCGGGCATGACGCCAGCTACCTCAGCCGGGTTTGCCCGACGGCGATGATCTTCGTCCCGAGCATCGGCGGACGCAGTCACGTCGAGGTCGAAGAAACCGCATGGGAAGACTGCGAGGCCGGTTGCAACGTGCTGCTGCAATGCATGATGCAAAGCGCCGAGGAGTGATCCGAAAAGCCTCCGGCCCGTTACGGGAAACGCGTACTCTCTGCCCGTTGGGGTCGCCTTGCGCTCGAAGCTCGAGGGCGGGCGCGAATCCCCTCACACGATCCCGCCCTCGGAGAGGGGCCGGTTTTCGAGGATCCGCTCGGGCCCGAAGATCGAAAGATCCAGCGAGAGGGGAGCGCCCGTGATGCGCTCGGCGAGGTATCGCCCCACGGCCGGCCCCTGCTGCAGCCCGTGGCCGGAGAAGCCCGTCGCCAGATAACACCCCTTCAGCTCGGGCCACTCGCCGAGGATGGCGTTGCCGTCGAGCGTGTTCACGTCGTAGAGGCCCGCCCAGCCGCGGACGATTTTCAGCCGATCCCAGGCGGGCACGAACTCGGCGAGCTCGGGCCAGAGGAGCTCGGTGAACCGTTTTTCGTCCCACCGGAAGTCGAACCCGACGGGGTCCTCCGGCAGGGATTTCCCCAACAGGATGAGCCCCCCCGTCTCGGTCCGAAAGTAGAGGCCGGAGGGAAGGACCGTCAGCGGAAGCGGCCCTTCCGGCTTCACGGCGGTGTCGAGCGCGAACACCTGGCGCTTCACGGGAATCACGGGAAGCCGGATCCCCGCGGTCGCGGCGAGTTCCGCGGCCCAGGCGCCGCCGCAGTTGACCACGCAGGCCGCCCGCAGCGTCTTCCCGGAGGCGAGCTCGACCCCCTCGACCCGGCCGCCCGCGCCGAGGATCCGCACGGCCTCGTCGGTGACGAACTCCGCGCCGAGCGATTTCGCCTTGGCGCGGTAGGCCATCAGCACGGCGTAGGCGTCGAAGTGGCCGTCGTCGGGCCCGAAGGTGCCGGCGGCGATCCCCCCCGTCTCGTAGAGGGGGTAGCGCGCGCGGATCTCTTCCGGCGACCACCACTCGACGCGGCAGCCCAGGCTGCGCTGCAGGTCGAAGGCACGCTGGGCGGCTTCGAGCTGGCCTGCGGCGTGCAGGAAAAGGTTCCCCTCCCGGCGGAAAAAGATCCTCGGTTTGCGCTCCCCCACCGCCATCTCGTCCTCGAAGCGCTCCAGCACCTCGAAGGCGAAGCGGGAGATGAGGATGTTCTCCTTGAGGCTGAACTGGATGCGCACGTTGCTCATCGAAAGGGTCGTGGAGGCCCGCGCGTAGGTGGGGTCCCGCTCCACCACGACCACCCGCAGGCCGGGGGCCGTCCGTTCGAGCCAATAGGCGGTCGAGCAGCCCATGATGCCGCCGCCGGTGATGACCACGTCATAGGAAAAGCTTCCGGCCATGATTGCCCTCCTCCTCAAGCGGGCTTCGGCTCCGCAGCCCCAGTGGGGGGGCCGTTCAGGAGCCGAGCCGAACGGTCTTCATTTCTTCCGCCCGCAACGACCTCCCCCGGGCCATGCCTTCCGGCCCGATCGGCCCTCCCGGGAGGCTCCATGGAGGGCCGCCGCCCAGCGGCATGAGTTCTCGGCCCATACCACAACCCTCGCCCGAGACACAAACGCCCGTACCCGGCCCCCCAGCCCATCCCGTTCCAAGCCGGGCGTCAACGTCGCCTCGTCCTTGAACGACTTGTGGGAAACCGGTTCCCGCGGCATGCGGGGGGAGAGAACCGAAGGGGTCCACACGCAACTTCGCGGGAAACGCACCAGTCGCGCGAGGGGGCGGCGGGAAACCGCGCGGCCGCAGCTCACTGCAGGGAACTGGCCTCCGGGGCGGTGCCCGGCCGCAATCGAGGGGCTGGAAGCCCAGCACGCCGGCATGCTCGAGCCGACCTCCGGCTTGGGCCGGCGGATCGCGAAGATCAAAACCGGCTCGGTTCTATTCCGGCGGGGTGTCGGTTTGCAGCCGGTTCGCGTGTCGGTCCCTCGCAAGGGGGACGCCCGTCTCCCGGTGGAGCCTTTCCGTCATCAAAAGGGGGTATCCTTCGCACGAAGCCGCAAGCCGCCGGATAGCGTTCTCGTCCCAATCGAGGCGGTTTCTCCTTGCCGCGGTTCGGAAAAAGTCCTCCGTTTCCTTCTTGCTCAGGTTGTGCAGGGGGACGGTATCTGCGGGGTACAACACCGAACGCAGCCGAAATAGGTCGGCCTCCGGCAGGAACCCTTCGACGACGGCGATGAACAAGAGCTCGCCGTCGAGCCGCAGGTCGCGGATGAGCGCCAACTTTGGGCGCGAGATCTTGCCGATGTTGTCCAGCACGACCACCCGCGGCAAATGGGCGGGCGAGGTTTTCCCCGAAAGGATGTCTTTGGCATACACCATCCGGGTGTAGCGATTCCGCCCGGAACCGACCCGGTGGGGAAGAATCTGGTGGATTAGGTCGTTGCAGGATCGAGAGGCCGGCCGCGAGAAATCGGCGAAGAGAAATTGCCACGTGTCGGCATGAAGGGCAGCCAGATGCTTGACCATGCGGGACCGGCCGATCCCGAACCTGCCGGTCACGACGATGTTGCGGCCCCGGGCAAGCGACCGCATCACCGCCGCGATCTCCAGTTTCCTGCCGACGAAATCCATGTTCCAGGCATTGACGAAAACAGGCGGCGAAGCCGTCAGGCCCTTCCCAGGGGGTCGGTGAAGACGGCTCCGCGGCCCAGCTCGCTTTCGATTTCCAGCAGGCGGTTGTACTTGGCAATCCGTTCGCCGCGGCAGGCCGAGCCGGTCTTGATTTGCCCGCCGCCCATGGCCACCGCGAAATCGGCCATGAAGGTGTCTTCGGTCTCGCCGCTGCGATGGGAAATGACATGGTTCCAACCGGCCTTGCGGCAAAGCTCGATCGCGGCCACGGTCTCCGTGATGGTTCCGATCTGGTTGAGCTTGCTGAGCACCGCGTTGGAGGCCTGATTCCGGATGCCCCGCGAGATGAACTCCGTGTTGGTGACGTAAATGTCATCGCCCACGATCTGCACCCGGTCTCCCAGCGCGGCCGTGAGTGCACGGAAGCCCTCCCAATCGTTCTCGGCCAGGCCGTCCTCGATCGAGACGATCGGGTACCGGCTGATCCACTGCCGATAAAGGGCCGTCATTTCGGAGCTCGTCTTCTTCCCCTGGCCGGACTTGGAGAGGTTGTAGCGATCCTGTTCGTAGAAGGAACTGGCCGCGGGGTCCAGGGCGATCGCGATGTCCTTGCCCGGTCGATAGCCCGCCGCCGCGATGGCCTCGACGATGACATCGCAGGCCTCCTCGTTGCTTTGGAGGTCCGGGGCGAACCCGCCCTCGTCGCCGACGTTGGTGGCGTATCCCTTCTTCGCCAGGATCTTCTTCAAGGCATGAAAGGTTTCGGCGCCGTAACGGAGGGCTTCGGCGAAGCTCGGGGCGCCGATCGGCATCACCATGAACTCTTGAAAGTCCACGCTGTTGTCCGCGTGCTTGCCGCCGTTCAGAATGTTCATCATCGGGACCGGGAGGCGCACGGCGCACGGCCCGCCGAGGTAGGCATACAACGGCAGATCGGCCGAGAGCGCCGCCGCCCGCGCCACCGCCATGGAAACCCCCAGGATCGCGTTGGCGCCGAACCGGCTCTTGGTGGGCGTTCCGTCCAGTTCGATCAGCAAGCGGTCGATTTCCGCCTGACGCGAGGGGTCCATGCCCGCCAGCCTGGGGCCGATGTCGGCATTCACGTGCGCGACCGCTGCGAGCACCCCTTTGCCCCCGTAGCGCTGCCGATCGCCGTCGCGCAACTCGACCGCTTCGTGCTCACCGGTCGAGGCGCCCGAAGGAACCGAAGCGGCCGCGCGGATGCCGTTGTCCAACGCGCAAAATACGCGAACGGTCGGATTCCCGCGGGAGTCGAGGATCTCCATGGCTGAAAGGGAGCTGATCCTGGGCTTCATGATGGCGTCCTCCGTTGTCGGGGTGTTGGCGGGATCGGTCGTGGAATACCCCTCATCCGTTGATTTTGGCTTTGAATCCGTCGAGCCGTTCCTTCAGTTCGGATACGATCGCTTCGAGTTCGCGTCTGGCCTCCCCGGAGAGGCTCCCGTAGCCCCTCATGGGGTTGGGTCCGAGCTCTTCGAGTGAATGTTCGATCGCGAGCAGGTAAGGCAGGGCGGCCTGGCGCACCGTTACGCTTTCTGGCGGGGCCAGCGCGCCTTTCTGAGCCAGGATGTCCCGTATCCGTGCGCGCAGTCGCCGGCTGAACTCTTCGACCCATGTGCGGTGCGCTTCCGACAACCCGACAACCCGGCTCCGAAAAAGGCTGTGCTGACTGATGGGATGCAGCGCGCATTCAAGCTCGAAGAGCGCGTTGTCGATCGCTTTCAGCCGTTGAAACAGGATGCGCCGCTGGTTTTCGTTGAGGGCCGTCATGGCGGTTCAACGGGTTCCTGATCGGGATGGAAGAGTTGCCGTTCGCTGCCCCGAGCGCGCTGCGGATGGCGGGCTCGGGAGCCGGTCGTTTTGGCGGGGCGAGGCCCCCGGGCGTTCATCCGCACCCACCGTCTCTGCCGCCTCGAAAACAAAAGCCCGCCGTCGCGGCGGGCACTGGATGAACCCTTCCCAGCGGCTCCCGCCGCATGAACCTCTCTGCAGCAGGAGTCATCAGCTCGGAAGGGCGAGCAGTTGTGAGGGGGACTCCATCCCCAATTCCTGGGTATCGAAAAAGGGCTTGAAAATCAAGCAAACATCGGCGCCGGACCGCTGATCGCCTCCGAACTCTTTCAAGATGAGGATTCACGGGCGAAGCCATGTTCCGACACCTTCGCTTCTCCCCGGTGCCGTTCGGATGAGGCCCGGCCCCGGCGGGGGGCCGGCTCAGCGCTGGAGGAGCACCGGAATCCGGGAGTGCGCCGGCACGTTTTGCGTTTCGCTGCCGAGCAGCAGAGCCCCCAAGCCGCCGCGACCATGGGGGCCCACGATGACGTTGCAGACGACCCCGGTTTTCATTGAACCCCCAACAGCCGTGAGAAAATGAAATAGAGGAGGTAGGAGACGATCCCGCCCACGATGGGCGTGAAAAACCATGAGATGACGATTTCCTTCATGACGTTCATGTCGATGGCCTTGATGCCTCTCGCCAGCCCGGCCCCGGCGATCCCGCCGATCATGGCTTGGTTCATGGAGGTCGGATAGCCGAGCGACGCGGCGATGTGCGCCGTGATCCCCTGGGCCAGCTGCGCGCCCACAGCGCTGTTCAGGTCCAGGCTCACGATCTGGAGCCCGACTCGTTCAAGCAACGGCCGGCCCCAGGTCAGGGCGCCGATGGCCATCACGATGCCGCCGAGGAAGCCGGCCAACATTCGGCTCGGGATGAACCCCGTCCCGTAAAAAACCCCCACGGCATTGCCGGTGTTGTTGCAGCCCAGGGTGTAGGCGGCATAGCAGCAGACCAGGATCAGGCAATGGCCGACCAGGGTCTTGGTTTTGGCGGAGGTGCCGCCCATGAACGTGTCCATCAACTTGGTGATGACGAAACCGAGGATCGCCCCCGCGATGGGGGTCCCCACCCATGTGACGGCCAGGGCGAGGATGGTGGTGCTCCAGAAGACCTCGGCCTGCATGGCCATGGCCGCGCCGACGACCGAGAAAATGGCCAGTTGCGAGGTGGAGACCGGAAGCTTCAGCCAGGTGTTCGCCGCCGTGACGACGGCGGCGGTGAGCATCATGATCATGGCGCCGAAGATGCTCATGTCCTTTCCAGCGATCACTCCGGTCCCCACCGTCTTGACGACGTTGTGGCTTTCGAGCGTGGACCCCAGCAGGACGCACACGGCGATGAAAAGGGTGGCGCGCCGCGGCGTGATCAGCTTGGCGCCGAAGGCGGTCCCCATCACCGCCCCCGTGTAATGGGAGCCGATCGTCCAGCCGAAGAACAAACCGGACACCACCATGCCGACGAGGGAAAACGTCTCCATTGTGAGGTCCTTTTGTTTTCCGATTCAAGATTGTTCATGTAACGGCGGCTTTCCCCGCGGCCGTTTTACACGGCCCTGGGGGTGACGATGGCCGAGGTCCGCTCCTCTTTTGCCCGATCGCCCTCATGCTCCAGATGGCTTCGGTGTCGCCATGATCGACACGAACGTCTTCCAGCCGGCGCACCAGCCGACGGCGCTGATCAGCGCGGCCCGATCTTCCGCCGTTTCGGTTCCCTGGAATCCCTGCCGGAAGGAGCGGCTGTAGGCCCTCAGATGCCGGGCGATCTTGTCCACCAGCGCGATGTGCGGCGACAGGTCGCGGATGATTCCCCGGGACACCTCCTCGATGAGATGGCGCCGGCATCTCTCGGCCGAGGGATCTCCAACGCACCGGCCGCATACGGCGTTTCGCCAATGCGGGGCATGCTCCGAGGCCCAGGCCCGAAGTTCGCCGACATCCCGGCCTCTTTGGACGATTTCCGGCCGGGCGGCACCCTGGCTCTGGTGGCCATACCCCCCCTCGCACATGAGGCATGGGCGTCCTTCCCGAAAGCGCCTCATGGTCCGCCACGGCTTCAGGGGGCTGCGGGCGGCAAGCAGGGCACGAGCGCGGTCCATCAAGTCTTCGTAAAGGATCGCGGGCCCATGCAGGTACCCCCGGCGAAAGGCCGCCTCGACGGAAATGAAGGCCCAGCTGTGCCGCTCGCACATCCCCAGGCGTCCCACAGTCGGAGGCGCGTCGAGGGCGACATGATGCTTCCCTGGATGAACCACCAGAGGAAATGGATCTCCCCGTTGGAGAGCGAAACGTGCATTCGTGCGGGTCTCCCCGATCGCCGGTTTATGAAGCCCAGCGCTTCCGGATCGCAAAAAGGAACGAAATCGCCAGGAGCTGCACCAGGGTCGAAAAAACAACCAATGCCGGGATGGAGAGGTCATACAAAATCCCCATCACGGCGCTGCCGGCGAACCAAAACACGCCGAAGCTCATGTTGAATATCCCGAAGGCCGTGCCGCGCCTTTGGGCGGGCGCCATCGAGGCGACGGCCGCCTTGAAAATCGACTCCTGCGCGCCCATACCGATCCCCCACAAAACCGCCCCAAGCAGCGCGCCGCTGAAATCCCCCAGGAACACGAGCGCCGCGAAAGGGGTTGAAATCAGGATGGACAGGATGACGACCGCACCGCCCTTGCGGTCGCACATGCGGCCGAAGACCAGCGCAGCCGAGGCGTCGGCCGACATGGCGACGGCGTAAAAGACCGGGATCAAGTCCCGTTGCACGAGGGATGTCTTCTCGAAGTGGTAGGCGATCAGGGGATAGTCCGCGAAACCCGCCGCGACGCACGCCGTCCCCGCGAGGTAGAACCAGAAGGGTCTGTCGAAACCGCGGGTGTCCAGCTCCGGGCCCGCTGCGTTGAGATCGCGCGGGCGGGGGAACAAATACCGCGCCAGGCCGACGCATCCCCAGCAGAGGAGCGCCGGGACGATGAGCGCGGCAAAGCTCAGCCGATAATCGTTGTGGGTGACCATGAGCGCCGCCACCAGCAAGGGCCCCAGCGTGGCCCCCGCCTGGTCGAGCGCCTCGTTTACGGCAAACGCCCACCCGCTTCCGATACGCGACCCGGCGAAGGAGAGCATGGCGTCCCGCGGCGGAGTGCGCAGCGCCCTTCCGGCGCGTTCCAGGAAAATCAATGCCACGGCCAGGGACCAGTGCCCGGCCAGGGCGAGCAGCGGAACCGGCAGCAGGTTGAGAAGATAGCCGAAGGTCGCAATCGCCCAATAGCGGCCGGTCTTGTCGGCCAACCGTCCGGAGACAAATCTCAGGGTGTAGCCGATCAGCTCCCCCAGGCCCGCTGCGACGCCGACGATCGTCGCGCTCGCCCCCAGCTGGGACAAAAAGGGGCCGAAGATGCTTCGCCCGCCTTCGTGGGTCATGTCGGCGAAAAGGCTGATGACGCCGACCATCACGACAAACCGGACCGCCCGTTGTGGGTCGATGCCGGCAGCCGCCGCGGACTTTTCTGATGAGGACGCCGTTTGCGCATCCATCGGTTTCTCCGTTGAAACGAGCCCGTGCGCCGATTCCTTCCGGGAATGGGTTCATTCATCGCCGAGCCCGCTCCCGTTCCCCTTCGTTTGCGGCTCGGGGGCGCAAACCCCGGCCGGTTGGAGGATCGGAGCGCTCGCGGGCGGGGCCGGGATCAAATGCCGGGGAAGGAACGCCAGGGTGGCGACCAGGGTCGGGACCACCGCGCTGGCGATCACTGCGGCGACGAGAAACGAGTATTGCTCGCGGGACACGATCCCGTGGGCGAACCCGTAAAGCGCCGAGATCGTCCCGAAGGTCAGGCCCGTGGACATCAGGAGCGTGTAATACCAGCGTTCGTTGCGCTCCTGGCGAAATTTTGCGACCAGCGGGTAGAGCCCAAACATCTTGCTGAGGACCTTTGCCCCGAGAAGCAGGCCGAAGACCAGCGGGCCGGTGACGACCGCGGGCAGAGACACGAGCGAGCCGGCGCGGATGAAGTAAAACGGCGTCAGGAAGCCGATGGTCAGGGTGCGCATCCTGCGCACCCACAGGCGGTCTTCCGCTGCCGCCCCTGCCAGCACCATGCCCGCGATGTAGGCAGGCAACACCGCCTCGCTCTCCGACCAGAGCGCCAGGGCGCCCAGGCCGAAGAGAACCAAGAGCACCCATTTCGCCCGGATGGCGGCCGTGCGGTGGGCGTAACGGCGGGTGATCCGGTTGGTCAGGAAAGGAAGCAGCCCGATCACGACTGCGCATACGACGCCAAAAATGAGGGTCTTGAACGTAAACGGGGAGAAAATCACCCCCAGGGCGATCACGGTGCCCAGGTCGTTGATGAAGCACGCCCCCAGGATGCCCTTGCCGAACTCGGTTTGGTTCATCTTGGTTTCGAGCATCACGGCGTAGACGACCGCCATCGACGTGGTGGAGAGCGCCACGCCGGCCAACCAGGAAGCGCGCGGCTCCCATCCCATCAGGTAATGGGCCGCGGCCGTGCAGCCCAGAAACGGGGCGATGAACCCGAAAAGGCCGACAGCCGTCACCTCCTTCCACTTCGCGCGCAGCACCGTCGGCTCGAGCTCCGCCCCGGCGAGGAAGGTAAGCAGGACGGCCCCGGAGGAGGCTAAAAATTTCAACCACTCGACATCGGCGCCCAGTGCCCCCGGCCCGAAGAATCTCTCGGCGACGAAACCGGCGACCACGCCGACACAGATCTCGGCGAGGGCCATGGAGACCCTGAGGTGATTGGCGAGGATGGTGGCAAAAACCGCGAGGGAGAGCCAGAGGGCGGCAACGGCAAACGTTTCGGTCATGGAGTCCTCCTCTATCGTAGGCTGGGTGCTGCCGGCCGCACCAACAAAAAACCCCGCCGTGCGGCGGGGTCTGTCTGCACCGGAGCCGAGACCCCACCGCAAGGGATTCCATGCAGTAGGAGTCATCAGCTCTGCTTGAGAGCAACCGGCAGGGGGGACTCCATCCCCTTGATGCTTTAAAAATTTTACATGGCGTTACCTCGGAAAGTCAAGCCGATTTCCAAACCCGATTTTCGGAACGCGCCGTTGCCGCGATCTTTCGATCACGCCGTGGGCGAACTCCCCGGAAAGGGGAATCCGGGCGATGTGCGACCCGGGGAAGGAACCTCCGCGAGCGACCCTTCGAGAACATCGCCGCGGAGGATCGGGCCCCGGTGCCGCCGGGCCGCAGCCGAGGCCGGTCGGCCGGCGCGTATGGTCGGAAGGCACGTTCAGTCCGCGATGCTCTTTGCCCCCTCGGTTCCGAAGAGCCGGGCATACAGATCCAGGCCGTAACTCGTTTCCTGGGGCTCGCCTTCCCTGACCTTGAAGGTCCGCGTGCCGTCCGGAAGCCTCTCGGCCCGCAGGAAAAGGGCGTTCTTCGCCCACCGCTCCCGCACGCGGCGCGCAAACTCGTACATGTGCGTGACGTAAAAGACCCGGATGCCTGCCTCCGACAGGGAGCTCACGACGTCTTGTGCGATCTCGGAGCCTTCGCGCTCGTTTGTGCTCGCGAAGGACTCGTTGAGCAAAACGAGGCCGTCGGGTCGGATCAGGTCGACCAAGGCGCTCATGCGCTTCAGCTCCTCCTCGAGCTTGCCGCTCTTCATCGTTCTGTCTTCTTCGCGCTTGAAGTGCGTGTGGACCCCCGAGCAGACGCTGGCCTGGAGGGATTCCGCGGGGACGAACATGCCCGCTTGCATCATCACCTGGGCCTGGCCGACGCCGCGCAGGAACGTGGTCTTCCCCCCCTGATTGGGGCCGGTGATGCCGACGGGATTTTTCCCGTCGGCAGCGACATCGTTGCCCACGACCCTGCGCTTCATCGCCAGCGCCAGCGAGACATCGTACAAGCCCCTGCAGGAAAATCGACGCTCGTCGGCCGGCGCGACCACGGGGAAGGCAACGGGCTCGCCCAACTGCGCGAGTTGCTCGTACAGGTTCAGGCAACCCAGGTAGGCAGCCAGCTCCCAGCGCAGCACCTCGAAAAAGCTCTCCATGTGCTCGGCCGCCTGGGCGACCGCGTTGGCGGCCCGGGCCAAGCCTCGATCCCGCAATTCCCCCAGCACGCGCACCCCCCGGTCATCGCGGGGATGAAGCGAGAACGAATAAATCGGCGACGTGGATGAAAAGACGCGCTTGATCCAACTCCGTTCCGGGTCAGCCGGCTTGCAGAGCACATAGCGGGTCCCCTCGTTGCCTTGTCCCAACCGGGCGTGGAGCAAGACGCCTTTGGCGAATCGCAGCGCCTGGGTGTGCTTCGCCACCGTAGCCAGGTAGGCATCGTCCAGCTCCTGGGCGATCATGGAGAAAAACCGGCGGAAGCCCCTCGACGAAAAGGCTCCGGCGTGCTCGTCGGCGATCTGCCGCAGCCTGCGCAATAACTGGAGGGAGGCCTCCAGCATCCGCTGGGCGCCGCTCACGATGGAGCTGGGGCCGGCATGGCGGGGAGAAATCCACAGCCACTCCCTGCGTTTCCTCTCCAGAAACTCCAGGGGAATGCTATAGATCCGCCGAACGACATCCGGGTGTTTAAGGCAATCCTTCAGGATCTCCTGGCGATAGCGAATGACCTCGGGCTCCCCGGAGCCGGAACACACGACCCGGCGGGATACCTCCAGCAGGAACGGATCGCCCTTGGCCATGGCCGCAAACAGGACGTCGAGCGCCAGGTCCTGCGAAAGGTCCAGCGTGTCGGACGGCAATTCCCCGGAACGGTCGAAATCCCAGTCGGGGTAGAGGAGAAAGACCTTCACCGGAGAATCCTCTCCTGGATCTGTTCGTAGGTCAGGCGGTGTTGGTGCGCCAGCGAGCGCGCATACGCAAGGCCGTCAGCGGGCTTTCTCACGACCTTGTAGGTGCGCACGGTCGGGTTTACGGGGTCCACGGCGGCCACCATGCTGACCGTCTTTTCGCCGAACGAGGCCAGCTCATCCAGGAACGTCACCCATACCCCGATGACGTCGAGCGCGATCAGCCGCGCCATGATCTCCCGGCTCAAACGAATCTCGTCCTTCAGGGTGGTCGAAGCAAAGATCTCGTTCAGGATGAACAGGCTGCCGGGCGTGCTGCGGGAGAGCATCTCTCGAATGCGGACCAGGTCGTCCTCCAGCTTGCCGCGCAGGTTGCGAATATCCTCGGCCCGCTCGAAATGGGTGAAGATTCGATCACAGAGAACCAGCCGCGCCTCCCGGCCGGGGACCGGGCAGCCGAGACTGCCCAGGTAATGGATCTGGCCGAACATGCGGGCGAAGGTCGTTTTGCCCCCTTGATTGGGGCCGGTGACCACGATGAGCCGCTCCGGGCCGTGTAGGAAGAAATCGTTCAGCACGATGGCCGTTCCGTCCTCGCGCGCCGTGCATGCCAGTGCCAGATCGAAGCTATCGCGCGCGGACACGGCTTTGTCCGTTTGGCTCACCCGGGGATAGCAGAAGGGCAACCCGCCGCGCTTGAGCTCGGCGATGAAATCCAGAACCGCCACGTAAAACTGGATCTCCCGATCAAACGATTGGAGGGTCTCGTCAAGAAAGTGGCCGTGACGGGCACAGAAGCGCTCCAGCGCAAGGAACGGCTCCGGGTGGAGCCGGGCCACGGACTCGAGGATCTTCGCCTCCACGTGACTCATCCCCGATCGCTCCGGCAGTTCCCGAAGATAGCTCTCGACCTCCCCTTGCCGGAATTTTTCGAAGACCCTCTCGATCTCCACGCTGTAGTCCGACTCCCCCTCGTAGCGTTTGACCTTGAACTTGCCGCCGCCGACGATCACGCAATAGCTCAGCGCACTCAGGGCCCGCTTGACCTCGCGTGCCTCGGTGACCAGAGACCGAAACGCAGGCGCCTCGGCGTAGTGCTGCACCCACTCGCGGAAAGCCAGAAGGCCGCGCGATTCGAGCGGTGCCTCCGCGAGATCGTGAGCCAGAGCGGTTACCGCTTCCCCATACACCAGCGCCGCTTCCAGCACCCACCCCCTCCGGTGGTGCGCGAAATCCAGCTTCTCCGCCAGGGCCGAATAGCGGCGCGCGGCCCTCATCTTTGCGGCAAACGATTTGATCTGTGCCATCAGGGCATCCCGTTCCAGGTCCTTCATGACTTCCTGGCGGAAGCGAACGGTTTCGGGGTCGCGCGGGATGGCCCAGAAAAAGGGTTTCAGGTCATAGTCCTGTTTGGGTGCCGTGATGGCCTCGATGACCCGATCCAAGTTCAGATCGGGGAAGAATTCCGGCTGGCTCGGCGTCTCGTGGGGCGCACCGCCGTTTTCCCCCAAGATGCTATAGAAGCTCATCGTTTCTTCTCTCGTGGCCCATTCCCCCGATGACTCAAAAAAACTCCCCGCGCGGAGGCGAGCCCTTCATGGGGTCTTTCCGCTCCATTCCTCAAAGCCCTAACGGGGCGCGTACCCGGTGCCAGGCGAATGCAGGTCTAGGTCGTGGTGCTCGAGAATCCGGCTTAGGCCGTTTCCGGGAACGTTGGGCTCCTTGAACGGAGAGGATGTTGCGGCCTTGCCCGCCCAAGGCCGCCACCAGCCTCATGGAGCAGCGGGCCATGGGGCCGCACGGGATGTCGGCCGCCCACACCCGTTTGGGATGATCTCTGCCCTACCCTTTTCCGCCTTGAACTCGCCGATCTGCCGGTAGAGCTCGTCGACCCGGCCTGCGATTTGTTTGCGGGGCTTGTTGTTCTTGCCGAAAGGCTCGGCGGCACCGTCTGGGAATTTCCGTTTCCCGGCCGGGATCATGGTGAGTGCGTTTCTTTCTCGTCTCGGCTCCTCCCCGCGCTGAGGCCCGCGCCCGAGCTTAGCACACTGTCCAATTTTTGGGGACCACCGCTAACCGTCACACTGAAGGCCGGCGCCTTGGCAAGGCAATTGGCCATTTTCAAGAGGATGGCCCTGGCGTCCGGCTCCGCTTCGGCGGCGGCGACCACCGGAGGGGCACCGAGTGTCACGATGATGGCCAGCGCCATGAATACCCTTCGAGAGGGTCTTGTTGTCTGGTGCGGCATGGTCGTTTTCGTCATCAACCCACCCCATTCACGGCATTCGATGAATTGGCAAACAACCAGGACGGCAAATTCATTTTGCGTGTCTTCATGCCTCTTCGATGATCTCGATTCCGGACGAACTGGATACGGTGTCAAACCTGATCTCGGGTGGTTTCAGGGCCATTTCCAGGACGAGGAGCACCTTGCGGTATTCTGACGAACGCAGGTGATGTTTGAACGCCTCTTCACTCCTCCACATCTCTTCGAACTGAAGGATGTTATCCTCCAGTGCGTCCTCGCAGATGCGGCAGAAGACACAGTCATCAGGCCGGGCTTTGTTTCGAACAACCATCGATTTCAGGATTTTCAAGGCTTCCTCACGCTTCTGCGGCGGGATTTCCATTCTTAGGGTTGCCAGAATCATATTTTCCATCACTCGTCATTGGAGAGCGTATTGTTCCGTTTTCATGGCAGAACGTGTCGCTCCGCTTGGATAGGGACAATCGGCCGCTGTCTTTTAAAGCCACGGAAATGAGATCGCGAAAAATGTGCCACAGAAAGGAGGGGGGCCCTGTTCTTTCAAGCTGCGAATTTTAGACTTTGTTCCGAGTTTACGTGATGGCTACTGACCACTGATAGGTGGCCTCAACCGAGCGCAGCCGGATTTTGACTATTTTTCGTGGAGTG